>JAABUS010003017.1_pt1 | contig 28993 bp, 26 predicted proteins | sample 5560161 | NCBI WGS metagenome assembly JAABUS01 (sample SAMN10711885, study PRJNA513376) | rock metagenome | isolation source: Antarctica rocks | place: Antarctica: Victoria Land, Trio Nunatak nord | collected 2016-01-04
CTGACGTTCATTTAAAATGGATAATACTTTTTCAATTTTATCTTCAAGCATTTGTGAGTAATTGATTACTCAAAAATACATCAAGAAATTAATAAATAAGTAACCTTTATTTATTTACAAATCCTAATCAAAGGTTATGGTTATTCTGATTATTCCTTTTTTGACACATACATATTAAAAATTAGGATTACTGAATTTGTAAAAGTGGTAGCGTTTAATTTTTTCACAAATGAATTTTTCTATTTAAAATAAGATTTCCTTTTCGATTTGTATATTTCTTGCGACCTTGTTACTCGGATGCAATAAAGAAATATGCACAATTTATTTTTGAAGTTTAGTATTCATATCCTCAACCTTTGATAAGCTCTTTCAGGTATTGGCTATCTCTATGCCGGTTATAGAATCATGGGGGTAAATTATCTCCTAATCCTTTTTTATCTTATCGTTTTCTAACTCCAGCTTTGGAATCAGCGTACTTTACAGTGAACAAAAAAAGTAAATTCATTATTGCAAAGGTGAACCAAGATTGGGGTTTGAAAAATATGCGTAGTTTACTATCCTTTCACTAATAGTTAAGCACCAAATTCAGCTATAAATTACGTTACAAGAAAACAAGAGACTATAAAGCCTTCAATATCTTCATAAAAAAATCAGCTTGTTCTTTGTTAGTTATAACCTTACCCAAAGAAGATGTTTCTCCAGGTTTAAGTGTAATCTTCAGTTCGCCATTTTCCACTAGTGTTGCGTTTTTTGCAAACTCTTTTGTTTTAGTTGTTATCTTTTTTTTCATCTGATACAAATTTAAATATTTTCATGGAATTTATAGTATTAGAATAGACCAACTCATTTTAAACTAAAAATTAAATAGTTGTACAGTTTAGCAGGTTTTATATTTTCACCGTATGTAATTATTTTAGGTATCGTAAGTAAATCTTCCGGCTCGTAATCTATGTTGCTATCCCTTAATATTCTCAAATAATAATTGACTCCATAAATAACAAAATAAGAATTTAAATACTTAAAATTATTTTGAATGCATCGGTAATACATATATGCTCTCGCAGTATTGGAACCATCAATTCCAAGATACTTGTTTTTATGTTCATTCAGAAATGATAATCCCTCAAAAATAATGGTAGAAAACACTTTAGAATAATCCTGGTGTGTAAGCTTAGCCTGGTCATCTACCTGATGAACTTCATTTCCGGGACCAAATGACATATTATAAACATCAGGCATATAAAGATGCTCTTCCGAACTAATTTTAATCCCCAATTTTATTGAACTTCCATCAATTAGTACACTTTCAAAAGTGCTATATCTAAAGTCAGCGACTACCAACTCTGTTTTATAGCAGTGGTTAAAATCTATTTTAATATTTAGTGCCATTGCTTGGAGTATAAACATATAAGGAGTGATATAAATAACTCACTAGCTTTCAATTTAATCTCGAAGCTAAATATGTTCAAAGCCATATAATACCGTGAAAACTCCCTTTCTCAGGGTAGCCAGATTAATCATTTAGACTTATTCGAAGTTGTGCGGGTATAAAATGACGTTCTATTTGAAAATCATCTTGTGTGGTTACTAAAATTCTTTTATTCTTTCTGAAAAAAGTTTTCGGTAATCTCTATGCTCTGGGTTGTACACTTCTTCTCATCCCACACAATCTCCTTCAATCAATCTTTCTTCAAAACCCCTTTTATCATCCATATCTCTGATCTATCCCTCGAGTAACCATTGGTAGAAGTAAGTGCAACAATCGTGTCTCCCTTTAAAATGCATAACGAATTCCATAAAGCATGGTATCCTTCAGGCATGGAAAAGGGGATAGTAACATGATCAAATTTTTTAGCTTCATGATCTCCTATTGCTACATGCATAATGGCGTTGTTATCTTTGTTTCTTTGCCGCCCTTCCGTTGATTGGTAAGACAAGATTGTTTCTCCGGTTGATAGTTGCCTTAAGTATGGAGCGCCCGCATATATGGAATCTTGTATTGGAAAAGCTAAGGCGTATATCCTTTCTTTATCATTGCCTTCTATTGTCTTGTGCCACTGGCCATTTGCTGAAGAACGTATCGTATATGGCTTGAAGTTTTTATTACCGGGATCCTCAATCGTTATCACTATCTTTTTTTCCTTCTTTACCCAAATGGGTACCGGCATTCCATCACGGCTTCCTTTTCTAAAACTAATAATGCGGGGTTTTGCTGACCAGTTTGAACCGTTGTCAAAAGATCGAAGCATGGAAATATTTTGTTCGTTAGTGGTTGTATAAATACCTTCATCCGAAAAGAACAATTGGATTTCGCCAGATGGCAATTGTAGCATGGAAGGCTCCCAGCAACCATCTTTGAATGAGGAACCAGCTTCATATAAAATCTTTTCCTCTTTCCAGGAACTTCCGTTGTCTGTACTTTTTTGAATGCGTACATCAAATTTTTTGGAAGAATCAGGGTTGCCTCTCAATGCTCCCTGAGGGCGTGAACTATAACAAATGATAACTGATCCGTCTATCAATTGAAGCAGACCCGGTGTATCCATATTCACTTGATTTCTCCTGGCTGCTATAAGTTCCGGTGACGTCCAATTTGCTCCGCCATCGATGCTTCGCATACCTACTACATTGCCATTGGTAGCATATACAAGCAGTAAAGAGCCGTTCAATAATTGAATCATCCGTGGATAAAAAGCAGCACTATCAGGTGGAGCAATGCGTTTAAGAGTTGCCGTATCCCATATTATTCCTGAATCAATTACAACAGGTTTTGAAGGCAATTGAAATATCATTGATAGTAAAAAGAAAAAGGTAATGGCAATAGTCCTCATTTAAACAAAAATAAGTTTTGTCAAAAAAGTTATCACCATACAATATAAAGCAGATTACCGGTTTTAATCAAATCCCATAATCCGTACATCCTGCAAATCCCAATTCAGACAAATTCTCATTGCGTTATTATAAAACTAATATTAAAATTTACTGGCTCAACCACCGCCGGAGTTGCAGACAGCACTTCAATAGTAAAATTCTTGCTGATTGTTTTGCCCGCGTTACTGATCAGTGTTATGGTGCCTTTGCCAGTACCGGCTTTCAGGGGAGTAATGTTTAAATTGTTGCCAGAAGCTATAACGGTAAAAATTGAATTATCCGCAGAAACAGCTTTCATGCTTCCGGCTTTATAGGTTACCGTATCCCCTTTTATATTAAGCGGATATATGATTCCGGTGGCTTTCTGGCCCAGATTAATAGTTAGCGCTGCAATTGAAACAACCGGATCATTAGCAGTAGTCCCGGTAATATTACCAAGGGTGATTTTATTTGAAGCAAGCTTTGCATCCCATTTGGGAATTTCTGCAAGTTCAGTAGCTAAATTGATTGGATTGGATAATGATACATTATCGCCTGGTTGAATATTGTAAGGACTGCCATCAACCGTTACCCAATCCTGCCTGTTGGCATAAGGAACGTTTACACCTGGTCTTACATAGCCAATGGTGTTGTTTTTATAACTGATGTCTTTGAATACATCAGTGCCAACATTGCTACCATTCCATACAGCACCACCGCCCCAAAATCTTTGCGACTGTACTCCATTCGGAAACATTCCTGATGATACTATTGTGTTATACGCTACATCAATATTGTGACCGGCATTTATATTGATGCCACCATTACAGGTTGATATAACCTGGTTGTTATATATTTTGATATACTGGCTAACATTGTTAAATTGATTCATTGAGGGAGATCCTTCCACTGTAATTCCTGAGCCTGTATAATGATCCGCGTTATACGGGTAAGGGTATGCACCTTTTATGTAATTGTCATGGATGAGAAAAGGCAAAGCTGAGGTACCACCGGAATTGCCAAGATTAATGTTATCCTCAATCCAGGAACTATCCAATAAGTTCTCAAATTTGTTGTAAGCTATCTCCCCATTAATGGGTAAAACTGTGTTGAACAGGATAGACGCCCTGTGTTCCCCTTCAGACATATCAACCCGGCGCTTATCTGTATTCCTGAAAATATTATATCTTATAATAGCGCTCCGGGTATTTTCATCTGAATGGTCAATTAACAAACCTCCTGTATGATTAACCAGGTTGTTCTCAAAAATTAAATATTGAGGATGGTAATCATCCAATACCCGTCCCCATTGGTTATTACCGGTTGGTTTTTGACCAGAAAAATTATTATGATGAATGTTAAGATTTGTTCCACCAGGGCACTTGATATGAATCCCTGAGCTCACGATGTTACAATGAGTTATTTCTACCGGCTCATAAGTCTGCAGGGTGATGGCTGGAATGTTGGAGTCATCGCTTTTATAGTTGCCGGTATAAGTCCCACCCTTTGTAATGGTAATTGGCCCTGAATAAACAACCTGGCCCTGAGTAAATGCTGATAGTAACGAAAAGAATACTAATAGAATATTTTTCATGAAAAATCGTTTGCTTTTAACTACAGACGATTAATTCAATTATATTATTGTAACGCACTCAGGCTACATGCGGAAATTTATGAGATGATTAAGGTTTTTTCTTTATTTGAAACAAACTTACATCGTAATGATAGGAAAAATATAATCAGAAAGCCTTTTTAAAAGCTTTCTGATTATACTTAGAATTATATTACCCTTAGTGCTATTATTCTTTTTCCTATTGATTTAATTATATCCATTTTGAGCAAAATTTTTATATTCAAAAACTAATGCAAAGAATAACTACAGGTTGTTTTATGTTGTTAATATTTAAGAACATTTTTTTCAAAGCCTGTTAATCCTAAAAAAGCCTGTTCATCGTGTGTCTTTCCTATTGAGGAAGGAATAGCATAAGGCGACGCATGTATTTCTGATAAGGCTCCGTTTGATGCTCTTTTGAAAACAGTAATACTATGGCTTTTGAAGGCTCCTAATACATATAAAAAGCCATCCGGTGTCTCATGCATATCTTTGGTATCCTGGGGAGGCACACCACGCCGGGCAAAAAAGTTGGGGTTCAGAGATACTGACAATTGATCATTACCACCAATATCAAAAGTGCTCACTACATTTTCGGTGAAAGAGGCTACAAAAAGTTTGTGTTTGTCCAGGCTCACCCAGGTCCAGCAGGCTTCATCGTTTCTGTTACCTGTTTTAAAATTTTGAACTTTGGCAGCGGTAGCGCCGTCATGCACCGTTAAACTATTGGTTTCCTTAGAGGAATGAAGATTAAAATTGGCTAAATAAATGTACTTGTTATTAGGACTCCATGATAAACCGATATTGCCGGAAACACCGGGTTCTTCATACATACCTGTCTGTGTTAAATTGCCACCATTGAAATTATAAATATATAATCTTCCTGGTTTTTGCAATTTCAGATCAGCATCGTCAGCATCAAAGTGTGGTACACCCCATGTAGAAACGGCTAACCTGGTTCCATCTGAATTGAAATCCACTGTACACGGACCTCCATGTGTTCCGTCCTCATAGGTAGCACCAATTTTTTTGAATTGTAGTAATCCTGTAGATTCATCGAAAGTAAACACTGCAAGATTGCGTAAGTTAGTGGTCACAATAGGTAACCCAAAAGCTTGTGGCGGGTCTTTTTGATAATTGGGGTTAGCATATTGATTCCCTACCACCACCCAATTAATTCCATTAATAACTTTTGAAGTGATGGAAACGCTTCGTACACCGTGTGATTCCATATTATTAATTGCGGGTGTAGATGGATTCTGATCTACCTGAGTTAAATGGCCATTTGCCTTGTTAATTTTAAAAACAGAAATACTGCTACCAACCGGATTAGCACCTGCGTTAACAGCTAACAAATAATCGCCTACAATACGTAAGGCCCATTGTGTATCAAAATCTCCTTCAGCTGCATCGCCTGCAGCACCTGTTTTATATGGTGATTCCTTCAGTTCTTCCAATGTACCATCACTCTTTCTTCCTAAAGCAGCAATTGCATTGCCGGTGCTGGAATTAGTGCTGGTGTACAGATAGCCTACATAATTATTACCATTAGCAGGATTAGGATCCTTTTTACAAGAGAACAAAAATGTGACTAACAATAGTGCAATAAATGAATACTTCATGTTTATGTGTTTTAGATTAAAAATTATATAGTATCAGGAGACGCTTGCATTAACCTTTATTAATGGTTCTCCTTTAATCTCTTTGCTTGCTCAAGGTGCATGGCTACTTGCTGCCGGACTTATTTTCATGTTTATAAAAAGAATAAGGCTTTATGACTTATGAATTTTAAAGGGCGTTGTAATGCATTGCTCCATTAAAATTTCTTAACATACCTGTGACAGTAAGGATTGCCTCCGCCTTTGGTATAATATTGCTGATGCTTATCCTCGGCCTTCCAAAATGCGCCTGCTTTAGTTACTTCCGTCACCACTTTATGCCCTTTCTCTTTTAATGTCTGAACTAATTTTTCCGCTATTTCTTTTTGTGCATCATCCAGGTAAAAAACAGCAGAACGGTATTGAGTGCCTATATCAGGGCCCTGCCTGTTTTTATGTTCCGGGTTATGAGTTTCAAAAAACAGTATTGCCATTTCTTCGTAAGATGTTTGCAAAGGATCGAAAAGCACCTCCACTGCTTCAGCATGCCCTGTACTGCCTGAACATACATCATGGTAAGTTGCAGTTTCTTTATGACCACCTGTATAGCCGGCTGTTGTTTTCAATACCCCTTTCGCATTTTGAAAATAGTATTCTGTCCCCCAAAAGCATCCTGAAGCGAAAATTGCTTTTTCTGTTTTCATTTTAATTATTTAACCTTTAGTACTAGAGGATGGTACAATCTTTAAAGCAGTTAACGCCTCTCCGGCAGTCCATGCAGCTGCACCTAATAATAAAAGATCTTTTGCTATAAATTGACCAGGCATTGGCGATAGGAAGGGAAACCCATATTCAGGCTGCCATATACCAGGTGTTGAAAATATAAAGGTTAATGTAATTATAAACATAATCATTGCGCCCATGCTACCAATGGCTGAAGCTTTTGGCGATATAGGCCTGCAGGCAATCAATATTCCCAATATTATTTCAATAACACCCAATACCATTGAAAATCCCTGTACACTCATTGCGCTATAGGCCCACGATAAAAATGGACTGTTTTCCACTAACGGCTTGATGCCTTCTGCCTCATAAGCAGTGAACTTTAACATACCGACCCACAGCAAAACAATAGCAAGGCCATAACGAATAATTCCTGCTCCAATGCTCATAAGCTTTGTGGCATTACGGATTTCCAAACTCCCGGTAGTATTGATCATATTTTAATTTTAAGGAGTGAACTATTATTTAGGATATCGTTCTTGCAAGAAAAAAGCTTCTAGTGTTATGCCAACTATAAAATGTCGTATTATAGCTATCAGCTGTCAGCAGTCAGCTATCAGGAGGAAACCCAGTACGCCTTGATCTGCTGATGGCTAAAAGCTGACGGCTGAAAGCATTTAATAACACAAAGTATGCTTGATACGACACTAGTGTTATGTCAACTATAAAATGATACATTTTGCTATCAGCTATCAGCCAAGCTGTTGTATTAATTCTCTCCTGATAGCTGATAGCAAAAATTAATAGCCGGTTCATCATTAACATAACACCAGGAGTTGGAGTAAAGCATGTTACATTTAAAAACCTGCAAGTCCCTGTGGTGAGTTATATGGAATATCTTTTGTATCCGCTTTAATCAGTTTTCCATTTTCCATAATTTTATAAGAAATAAGTTTGGAAGCATTAGGATATATCTGGTAAAAATATTTACCATCCTGGCGTATCCAGCTATCATTGGGCCCGCTTGATACTACCATGTCAAGCGCTTTAAATGTTCCGTCTCCAGGCACTGGATCTGCAGCAGGATCTTGATTTAGACTGATAACTCCGTTTTCTATTTTAAAACTCGATATATAACTATAACCAAATACAGTAGCAAATACCTGCTTGTTGTCTGGCATAATGGCTACCCAGCAAAGCTCGGATGGCGCTCCAATTTTCTGACCAATCGTAATTACCGGGCCGCAGGTTACCTTACCTGACATATCAATAGTACACATCGCAATTCCGCCGGATGCCGCATATCCATTTATAAATTTATTGTTGCTTCCATGTAAGAATGCAATGTCAAATGCGGCAGCCCCGCCAGCATCTGTGAAATTAGCCGTACCAAGACCTCCGTCTGCATTTACAGGAAAAATAACCAGCCCATCTTTATCCTTCATATTAGCAACAGCAAGGTCCGGAGTACCATCTGCTTTCATACCGGGTCTCTTGTCAAACAATATATCAACCATTAAAAATTTATTATCAGGAGTGAGTACGATTTCAGTAGGTACCCTGTCATTTTTTTCTGCAGTGTTCACTGTATAATCACCTCCTTTACGGGTGAGCTTTCCGTCTTTTACCGAGAACATACGAATATGATCGGGGCCGAAAGAATGGCACACATATAAAGTCTGCGTATTCTCTGCAAATGCAAGACTTTTTGCTGTACCGCTTTTACCTTTTACCGGCTGGCCGGTTGGTTGTACATCAATTAATGTAAGCATGCCGTCATCAGCCACTTTAAAACTGGAGACGGAGTTGTTTCCCCCGTTAGTGGTGAATAGCCATTTGTGGCCGGTACTCAGAATTACGCTTTTTACCCCTTCAAATGCATTAGGTGCGCTTGCCTGGTCAGTTATTGGTTTATAAGTACCGGAACCTGCACCGCCCGTTGCTATTCTTTGTTTTTCAACAAGGCTACCATCTTCCATTGTTGCGTAATGAATAATTTCATTTTTTATACCGTTTGTTTGCATGTAAAGAGATCCTGATCCGGACATTCCAGGGCCTTGATTGTCATGTTTTTTGCAGGCAGTAAACATAAAGGCTACAGTTACTGCAAAGAATGCTAATTGATAAAAAATTCTCATTTTTTTTATTTTAATGATTAATTAAACTTTTAAAAATGGCTTTTTATAGTGGGGAGATTTTTGTTTATTATATTGTTTTCATACTAAAGTGATGGTTACTATAAATTGACGCATTTGCTATCAGCTGTCAGTAGTCAGCTTTCAGGAGATATATCTAATGATATTGATTTCTTGATTGCCAATAGCCATTGATACGGAATTCAGGTTAATATGACACTAATATTGGTTGTAGTATTTAAATGAATACAGTAAACGCTGCAAACATCAATCAAATTTTTTTAGGAAATATCACAGAAGTATAACTTTTGTATACAGAAATAATAACTGCTTTTGAATGGTTTGGAAGCAGGTCTTTACAATAGGTAGCTTTTCCTTATTATAATGTATTAGATTGATTGAAGTCTGTCTAATGTTTTTTAGAAAAGAATAAATTCACATTACGTGTAAGATATGTTTACTAAGTACTAATAATTTACATTTCTATTTTATATCTTATGGCTTCACTCAATAGTCTGTGATGTTAGATGATTTCTTTTATCTCCATGGTTTCTGAGGGGAATAGGGGATTTAAAATTGACATCATGGATTAATTGGAAATTCACCATGGGAAACTAAAAAGAGGGTTCTACCTATGAAGTCTTTAAGACATCACAGGTAGAACCCTCTTTTTGGTCAGCCCTCTAATTCATTAGTATTTTATACCCACCGGTCGTTTCTATTGAAATGGGGAATACCAAACCTTTTAATCTGCTATTATAATTTTTAACGCTGCTATTAATGGTAAAACCCATCAATCTTTAATGGATGCCTGATCTTATTTATTCTGAATTTGTTGTTATTGCTGAACCGGTAAACTGTTGATAGCATTGCGCATGTCATCTAATTCATGTAACCGCTGTTGCTTCTTATTTAGTTGAGAAGTTAATTTATTTATTTTTTCCTCCTGGTCCTTTACATTGCTGTCGGCCGACTTTGCATCTTTCGCTTCTTTATAAGCTCTTTTAGCCTTTCTTTTTTCTTTTCTTGCATCGCTGACACTTCCGTTTGTAGCTTTTGCTGCCTGGTCACTACTGGATTCGGCTGCTTTTTGTGCATCTGAACTCGCATCACTTGCCTTAGATTGGTATCCGGGCAACTTGCTTTGAGCAGTAGTTAATTCTGATGTCAGGTCAGCAATATCCTTACTTACACTTGCATATTCTTTATTGAGTTTTGCGGTATCAGCAGCGGTTTTATATTTTTGAGAAAAGGCTGATATACTTGTTAGTAACAGAATTACGAAGTAAGATAAATAAGCAGTTTTTTTCATGATTTTAAATTTAAATATGAGTTTATTATTGTGAAAATTTAAGTGTACAAATTACAATCCTTATAAGAAAAATCGCACACTGAATTATCTTAATTAGACAAACAATAAATATAAGCTATCTGGATTAAATTATTATATATTCAATTACTTGCCAGGCAACTTTAAGAAATGTTTTGTAAACAAGAGTATTTCTTTTTCCATATACAGTCATACTGTTCCATACCGCACAGTGATCGTATCAAAAGCGGGCAGTAACAAAAATAAAGGTTTATAAAAAAATTGATTATCAATTCATTAAAAATGAGGCATACACTTGGAGGCACAAGTGATTACAGATGTTAAATGATGCCTTTCTAATATAAACCGGATTAAAACTAAACTCAAAACAAATTTATGCTAAGCATTTATTTCAAACTAGCATTGCGAAATATCTTTCGTAAAAAATTATATACTGTTATCAACATTACAGGGTTAGGCGTGGCAAGCACTTTTTGTATCCTGGTTTATTGGTATATGCAATATGAAAAGTCTTTCGATAATTTTCATGTGAACAATAAACAATTGTTCCGCCTGGAAGTCAGTAATGTTTTCGGCAGCGGGAAAACGAAAGAGAAAAAAGATTTCTTTTCTTTCCTGTCATCAAACTCAGGTGAGCCAAATATGATAGAAACGCCGGTGATTCTAGCGCCGGAGTTGAAAAAAGATTTTCCTGAGATTGAACGTGCTGTCAGGATTGTAAAAGGTGAAGCAGTTGTTCGGGTACACGGTGAAAGTTTTAAAGAAAAAAGAAACGTGGCATTCACAGATGCTGATTTTTTTGAAGTATTCAGTTTTCCATTAAAGAAGGGGAACGCCGGTTCGGTACTCGGCGGTAATAATAAAATCGTATTAAGTGAGAAAATTGCGCAAAAATATTTTGGTAATGAAGATCCCGTTGGCAAAACACTTTCTTTAACCTTTGATAAAAGTAAATTGTTTACAGTAAGCGGTGTGGCGGAAGATTTCCCAGCTAATTCCAGTTTTCAATTTGATCTGTTAATGAACAGGGAAGCTGATCCTGGGTTTAAAGAAGGTTTTGAACATGGACTAAACAGTTTTAGCGATTTGCTGATTCTCCAGCTTAAAAAGGGGACAGATATTGCTTCATTTGAACATAAGCTGGATGCTTTTGGTAAAACATATTTTGCAAATGAATTAAAGCAATGGTCTTCTTTCCCCGGCAGTAAAATTACGCCTGCAAATTTTCATCTTTCATTACGTCCGTTTGCCGAAGGTCATTTTAATGCAAGTCCTAATTGGGGTCATTATACGGATGTAAAAAATATCTTCCAGCTTTCATTGCTGGCAATGGTGATATTGCTTATTGCCTGTTTAAATTATATCCTGCTTACACTTACCGGAACAGTATCGCGCTCTAAAGAAGTAGGCATACGCAAAACAATAGGTAGTGAAAGAAAACAAATCATTTTGCAGTTTTATATGGAAACACAACTCCTCGTTTTTCTTTCTGTGATCGCCGGTATTTTTCTCGCAATAACCTGCGTGCCGCTTTTTAATAATCTTATGGAGACTTCATTGCTTATTCAATATATTTCATTTAAGAGTATAGTAATAGCCATCATTACATTGTCGCTGTTGCTCGGCTTTGTAGCAGGCATCTATCCCGCTTTAGTAATGTCAGGTTTAAAGCCGCTTAATATGATGCGCAAATTTTCTATCTTTCGCCTGAATCCATATCTCTCAAAAACGTTAGGCATTACACAGTTTTCGGTATGCATTATTTTAATTATTTCCTCTTTGGTTATCAATGGGCAGATGCGATATGTAAATGAGCAAAAGATGGGCTTTGATAAAGATCAGGTACTATCAATACAAAACCCTTATGGTTTTGGCAGCGACCCCAAACAAATTTTTCGGTTGAAAGAACTTTTAAATCAGTATGTTTTGATGGAACCGGCTATAGAAAATATGACAACTACCTGGTTTCCGTTTCAGGGATATAACAGTAACAACCATATAATAAACGGGGAAAAGATTTCTGTTGAAGACATGAACATTGATTATAATTACTTTTCTTTTTTTAAGATCCCGGTCATTAAAGGAAGAAATTTTTCCCGGGCTATTCCGGAAGACAGTGCAAAAATCAATTTAAATGATGCCCAACATATAGCAGAAGGGTCTGCAGCAAGACAGGCCGTAATAGTAAATGAAACATTATACAACCTATTAGGACATCCATCGTTAAACGAAATAAATCGCGAACTGGGTGCAATAATTATCGGTGTATGCAAAGATTATCATACGGACGATTTTACAAAAAAGATTGCTCCCGGCTACCATAAAATCGAAAAAGGATACCTTGGCTATTTCTGGATAAAGATAAAAGCCAGACAGAACATAGCCGAGGTGATGGATAAGATACAATCAAACTGGAAGAGGCTGACAAACGGAGAACCTTTCAACTATACTTTTCTTGATGAAGACATTAGCAAAAGTTATAATGCTTATACACGCTGGATGCGCACTATAACGGCATCCTGTTTCCTTGCAATTGTTATTGCCTGTATGGGTTTGTTTGGATTATCGGGCTTAACAACCATGAACCGGATAAAAGAAATAGGTATCCGCAAAGTACTTGGTGCTTCTGTAAACGATTTATTTTTATTACTGAACAAAAGTACGGTTACCATGGCAGCACTTTCATTTATTATTGCGGTGCCTGTAGCTATACTTCTTATGAATGAATGGCTGCAAAATTTTGCATATCGTATTATTCCCGGCTGGCCGTTATTTGCTTTTGCAGGATGTATCAGTTTGTTGACTGCATTTATTGCCGTAAGTTATCATACAATTAAAACAGCGTTGTCTAACCCGGTACAGAGTTTGAGATCTGAATAAAGTTGAGACATTAATATTTATTTTTTGCGACATAGAAAGTTAGTTATTAAACAGTTTCCTCTGAGTTTTATAACCGCAGAGTAATACCGGAGGGAATACAAAGGTAACACAGAGGACTCCTCCGTGTTACCTCTTCTTTCTCTCTTGTATTTTCTCCGCGGTTATAATTGTTTCACGATAAGTTAACCCAAACTTATCTGATTAAAAAAGAAAAATTACCCCGGATTTTTAACTGGCGCACTTCCTGATGCCGGGATATTTAACTCAAACTCATCGGCAGGAACATCCCAGTAATCCAGGAAATTATAGTTGATGGTAGCATTGGTATTTAATACCCCCGTTGATGTAAGAACAACTGCTCCTTTTCTTCCACCGCCGGCTGAGATATCATAAATAATACCCCATCTTCTAGCATCATAAAAAGACAGGCCTCTTAACATGAGTGCCACTCTTCTTTCTCTTCTTAATTCTTCAAGGGCCTGAGCTTGTGATAAGTTTGTTCCTGACACTGCTGCCAGTCCTGCGCCAAGGTAAGTTCTTACAGCGTCAATACTTTTCAATCCGCCTTCTATATCGCCGGAATAAATTTTGCTTTCCGCTTTTATCAATTCATTTTCTTCATAACTACCCGCAATTGCCAGCTCATATTGACCGGGAGTTAAATTACTCAATGTTTGAACCCCAGGCATTCCTTTGCCCCCATCAATTAGGGCCCATCGTGTACTGTAAGTAAATCCACCAACCTGGTTTAAATAAGGTTTAGGTTGACCGGCATCATTTAATTGTATCTGAAAATTATTTGCAAAGCGTTTATCGCCCGTTTTATAATCCTGGATTACCCGCTCACTTATTGTAAATGTTTTCGTGTTGGGGTCACCGGTAGTACCGGCTGTCACTGAACCCGAACCTGCTGTAAAGAATCCGTTGGAAGGATTCGTACGCGCGGTAAATATAAATTCACCTGTTTGAATGCCATTTGTTGTAAGCGTTGAAAGGGTAGCCCAGTCAGCGGAAGTCATCAGACTTGGTTTTTTATTTACTAATAAATTTCTAGCTTTTAAAGTGTTGATATTATGTGCAAACATTGCCGGCGTTAATATACCACCATGGCCCTGCTGTAAAAACTTTGGTAGTAACTGTCCTAAAACAGATGAATAAACATCGGGTTTAGTTATGGAATTTACAATAGAACTTGCCAGGTCTAAATTCCTGTTGGCCTCACCGATGATGCTGTCATGAATCAGGTACCTGTTGCTTGCCCCGATAGTTGAGTTACTAATTAAACCTGAGTAATACAGTGAGCCTATTTTTGAATAAGCGAATCCCTTCCAGAAATAACACCAGGCTTTAATGGTATTCTTCTTTGTTTCAGCTTCTCCAGTATAAGTTACCTGGTCTACAATGCTTAAAACATTATTGCAGGCATTGTTTAATGCATACATATAAGTCCATTCATAATAAAAAGGATTGTTACCTCTTTTATCACGGCTATTACTTATCCTCATGAAGCTTTTTGAATTGGAAGTGTTGGATACTTTAGTCCCATTATCCAAAATCACATACTCAGGTAAGCTTACAACATTTATAAGCGTATTAGCAGCTTCTGCCGATACTACATCGCCTAACAATTCGTGATAGGCAAGACCGATAAAAAAATAGCTATTACCCAGGATGGTTAGTCCGTTTACATCAACGGTATTAAAACCATTGGTATACACGGCGCCTGTTGCCAGTGAAATAATACCTGTTTCGGTTTCAGCATTAGCAAGTGTTGGATAATTAGGATTCTGAACATCAAGCTGTTTTTTACAAGATACACTTATAAAAAGAGCAGCTATTATAAGCAGGGAAAATATATAGTTATTCTGTTTCATTTGATTAAATTTTTTGGAAAGAAATTAAAATCCTACATTAATACCTACCTGGTATGATTTGATATTAGGCATTGAACTATGATCCACCCCTCTGTCAAAAGCTGAATTGGATGCTCCGGAACTGATTTCAGGATCAAGTCCTGTGTACTTTGTTGATGTCCAGATATTTCTTCCTGTTAATACTAATTGCAATTTATTTACATGTTTTATAGATTTGAACTTTGCCAGATCGAATCCAATCGAAACATTTCTTAACCGAAGAAAAGACGCGTCTTCATAAAAATAATCCTTAGTGCCATTTCTTGCAGCGTTGCGTGCACCAAAGTAATCTGCATAAGCACTTCTGTAATAAGAAGTGTAGGCAGCACTTCTACCGTTGATAGTAACCGGTACATCATAATCACCGCTTATTCCATCCCGGTACATCCATTCTTTTGTCTGGTTGTATAAGTGGCTACCGTTTATCCAGTCAAATTGGAAAGAGAAGAACATATATTCTTTATAAGTAAAACTATTTATAAAAGAGGCATTGAACCTTGGATTAGGATCGCCGAAAGAATAAGCCTGGTTGGTAAACTGAATGCCTTTTGTAGCGGTGTCCACTACGTAACCATTTACTATTTGATATTTGCCATAATCAGCTTTGTCGATATATGGGGTGCCATCCAGTTTTCTTTCATCAAGACTTTTAAATGCTTTGTAGCCAAAAATCTGACCTATTTTTTGTCCGGCTCGTAAAACCAAAGCAGCATCACCGGCGCTGGTATTTGTGATCACTTCAGGAACGGCAGCATTTATTTTATCTATTACGGAAGTCTGGTTACTAATGTTTGTGGTAAAATCCCAGGTAAAATCTCTTGATTTTAATACATTAATATTTAAAGAAGCCTGCAGCCCATGAGAAGAAAGGTTGATAGAATTGTCTTTAATTGAATTGGCGCCGGTTGAAGGTGATAGATTTATTGGATAGATAATGTTTTCTCCCTTACGTTTCCAGTACGTTATCCCGAAATTAAAATTATGAAACCATTTTCCTTTAGCACCGGTGATACTGATATCAGTTCCAACTTCAAGTTCTCTGGAAACTTCTACTTTCAAATCAGGGTTGCTTTGGATTGTAGGGAGTGAGAAAGCTAAATTGGTTCCTACATTACCGGGGTTAAGGGTAATATATCTATCAAACGGCCTTGGCTGAATACCTGCTTCACCGTAAGCTGCCCTAAATTTCACCTCTGGTAACACGTTACCTAAATTTCCATCTTTCCAGAAATTAAGGGATGATGGCCTGAAGTAAGCGTCACCGCGTGGGAATGTAAATGGTTTTGAACCTTGTCCGAAAGCGGAAGAATAATCACTTCTGAATCCTGCTGAAACACCGCCATATTCACCAAAATCAAATTTTTGATTTACTAAGTAACCATAGGTAACAAATGGTTCAACATAATCGCCCACTTTTGGCACAACGCTTTGCGATGCTGTTTGATTCATATTATAAATGGGATAGGAAGGCAGGCTGTATCCGTAAGTAAAGTATTGCTGATACTTGTTGTTACGGTAATCAAAAGAAATTTGTGTATTCGTTGTTATAGGTACGTTGATGTTAAAATCTTTCTGGAAATCAGTATGGATATATGCGGATAATAACAGGTTTTGAAATGTGGTAGTATAAGTTAGGTTATCAATTTCACCTGTGTTATCGTTCGAGTTTCCATCAATAAAATTACCATTCAAACTGGAGATGTCTGGAAATTTGCCGGAGGCCCATGATTGCTGGCTGTTTGAGTTAATATTTCCAGACTGGTTCTGATAGATATTATTAATGTCCTGTTTCCGGTAATTAACTCCATATTTAGCATCAAGGCTAACAAATTTGTTGACCTTATAATTTGCCTGGAAGTTCTGGATAATATCAACCTTAGTGTCTGTACCACTGCTATACTCAAAAACATAATTAGGATTAGTACTGTTTACACTCACTGTACCTGCAGTAAGGTAACTGGGGTAAGTTCCATCCGCCAGCGTATGATTAAAATCTATAAACGGTGAAGTATTCAGTGCACCATAAATCGCATTATGGCTGGAACCTTCAGCGAAATTCGGATTCAGCGTACTTCTTGTAGATACCAGCTGTGTGACGGAACGCAACGTAAATCCTTTAAACAATTCTGTCCCTACATTGGATGTGAAATTAGTACGGTTCAAATAGCCGTTTTTACGGATATTACTTTCCTGGTGGTTATTAGATAACGTTAAGGCAAAGTCTGATTTTCCCTGGCCACCGGAAATGCTCAGGCTGTTATTAGTAGTATAAGCATCTTTAAACAATTGTTTTAAATGATCATAATATTGAAAATTCCTGTTGTAAGGTTTATTGCCAACATTTAACGGGTTAGACATAGCTGATGGATTTCCATTCCCTGCTGGATAGGCCCAGGCTAAACCTGTAATAGTACCATCAGCCTGCACTTTCAGGATATTTCCATTAGCATCAACAAAATTGTTATCTGCATCGGTTCTGAAACTATGAAGATGTGCTGCATGAACATCTCCGCTGTTTATATATTGGTTAAGGCTTCCACTGGTTGAAAAGTTGATACTTATTGCACCTTGTTTACCTTTTTTGGTAAATACCTGGATAACGCCGTTTGCTCCCTGCGCTCCATAAATGGTTGCGGATGCAGCACCTTGTATAACTTCTATTCGTTCAACATTGCTTAAATCGAGTGAATTAAGATCCGTTGCGCCTACTTCAATACCATCAACTAATACAAGCGGTTGTGTTCCTCTTTGCAGCGTATTGATACCCCTGAATAAAATATTTGCAGGTTTGCCCGGAGTTCCATTTACAGAAGAGATCAATGCACCCGGGATTTTTCCAACAAGTGCCTGGTCTATAGAAGCAGTAGGTGTTGCAGGAAGTTTCTCCGCAGTGACAGACTCAACCGAGATGCCTAACTTTTTTCGTGAAGTTGCAACACCTACACCTGTTACTACCACTTCACTTAAAGTTCTTACATCCTCTCTGAGATTAACCTGAATTATTGAACCAACTCTTGCTGTAAGGGAGCTGTCGAAAAAACCAACAGAAGAAAAAACCAGGGTCTCTTCATTCTTTTTAGTCGCAATGGAAAAAGACCCGTCTGGGGATGAAATAACTGAACTCCCTCGTTTAATGGTAACCGAGGCGCCAGCCAGTGGGGTTCCGTCTTTAGCATTAGTAACCTTTCCTGTGATTATTCCTTGAGCAAGGATCTGATAAGACAGGAATAACAGTACTGTAAGTAAAGGAAATTTTCTCATTTTAACTTAATTAAGGTGGATAACAGTTTTTAGATTATTAAAAATTAAATGTTAATCAATTCTTAGGATGAATGTGATTGCATTCTTAAAACACGGCAATTAATTGTTAAAAGCAAGAATTTTTAACAGACGTTACAAAATATTTTAAAAACTTTTCAAATTTAATTTGATATTATAAGAACAGACAGATAAGAAATTAGAAATGCTGCGTACTACTACTATATAATTTAAGTGTTTCCTTGTAGCAATAGTTTACTTTAATAAATATACTTGTTATTAGCCGTATGCTTTTAGGTATTAATAGGAACATCTACCTGTACTAACTTACTGATATGTGAAAACTGACCGCAAATGGCGATATAACATGAAATTCCTGCTTAACTTAAAACTAGTACATTAAACAGATCAGAATAAATAGGAGCTTGGTAATACATTAAACTCTTTTTTGAAAGCCTTGCTAAAACTGCCGACGCTTGAAAAACCCAGGCTTAATGCTACGTTAGTAACAGAATAAGATTTAGACAATAACATTTCTCTGGCCTTTTGCATTCGATAAAACTGATAGTACTGATAAATGGGCTTGCCATACATATCTTTAAATAATTTCTTCAGCTTCGAAGGGCTCATATATGCCATTTTTGACAAAACACTTAATGGCGGCGCAGCTTCTAAATTTCTTGTTAAGATATGTTCAACGTTACAAACCTTTTCAATGTCATCAGTAGTTGCTTTTACCTGATATTCTAATTGACTTCTTTTCTTATAAAGGTCATTAAAAAATCTTTCAACCATAGCCATGATTCTTATTTGTATAGCAGCAATATGTGTAGGGTGTTCATTATCTATTTCAATAACTTCAGACATGTTTTTTTTATATTCAAAATCCATGGACTCTGTATTCAAAGAAGCTGTTTTTAAAGAGAGATATTGCTGCACGATATCATCAATTATTTCCATACGGAAATACTCTCCTAACCATTGTTTTTGAAGTTGAATGGTAATGCATCTCATAAGGGTTCCTTTTTTAACAAAATAGCCCAGATCGAAAATGTTGGATGCCAGGTAAACAGAAGAATGTAAAATGCGAACATCTTTTACGGTGTCCCCATCAATTTTTGTGATAAACGAATCTGGAACATGACTGTCCTCAAATCTTAATGAATATAAATCATGACTGGATTGGGATTGCTCATAATACATATCTGTATTAAGCTTAAAATTCATGATAAAGGCATGCAGGTTATTTGGCAGATTAAGTAGCTGAACATATCCGCTTCCTATTGAAGCGGGTACATCAATCTTGTTATTCATGAGCTTTGTTCCCATTTGCCCGGCAAATGCGGTCATAAATTCAGATAATGGTGAGACGGGGTATTTAAAGGTAAACACGCTATTAGATAACTTGTAAACGATTATTAAAAAGTCTAAATAATTGTATGCAAGTCATAAAATTACAAAAAATGGGAGTATTTATTAATTTATATAAAAAAGTTTATATACATATTGCACTGCATTCCCGGTATATTAAGCATCCGCCCTATATAAAATTGTGGAATACATTGGCAACATCAAGTATAATAACAAATCAGGTTATTAACCACTTATGTCTTTTTGTTTAACAATATTGTCTTTTTGAATCTATAATTTTCTGTTATTCTTCAAATATTTGTATAATTACCAGGTAGGTATATAAATTATAAGAATGAAGGATGGAACAGGTTATAAATGATAAACAGTTATTCGTTAATATAAAAGAAGCATCATTGCTGTTAAGAGCGTTAAATAATAAGTTTCGTCAGCAAATACTAAAATTATTAGAGCAGCATAATAGTCTAACCGTTACAGAGATATTAATACATCTCCGGCTTTTGCAATCAATAACCTCTCAGCATTTGTCTGTTTTACGGAGCCAGGGAATTGTTATAAAAAGGCGTGAAGGGAAAAATATTTATTATGAGCTTAATCCTGTCAGATTACAGGAAGTGAATGAGTTTGTTGAATCTCTACTTAAGTAGAGGGGAGGTATGAGGTATGAGGTAGCTGACGGCTTAACGCCGTTATCAGGTATAAGGTATGAGCGTTTATTGTAATTGTTCCAATAATTACAAATAAAAATAATCTGTTCTAAATTGGAACCAGATAGAATAGCAAATAAAGGTGGAATCCTTATACCTTATACCTGATACCTCATACCTCATACCTGAATCCTACTTAAATACACCATCATAAGAGCTACCCATGTAGGCTCCCCACCTGATTGGTTTTTTTATTTCCACATCAAGGCTCAGCCTTACCATTTTAAAACCATCCATTGCTGTTTCACTCCTTGTGTTGGTTAGGTAACAGTACACTATATCCAGTTTGCCATCTCCGTCGAGATCACCGATCCAGGGGGTGGAAGAAAGATTTATTCCGGCTAGTTCTGAAGATAACTGGTAGGTGCTCTGCCGGTGAAAATCATATACTGCAAGGAAGTTATGAAAAACATGAAAAAATTCTTTTTCTGTTACTTTAAAATTGATATTTACCAGGCCATCATCATAACCGTCATTATTGAAATCAGCCACAACCGGACTGCTTGTCTGAAGTATGCCTAATGAATCAATAAATTCAATTTCACCGGTTTTTCCATTATACATTATTTGTTTTGAGTCGTTTAAATTCGGCCATACACCTTTTGTAAACGTAGTGAATAGATCAAGTATGCTGTCATTATTAAAATAGCCTGCAGCCAATGATCCATACACCTCCGTATTTGCAATGGTTTTTTTCCAGATAATTTTATTTGTTTTGCCATCGATAGCCACCGTTGTTCCTTCAACTGCATTATCAATTATATCCAGGCAGCCATCAAGATTCAAATCGCAAAGAACAGGCGGAGCAATAAATCCTTTATCCTTACTGTTGTATAAAATGGTAGCACTGAAAATATCACCCCTCATTAAATCCTTTAAAGATGTTCTGTATAAATTGCCACCGATCGTTTCTCCACCGGTACCAAATATAATTGCATAGTCCTCATCATCCTTTGATAATTTTGAAATTACCAGTGATAGATAAGTTTCTTTTCCATCAGGAACTTTTACCGCTACAAGAATTTTTCCATTGCTTCCATCAATGACTAATATTTTTCCTGTTGGCCTGTTTGGATTGTAAGCCGGAGCCAGGATGTCGCCACCGTTACTCACTAAGATATCTTTAATACCATCATTATTCTGGTCTGGTATTACCTGCGGATTGTAAAAGTTAAACCAGCCCTTTTTGCGGGGTTCCATGCTGTTGCCTTTTGGGAAAAAGGCCCAGATCACCTTTCCGCTTTTTCCGTTGATGGCTTTAAGTTGTGCTGCCCTGCCACCAATAATAATATCCGGAATTCCATCCAGATTGATATCACAGATAGCTGCGGAACCATATATCTGATCCCTGGCTTCCACTCTCCACAGTATTTTGCCCGTCTTGCCATTGACTGCAATAATACCTGTATTTGATTGCTGAAACTCTTCTTGCCACAGCCAATGATCAGGTCTTTTATACCGTCATTATTCAAATCAACCGCACGGGGAGAGGAGTGTGTGCCGATACCGGAAATTCAGTTGTCCACCCTTTTTCCGACTGAGCTTCATCAGTTGTAGCGTTAAAGAGAAAGACAACTGTAAATAAGATTAGCTGATGCAAATTCAAGATACATGTTTTTACCACGTGTAAAAATATATACTTGAAACTATATTTCACGAGTGTCATGTCAACCTTAAATTGTCGCTTTTGCTATCAGCCGTCGGCTGTCAGGCAGGTATCAGGAGGGAACCTTTTAGGCTCTAATCTGCTGATAGCTGATAGCAAACAACATAATAGTAACAAGTTTTTCATATAAAAGCCCTTGTTATGATAACCGTCTATTGCCAAAGCCAGTGCAACCTATGGCTACATACAGGAGATTGTAATTATTGCGGCTGCCCGTCTTGCGAAATCAGTTCGTTAGCAGGGAAAAAAGATCCTAAGTGAAGTACTAGTTCCATAATGAGTTTTTTTAATTGAAAAGATATTTAATCGTAACAAACGGCATTCCTTTTAAATTTATGCTTGAAAACAATGAAAATTTTGCATATTTTTCCAATTAGTGGAACTTTGAATTCATTCCGGGATTAGAATTATCACAAGAACCAACTTTGGATTGAAATCATAAAAGTTCATCAACTTTAAACATTAAGCTTTAAACATTAAACTTATTTTATGCAGGAAGATTTAAATACGCGCGGGGTTTCTGATAACGACTCATCAAGTGATAGTAGGATTTCAAGCGCTGAAGAAGATGGACGTAACAAAGAATGGCAGGATCGTTCCCGCGTGAACCTTGAACCGACCCCGGAAGGAACACATACTAATATTGAAAGGGATTTTGAACCCGAAAATCTGGAAGAAGCTAATAAAACAAAAAAAGATACTCCTCCTGCTTATTAAAAATTCTTAAGCTGAGGTTCATAAAAAGAATTAAAAAACAGGTGGTAAAAACCACCCGTTATAAATCAAAAATTAACTGTACAGGAACTTTACTTTTAATGCGAGACATCATGTGCAAGTGGTTTCGTACATGAGAAAAAGTTATTTTGTTTACATATTTATTATAACGTGCACACATAATAACTTTATTAAAAATATCATGTTTGTTTTCTTTTAAGTGATAGTTCATACACTCATTTAACCTTTCATACTATTTTAACTATTAAAAATAACAGGGAGGCAGTAATCATAATTCATTTATAGCCTCGTCATGGAAAACTAACCTATAAGGTTTTAAAAACCTTATAGGCTTAATAGCATGGTCTTAATAAAAAGTCAGTAGCTAATAATTCAAACAAGAAACCCTATGTAATCTTATCAGAGATTACATAGGGTTTGAACTTAAGTGCGGAAGAGGAGATTCGAACTCCCATGCCAGTTACGGCGCTACCACCTCAAAGTAGTGCGTCTACCAATTTCGCCACCTCCGCAATTTTTGGAATAGCAAATGTAAAAGGTTTTCTATTACTACATATCAAGATTTTCTGCCAGGAAGAACCACTAGGCACTATGTCACGGAGTTAAATTTAGTAGTTGCTCTTCAATTTATTCCGTGTCTCTCGCTGTCTCCGTGGTTCATTATCCATTATTTCTGTAACACAATCCTAAACGTAGTCCCTTTCCCCAATTCAGAATGTTTTACAAAAAGTGCCCCTTTATGATACTGTTCGATGATGCGTTTTGAAAGGCTTAAACCCAAACCCCATCCGCGTTTCTTAGTAGTGAAGCCAGGCTTGAAGATGCTTCGGAGATTACCGGAACTGATGCCTTTCCCTGTGTCCCTCACATCAATAAATATTTCTTCAGGAAGGTCTTTAATAGTTACTGAGATTTCACCCCTGCCTTCCAATGCGTCTAATGCGTTTTTTAACAGATTTTCTATCACCCAGTCGAAGAGCGGCGGTGATATTTTAGCCTGGATTTTATTTGATTCTACGGTATTAATATTAAAGATCACTTTTCCCGGAGCTCTTTTTTTTATGTATTCAACCATCCGTTCTATCTGGTCAACCAGGTTGGTGACTTCCAGCTGTGGTATGCTGCCGATCTTTCCAAAACGGTCGGATACTAATTTCAAACGGTCTACATCTTTTTTCAGTTCTTTTGTTATCGACTGGTTGATGTTTTCTTCCTTAAGCATTTCTACCCAACCTTCCAGGGAAGAAATAGGTGTGCCCAGCTGATGCGCCGTTTCCTTTGCCATGCCCGCCCATACCTGGTTCTGCGTAGCCTGGTTACGTGTAGTGATTGAAATAATAGTAATGATAATAAACAACGCAACAACGAATAACTGAACCATTGGAAAATACCTTACTTCATTCAGCAGCTTGGTATTTCCATAGTAATATTTATTGGCGACATAAGGCATATCATTTAATACAAGCACATAAGGCCTGTGATAAGACCGGAATTCTGATAATTTTCCTTTAAGATAATTTGAATCCTGTGCAGCCTTTAGCGTATCGAGGTTTATAAAACTTACAATACTATCTTTCTCATTGGTTTCAATGATAGGTATTGAAGTCTGTTCATTGCGGATCATGTTAGGTAGTGTAAAACTGATACCCGGATTATCTACAATGGCTTTAGTGGCAGCAACCCACTGATTTACTTTCTGTCTTTCTTCAAGGTTTATTTTTTTTGCCAGGTATTGTGAATATATGATGGTGCCGCTTACAATACTTATTGCCAAAAGAGCTAACCCAGTTCGCCAGCTTAATAAAGATGAAATCATCCTACTAAATTAAATAAGGTATGGTTTGAAACCTTATTTTTGAAAACTAATTGAGAACCCTCTGTAATTTGAACCCTAAAGTAGCTGTTGTTATATTGAACTGGAACGGTTGTAAGTACCTGGAACAATTTCTTCCTTCGGTGATGGCTTCTACGTATGCTAACTTTGAGATTGTATTAGCAGATAATAATTCAACGGATAATTCTATTGACTTTGTAAGCCGGCAATATCCAGCTGTTGTTATAATAAAGTTGTTACAAAATCTTGGTTTCGCCAAAGGATATAACGAAGCATTGAAGCAGGTTGATGCAGCATATTATGTGCTGCTTAACTCAGATGTTGAAGTGAAGCCAGGCTGGATAGAACCTGTTGTTGAATTGATGGAGGGAGATATAACTATTGGTGCCTGCCAGCCTAAAATTTTAACTTATAGTAACCCCGCCATTTTTGAATATGCAGGCGCTGCAGGTGGCTGGCTGGATGCATTCGGATATCCCTTTGCAAGAGGAAGAATATTCGATTACTGCGAGCAAGACAAAGGACAGTATGATGCTATCGAACCGATTTTCTGGGCCAGTGGTGCTGCGATGTTCGTAAGATGCAACTTGTATCATCAGTTAGGCGGACTGGATGAATACTTTTTCGCGCACCAGGAAGAAATTGATTTTTGCTGGCGTTTGCAATTAGCTGGTTATAAGGTGATGGCTTGTCCGGCTTCAGTGGTGTATCATGTTGGCGGCGGAACTTTGCCTAAAGGCAATGAGCGCAAAGTGTTTCTAAACTTCAGGAATAATTTGATCATGCTGGCGAAAAATCTTCCTGCCGGCGAGGTTGTCTGGAAAGTTCCCTTCCGGATCTTGTTGGACATTATTTCCGCCTGGAAATCTTTATTTGCCGGGGAAGCCACTTATTTCATTGCCATATTACAGGCACATATAGGTTTTGCGAAATGGTTATTGTTTGTAAAGAAGCGTCGCCACTCACTTATAAAGAAGGGTGGTGAGTTAACCGGCTTGTATCACAAAAGCGTGGTATGGCAACATTTCATTACCGGTAAAACGACTTTCTCAGAAATTGTTGCCGGCAAAGATTGATTTTTAATTATGAACCTTTATTTTTGAACTAAATTAAAAATATGGAACATAGCGAACAGGCTGAACATCATGATCCTAAAGAAAAAGATTTTGCTTACAATTGGGTAAACTCATCAGTATTTTTATTTTATCTTCAGGTATTTTGCCTATTAGCATTTACATTAGGAGGTTGTTACGCTTTGTACACGCATCATTACAGAGGGAAGCCTGACGTTGTGGTGCCGCAAAACACGTTATATACACCAAAATATAAATAATAAAAATTTTGCAGGTAGCGCAGTTTCCTTAGATTTGCAATCCCAAAACAGTTCTTTATTACAGATTATGCGAAAGTAGCTCATTTGGTAGAGCGCGACCTTGCCAAGGTCGAGGTGGCCGGTTCGAGCCCGGTCTTTCGCTCAAGAAAATTCCAAGCGCAGGTTTGGAATTTTTTTTTGGTTTACCCGGGTGGTGGAACTGGTAGACACGCAGGACTTAAAATCCTGTTGGCAGCAATGCTAGTGTGGGTTCAACTCCCATCCCGGGTACTTTTATCAAGCCTTAACTAATTGGTAGTCAATTTTTTAAGGTTTTTTTATGGATATTGGTTGCCCCTCTGGTTGCCCCTTTTTTAAATTTTTATTTCATTTTATTTCTCCTCATTTACCTTGTATTACTTAAAACTGACGAAGTTTGACTTTGTTCCTGCAAATATGAAAAACTGGGTTATACAAGGCTTATTGTACGATTTCCATCCTTCGCCTCTTAATTATATTAAATCTAAATGGTACCACTTCCATTTCTGTAAAAAAGATGATCCCACAATTACCGCCGCATTATACCTCGATAACCTTGCTAATGAATTAAAGCATGAATTAGTGAAACAGATTTCAGTAATTAAGAAATCCTTGACGCTTGCAGTAATAAAAAAAATTCTGGAAAATAAAGAATCAAAGCAGAAAGCTATAGTTCTATTTGAAAGAAAAGAAGCAGATCTTAATAAAGAAATAAAAATGTTTTTAGAAAATATAGCTTCATTGATCCATCCTTATCTGGAAGAAAAAAAACAAATCAACGGTGAAATTGAAACTGTTATATCTGAACAGTTTCCGGCTCGTACTTACATATCGCCACACATATGTTTTTAGAGATAAATCATAATAAACTGCATTATGAAACCCTTATCCGGGACACATCTGCTTTAAGAGAATTTATTGCTGCTACATTCAAAACAGTTAAAATATCAGAAAGAATAGCGGACATGAAAAGCTTTTCTTACAAAAAGTTACTACAGCGCAAAAACAATTCTGGTGCACGGGGACAGTTAAAACCTCAATTAAAACAGATAATTTTTAATCCCCAAATATTTGGTGAAGACGTTTCTGAATTTGCAGCAGACGTACTGAAGGAGAATTTTGAAGAAAGTTATCAAAAGACGTGAGCTTGGTAAAAGATTATTATTTCACAATTAACGTTTAAACTAACAGACATGTTAGATTTTAAAGTCGCTTGTGAGTATTTCTTACAGAATATTATAAGTTATATCCATTCATAGTAATTTATATGCAATGTCTTTTCTACTGATGAAAATTGGATGGCGATCTGTTGTTACCTTCTCATAGGCTTGGTAGTCAATTACAGAGGTAGTTATACTGACACTCTTTTAGGTTATCGACTAAATTTATATTTAACAAAGAAACCATGGGAAAAAAGCAAAATGTAGACTGGAGAAGTTTTGAAGAATTTGTCGCCAGGATTTATAAAGAAATAGATCCAAATGCCGAAGTTAGTCACAATCAAGAAGTGGAAGGAAGGCAAATCGACGTTACAATTCGAAAAAAGGTTGTCGGCATAGATTTACTTTTTATCATTCAAGCAAAATGGTATAAAAGGCCTGTGGAAGTAACTCATATTGATGCATTCGAAAGTGTAATAAAGGAGGTAGGCGCATCAAAGGGAATACTTGTTTGCAACAAAGGTTTACGAGAGGTGCTAAAGAAAAAGCAGCAAAGGCCAAGATCGAATTATGCTCTGTTTACGATTCCGAAATTGAAACATATCGTAAAACGCAACTGATAATTCCTGTAGTAAAAACTTCAGTAATAATTAAACTTTCAATAAAGCATAAATTTAACATGCAGCAAAGCGCAACAATTGATAAAATTGGAGTAGCGGATCATCGGATTTTAGCAAGTGAATTTATTGATAAATGGATAAATAGCAAAATTGATAAATCTATTGGAGAGCATAATTTTAAGATGGATAATCAAGCGTTTAAACTAGATCATCCTTTTGCATCCGATATTGAATCCTTTATGCATTATATTGTTAAGTATTGCATCTCAAAGCTGAGATACTTACCTCATATCTTTTTGGAATTAAAATGGGAAGCTATGAATGGATAAGTAAATAAGATAAGATCAAAATTCTTTAAGGTATATTTTACTTGATTCTTTAATATGCAAGTAGTTTTTCCATTCTTCTTCATTTTTAATTTCTACCTGCTCATCGTTTTTGAGGTCAGTCAATACATCAATTAAAACAGATAATTTCTATTGCCAGATCTTTAGTAGAAAGGTTTAAGAATTTGCCATGAAGGTATTTAAAGAAAAGTTTGCAGCCAGGATTAACCCGGTTGTGCACTAGGCATTCCTCCTCAAACAGCATTTAACAAAAGATCAGCATTCACATGTAATTCTTTATGCACTGCCTTTAGAAATTGGATATCTGGCTTTTGTTTTCCTTTCATAATCAAAGAAAGCTTGGCATCACTGACATTGAGTTTTCTAGCTAAGTCTTTTTGTCTAAGTCTCATTTCATACATTTTCATTTCAATTATTCCTGCCAGTGTGGTAGGTTCTTCTATCTCATACTTATTTTGTTCAAAGTGCTGGGCAGCCAATGAGAGCTTGCGAATTTCAGAAAGATCGTTTTTCGTAACCTTATCACTTCCCTTGGCCATAAGGGTATCAATTTGGTTCATTACTTCTTTATAGTCCTTATCATTCAATATTTTTATTCCTGTTGCCATAATTTATTGCTTGTGAAAAGAAAGAACTCCTCAAACTAGATTTTAGTGGAATCAATTTTATTATAATCTTTATGTAATCCTATAAACCGGATATACACGGTTCTGATATCAAAAAAGATCATCGCTACAAGCCTGTATGTATTCCCCCTGATATTAAATACAAACCGATGTAGTCGGCAGTTTACAATACAGAGTTTTCGGCAATTAAGAATGCAGAGTTTTCGGCAACAACGCTACACGATATTCGGCAACAACGGTACATAGAAAATGGCAACAACACTGCAGAGGTGTTAAA
>JAABUS010003018.1_pt1 | contig 28991 bp, 22 predicted proteins | sample 5560161 | NCBI WGS metagenome assembly JAABUS01 (sample SAMN10711885, study PRJNA513376) | rock metagenome | isolation source: Antarctica rocks | place: Antarctica: Victoria Land, Trio Nunatak nord | collected 2016-01-04
GTCGAGGGCGGTGCCGGTGCGCCCGACCGACGGCATCAGATCCGCCTCGGCAATCCGCTGGGTGAAGGTCCAGGACGTGAATTGAGTACCGCGGTCGCTGTGTATGACCGTGCGGTCGGGATCGCGGTTTTTGATTGCCATCCCGAGCGCGTTGGTGACCAGCGCGGCGGTCTGGGTCGAGTCGATCGACCAGCCGACGATCTTGCGGCTGAAGGCGTCGAGGACCGCGCAGCAGTAGACCTTGCCTTCTCTGGTCGGGTGCTCGGTGATGTCGGTGACCCAGAGCTTGTTCGGGCCGTCGCCCGTGAAGTCGCGGCGAACGAGGTCGGCGGCAATGAACACCCCGTGCGGGCCTCTTCGGCCCCTGGGCCGCTTGGGCAGGCCCTTGAGGCCCTGTTCGCGCATGAGCGAGTAGACGAGCTTGTGGTTGGCGATGACGCCGTGGCCGTGGCGCAGCTCCGCATGCACCCTGTTGTAGCCGTAGGTTCCGAACGACTCGGTGTGGATCTGTGCCACCAGCGGTCTGAGCCAGGCGCGCCGCAACTCGCGAGCGTTCGGCGGCCGCTTGCGCCAGTAGGCGAAGCTGCTGCGGTTGACGCCTACCACCCGGCAGGCCTGCCGCTCGCTGAATCCCTGCCCGGTCAGGTTGGCGATCACCGGGTAGAGCCTTTTGGGCGGATCTTCTCCTGCTCGTCGAAGATCGCTGCCGCCTTGCGGATCAGGTCGAGCTCGTGCTCGAGCACGCGCATCGGGCGCTCGCCCGCGCCTTTGTTGGGGCGGCAACTGCTAAAGCCCGTTTCTGCTGGTAGAGGCCCGCTATTCCAGTTGCCCGAATGCGCCGGCTACGTGGGCGTGGGCAGCAGCCGTTCGTAGCGCGTTACCGGCTGTCTGCGGACGCTGGAGCGAGCGTGATCGGAACCGAGGCCGGAGGCCGAGGTGGAGATCTCGCTCGCCGCGCTCCGCGTCCGATCCCCCGTGCCGCGCATGGGGCGAGTGAGCCGCCGGTTATGCGCGAAACTTGGCCGGTGAGCTCTGAACGCGACGCCGACGCACGTCGGGCAGCGGCGACACGTGATCTCGCCGGTGGTCTCGACGCGCCCATCGAGCTCGTTGAGTACGACCATTCCTGGCCAGGCCGGTTCGCGGCTGAGGCCGCGCGTCTGGCCGATGTGGTGCCAGGCGTGGCACTGGCACCACATAGGATCGACCGCAGTCCCTGGCCTGGCGGCCAAGCCGATCATCGACATGATGGCGCTCGTCGATGACCTCAACGCTCCGGTGCGCTCAGTACCCACTGAGCCAGACAGTACGGGCAGACAACCAGCTCGCCGATCGCGAGCTGAAGGCCCCGGCCGCGAGGCTTCTCCTCAACCTCCCCGTGGCCGCTCGCTTCCTGGAACTCCGTAAACGGCGCACGCAGGAAGCTGGTGACCCTTGTCCTTGGCCAAGAGGCGGCTTAGCTTGTGCGTCGCCACCCCGACCGTCAACACATCGCTCACCGGCCACCGCTCGGGAGGCTGCCGTCCACTCGCCCGCGCGGCCGCCCCCAGCCGCGCAAACGGCGACGCCGAAGGCCGCCACCAGCACGGCATAGCCGCCCAGAGGGCGGTGCTCGGACGAATATCCCGCAAACGGAGCCAAAGGCCCGTCGCCCCCGCTCGGCGGTGCCTGCGAACTCACGGCCGATTGCTACCCCAGTCCCGCGACAAACGTCGTCGCCTTACGGGGTATGACTGGCTGGGAGTCCCAGTTGCCTGGACGGACAGCTGTCGATCGAAGGGCCACTCAGCCTTCGAGCGAGGCGGCAGCGTAGGCGTTCGAGGTGATGTCGCACCAGATCACAACTGAACGAATACGGTCGCTGAGCGCGCCGGCGGGGATGTGGTAGTTCATCGCGCCCGTCGTCGCCTTCAGGAAGACGATGTCCTTGAACGGAGCATCGGCCACTTGCTCTGTGCTGCTGGGGCGCTCCAGCTCGCTGAAGCGGATCTCCAGGTCGACGTTGGGAGTGACATAGAAGCGCTCGAGGCGCAGGCTGATCGATCCGTCGCGGGCGCGGTAGAGCTTGACCGTGCCCTCGCCTTCCTTATCGATGTCATAGAACTCGCCGCTGTCGACCATCCGCGCGTTTGGCCCGGCCATCTCAGTCGCCGGTGGCTCGATCAGCGGGACGTCGACCTGCTCCTCGACCTGCGCCACCCAGCGCCCTTCCGCCTGCACCCCGAGCTTGAACGCTCCGGATTGGACGGAGATACCTTCACCGTCCTCTGGACAGGCGCCGGCCTCGGCTAGCTCGTGGCCTTCGTCCTCCCCCGACGGCCGCTGTGGCTGAATGGTGAAATCACCCCGCTCGCACCGCCACTTCACTCGCCACTGGATGGCGCTCGGGTCGAGTTCGAAGGCCTCAGTGGTATGGGGCCCCTCTCCTTCGAAGCGCTTGACGGGTCGCCAGTAGGCCTGCGATTTGCGAACGCTCTGCCCGGAACCGGCCGGGGCGTCCTGATTCACCGGCGAAAAGGCGCCGGCCTCGGTCTTGGTCGCGGGCGGGGCGAAGCGATCTCTGATCCCGAAGAAGCCGCCGCCGTAGACCGCGCTGGCGCCCATGATCAACAGGATGAGGACCCCGAGCGATGCGCGTACGGTCTGCCGGCTCATACGGTGCCCACGACGAGGCCCGCGATGACGCCGCCCGCAAGAGTGCCGAGGAGCAGCAGTCCGGGCGAGCGCCAGCCGAGCTCCCGCCGGGTCACGCCCAGCGTCACAAGGCCCGCGGAGGGAGCGGTCACGAGCAGCGCGGTAGCCGGCCCGACGTCGAGCCCGAGCGCCAGCACGCCCAGCACGAGCGGGATCTCGAACAGGGTGGGAAGCTGGATGAGGGTGCCGAGCGCGGCCGCTGCGCCTATCGCCAGCAACCCGGAGCCCACCGCGTCCGAGAGGCCCTGGGGCGGCGCGAAGGCGAACACCGCCCCGACCGCGAGCGTCCCGACGGCCATCGCCGGAACGAGGCGAAGCGCGTGGTCGATCGTCGTGCGCCACCACTCGAGCAGCCCGTCCTTGATCGCCGCTCCCCAGCCGTCGCGAGTGGGGGTCTCGACCGAGTGCTCGATCGAGACTGCCGCCGCCAGCGCCGCATCGGTCTCGGCGGCCGGCACCGCACATGTGGCAGCGTCGCGGTGATGGAGCCGCGCGATCAGCGGCACGAGCGCAAAGATCATCAGCAATCCGAATACGACGCGCGATATGCCCATCTGGATCGGCATCAGGAGAAAGATGGCGAGGATCCCGACCGGGTTGAACAGGGCAGAGCCAAGGATCATCCCGAAGGTCGCCTCGAGGCGGGCGCCCGCGCGATAGAGGCCCAGCGACACCGGCGCCGAGCAGGCGCTGCACATGAAGAGTGGAAGCCCCATACCTCCGCCCACCCCTGCCGCCAGGGCACCCGGCTTGGCCACGAGCGACTTCAGCCGAACGGCCGGCGAGAGCGCAACGACGGCGGCGCCTCCGAGCAGGATCGCGAAGAACATGCCAACTGCGTTGGCATCCCAGAGGTTGATTCCGTATGCCACCCAGCTCAGACCGTCGGGGAACGAGGCGGGATCGAGCACCTGGGAGAACGTAGAGCGCCCGGCGCCCGAGGCCTCTCGATCGAGCGTCGGGACCTTCTGGAGCACCGCCGTCAGACGCGTCTGAGTCAAGAAGAACACGAGGACTCCCACGAAGATGGTGGCGCCGACGAGCGCCCTCTTGTTCGCGACCCGAATCGCCGTCCGCTCGGGAAGCGGATCTATGTTGGCTACCTCCGCCATCCGGCCTTAGCTATAGCAGTGCATGCCGGGAAAGACCACCGGACGAGGGCCACCGATCCGCCGCTCAGGGTGGGACCGGATGCGCGGCCCCGCGATCCACTCGAGCACCTGGGAGTGGGTTGCAGCTTCGACAACCGGGGCCTGGTTTCCCGGCGCCTGAAGGGCGCGCGACTCAGGCGCTCTCGTCGAGCCGTTGTGCGGTCCGCGTCGCTCCCCGGCGGTCTTGCGCGACCGCGACGTCGCGCTGGCGGCGATCTCTGATCAGCGCTTGAGCCCGCCGCATTCCCCGCACGGGTGACGCCTGAGTGGGAAGAGCCGGTCGACGAGCGCGCTGCTCTTATGCCCACAAGATCCGCAGCGAAGCTCTGCGATCAGGGTCATGGTCTTGGTACATCGCCGAACCGCCTGCGGACGCTGGAGCGAGCGTGATCGGAACCGAGGCCGGAGGCCGAGGTGGAGATCTCGCTCGCCGCGCTCCGCGTCCCGGCCCCCCCAGAGTGGCGTCCGTGGTCAGTCGCTGGGCGTGTAGCGCTGCGCAGCGTGGGCGGCGTAGCTGGCCCACTCTCCTCCGGCCAGGGCAGACCAGTGCGCGGCACTGGATTCGGAGATGCCGAGCAGGTCGGCGAGGATCGCGGGCGGCATCTGGGCGGCAAGGCTTGCGAGTGAGCCGGTGCGCGCGGGTAGCGCGGTGATGCCGATCTTTCTGAGGCGTCGTCGGTAGTGCTCGTGGCTGAGCGGGGCGTCCAGCCGCATCCCGGGCAGCAGCCATCGCGTCGTGGTGGCGGCGGTGGTCGCGTGACCGCGCGGTTCGCGGGCGAGGGTGAGGACAAGCTGGTCAAGCGGTGTCGGCAGCTCGACGGGCTCGCGGCCGAGGCGGATGGTCACTCGTTGGCCGTCGGTGGCGATGTCGTCGACCGTGAGCACGAGGACGCGGCTGACGGGCTGGGCGAAGAGCAGGATGAGCAGCCCACCGACGCGGTCACGCAGGTCGAGCGTGTCGTCGTGCAGCACCCGCCGGATCGTGGCGAGCCGCTCGTCGGTGGGCTGCTGGTCGACGTGGCGGCGGGGCTCTGACCGCGGGAGGGTCAAGCGCGCCATCACGCCGCCGCGCGCCGCCCAGGTCAGGAAGTCGCGGATGCGCCGAGTGGCGCTGCTGCGCTCCTCGAGCCAGCGGTCGAGATCGTGCTGATGCAGCGTGGCGAGCGTCAGGCCGCGACTGTCGGTCCAGAGCGCGAGCTCGACGGCGGCGCGCATGCGTTGCGCGTCGTAGCGCGCCGAGGATCGCGTCGTGTGGCCGCGGCGCTCGCGGCGCAGCAGGTGATGGTGCACCTGCCACGTGGCGAAGGCGCGAACATGGGCGCGGTCTTCGCCGTCGGGCAGCCGCGCCAGTGCCCGCGCGGTCGCGCGCTGGAGGGCGGCGGCCTGCTCGTGGCGAGCCGGCAGCGCGCCGTGCTCGACGAGCGCGGCGCGCAGATGCGTCGTCGTCTGGCCGCGGTCGAGGGCGTCGAGCGCCTCGTGCGAGATCGCCAACGCGCCCGCGGCGAGCTCGTGGAGCGTGACGGCGCTCTGGCTGCGCTCAAGCCAGCGGAGCACGCCGTCGGCGCTGCATGATGCGGCGAGCGCGTCCAGGTAGGGCCCGAGCCGGGCGACGGCGTCCGGGTCGCCGGTCCTGCGCAGCTCGGCGAGCTGGTCGCTCAGCGCGCAGGCAGGGCACTGCCCGCGTCGCTGACCGCCGGTGGCCTGAGCGCCGCAGGTGCGGCACTCAGGTAGCGGCTTCTCGCCGGCGCAACGCTCGCAGCGCGCTGAGTCGGTCGCGGCGGGGCGCAGCGTGCGTCCGCAGCCCGGGCACTGCACGCGGGCGCGCATCCTGGCCTTGGTGCAAGCGACGCACTCCGCGTGCAGGCCGACGCGGCGAGCCACCGGCCGTCGCCGGCCGCAGCCGACGCAGGGCTCGTGGCGCTTGGAACGCTTGGCGTTGCAGGTGCGACAGATCGCGCGGCCGGTCCCGGCGTGATGGCACGGCCGGTCGCGGCCACAGACGCTGCAGCGATCGACCGGCGGCTGCCAGCCGCGCCAGCGGCAGGTGTGGCAGATCGGCCGTTCGCTCGCGGCGAAGTAGCACGGTCGCTCGCGAGCGCAGCCCGAGCAGATCGCGAGCGGTTTGGCTTGCCGCGCCGCGGTCGCGGTCACCGCTTCCGGCGGCCGGCGGGCTGGATGCGGGCGGGCTTGGGGTCGATGTCGGCCGTCGCGGACTCGCCGGCGGCGCGCTTCCTGGGCAGCTTGGCCTTGCCGGGCACCTGCACCCGGCGGATGAGGTCGTTGGGCGTGCAGTCGACGATGTCGCAGAGGACCATCAGCGTGTGCAAGTTCAGCCGTTCGGGCTTGCCGGTGACCAGCCGCCACACCTGGGACTCCGAGAGCCGCACGCCGTGCTCCGCCAGCAGCGGCGTGAGGTCGGCAGCATGAAAGACACCGCGCTCGGCCAACAGCAGCCGTAGGCGCCACTCGTAGTCGACCTGGCCCGCCATCAGTCGCCACCCTTCCAGGTCAGCTCGCCGTCGAGCTGGGCGCGTAGCACGCGACGCATCGCGTCGTTCTTGTAGTCACCGCTGACGCCGGTGTAGAGCGCGGTCGTCGAGGCGTAGCGGTGGCCGACCTGCATCCGCACGAACAGCTCGTCCCAGCCGTCCTCGATCAGGTGCGTGACGTAGCTGTGGCGCAGTGCGTGCGGCGACAGCTCGCTTGGCAGGCCGGCCGCGTCGCGGTAGGCCGCGAATCGGTCGGTGATCTCCGTCGGCGACAGCCGGCTGCCGCGTTCGGTCAAGAACAGCGCTGGATGCTCGTCGCGCCCGTAGCGCGGCCGGATCTCCTGCACGTACTGCTCAAGCACCTCCACCGACCAGTCAAAGACGGTTGCGACCGTGCGCCGCTTCGGCGCGCTGCCACGCGAGGACTTGCCGTAGCGCACATGCAGCATCCCGTAGCGGCCGAACGAGGATCGCTCGGGATTGCGGCCGAAGTCGCAGACGTCCAGGCGCGCGACCTCCTGGCGGCGCAGACCCCAGGCATAGAGCGTCTTGAACAGCACCGACTCCCGCAGAGCCGCCAGCGAGCCCTTGCGCCCCAGCCGGCGCAGCCGGTTGACGCGCTCGTCGCAGTAGCCGAAGAAGATCGTCAGCTCCTCGCGCGTGAATGGCCGGCGGCCGGGATCGCCCTCATAGTCGCTGACGCGACGAATCGCGTTGTCCTCGAAGACGATCTGCAGCGGGCGAGCCCCGAGCTCGTGCTCGCAGATCGCCACCCACGGATAGCGATCGTCGGCGAGATAGTCGGTGAAGCCACGCAGCGCGCCCTGGTAGTTGCGCAGCGTCGAGACCGCGCGCCGCCGCGGCGGCGCGCCGAGGTCCTCGATCCACTCGTCAACGTCGATCGGCTGCCACTCCCACGGCCAGCGCTCGGTGTGCTCACGGAAGCGCCGCACGACCAACTCGCGTGATCGGAACCGAGGCCGCCTGCTCCAAGCGCAGCGGACGCACGCCGTCGCCGAACACGCGAGCCAACGCCGCCGAGGCGGCGCCGGCCCTTTCCACCTCCGACCCCGCCAAGACCCTGTCTTTCATCTGATGCAGGATTCTTGCATGACGACTGGACGCCGAACAGGTCGGCATCGACCGCAGTTTGCGGCATCATGAAGCTTCGGCAGGCACGCTCGCCCGTGCCGTCGCTGCCCGCTGAGAGCCGGAGCCCGCAACGAGCGGCAATTGCATCTGATGAAATAATTGTGGAACTTAGAACCAGCCTTGCATCGGGGCGTAGCCGAGGCGCTTTGCCTTGGCTTGGTAGTCGTCGAGGATCGCTTGGAGCTCGGCCATCGTGGTGATGTTCTCCTCGACGAGGTAGGAGCGCCCTGAGCCGGTGGGGCGGTCGGTGATGCGGGGGATGCCGTCGACGCGTTGGCCGACGAGCTGGCGTTCGCCTTCGTCGCACTCGTAGGTGGCGAGGACGATCGCCTCGCCGGCGGTGGGGGGCGTGTCGGTGGTGGTGCTCATCGCTTGGCCTCCTTGGTTGTGGTCGCGCTGCACGGGGACGGCGCGATGGCCCTTCAAGCGGCCGGCCGGAACCCGAGCCTGTGGGCGAGGGCCCGTGAGGGAGGCCCGCCCCGTCAGGGGCGCCCTTGGGCGCGCGCAGCGCGGGTCTTGAAGGCCGGGCGCTGGGCCATAAGCTGGCCGTCTCCTGCATGCGCGCCCACGGCCGGGGAGCGACGCTTGGGTTTCGCCGCTGGTCGTGCTCCGCCGTTGCTCGGGCGTATCGTGTCGGTTACCACCGCGGCCCTGGCGGCGGGTGTGCCCAGGCGTTGGCGGGCACCGCCTGGCCGAGGTGCCACGCCCGCCCGTTTGGCTCGAGCTTGTGCTCGTAGGTCAGTCCGGTGGCCAGCTCGAGGGTTTGGAAGTGCAAGAGCCCGCGGCCCATGATGCCTGTGGGGCGGATGATCGAGACCAGCCGGCCGTCTTGCGCGGCGTAGGCGAGGACCGTCTCGAGCTGCGCCGGGATGAGGTCCTCGAGCTGCTCGAGCTCGGCCCGCAGCCCGGGCCCCAGCAGCTGCGGGGAAGTCGGCGTGTAGGGGTTGCGCTGCGCGTTCAGTCGGTCGCGCATCGCTGCTCCTTGCTTGTGGCGGGGCGCAGCGGGTTGCGCCGGCTCAGAGTGGCGCGCAGCTCGCCGCGGATCTCCGCCGCCGCGACCCCGAGCAGCCGGTGGGTGTCGTGGCAGCCATCGGGCAGGGCGCGGGCGCTGTCGAGCAGGCCGGTGAGGGCCCGGGCGAGGTGGTGGACGCGGCGGGTGCGCCCGTGCTCCCACTCGCCGATCGAGAGCTGCTGAAGCGCCTGTCGGTCGGGGGCGCTCATCGCGTGACCCGCCCGAGGTCCCACGTGGCGGTGGACCCATAGCCCTCGACCTCGGTTTCGCGCACCCGCGTGGCGCCGCCCCGCGGGGCCTGCTGGACGGCCTGGCGGTCGGTCTCGCGCTCGTGGCGGGGCGAGCTGGAGAGGGCCTTGAGCCGGTCGATCTCCCGGCTCGCCTGGGACCGGGTCTTGGGCGGGGTGAAGCTGGTCCCCGTCTTCTGCGCGAGCGAGCGCAGGTAGGCCTGCTGTTTCGCGCTTGGCTTGTCGTCTGCGGGCATGAGGGCTCCTTGGCGGGTTGTGGGTTGCGGCACGCCCCCTTTCCCGCCCGCTCGCGGGCGATGCTGGGGGCGTAGTTGGCCGCAACCCCACGGCCCGCCCGGGACCGGCTAGGTCGCCTGGACGCCGTCTCCGTCGCCGTTGGCGTTGCCGTTGTGGTTGGGGGTGGTGAGGGCGTAGCCGACTCCGCGGCGGTTGACGACCAGGTGCCGCGCGCCGGCGGCGTCGAGCTTTCTGCGCAGCCGGCATGCGTGCGCGTCGACGGTGCGCGTACGCGTCTCGGTCGGGTTCTCAAAGCCCCACACCGCTCGGAGCAGCTCGGCCTTGGCCCAGATCCGGCTCGGCGTTTGGGCGAGGTGGGCGAGCAGCTCGAACTCCAGTCGCGTGAGCGCGACCGGGTGGCCTGCGTAGCGGGCCTCGAGCTGGTCGCTGTCGACCTCCAGCGCCCCGACCTGCCGTGCTGCGCTCGTGCGCCGGCCGGTGGTGCGGGCCAGGACGGCGCGAATGCGGGCGCGCAGCTCGAGGTAGGAGGCGGGCTTTCCCAGGAAGTCGTCGGCGCCGGCGTCGAAGCAGCGCAGGCGCGCGAGCTGTCCGTCGTGCTCTGAGACCACTACCGCCGGGGTGTCGGCCGCGGCTGGGGGGAATGGGCTGCGCGGGGCGCGCAGCTCGGCCAGCAGGCGCGCCTGCGCGCCGGGCCCCTCGAAGTCGCCGAGGACGATCAGCTCCGCTCGGTTGTGCGTGAGCGTGAGCGCCAGCGCCGTAGGCGAGCACGCCGTCAGGGTCGGGTAGCCGTCGGCTGCGAGTTCGTGAGCCAGGTCGCAGACGACGTCCTCGTCGTGGTCGGCGATCAGCAGGGCGTGTGGCATGGCGGTGTGCCTCCTGGGGCTGTGGCCCGCCGGGTGCGGGGCCTGTGGCCGCCCGATCCGCACCCGTCAGGGTGCGATGCTCTTAGAGGGCGCCAGGCCCCGCACCGGGTGCGAGCAGCACGCCCGTCTCGCGCTCGAGCTCGCTGCGCCGCTGTGCGATTTGGGGCAGCGGGGCGCAGAAGTGCTCGGCCAGCTCGTGGTCGGGCCAGCGCCGGACCGGCCAGAACTCTCGCGTGGGCATCAGGTATGAGCGGGCGTAGACGTGGGCGGTCGCGTCGCGGTAGGGGCCGGGGGTGCCGCCGTGGGCGACCTCCCTTGCCCACATGCACAGCAGGCAGACGAATGTGCGGTCGGGGTGGCCCTGCTCGAGCACCGCGATATGCGGGGCGAGCAGCACCTGCTCGCCGAAAGACAGGGCCGCGCGGCGGCCGGCGTCCACCGGCGCGGTAGCCGCCTGCGCACCTCCGCCACGGCGAAGCCACCGAGAGGAGCCGCATCAACCGCCACACGGACATGCTGCGTGCGGAGCCTCGACGGCTCCCGAGCTAGCGCGATCACCCAACCTGACATCAAGCGCCAAGGCTAATAGTGGTGCTTACCCGCGTCCAATATGAATCGTGGGGGGTACCCGATACCCCTAAGGGTATGGACGTGAGTGGGGCAGGCCGAACCCGAGCCCGCCGACCTCACTTGAGGCCCTGTCTCGCCGCGCTGTCGATCTCCCTCATCCTGACGCTGAGGCCGAGCCTGAGGGTTTGACCCCCCGCTCCAGGCACTCAGTGACCGAGTAGCGCCGTTAGGCCGGCCGCTCGGCACGGGGCGCCCCGTCCGCGGCTGAGAGCACCCCCGCGGGCCCGAGGAGTTCTCGCAGGGCGCGCAGCTCGCCGATACACGCGTCGATCTGGTCGAGCCTTCGTCCCAGCAGCCGGCCGATTTCCGGCGCCAGCTCACTGCCGCGATCGCGATCCATGACCGCGGGCATCAGCACGCGGATCTCGTCCAACGAAAATCCCAGCCTTCTGGCGTCGCGCACAAAACACAGCGCGCGCTCGTGCTCTGGGCCATAAAGGCGATAGCCGCTGGGGCTGCGCTTGGCTGACACCAACCCGATCACGTCGTAGTAGCGGACTGTGCGATCCGCCAGCCCCACCCGCTCGGCCACCCCTTTGACTGTGTGCTCCACGCCACCTACCCGGCTCGCCTCCTCGCGTTCGGCTACGACCCCGCCGCGATCACAAGGCAGCGCAAGGATCGCGCCATCCCGACCGCCAGCTCCGGGGTCTCCGACCGGGCCTAGCCCGCTCACCTTCGGCCCCTGCGTCGCCGGCGTCTCGGGGGCCGGGCGCCAAGGACGCGAACCGGCACCGAGGCGGGCAACGTACGCGAGCGGCGGGCGAGCGCCACGCCGAACCCGAGCCCGCCCACGAGCAGGCCGACGGCCAGGTTCGCCGCGCCGGCGGGCATCCGCCCGCTGGCCGCGTAGGCGCGCTCGACTTGAACCTGTCCCTCGCGCTGTCGCTCGTTCATCATCCCGGCCTGGGCCTGGGCCTGCGCTTGGTTCTGGGCCTGCGCCTGGCTCTGAGCCTGAGCTTGGTTCTGAGCCTGCTTCTGCGCCTGCGCCTGCGTCTGGCCTTGGGCCTGGGCCTGGGCCTGCGCCTGGGCCTGCGCTTGCGCTTGGGCTTGGCTTTGGGGCTGGGCCTGGGCCTGGCTTTGAAGCTGGGGCTGGGCCTGGGAGATCGAGCTGGGCGGCGGAGGGGCCTGGGTCGTAGGGACGAGGCTGGGGGAGGGAGCCGGAGCTTGAGAGACGGGGCTGGGAGAGGGGGCCTGAACGCCGCCCGGGGCGGGGGACGGTGTGGTCTGCGGGGTGGGGCTCGACGGCGGGTTCGACGGCGCCGCTGGGCCCGGCGGGGTGCCAGGCGGTGCGGAGCCCGGCGGGGTCTTGGGCGGCGGGGTCGCCGCCGGCGGCGGGGGCGGCTGGGACTTCACGGGCGGCGGCGCAGGCGGCTCGTTGATCGTCCCAATCCCCTCACCGCGAGAGATCGTGGTGTTGCCAGGATTGGACAGCTTGACCGTGAAACGCTCCGTATCCTCCCCGCGGTCGCTGTCGGCCAGCACGGGGACCGCGATCGCCTTCGTCTTCTCGCCCGGCGCGAACACCAAGGTCCCCGAACTCGCCCGGTAATCCCTGCCCGCCCTAGCGCTGCCATCGGCGGTGGCATAGTCCACTCGGACCGGCGTGGAGATAGGGACAGGAGGGGTGTAGAAGACCACGCCCCCAGCGCCGACCCCGGTCCCGACCTCCGCGTCAGGGTTCTGATTCAGAGTCACGGTGAACGTCGCCGGCGCGCTCCCCGAGCCGGGCTCGGTGACCGGCGGGGCGTCGTCGACGTTCATCCCCCGACACGTGTCGGAGCCGCCGCCGCCGCGGAAGCGGACCACGGCAGTGCCGCGCCCCGTGTCCCTGCCGCTGGAGTAGAAGCCGCCGGCGACGATCTTGCCGTCGGGCTGGATCGCCACGGCCTGCGCCCCGGCGTCGTAGCCGATGCGGGTGCGCACCCCGGAGGGTGAGCCACAGCTTTCGACCGTCCCGTCCGGGTTGTAGCGTGCCACCAGGAAGTCGCCCGTGTCGGGCTCAAAGTCGGCTGGCTCGTAGGGGCCATACCCCACCACCACGATGCGCCCGTCCGCTGGCTGCACCGCCACCGCGTACGGGTACGAACCCCCGCCGCGACCACGTGCGCCCGGAAAGTCGCTCGGCGCCACGATCATGCCGCCACACGGACGCTGGGAGAGCTGGCCGCACGCATTGAACGTCGTATCCAGGCTACCGTCGGGCTGGTTGGGAACCCCCACGTTGTAGCGCGCCAAGAAGAAGCCGCCACCGCTGGCTCCACCCGTCATCAATATCTTGCCGTCGCCCTGGATGGCCAATCTCACAGGCGTGCCGCTGACGCCTGCGGACCCCGAGTCGGCGGTGGCGACCCCGTCGCAGGGAGCCGGCGACTGCGAGCAGGGGTTGAAGCTGGGGTCCAGGTCACCGTGGGCGGGCAGATAGCGAGCGACAGTGAACTCCGACTTGGCAAACGGGATGGTGGAGAGCCCGCCGACCACGATCTTGCCGTCGCGCTGTATGACGACGTCCTTAGTCCGGGAGGTCCTCAGCCCAAAATCGGTCTCGATGGTGCCGTCGCCCCTGGTCCCGAAAGCCGTGTCGGGGCTGCCATCGGGGTTGTGGCGCGAAATCCCGAAGCCGCCATTGCCAAGCTGAAGGACGTTGCCGGCGTTGTCGCCGACGCCGACGATCTTGTCCTCTCCGCCGACCCGCTCGATCGCGACGCGCGAAGCGTACTTGGCCGGGGCGATCCCGCCCTGTCCGAAGCTGGTGTCGGGCGTGCCGTCGGCGTTGTAGCGCGCCAGCGAGTCCCCGCTGCCCACGACGAGCTTGCCGTCGGGCTGCAAGGCCAGCCCGGTGCCGTCATCGGTCAGCCTGACCACCCCCCCGGCCCCGAAGCCGGGGTCGAGTGTGCCGCCGGGCAGATAGCGCACCAGCGAGCCGCCGGACAAGGAGGCCCCGGATACCACGATCTTGCCGTCGGGCTGAAGGACCATCGCCCCGGAGCGGCCGTAGGGGCCGAGGGTCGTGGCCTTGCCATGGCAGGCGAAGCTGTCGTCGAGGTCGGTCCACTTCGGCGCACCGGACGGGGGCCCGGCCTGCGGCGGGCAGGGATTGCTCGACGGTGTCTCGGTGAGTAGGGCATCCGCCCTACCGCTGGGCCCGACGGTTGGCACAAAGTAGCCCCGGGCTGTGATCAGCTCCTCACCCGGGGTGTCAGAGGCGGTGATCGTGGCTGTGTAGGTGCCATCGTCGTGGTCGGTGACCGGCCCGAAGGTCACATCGCCGTTGCTGCTCAGAGCTACTTGCCCACCGGAATGGCCCCGGCGTCCGATCGTCATCCTGACCGTTGCCGTCGACGTCGATTGGCCGTCGGCCGGGATCGAGAACGGGTCAAGGCTGAGCGTGACCCTCGCCCTGGTGTCGACGCTGTCGGTGCTCTGCTTGCCATCCCAGGTCCAAGTGTCGTCGGTGAAACCACCAGCGAGCTGCCCCTGCTGGTCGCCGCCGAACATGACGACGCGCTCCCGGGGGGCGTCATAGGCCATTGACCCAGACGCGCGTGGTCCGGGGTCGTCGGCGGGAAACCGCCGCGTCCACTCGGTCCCGCCCCAGGTCCAGGTGTCAGCTGGATAGCAACGTGGCTGCCCCGGTGGGCAGTCAACGGTGCCGACGCCGTCGTTATTGAAGTTGGGGGGGTCCCCGTCGTACAGGACCACTGCCCCCACCGCGGGCAGCGAAGCCATTTGCGCGCCGTAGCGCGGTCGCGGCACCTGCGGCGAGCTGCGCTCACTCCAGTTGGTCCCGTCCCACGTCCAGGTATCGCGCAGGAGTGCATTGTCTTGGGAGCTGGTGCGTGCGGCGGGCCAGGTCCCCCCGAAGAGCACGTCCTGGTTGCTGCCCTCGTGATAGGCGATCGTCGCCGACCGGCGGGCCGGCGGGCTGGTCCCCGGGCGGCGCTTGTCCCAATCCGAGCCATTCCACGTCCACGTGTCACAGAGCATCTGGTCAGTCGGGCGCCCGGAGCCTTGGCCCCCCGAAAAGGGATCTGGTGGGGTCTGCGAGCCACCGAACAAGACCAGCCCCGACTCCGGGTTCTCAGCCATCACCGGCGCCCAGCGAGCGGGCGGCGAGTGCGCCGGGTGCTGCTCGGTCCACTTCGACCCATCCCAGGTCCAGGTGTCGTTGAACACCTTCCCGTCCAGGGTCGCGCCTCCGAAGAGCACAAGCTGGCCCGGGTCGTCGGCGTCCGGGCCGGCGTTGTAGGCCATCACCGCCCCGACCCGCGCCGGAGGGCTGGTGGCAGGCTGCCCCGGCAAAGCCGCCGGCGGCGTCGCATTCGTCCACGTCGCCGTCGCGCCGTCCCACACCCAGGTCTCAGCCAACCCCGATGCCCCGAGCGGGTTGATCGCGGCGGATCGCCCGCCGAAGAGCACCACCCGCCCCGACGGCGGGTCATACGCCATCGCGGCAGAGAACCTCGCCGTAGGCGAGAACAGGGAGCGTTGCTCCACCCAGGGGTTATCTTGCGCATCGGTCTCGGCTGCCGCCGTGGCCGCGCCCGAGCTCGCCGCTCGCGCCCCTCCCGGGCGCCCAGTCGAAGAGCTCGAGGCAGACAGGGAAGTCGAACCCGACGCGCTTGCCGACGACGACTCTTGGCACGTTGGCGGCGTATCACCCGCCGCAGCCACCACGTCTGATGGGTCTGACTCCGCGGTGGCGGTCCCGCTCGGGTTATTCGCGGTCACGACCAGCTTGACTCTGTTTCCCACCTCTGCGGGCCGGAGCGTGTAGTCAAGGGCGGTCGCGCCGACGATGTCCTGGCAGGCCGACCCGCTGGTGTCGCAGCGCTTCCACCGATAGCTAAAGCTGAGGTCGCCCCCCGACCACTCGCCACGATCGCCTCTGAGCGTCTGCCCCTCCTTCGCCTCACCAGTGAAGCTCGGTCTCCTAGAGTTCGATGGGGGCCCTGTGCTGGTTCCCGCGCCCAGCACGGCCAGGCTGTGAGAGCCGCCGGCGACGATAGTGCCCACCGGCCCCTCGAAGCCGGTGACCTGCGCCGGGGTTTGTGAGGCCGGGCGTGACGCGGACGAGCCCGTCTGGCCCTTATCGGCTCCCACAGCCCCCCAACCCCACACAGCGGCGTTGGAGTCGAGCGCCAGAGTGTGCGTGACTCCCCCCGCGACCTGCTTTACACCGTCGAGATCCGTCCCGTCGCTCTTCGTGACCTTTGTCGGTATCGAGGAGTGGGTGGCGAAGCCGCTGCCAGGGGTGGCATAGCCGAGCTGGCCGTACTGGTTAGAGCCCCATGCGTAGACCTTGCCGGCGCTGAGCGCCACGCTGTGCCTGTGGCCGGCGGCTATGGCCGAGACCCCGGACAGACCCGACACCGCGAGCGGAACCGGGGACGCCCCACCCGCGGGCTGGCCGAGCTGCCCGGAGAGGTTCTCGCCCCATGCATACACGGTACCGTCAACCCCTAACGCCAAGCTGTGGGTGGCGCCGGCGGCGACCGCCTTTATCTCGGGGGCGCCGGCGGGCCAGGTCACCGGCGCAGGCGGTTCGCAGTCCCCCCCGTCAGGCGCTCGGCCTAGCTGACCGTACGCGTTGTTGCCCCACGTGTAGACCTCCCCGTCTTCGGCCACCGCCAAGCTGAACGGTTGCGTGGTGCTGGAGTTGCCGTTGCTGCCGGCCGCGATCGCTGCGATCTTCACGGCCGACGGGAACTTGACTTTCACCGGAGTCGACCCCGGGGCGCCAGCGCTCGAACCGTTGCAGGGGTCGGCCCCCCACGTCCACACCGTTCCGTCGGACTTCAACGCCAGGCTGTGCCAAGCACCCGCGGCCACCGTCGTGTACGTCCCCTCCAGCTCGACTCGCACGGGAACGAAGCTGCGGGAACTGTCGTCAAAGGCGCTGCCATCGCCCAGCTGGCCATATCTGTTCGAACCCCACGCAAACACAGCGCCGGCATCGGTCACCGCCACGCTGTGAGAAGTCTGTTGCCCGCCGCCGGCAGCGACCGAGCCCACGCCCGCAAGCCCGGACACCGCCGTCGGGGTGGAGCGGTCGGTGGTGGTCCCGTCACCCAACTGGCCAAAGGAGTTCCCGCCGAACGCCGCGACGGCGCCCCCGCCCGTAGCAGCCGGGCTCGGATACGCCGATACCAGCACCGCCACCACCAACAGGCCCAATAGGACAACAGTGGCTGCCAAACGTCGCCGCATCACAAGAGCCTTCGAGCGCGAGAGAGCAACTCCATCAAAGACTCGCTCCATACGCCAGGAATACGGCGGCGCGGCGGCGCGTGCGTGTAGGACAACAAGGCGACCTCTAAATTCCGCGGGCCGAAGCCGAAGGACGAAGGACGAAGGACCACCATGGCGTTCCCATGGTGGTCCTTGATCGTCGCTCAGTACGTCCCGTTTGTAAGCACGCAGCTCGTCGGGGCGATAATCGAGCTACACGCGGTCAGGTCGGTGATCTCGATCCCAGGCGGGATGACGAGAGGCGGGTCGAAATGTCTGAGGACCAGGAGGTTCGCGTTGACGGTCAGCGAGCCCGGACACCCCGTGCCGGCTACACCTGTGAACGCGTACTTCAAGTCGAGGTTGAGTCGGCTGTACGATCCACCTGACAAGGTGCAGGCGGCGCCACTCGGAAGCGTAAGCGTACCGCTGAACCCGGCTTCATCCTGACCTGCCGCATCACTACACGAGGTGGTCCCGGTCGCACTGGTCTGGGGCTTGTGGGTCCCGTCGCCGAATTCGCCCCACTGGAAGCTAGAGCTCAGCGGGTTCGGATCGCTCGACGCGGTGAATGTGCTCCCGTCCGAGAACGCCAGCTGGACGTTGTAGAGCGAGTATGTCGCGCACGGCTCGCCGAATGGCGGAGGCGGCAGGTTGATGTGGGCTGCCGCGTTGAAGGCGCCGTTCCCGCCTGTGGCGGCAAGGGCCGGACTGACCGAGGCCGTCAGCAGCCCCATCGTCAAGGCGGCAATGAGCGCGAGCCTTGTAGTTAGCCTGCAGTGTCTCCGGGACATCTTGTACATGAAGCGCCTTTCTGTTCGTTCGCTGGGGTACTGTTCGCCCCGAGGCGGGCGGCCAGCATCAAGCGACCGTACCGCCGGCAAGGGCGCAGAACATCGGTAGAGATACCTATCTTTCTGAGTTCGAATCGGTCGGCTCTCGTGGAGCTGTGGTCAGCTGCATGCGTGAGGTGATGCCGAGCTTTGTGAACACGTGCGCCAGATGGGCATCGACCGTCCGGCGGGAGATGAAGAGCCGCTCGGCGATTTGGGCGTTGGTAAGGCTCTGCTGGGCGAGGGCGACGACACCGCGCTCGGCCGGTGTCAGCGCTTCCCAGCCAGTCGAGGGCCGCCCTCGTGCACCGCGGCCCCTCGAGGCGTAGACGACGGCCTCTTCTGTCGACAGGCCCGCTCCCTGGGTCCAGGCGGCATCGAACGCCTCGTCGTCCAGCCTCTCCTGGGCGGCACGGACGTGCGCGTCGTATTCGTCGCGCTCCCGCGGGGCCGCGACGCAGCCGTAAGCATGGCGGATGGAGTGGGCGGCGCCCAGGAGGCGGGCGGCGTGGGCGAAGCGGCCACTGGCCGCGGCCGGGCCGGCCAGCGCCTGCAACGAGTCGGCGATGCCCGCGGGGTCGCCCGTCTCGGCCCGCAGAGCGAGGGCCTGGTGGTGCAGGGAGGCCGCCAGGCCGTCGTCGCCAGCGGCTGAAGCGATCCGGCCCAGTTCGCTCAGCGCCTGGGCTTCCCCGGCCCTGTCTCCGCATCCTCGGGCGGTCGCGAGCGCCTCGCTGAACAGGCGCTGGGCCGCTTCGGGGTCACCGCCTGCTGCGGCCAGCTGGCCCAGGCCCACCAGGCAGGGTGGGACTACGTGCGCGAGCGTGGACTCTCGGACGACGGCCAGCGCCTCGTCGAACAGCGCTCGAGCAGCGGGCGGGTCGTCGGCTGCCTGGGCGAGGCGGCCGAGGCCGATGAGCGCCAGTGACAACGGGTAGGGGGTGCCGGCCTCCCGGGCCAGCTGCGCGCACTCGCCGAACCAATGCCTGGCCTGGGCCTCGTCGCCCCGCAGAAGGGCCAGCTCACCCAGGCCGGCCAGGGCCACCGCGTGGGTGTGCACCTCGCTTGACTCGGCGGCCAGCCCAAGGCCCTGCCTCAGGGCCTCCTCGGCCTCGGGATAGTCGCCTTGGGCAATCGCGCCTCGGCCGGCCCCGACCAGGGCGTCGGCGGTGGCGCAGACGTCTTCGCGGCGGCGGGCCATGGTCAGCGACTCGGCAAAGCAGGCCCGCGCCTCGGTGGGCCGGCCCACCAGCAGGTGGGCGCGGCCGGCCGCGCCGAGGGCAGCGATCAGGCAGGGCTCCTCATCGGCGGTTCGGGCCAGGTCCACGGCCTGCTCGAGAGCCGCCAGGTCCCCGGCGTGCTCGCCGCGCACGGTGGCAACCATGCCCGCCATCGCGAGCGCCCGCGCCTGCGCGGCGACATCCCCGACGCTGCGGGCGACGGCCGAGCCCTGGTCGAGGTGCGTGGCGGCGGTGGCGAGATCGCCGGCCACGGCGGCCGCGGCGCCGGCATCGACCAGTGCCGTAGCAGCCAAGGCCGGCGACACCGCCGAACCTAGGGACGACGCCTCCGTGAGCGCGGCGCGGCCCTCGCAGTGACGTCCGGCGGCCCGGCACAGATAGGCGTGGGCACGGGCCAGGCCGAGCGCCAGCTCTGCCTCGTCGGCGCAGAACGCCCACCGCCAGGCCGCCTCGATGTTGGCGTGCTCCGGCGCCAGGTCCGTAACCCACGGCCGCCCTTGGCCAGGGTCGCCGGCCCGCTCTATGAGCTTCAGGCACCAGCGGGCATGGGCGGCGGCCACGGCGGGGGTCTCGTCTCCGTCGTCCAGGCGCTGGAGGGCGAAGTCGCGCAGCGGGTCGACCACGCGATAGCGGCTTGGCGAGCACGTCGTGTCGGCCTCCACCAGCGAGGCCGCGACCAGCGCGGCCAAGACCTCGAAGACCTGATCGGCCCCTACCTCGCCACCGGCGCAGACCGCCTGCGCCGCCTCCAGCTCAAAGCCCCTGGCGAAGATCGACAGGCGGGTCCACAGCACCCGCTCGGCGACCGACAGGCGGTCATAGCCGGCCTCGACCGCCGTCGCCAGGCTCCCGCGCCTCGAAGAAGCGCCAGGGCGCTGCGGGGCCGCCAGGAAGGCGATGGGATCCTGATCCAGGCGGGCGAGGATCTCGGCGGGCGAGAGCACGTCGATGCGCCGGGCGGCCGACTCGATCGCCAGAGGATGGCCGCCGAGACGTCGGCAGATCTCGGCCACCGCCGGGGCAGTGAGGGGGTTTGGGACGAAGCCGCGCCGCACCTCCGCCGCCCGCTCGCAGAACAGCTGCACCGCCTCGGAGTCGACGAATATTGCGGGCATGGCCTGGTCGCCGGGTGGAGGCAGCGAGAGCGGTCCGACCCGCCAAAGGGCTTCCCCCTCGATGCCCAGCGGCTGCTGGGCGGTGGCCAGGACCCGCAGCCCTGCCGCGCCCAGCGCCTTGGCCAGCTCGGCGGCGGCGCCGAGGACGTGGTCGCAGTTGTCTAGGACCACCACCCGCCGGGCGCCCTGGGCCGCGATGGCCTCGCCCAGCGGCCGCCGCGAAGCCTCATTCAGGTCCAGGGCGTCCGCAACCGCCTGGTCGACCTGCGCCGGGTCGCGCACCGACCCCAAGGCCACCACCGCCACCTCGGCGGCGGCGGGGACGAGGTCTGACATCACCGCCAGGGCCAAGCGGCTCTTGCCCACCCCCGGGGGACCGGTGAGGGTCACCAGCCAGCGGCGGTCGAGGAGCCCAGGCAGCTCCGCCAGCTCCTGGTCACGGCCGATCAAGCCGGCCCTTTCCCCAGCTCCAGTGGCCACGACCCACCCACGTCGGAAGAGGGCACCACCCCTCGTGCGGGCCTGCACCTCGCCACTGCGCCCGGAATGCACGGGGCTCTGGCGCAGGATCAGCGTCCGCTCACCCACTCGCTCGGCCTCACGTCTCTGTTCGGATGGTGGGCGGAGTGGTCGCGGCCCGGCCGTTGCCGGCCGGCTGCTGCGCCGCGACGCCGGAAAGCAGTTCGTTCAGCACCGCGCCTTCGAGGGTCTCGTCTTCCTGGAGGCGGGCGGCGATCGCCTCGAGCGCGGGGCGGCGGCTGGCCAGGATGTCGGTGGCGGTTTGCTGGGCGGCTTCGGTCAGGCGGCGGACTTCTTGGTCGAAGGTCTCGAGGGTCTGTTCGGCTATTGCTTCGAGGTGAGCTCCGCCGCCGAGGAAGCCTCCGTTGCGGTTGAGCACCGAGACGGGGCCGATGCCCGCCGACATTCCGTAGAGGCCGACCATCTGCTTCGCGAGCGCGGTGGCTTGGGAGATGTCGTCCTCGGCGGTGGTCGAGGGGCGTCCGCAGAGGGCGGCCTCGGCGGAGATGCCGGCCATCGCGATCGCGAGGCGGTCCTCGATCTCTGTGTCGGTGAGCAGCACCCGGTCGCCGTCGCCACCCATCGAGGTCTGGGCCAGCCCGGCGCCGCGCGCGAGGATCGAGACGCGGTGCAGGTCCTGCCCGTGGCCGAGCGCGGTGGCGACGACGGCGTGGCCGGCCTCGTGCACGGCGAGGCGGTAGCGCTCGGCGGGGGTCATCAGCTTGCCGCGGTGGGGGCCGTGCAGCACCCGTTGAACGGCTTCTGAGAAGTGGCCGGCGCCGATCTGGCCGCCGTCGTGTCCGCCCCTGACCGCGAGCAGCGCGGCCTCGTTGACGACGTTCGCGAGGTCCGCACCGGTGAACCCGGGGGTGTGCTGGGCGACCTGGGACAGGTCGACGTCGCCCGCCAGCGGGCGTTTGCCGGCGTGCACCGCGAGGATCTCCGTGCGGCCGGCGGCGTCGGGGGGCTCGAGGGTGATGTGGCGGTCAAAGCGCCCCGGGCGCATCAGCGCCGGGTCGAGGATGTCGGGGCGGTTGGTCGCGCCCATCAGCACGACCCCCGAGCTGACCTCGAAGCCGTCCATCTCGACCAGCAGCTGGTTGAGCGTCTGCTCGCGCTCACCGCCCGATACCCCCTCGCCCTCACGCCGCCGGCCGACGGCGTCGATCTCGTCGATGAACACGATCGCCGGCGCGAGCTCTCTGACCTGGGCGAACAGGTCGCGCACCCGCGCGGCGCCGACGCCGACCAGCGACTCAACGAACTCGGTCCCCGACGCCGACACGAACGGCACCCCCGACTCCCCGGCGACCGCCCTGGCCATCAGCGTCTTGCCACACCCCGGGGGGCCGAACAGCAGCACCCCCTTCGGCGCGACCGCGGCGAAGGCCTCGAAGCGGGTCGGGTCTTTGAGGTAGTCGATCACCTCTTGGAGCTCGGTCACCGAGTCGCCCGCGCCGGCGACGTCGGCGAAGGTGACCTCGCTGCCCGGGGCGCGCTTGCGCTTCTGCTTGCGCCCCAGCCGCCCGAAACCCGCCACCCCCGCCAGCGCGGAATCCCCGCCCGAGGAGGCGATCACGAAGATCAGGCCGAACAGGTTCGCCAAGATCAGCAGCGGCATCACGAACGTGATCACCAGCTGGGCGACCTCCTTGCCCGCCTGGTGGTCGACCACCACAGACGCCTTGTCGCCGAGGCGGTCGATCAGCTGCTGGGTCGCGACATCGCTCTGGGGGTAGGTGGCGTGGAACGAGGCCAGCTCAACCGGACACGCCGACGCACGGGCGTCCTGGGGGCAGTAGCGCCCGGTGACCTGCGCCTCCTGATCGAGCAAAGTGGCCTCGGCAACCCTGTCGGCCTGCGCCAACGACTGCAGCCGACTGATCGGCAGCTCGGTACCCGGTGTCGAGACCTCGAACGTGGACCGCACCAACACCACAAACACAGCCACCAGCACGACCAACGTCACGACCAGGACGCGCACGATCCTCTTGCGCCCCGCGCCTCCCGACTCCTCCTTAGCCTGTCCCCCGTCGGCCATACCGACCGGTCAGCCGCCCGGCCGGTCGAGGTCCACCGGCGCCCGGCGGCGCCTACGCACCTCCGCCATGGCAAAACCGGCGAACAGCGCCACCAGCCCGAGACCCATCAACCCGACACCAACCGCCAGCGGCGAGCCTCCGTCGGCGCCCGGCACATCGGCAGCCTCGCCCGACAGCAGCGAAGGCGCCCGCGAAGAACCGAAGCCGCTCCACAGGTCGGCCACGGCGCTGCCGGCCGAGGGGGCCGGGGCGGAGTCGCTCACGCCACCAACCGCCTGACCTCGCCCGGACGTTGGCGTCGAGTCACCGGGCACGTCGTCCAGCGACGGCGTCCTGACGGCCGCCGAGCTGTCGAGCGCGGGCCCGCCACTGGCGCTCGGCGCCTGAGAGCGAGCAGGCGTGCGGTCTCGCGGGGGGGAGGCACCGGTGAGCTGGAGGGCACCCGGGCGCTCCGGCGAGGGAGTGTCGCCGAGCGGCCGGCCCGTCCCCTTCGGCGCCGGTCGGCTGTCGTTTGGCGCCCCACCGGACGGGCCCGTGGGGGTGAGAGCTGCGCCCTGAATCTCGAACGCGCGCGAGGGAGACCCGACAAGCTGGCCGTCCGGGGTGCGCGCGGCGGTAGTGACGTAATGAACACCGGAAGCTGCTTGCGGAATCGTCACGGGGATCGAGAACTCGGGCCCCCGCGCGGTCGCGAGCGGCGCTGTCCCGCTCTCGTTCCAGTAGATCTCGACGGGCCCGTCGATGAACCCGCGACCGGTCACCGTGACGGTGTCACCAGGCCCGCCCGAGGTGGAGCTGAGATTTATGTAGGCCTGCGGAGTGCACGCCCACGCAAGCGCGGCCCCCGTCGTCAGCACCACCAGAGTGCTGAGGATCGCCATCGAGATACGCCGCCGTAAGGTGCTCATTGCTGCCTCGCTTTCGCTGTGTCTGTGTTGTGTGTGGTCATCGCCGGCGCCTGACGCGCTCGCAGCCGCGGACACGGTCGCCGCGGTTTACCGATGCCCGGTCCCTGTCGCGGCGGCTCTCGCCGCAGTTCGCGAGATCGCCCCGCCGGCGGTCGCGGGTGTTGAGTCGGTCGTTGCCCTTGCCCCCCAAGAGGCGATCGCGGCCGGTGCCGGCCACAAGGCTGTCCTTGCCCGCACCGCCCGACAGGCGGTCGTTGGCGCTGTTGCCGGCGAGGCGGTCGTTGCCCGCTTGGCCGCTGATCCGGTCACGGGCCCCGTTGCCGGCAATCCTGTCGCTCCCGCTCCCGCCGCTCGCGACGTCCTTGCCGCTGCCCCCGCCAATCCGGTCGCCGCCGCTGCCCCCCGACAGACGATCGTTGCCCGCATCGCCCCTAACCCTGTCCTTGCCCGGCTCGCCGAACAGCGTGTCCCTGCCCGGACCCCCGTTGATCGTGTCATTACCCGCCCCGCAACGGACCGTGTCGTTGCCCGCACCAGCAAAGATCACGTCGTTGCCGGCACCGCAACGGATCACGTCACGGCGAGAGCTGCCGACGATCCGGTCCGCACCCGCAGTCCCCCTGATGTTCAACCCACCCACCGAATTGCCCACACACACCACACCCGCCGAAGTACCCGCCGGACACCCAGGCGGCGGCGACCCCTGCTCCCCCTGAGCAGGCACGACCCTGATTTTGGCCACGAACGCGTCTGTCGAGCCGAACGAACCGTTCTTGGTCAGATCCGGGCCCACGCTCACCGGGAAAGTCGACTGGGCGGAGTCGGTGTTGCCGGCGACGTAGGCGTCGCCCGAGGCGTCGACGGCCACGCCGATGCCCGACTCGTTGCCTGAGCCGCCGACGTAGCCGGCGTAGCCGAGCCCGGTGCCGGCGGCATTGAGTTGCGCGACGAAGGCGTCGGCCGGGCCGCCGTTGTAGGTGGAGTCCGGGCCACCGGTCACCGGGAACGTGGCCTGGTCGGAGTCGGTCGTGCCGAAGATGTAGGCGCCTCCCACACTGTTGAGGTCGATCGCGACCGACTGCTCGGACTTCGACCCCCCGATGTAGGTGGCGTAGTCGAGCGCCGATCCGGCGGCGTTGAGCTTGGCCACGAAGCTGTCGGTCGGCACGGGATCGGCGGCGGTCGGCCCCGCATTCAGAACCCGGTCGAAGCCTGGAATCGCTCCGAAGCCGTCGCCATCCGGGAAGGTGCTCTCGCCCGAGCTCGTCTGGCCGGTCAGATAGAGGTTCCCGGCGCTGTCCACCGTGTTCCCGAAGGGCTGTTCGGGCCCTGCCCCGCCGATGTAGGTGGCGTAGACCAGCGCTGTGCCCGACGGGTTGAGCTTGACCACGGCGACATCGTCGGGAGCAGGAGATCCCGCCGGTGGGAAGCCTCGAGGAGGCCCGTTGAACGTCGTATCGAAGCTTCCGGGCGTAATGGGAAAGCCGCCGAACGGGCTTGCCGAGTTTTGGTCGGAGCCGGCGAAGACGTCCACGTATGCGTTGCCGGCGGCGTCGAGGGCGAGGCCGGTGCCGGCGTCGACAGCGCCGCCACCGATGTAGGTGCCGTAGTCGAGCCCCGAGCCGTCGGCCTTCACCTTCACCACGAAGGCGTCGAGGAAGCCGGGAGGCGCGCCCGGGACCGAAGTGCCGATGGATTGGTCGAAGCCCGGGACGGCGCCGAAGCCGTCCCCGTCGGGAAACGTGCCCTCGTCGGAGGCGGTGAAGCCCGACACGTAGGCGTTGCCTGCGGCGTCGAGGGCGAGCCCGTTGGACTGCTCGTTGTTGTCCGCGGGGTCCCCTTCAGCGCCCCCGCCGACATACCCGGCGTAGGCGAGGCCCGTGCCGTCGGGCTTGACCTTGGCCACGAAGGCGTCCTGGGGCCCGCCGTTGTAGGTCGTGTCGGGGCCGCCCGTGACGGGGAAGCCGTCCGTCTCCGAGGAGCTGGTCGAACCGTCGACGTACGCGGCGCCGGCGCCGTCGACGGCGATGTTGATCCCGGTCTCTCGCTTCGCCCCGCCGATGTAGCCGGCATAGACCAGGCCCGTGCCGTCGGGCTTGACCTTGGCCACGAAGACGTCGTCGAGGCCACTCGTCTCGTTGAACGATGTGTCAGGTCCGACGCTCGTGGGGAAGTCGCTGGAGGTCGTGGTGCCGGTGACGTAGAGGTTGCCCGCCGCGTCGAGGGCCACGTTGTTGGCCGCCTCGTCGCCGGTGCCGCCGATGTAGCCGGAGTAGACGAGCATCGCGGGGTCGATCACGAGCGGTCGGCTGCGGTCATAGCTCCCGAGCCGGAAGCCGTAGGAGCGCCCACCGGCCTTGGCGTAGGCGCTGGCGACCGCCACCCGGCGACCGCCGATCAGCTGGTACGAGCGCGGCGCCTCGTCGCGGAGCTTGCCCACCGGCGTCGCGACCTCGAGCTCCCCCCGCGCGCTGATGTCGAGCCCGGTGGCTCCCCGCCAGCCGAGGTCGATCGCGCGGGGATCGGCCCCGGGCGCAACGACGAACTCGTACTTGAGCTGCTTGCCCGTACCGGAGTAGACGAGGTCGATGCCCGGCCACAGGTCGCGATAGGCCACCTTCGAGTAGGTCGGGAGCCCTGTCTTCCACTGCTTAGGGCGCCCCCTGAAGTAGCTGACCACGCCCGAGCTGCGGCCCTGTCCGACGGGTCGGGCGTCCGCGCTCGCCCCCTTGAACCTCAGTTTGAGGTTCCATCGCCGGCCCGCTCGTTGCGGGTCGGTCAGCGAGAGCGCCAAGCCCTTGCGCGTGAAGTACACCGAAGTGTCGCTGCCCTGGAGGTAGTACTTGGCCCTGCGATCGAGCTGGCCGCGGTTCTCTACGAACGCCAGCGGGAGGCCGGCCACGGGGCTCTTCACGGCGCGCGGAGGGTCGGCGGCGGGCGAGGCCGGGCGCACCACGAGCGTGCCGGCTACCGCCCCCGCCACCAAGAGCAGACAGCCTAGGGCGGCGCGGGCGGGATATGCGCGAAACGGCAGGAGGGGACTTGACATTAGAGTGACAAGCGTATTCCCCCACGCGACCAACGTCCAATATCAATGTCAGGGGCTACCTGATACTCCTAGGGGTATGGAACTCGAGCTGCGCCACATGCGGGCGTTCGTCGCCGTCGCCGAGGAACGGCACTTCGGCCGGGCCGCGGAGCGCCTGCATGTGGCCCAGCCGCCACTCAGCCGGCAGATCCGCAGGCTCGAGGACCAGTTGGGGACCGAGCTGTTCGATAGGAGCAGCCGGCCGATTCGTTTGACCGCCGCCGGCGCCGCCTTCCTCGAGGAGGCCCAGCTCACGCTCGACCAGGCCCGGCGCGCGGTCGAGCGTGGTCGCCGAGCGGGACGCGGAGAGCTCGGCCGGCTCTCCATTGGCGCCCTGCCCTCGGCCTACAACGGCATCCTGCCCTCCGTGGTGCGGGCGTTCGGCGGCCGCTTTCCGGACGTCAGCCTCGAGCTTTCCACGCTCGCCCCCGCCGACCAGGCGGACGCCTTGCGCAAGGCACGACTCGACCTCGGCTTCGCCGGCTTCCCGCGCCGGCTGGCCGAGGGACAGGGTCTGCGGGCTGAGGTGCTGGTGGAGGAGCCGATGGTCGCGATCGTTCCCGAGCACCACCCCCTCGCCGAACGGGCGGAGGTATCCCTCGAGGAGGTGGCGAACGAGCCCCGCGTCTCGATGTCGCGAGCGGTCGCTCCGACGCTGTTCGACGAGCAGGCCGCTCTGTTTCGGGGACGGGACCTGACGCCGACTGTGGTCCACGAGGCATCCGACGTTCAGGGACTGCTAGGCCTCGTCGCCGCCGGAGTCGGGGTCGCACTGCACCTCGACTCGTTCAGGAACCTGGGGCGCCGGGGAGTGACCTTCGTCCCACTCGAGGGCGAGACGCCCAAGGTGACGCTATGCCTGCTCTGGCGCCGCGACGACGACCGCGAGCTCGTCCGGGCCTTTGTCGACACCGCTCGCCGCGTTGCTGGGTCGCTTCCTGAGGGGGTTTGAGGCTGCGTGGGCTATCGCAGCGCCCGGTCCAACCGTAGTCTCAGGGTCTGCTCTAGCGTTAGGGCAAGCACTTTGCGATCACCGCAGCGTAGGTGATCTCGATCGGGCCCATACCCACCGAAGGGGCCGGTGGGTCAAGGTTCGCCCCCCTCCCCCGCCGCCACCCTTGCGCGGGCGCGGCGCAGGTGGCGGTCGACCACCCGCGCAGAGACGCCCTCAAGGGCGGCGATCTCGGCGTAGGAGTAGCCGGCCGCCTTGAGGCAGAGCAGCCGCCGCTGGCGCTCGGGCAGCGCCCCGAGCGCCTCCAGCGCCTCCGCCGCGCGCTCGCGGGCCCCGTCCGCGGCTGGTGCCGCGAAAGCGAGCAGGTGGCGGTCGCCGGCGGGCTCGAGCGTCGGGGTGCGCCGCTCGACAGCGATCAGGCGCAGCGCCTCGCGGCGGGCGGTCACATACAGCCAGCCGAACACCGACGATCGGTCGGGCTGGGTACGGATCAGCTGCACCCACGCGAACGAGCAGGCATCCTCGAGCGTCTGCACCCGCGCGGTCAGCGTCGAGCGCAGCAGCCCGAGCAGGCGCGGCTGCAGCTCGCGGTAGAGCTCGGCCTCATCACCGACCGCCGCCGCGCAGTGCTGTCGGCCGGGGGCGTTCACGCCGCGCTGCGCTCAGCTGCGGCGGCCGTCTCGGCGCTTGAGGCGTCCGGCGCGTCGTGCCCGTCGACGTCGGCGGGGGCGATCGCGTCCTCGATCAGCCGGGCGAGCTCGTCGATCAGCGCCGCGGCCTGCGCGACCACTTGGAGCGGGTCTTGGTCGCCGGCCCAGCCCGCGACGTAGGGGACCGAGTCGACGTCGGTCTCCAGGCCGGCGGCGGCACAGGCGACGTAGGTCGCCGATTCCACGACGATCTCCTCGAGCGCGTAGTCGATCGCGGCCAGCTCCCCCTTCTCCCCCACCAAGGCGTGGCAGAGCTCGTGCACGAGCACCGCGACCCGGTAGTTCGGGGCGAGCGTCGCGAGCACCTCAATCTCGCGCTCGCGGCGGCGGCAGAGCCCCTTCGCCTGACCCCGAATCTCGGGACTCCAGACGACGGTGTAGCCGAGACCTTGGGCGAGCCCTTCGAGCGGGGCGAGCAGGTGCGCGTGAGAGTCGCCCTCGATCGGCTCACACGCCGGCGCGGCGAGCGGTGCGGGCTCGACGCCGGCGACCGGGTCGGTCTGGGAGACATCGAAGACCTTCGCGACGCGGAAGAGAGTCTTGCGCTCGCCGGTCTCCTCCCCCGCCTCGTCGCGGGCCTTGATCCGCATCGGCGCCCAGATCGACAGGCCCCGCTCCCCCTTGCGCACGCAGCGGCCCAGGCGCAGCCACGCCCGGAAGCCGGCGACGTGGGTCGGGGTGATCCCCCGCGCCGACGCCTGGGAGGCGATCAGCAGGCAGTTGTTGGCGCTGTAGGCATGCAGCGTCGCGCGCGTGCGCAGCCAGCGCCGCCAGCCATCGGAGCTCAGCAGCGCCTCCAAAGCGTGTTCGAGCTCTCTGCGCTGCGCGGTCCGGCGCTGCTCGCGCTCGGCGTCGGTCGGCTGTCGTCTGGGTCGGGCC
>JAABUS010003019.1_pt1 | contig 28990 bp, 23 predicted proteins | sample 5560161 | NCBI WGS metagenome assembly JAABUS01 (sample SAMN10711885, study PRJNA513376) | rock metagenome | isolation source: Antarctica rocks | place: Antarctica: Victoria Land, Trio Nunatak nord | collected 2016-01-04
CCGTACTGATCTGCTCTGCCGTACTGATCTGCTCTGCCGTACTGATCTGCTCGACCCACCGGCGAAGCGCGTCGAGGTCCAGGGGGGCCGTCACCCGCAGGGCCCGCCCGAACGCCTTGCGTCGCACGGCGAGGTCGAAACACACCGGACGAGGATGCAGCCACGCACCGCGCCCAGGCAACCGGCGTCGTGGATCGGGGGCCACGGCAAACTGCCCGTTGGCGTCCTGCTCCGCGACGACCCGCACCAGCACCGACCGGACATCACGACGGCGGCAACCCACGCACGTACGGAACGTGTCGTGGGCCGACCGTGGCTTAGGGTGTCGCATCCGAACGGTCCTCGCCAGTCTAACGCCTACCGTCCCGATGGCATGCCAGTGACGTTTCCGCTGCGGGGGCTAGAGGCATTCCGCACCGAGCCGCTCCGCGCGCCGCCAGCGCTCCCTGTCACCTCGGCGGACGCGTCGGCGGACGAGGCGACAGCAGGCTCAATCGGGGCGGTGTCGGAGCGGATGTCGATCCGCCAACCGGTCAGCTTGGCGGCGAGGCGAGCGTTCTGCCCCTCCTTGCCGATGGCGAGGGAGAGCTGGTAGTCGGGGACGATGACGCGGGCGGCCCGCAGTACCGGATCGACGACCTCGACGGAGTTGACCCGTGACGGCGAGAGTGCGGCGGCCACGAAGTCGCGGGGGTCCTCCGCGAAGTCGACGATGTCGATCTTCTCGCCGTGCAATTCGGTCATGATCGCCCGCACGCGCGCGCCCATCGGGCCGATGCAGGCGCCCTTGGCGTTCACGCCGGGCTTGGTCGAGCGGACTGCCACCTTTGTCCGGTGCCCCGCCTCGCGGGCCAGCGCGGCGATCTCGACCGTACCGTCGGCGATTTCGGGCACCTCGAGGGCGAAGAGCTTGCGGACCAGGTTGGGGTGGGTGCGCGAAAGCCCGATCTGTGGGCCGCGTGGCCCTCGCTTGACGCTGACCACGAAGCACCTAAGCCGCTCGCCGTGGACGTAGCGCTCCCCCGGCACCTGTTCGGCCAGAGGAAGGACGCCCTCCACCGTGCCGAAGTCCACCAGGACGTTGCGGGGGTCGCTGCTCTGCTGGATGACGCCGGCGATGATGTCGCCCTCACGCCCGCGGAAGTCACCGAGGATCTGCTCGTCCTCGAGGTCTCGCAGCCGTTGCAGGATGACCTGCCGCGCGGTCGCCGCAGCGATCCGGCCGAAGCCTTCGGGGGTGTCATCGACTTCCGGCCCCAGCGCCGCTGCGTCCGCAGCGGCTGGGCCTGCGGTTCCGGCTGCGCCCGCGGTTGGGGCTGCGCCCGCGGTCGGGGCTGCACTGACGGTCGGGGACCTGCGGTCGGTCGGGGCCGCGCCCTCGGTTGCGGCGTCGCCCTCGAGTACGGCCGGCGGGGGCGCCGCCGCGCGAGCGAGGACGACCACGTGCCCCGTCTTCCGGTCCAGCTCCACTCGGGCAGTCGGGTAGGCGCCCTCGGTGCGGTGGTAGGCGACGAGCAGCGCCTGCTCGATGGCAGGGATGATCACGTCCATCGAGATGTCGCGCTCGCGCTCGAGCGCCCGGAGGGCGGCCAGGTCGATGTCCATCAGTTCTCCTGCTCGGGGGCGTGCGAGAACTCCACCTGCACATGGGCACGGACGATCTCGTCCACGGTGACCTCGCGCGTCGCAGTGTCGGGGCCGCTCACCCCTCGCGAACCGGGATCGGGCTGCACGGCGATCCGAACCCGCTTCCCCTGCACCTCCCGGATCCGACCCGTGATGTCGGTGCCGTCCAGCATCGACACGGTGATCAGACGGCCGACGTTGCGGCGGAAGTGCCGAGGCAGGGTGAGGGCGCGGTCGGTCCCCGGCGACGTCACCTCCAGGACGTACGGCCGCGCGCCCATGACATCGCACTCGTCGAGTGCGGTGCTCACCACCGAACTTGCCTCGGCCACCTCGTCCAGCGTCAGCGGAGGCACGGTGGTCGTGTCGTCGGTCAGCTGCAACGGGTCCAGATCGCGGTCGACGGCCACGCGCAATACCGATCGCTTGCCGGCGGGCGTGACCGTGACGTCCTCGGCGAGCAGCTTCAGCCGGGCCAAGGCAGGCTGGAGGATTGGCAGGACCTGGTCGACGCTGCTCATCCCTCACCCGTCCTCTTCTGTTGTGGTGGTCTCTCGCCGACCGTATCCCTCACCGGACCCCTGACGCCTGCGGCGGGATGTGCGGTGGCTGGGCGTGGCCACCCGCGGCGGCCATCCCGACACTGTAACGGGGTCGGGCGGCGCCGCCGGCCCACCCTGCGACGGCAGCGCAGCGTGTCAGACTCGCGCCATGGCACGCCAGCGGGCACCGATCCGCTGGACCCGCCGCTCGGTGCTGAGGTCGGCCGGGTCGCTGGTCTGGGTGGCGTCGCTGGCCGCGGTCACCGGCTGCCGGGTGCGGCTGGAGGACGACGCGCCGCGCATACCGTTGTTGCGGACGCGCACGCCGATACCCGACGAGCGGGCCCTGGCCGCCGCGCTCACCGCGACGTGGCGGCTGGAGGACCTCGCGACATCTCTGGGCGGGGCACCGACCGGTATGCCGGCGCGGTTGCGGTCGGTCCACGCGCGCCAGGCGGCGGTCCTGGCCGGGGTGCTCGCGGCCGGCGGGGCTCCGGTGCCGCCCAGGCCGGCTGCGACTGCGTCGGCGGCTCCTTCAGCGACTGCCTCAGATACTCCGTCGTCCGTCCCCTCGGTGGCTCCGTCGGAACTCCGCTACGCCGAGCAAGCTTCCGCCGACTCCTCCTCCGGCGGGCTTGCGGCGATTTCGGGCAGCCATCTGGGCCTGTTCGTAGCGGTGGCAGCACAACGCTCCGCGAGCGCGACGCTGCTGGGGGCCGACCTCACCACGTCCACGCCGAGTGCCCCCCGCAGCCGGCAGGCGCTCCCCCTGCTGGCTGCGGCCCGTGCCGCCCGCTACGGCTTCGATGTCGTGGCCGCGCAGACCGACCGTCGACACCGGCCGGCGGCTGACGCCGCACGCTCGGCGCTGCAGTTGCGCTGTGCCGCCCTGCAGCGGCTCGCCGGAGCCGAGGCGGGACCGCCGCCACTGGGCTACCGGCTCCCGTATCGCGTCGAGGACGCCCGTGCCGCGGCGAAGCTGGCACGCCGCCTCCTGATCACTTTGTCGCAGGACATCGCCGCCGCCGTCGATGCAGCGGCCGGAGACAACGCCGCGCTGACCGCCCTGGTGAGGTGGCTTGCCGAGGACGAGGTCCTGGCCGCGGGCTGGGGAGTCGCGCCGGCCGCCTTCCCCGGACTGGTGCCGCAGTGACGCGCAGCGGGAGCGAGCCGCTGCCGGATGGTCTGGTGCCGCAGGGCCTGACGGAGACGATGCGAGGCCGCCCGCAGGACGAGGGCGCCGACGGCAGCGGTAGCGGCCCGGACGACGGCGACTCGTGGCTGCGCCGGCTACCCTCCCTGGTCGCCGACGGCCTCCGGCGGTGGGACCTCACCGTGGACGGCGCGCCCCGGCACGGTCAGTGCGCCTTGGTGCTGCCGGTGCGACGTGCCGCCGGCGAGCAGGCGGCGCTGAAAATCACCTGGCCGCACCACGAGGCACGAACCGAGCACCTGGCCCTGCGCCACTGGGCCGGAGCGGGAGCAGTCCGGCTGCTCGCCGCGGACCCGACCAGCTGGACGATGCTCCTGGAACGCCTGCACGCGGACCGAGACCTGTCCACCGAACCCATAGACGACGCCTGCGCGGCGATCGGGGGCCTGCTGGCGCAGCTGGCGAGCCCGGCCATACCGGCCGTCCCCCGGCTCTCCGCGTATGCCGAGCGGCAGGCCGTCGAACTGCAGGACGCACCCGCGGCGATCCCCCGCCGTCTCGCCGGGCAGGCCCGTTCGCTGGCATGGGACCTGGCGATGGACGACGGCGTCGATGCCCAGCTACTGCACACCGACCTGCACTACTCCAACGTGCTCGCCGGAGGCCGTGCGCCCTGGCTGGCGATCGACCCCAAGCCGATGGCCGGCGAGGCGGCGTACGAGGTGGCGCCCGCGCTCTGGAACCGGTGGGACGAGGCCGTCGCCAGTGGCGACGTGCGCGCTCATCTGCGCCGGCGCCTCGCCGTCATCTGCGAGAGCGCCGGTATCGATCCAGACCGGGCCCGATCGTGGACCATCGTGCGGGAGGTCGACAATGCCGTCGATGCCGCGCAGGACGGCGACATGGAGCGCGTGACCGCCGCGGTGACGGTGGTCAAGGCGATGTCGGGCTGATCCACCGGTGAGGCGGCAGGATGACGCCATGCCTGCCGCCGATCACCTCGCAGATCACGCCGCCGAGCTGCTGCGCGACCTGCCCGGGCATCGCCGGGAGATGTTCGAACTCCGGCGCGAACGGTGGTGGCCCGACCTGAGCAACGGCCTGCGAGCGGTCTACCCGGCCGAGCACGCCGAGGCGCTGGAGCTGCGGCTGCTCGAGCTGGCATGCACGGCCTACCGTGAGCGGGACCTCGAGCTGGCCCGGCTGGACCTGGCCCGGATGATGCGGCCGGACTGGCTGCAGCACCCGGCCATGGTCGGCTACGCGGCATACGCGGAGCGGTTCGGCGGCACGCTCAAGGGCGTCGGGGAGCACGTGGGCTACCTGCGCGAGCTCGGCGTCACCTACCTGCACCTACTCCCGCTGCTCGAACCGCGCGCCGGGGACAGCGACGGCGGCTACGCAGTGGCCGACTACCGGCGGGTCCGGTCCGACCTCGGATCGGTGGAGGACTTGCGCGGCCTCGCGACGCTGCTCCGCCGTCAGGGGATCAGCCTGGTGGCCGACCTGGTGCTCAACCACGTGGCGCGGGAGCACGAATGGGCGGCCAAGGCGCGGGCGGGAGACCCGACATACCGGGGGTACTTCTACCTCTTCGAGGACCGGGGGTTGCCGGACGCGTTCGAGCGGACCCTGCCCGAGGTGTTCCCGGACTTCGCGCCGGGCAGCTTCAGCTGGGACGACGAGGCGCAGGCGTGGGTGTGGACCACGTTCAACGTCTTCCAGTGGGACGTCAACTGGACCAATCCCGACGTCTTCGTCGAGTACGCCGAGCTGATCCTCTGGCTGGCGAACCTGGGCGTGGAGGTGATCCGGTTCGACGCGATCGCGTTTCTGTGGAAGCGGATGGGCACTTCCTGCCAGAACCAGCCCGAGGTGCACGCGCTCACCCAGGCGCTGCGCGCGCTGGCCCGGATCGTATGCCCCGCGGTGGCGTTCAAGGCCGAGGCGATCGTCGGACCGGCCGACCTGCTGCACTACCTCGGCAAGGGCGTCTACCACGGCAAGGTGAGCGACCTCGCCTACCACAACAGCCTCATGGTCCAGATCTGGTCGATGCTGGCGGCGGGGGACGTCCGGCTGGCTGCGCACGCGCTCGGCTCGCTGCTGCCCGCGCCCAGCACGACGTCGTGGATCACCTACGTGCGCTGCCACGACGACATCGGCTGGGCCATCGACCCTGCCGACGCCGCGCACGTGGGGCTGGACGGGTACGCCCACCAGCGCTTCCTGTCGGACTACTACGTCGGTGCCGTCGCCGGCTCCGACGCGCGCGGGCTGGTCTTCCAGGCCAACCCGGCGACCGGGGACCGGCGGATCAGCGGGACGGCCGCGACGCTGGCCGGCGTGGACGCGGCGACGACGCGCGGGGACGACGCTGCGACCAACCGAGCGACGGCGCGGATCCTGCTCGCCTATGCGATCGCCTATGGGTGGGGCGGCCTCCCGGTGATCTGGTCCGGAGACGAACTCGCGATGACGGACGACCCGCACTGGGCGCGGGAGCAGGGCCACGACAAGGACAACCGCTGGGCCCACCGTCCCCGGCTGGACTGGGATCTGGCGGAACGGCGGCACCAGCCGTGGACGGTCACCGGTGAGGTGTTCGAGGGGCTGGCGCACCTGGCCCGGACGCGAGCCGGCCTGCGCCACCTGCACAGCTCCGTCACGAGCGACTGGCGGTCGTGGCCGGCCCGCCGACTACCCGAGGAGCACGGGATCACCTCGGCGTACGACGCGCTCGGCGGCGTCGTCGTGCTGCCGGGCGACGACGGGAGCCTGTGGCTCCCGCCGTACGCCGCGTGGTGGCTGATCGAGGCCCCGTAGGGCCTGGGTCAGGTAGGGCCTAGGCCCCCGGGCCCCCCCGGCCACGCACCCGAGTGATGGGAGGCCGGGTCAGTCGCGGTAGAGCCGGAAGTAGTCGAACTGCGCCGTGGCGCCCGAGCCGCCGTGCGAGACCAGCCCCACGCGGAGCTGGGAACCGGCCGGCAGGGTCCAGACGCCGCCCTTGACCCAGGTATTGCCGTCGCGGCTGCTCCACGCGCGCAGCTCGTGCTCCCCGTTCGACGGATCGACCCGGTGGGTCAGCCGCAGCCAGGTGGTCAGGTCCGGAGGCCCGACGATGGTGCCGCCGTAGGACAGGTTGTCCGGCAGTCCGGCGTACGGCATCTCCTTGCCGAACTCGGTCTGCCGGGTGTTCCAGATCGCGACGTTGTCGAAGCGGGTGAACAGGTCGTCGTTGACGTAGGCGATCAGGCCGGCCTGCTGGAAGTTGCGGATCTCATCGGTGCCGGTGTCCAGCGTCACCTTGGTCTTGATCGTCCAGGGGCCCGACCCGGGGTCGCGGAGCAGGACGCCGGCGTTGTTGCTGGTGCCGGTCAGGTCCGCCGCCTCCGTTGGCCAGGTCAGCGCGCCGCCACTCACCGTGGCGGCGGTGTCCTCGCGGACCCACGTCCAGCCGGGACTCAGCGCCGACCCGTCGAATTCGTCGCTCGCGGTCCGATCCAGCTGGTCCGGCACGTGCTCCGAGACCAGCCGGGTCAGCGGAGCGGCCGCCGGCAGGACGCTGAGGTTGTCGACACCGATCCCCGCGCCTGCCGCGAGTGCACCGGAGCCCGCGAGACCGGACCGGGGGCCCGTCAAGGGGAGCGTGAGCGTGGCCAGGGGATCACCGAGCCGGGCGTTGGTCAGGCTCGCCACAGCGACACCGCCGCGCACCTGCAGGGACAGCGAGTGCCAGACCGCGGCGTCGAAGCCGGACGGGAGGGCACTGCCCCGCGTGGCCACGGCGTGCCCGCCGCGACTCTCGCGCAACCGCACCGTGCCCGAGCCGGGATCCACGACGACGCTGACGACCGATCCGCCGGCGCCGACCTGCAGCCCGTATGCCGCGCCCGAGGAGCGCTCGTCGGCCTCCACCCGCGTGCCCTGTGCCGTGGGCGCGGCCGTCGACCCGGTGAGCAGGGCCCCGGCGCTGCTCGAGAGAGCGAACCGCCCCGACTGCGGGTCGGTCGCGGTCCCCCAGTCGCCGGACGTGGCCCACGTCTGCGGTATGCCGTCCCCGAAGCCAGTCGCCCACCGGCCACCGGTCGCCGGGCCCGGCTGCCGGAAGTCGCTCGGCCCGCGACCGCCGCGGACCGCCGGCCAACCGCCGATCCAGTCCAGCCGGTCCATCAGCATCGGGCGTTGGTTGATCCCGCCCACCTCGTCGAGGTAAGGGTCCAACCGGTCGATCGCGTGGTAGACGATCCACTCCTGCCCCGCCAGATCGGTGGCAATGGCGTTGTGGCCGGCACCGATCCAGGTGTTGCCGTTCTGGTTCAGCACCGGCGTACCGCCGGCTCGGGACTGCACGAGCGGCACGCCCTGCTTGTCGACGTACGGCCCGGCGATCGAGCGGGAGCGCCCGACCTGGACGCTGTAGCCGGTCGTGGGTCCGGCGCAGCAGTTGGCGGTCGAGGCGAAGAGATACCAGTAGCCGCCGTGCCGCACGGCATACGCGCCCTCGAACTTGTTGTCGATCCCCACCATCGTGGGATCGCCGACGCTGTGCCGGCCGTCGGCGGTGAGCTTGGTGACGAAGACGCCTCCGTAGTACGAGCCGTAGAACATCCACTGCGAGCCGTCGGTGTCGGTCACCACGGCCGGGTCGAAGGTCCACTTGAAGTTGCCGTCGCCCACGACGCCGCCACGGCGGGGCCCGACGACCGGGCTGCCGCTGTCGGTCCACGGACCGGCCGGGGTGGGCGCGGTCGCCATACCGATGGCGTTGTCGTTGGGCTCGTCGGTCACTGTCGTCTGGGTGACCACGTAGTACATGCGGTACTGGCCGTCGACGTAGCGGATGTCCGGGCCCCAGATGCCGGCGTCCGGCGTCGCCCACGACGGCAGGGTGCTGTCGCTGAACGCGTCGCCCACGTGCGTCCACGACACCAGGTCGCGGGAGCGGGCGATCGGGATGCGGTGAGCGGTGCCCTCGCCCTCACGCAGCGGGTCGGAGGTGCCGTAGGCGTACCACCAGCCGTCCTTGCCGCGGATCACCGAGGGGTCCGCGAACGTGTCCGCGAACGGCTTCGAGACCGGATTGCGGTATGCCGTGCGGGTCACCAGCTCCGTCGACTGTGCCGCTGCCGCTGCCGGAGAGGAGGCGGCGGCCGCTGCCGCGGCGACCGCTGGGAGGGCGGCCGTTCGGGCACTGCTGGCAAGGGCCGGGGCCCCCGTCGCCATGCCGGCGCTGAGCGCGAGTAGACCGGTGAGCGTCACCGATAGGCGGGCGGGTCGTCTTCTCACGGTGCTCTCCGTCCTCTCACGCAACGTTGCGTGCCCCGCAGGGTTGGCAAACCGTATAGCCGGCCTTGCATCGTTGTAAAGAGCGCCGAGGCAAAACGATTCGGCCTTCGCCAGCGGGCGCCACCGTGAATCAACACGGCATCCGCGGGGCACGGGGCATACTCGTGGCTGAGGTCGGGACGTGCCGAGACGATGGTGGGCAGATGACCGACACGAGAGTGGGGCGGGCAGCGGGCGGCGACGTGCCACCGCGCGACGCCGGACGGCCCCGTGACGTGCCAGCCCGCGACCGGCTCGCCCGCAACCGGCCTTCCCGCGACAGGCTCGCCCGCAACCGGCCTTCCCGCGACGGGCTCGCGCGCGATGCCGCCCTCGCGCTGCGGACCTGGCTGGCCAGCCGGACGCTGCTCGTGGCGCTCGCGCTAGCCGCTCCCGCTCTGCTGCGCCTGCCTGAAGGCCCCGCCCTGAATAGCGCGGCGTGGCCGCTGAACCGGCTGGCCGGTTGGGACAGTTGGCACTTCACCCGGATTGCCGAGGGTGGTTACCTCCCACCCGGGCTCCCGTGCTGCGACCAGGCGTTCTTCCCCGGCTACCCGCTGCTGATCAGGGCGGTCATGCCGCTGGTCGCAGGCAGCGCCCTGGCGGCCGGACTGGCCGTCACCGCCTTGTCGGGAGCGGTGGCCGCCGTGGCGTTGCGCCGGCTCGCGCTGCTGCGGACCGGTAACGAGCAGGTGGCCCGCCGTGCGGTGCTGTACCTCGCGATCGCACCGACCGGCATCTTCCTCACCGCGGTCTACACCGAGGCGATGTTCCTGGCCCTGTCGGTGGCCGCGTGGCTCGCGGCGTCGCGCCGACGGTGGTGGTGGGCGGGCCTGCTCGCCGCGGGCGCCGCGACAGTCCGCGTCAACGGGCTGCTCCTGGCGGCGGCGCTGGCGGTGCTGTACGCCGAACAGTTGCGCCGGGACCGCTCATGGCGTCCCCGCAAGGACGTCCTCGCCCTACTCGCTCCGGTGCTGGCCACGGGCACCTACCTGGGCTACCTCGCCGCGCGTACCGGCTCGGCAGGAGCGTGGCAGGAGGCGCAGGCGCAGGGGTGGGCACGACGTACGGCGTGGCCCTGGCAGGGGCTCGCCGCGGGCTGGGGTGCGCTGTGGCAGGACGCCCCGGGCTTCCTCATCCTGTCCCGCTGGGCGGACCTGGTCGCCGTCCTTGCGGGCTTCGCGCTCGCGGTGGCGCTGCTGCGCCTGCGCCGGCTGGCCGAGGGTGTCTACGTGGGGCTCAACGTCGCCAGCCTGGTCTGCTCGACGCTCATCGTGTCGGCGCCGCGATACGCGTTGCTGTGGTTCCCGGGCTATCTCCTGCTGGCCGAGCAGGCGACGAAGCCGGGGTGGCGGTGGCTACGCGGCACGGTGCCCGCTGTGTGCGTGCCGCTGCTCGGCATACTCACGGTGCTGTTCGCTACCCACTTCTGGGTGGCCTGAGGGAGACGGCTCCCAGGACCGGCTGACCGCGCGGCCGGCCGGCTGCTGGTGGGTAGCTTCCCGGCGGCTGGTGGGTAGCTGCCTGGTGGGTAGCTGCGTCGTGGGTAACTAGCTGCCTCGTCGGCAGCGTCCTGCTGGCTGGCTCAACGGGCGAGCAACTCCTGGACCCGGCGCGCGATCTCGTCGAGGTCGAGGTCAGGCTGCCGCGCGAGCGCCAGGCCGGCCAGGAACGTGGTCACGGGGGCCGCCGGCCGGATCACGCCGTGTGCGGAGGCCGCCGCGAGCGCCAGGACCCGCTCGATGGTGGCGTCATCGACCGGCCGGTCCACTCCCAGCGCCCGGCTCAGCGTGGTCGCCCACTCGGACAGCTGCTGCATCGGGTCCTGCGTCGGGTGCTGCGCCATGCCCGGAGCGTACGCGGGCGGCTGCCAGGTCAGCCGGAGTGTCGACGTCGGTGGACGCGGCCCCGTCCGGATCCGCCAGCTCCCGACGCCGCAGCCCCGCTGCCAAGCCCCGTATGCCGCGCGGCGCGTCGAGGTCCGCCAGCCGTTCCCGCAGCCGGGCCACCCGCCAGGCGGAACAGAGCCACTGCGGCTGGCCGTCGCCGTCGAGGTACACCGCGAGGTCGACGGCGGGCTCCTGCCCGCTACGCCCGACACTCCCGGAGTCCTTGGCGCCGACGGCAATCCCTCGTTCCCGCTCATGTCCCAAAGACACACCTTTGGCGGCCCTCGAAAGGTGTGTCTTTGGGACATGAGCGGCGGATGGGCGCGGTTGGCCGGCCGGCCCGGCCGGGAAGCCGGAGGCGAGTGCCTCGACCAGCCGCGTCAGGGACTCGGCGGTCAGGAAGGGCAGGTCGCCGGCCAGGAGTACGACGACGGCATGGTCCGGCGCCGAGGTGGCGAGCAGGTGCCGCAATCCCTCTGCCACAGCCGCGACGGGGCCGCCGCCGGGCGGGTCCTCCCTCACCACGGGTACGCCGGGGGGCACGCCCTCCCGGCCACCGACCACCACGACGTCCAGCCCCACATCCAGCCCGGCGTCCTGCACCGCCCGAAGTACGCGCCCGACGATCGATAGGCCGCCGACGTCCAGGGCGGGCTTGTGCACGCCCCCGAGTCGCCGGGCGGCGCCACCGGCAAGGACGATCGCCGCGGTGTCGCCCACCTGTCAGAACCGCACCGGCGAATGTGCCGGCATCGTTCTGGCAGCCACCCCGGCTAGCCTCGAAATCGGCCGCGCTGCCAGAACCTGACTGGCGCATACACCGGCGTCGTTCCGACAATCGAAGCCGAGCGGCATAGGGGTGAGTCTGGCAGCCGAAGTAGGCTGACTGTCGCCGAGCCGGGTCGCCGCAGCGCCGGGCAGCCACCGGCGAGAGCCGCCGCGACGATTGGAAGAGGCCTTGGGGCGCGTGACGGTACGCCGGAAGATCACCGCAGTCGACAGCGCGCCCGTCGACGAAAGCGGCCCCAGCGACGGCGGCAACGGCATCGACAACCGCGCCGGCTACGCGCGAGCCCACGTCGACACTCTGGTCGCCACTCGGGTCGACAATCGTGCCGACACTCGGATCGAGACCGCCCAAGCGACCCGGTTCGACATTGCCGAAGCCAACCGAGGAGGCACCGCTCAAGCCACCCCAGTCAGCGCCGCGCGAGCCACCCGAGTCGACACCCTGATCGTCGAGGAGCCGCTCGAACTCCGGGTGGGTGGCCGTCCGCTGGCGGTCACCATGCGGACCCCCGGCGACGACATCGACCTCGTCCACGGCTTCCTGGCCACCGAAGGCGTCATCCGCGCGCGAGAGGACGTCGCCGTCGCGCGCTACTGCGCCGGCTCCACGCTGGATACCGAGAGCGGCGTGCCCCAGAACACCTACAACGTCATCGACGTGACGCTGGCGCCCCACGTCCAACCGCCGAGCGCGTCGGTCGAGCGCAACTTTTACACCACGAGCTCCTGCGGCATCTGCGGCAAGGCGAGCATCGACGCGATCCGCACGCAGGCGCCGTACGACATCAGCGCCGACCCCGTGCGGGTCGGCGCCGCGACGGTGAGCGCCCTCCCGGGCAAGCTGCGCGTGGAGCAGACGGCGTTCGAGCGCACCGGCGGCTTGCACGCGGCCGGGCTGTTCGACGCCGACGGGTCGGTGCTCTGCGTCCGCGAGGACGTCGGCCGGCACAACGCCGTCGACAAGGTCGTCGGCTGGGCATTGCGCGCCGGCCGGCTGCCGCTCACCGGAACGCTGCTGATGGTTTCCGGCCGCGCCTCGTTCGAGCTGGCACAGAAGGCCCTCATGGCCGGCATCCCGGTGCTCGCCGCCGTATCCGCACCCTCCTCCCTCGCCGTCGAGCTCGCCGAGGAAGCCGGTATGACGCTCGCCGGGTTTGTCCGAGGCTCGCGGATGAACCTCTACAGCCGTCCCGACAGGATCGGCTGACGACCCGTGCCCAACCGCCTCGCTGGATCGACCTCGCCGTACCTGCTGCAGCACCAGGACAACCCGGTCGACTGGCAGGAGTGGGGCGACGCCGCCTTCGCCGAGGCGCGCGAGCGCGGCGTGCCTGTGCTGCTGTCGATCGGCTACGCCGCGTGCCACTGGTGCCACGTCATGGCTCACGAGTCGTTCGAGGACGAGGGCGTGGCGCAGGTGCTCAACGCCGGGTTCGTCGCGGTCAAGGTCGACCGCGAGGAGCGGCCGGACATCGACGCGGTCTACATGCAGGCCACCACGGCGCTGACTGGCCACGGCGGCTGGCCGATGACCTGCCTGCTCACCCCGGGCGGAGAGCCGTTCTTCGCCGGCACCTACTACCCCAGACCCGCGTTCCTGCAACTGCTCGCGGCTGCGGTCGACGCCTGGCAGACCCGCCGCGAGGAGGTCCTGGCCAGCGGCTCCCACATCGTTTCCGCGCTGCGCTCGGCGACCGAGCGTGCCTCCGCCGGCCTCAGCGGGGCCATGGGTCAGGAGCAACTGCACCAGGCGGTGGTCGGCCTGCAGCGAACGTTCGACCCCGCGGACGGAGGCTTCGGCACGGCACCGAAGTTCCCCCCGTCGATGGTGCTGGAGTTCCTGCGCCGCCACCACGCCCGCACGGGGTTCGAGCCGGCGGGTCAGATGCTCGACGCGACCTGCCGGGCCATGGCCGGCGGCGGCATCTACGACCAGCTCGCCGGCGGGTTCGCGCGGTACAGCGTCGACGCGCACTGGACCGTGCCGCACTTCGAGAAGATGCTCTACGACAACGCCCAACTCCTCCGGGTCTACGCGCTGCTCGCCCGGGACAGCGCAGCGGAGGAGCACCGCAGGGTCGCCCGCCAGACCGCCGAGTTCCTCCTCCGCGACCTGCTGACCGAGCAGGGAGCGTTCGCGTCGTCGCTGGACGCCGACGCGGGGGGCGTAGAGGGCCTGAGCTATGCCTGGACCCCGGACCAGCTCGTGGATGCGCTGGGCGAGCAGGACGGAGCCGAGGCCGCCCGGGTCTTCCACGTCACCGACCACGGCACCTTCGAACACGGCACGTCCGTCCTGCAGCTGCTCGACGCCCGCCCCGACGCTGCGTGGCTGGACGGCATCCGCGCACGCCTGCTAGCGGCCCGACGTACCCGGCCGCAGCCCGGCCGCGACGACAAGGTGGTGACCGCCTGGAACGGCCTGGCCATCGCCGCACTCGCCGACGCCGGTATTGCGCTCGGCGAGGACCGGTACGTCGACGCGGCCGTGCGCTGCGCCGAGTTCGTCCTCGGCGCCCACCTGGTCGACCGACGGCTGCGCCGGTCCTCCCGCGGAGGCGTCCTCGGCGCGGCCCGAGGTGTCGCCGACGACTACGGCGACCTGTCGGAGGGACTGCTGGCCCTGCACCAGGCCACGGGCGAGAGCCGCTGGCTGGCGAGCGCCGGTGACCTGCTCGACGTGGCGCTCGAGCACTTCGCCGACGGCGATGGCGGCTTCTACGACACCGCCGACGACGCCGAGCAGCTGTTCGCCCGCCCGCACAGCCAGGGCGACAACGCCGAGCCGTCCGGGCAGTCCGCCCTGGCGGGCGCGCTACTGACCTATTCGGCGCTCACGGGCTCGACGCGCCACCGCGAGGCCGCGGACGCGGGGGTGGCAGCGGCGGGCGCCGTGGCTGCCCAAGACCCGCGTTTCGCCGGGTGGGCCCTGGCCGTCGCCGAGGCCGCGCTGAGCGGACCGGTGCAGGTGGCGGTCGTGGGCGACGGGCCGGCCGCCGCGTCGCTGCTGGCCACCGCCCGGCGGCACAGCCCGCCGGGTGCGGTGGTCGTGGGAGGCGCGCCGGACGCCGAGGGGATGCCGCTGCTCGCGGGGCGCCCGCTCGTCGGGGGCGAGCCCGCGGCATACGTGTGCCGAGGCTTCGTCTGCGACCGGCCGGTCACGACGACGCAGGACCTGCAGGCGGCGCTCAGAGCAGCTGCCTGAGCACGTCAGCCCCGATCTTGACCACGAACGCCCCCACGACGACGACGAAGACGACCCGTACGAACGACGACCCCTTGGCGACGGCCGTTCGCGCGCCGGCATACGCGCCGAGCAGATTGCACGCCCCCATGAGCAGCCCGATCCGCCACATCACCGCGCCCTGCGGCACGAAGATCGCGAGCGCGGCGACGTTGGTCGCGAAGTTGGCGATCCGCGCCTTGGCGCTGGCCTGCAGGAACCCGTAACCGAGCAGGCCCACCAGCGCGAAGGCGAAGAACGAACCGGTGCCCGGGCCGAGGGCCCCGTCGTAGAAGCCGATGACCGCGCCGGCGCCGGTCGCCACGAGCACGTGCCGACGGCCGGAGAAGCGCAGCCGTGTCTGCGCCCCCAGTTGCGGTGAGAGCAGGGTGTAGGCGCCGACCGCCAGCAGCACGAGCAGGATCAGCGGGTTGAACGCCGCCTTCGGGATGTGGGAGCCGAGCAGGGCACCCGCCAGCGCGCCGCAGAACGCCACCAGAGCCAGCGGTATGGCGGTCCGCAGGTCCGGTCGCACCCGCCGGTAGTAGGTCAGCGAGCTGACCGACGTCCCGCAGATCGAGCCGAGCTTGTTCGTCGCCAGGATCTGCACCGGAAGGGCCTGCGGGAACGCCAATACCAGAGCGGGAAGCTGGATCAGACCGCCACCGCCGACGACCGCGTCGATCCAGCCGGCTCCGGCGGCAGCGACCAGCAGAGCGACCGTCGTCGCTGTGGAGGGGTCCGGCACCTCAGCGGGTGGGCGAGCCGGCCGCTGCGGGCGGCTGCACTTCGGCGAGGACCACATCGACCACGTCCTCGACCGCCACCTCCCGGCGCGCGCCGCTGGCCCGGTCCTTGATCTCGACGACGCCGTCGGCCAGGCCCCGCCCGACTACGACGATCGTGGGCACGCCCAGCAGCTCCGAGTCCTTGAACTTCACACCGGGACTCACCCCCGGCCGGTCGTCGTAGAGCACCGTCAGCCCCCGCGCCGCGAGCGCCTCGGCGATCCCGTCGGCCTTGGCGAAGACGGCGGCATCCTTACCGGTTGCCACCAGATGCACGTCGGCGGGCGTGACCTCGCGTGGCCAGACCAGCCCGAGGTCGTCGTGCCCGCCCTCGACGATGGCGGCGACCGCCCGGCTGATGCCGAACCCGTAGGAGCCCATCGTCACCGTGACGAGCTTGCCGTTCTGGTCCAGCACCTTCAGGCCCAGCGCCTCGGCATACTGGCGGCCGAGCTGGAAGATGTGGCCCATCTCGATGCCGCGAGCCGACTCCAGGGAGTGGCCGCAGACGGGGCACGCGTCGCCGTCGCGGACCTCGGCGGCCTCGATCGTCCCGTCGGCGGTGAAGTCGCGCCCGGCCACCAGACCGATGACGTGGCTGCCCTGAACGTCCGCACCGGTCACCCACGAGGTGCCCTCGACCACGCGCGGGTCCAGCAGGTAGCGGATCTGCGACTTGCCCTCGAGCCCGAGAACACCGGGGCCGATGTAGCCCCTGACCAGCGCGGGATTGGCGGCGAAGTCCGCCGCTTCGAACGGGACCACCTCCGCGGGCTCGACCTGCGCGCCGAGCCGCTTCTCGTCGACCGCACGGTCGCCGGGCAGCCCGATCGCCAAGGGCTCACGGCGCCCGCCGGGGTGGAGCAGCGTCACCAGCACGTTTTTCAGCGTGTCGGCCTCGCTCCAGAGCCGGTCGGGCCGCGGGAACTCGTCGTTGAGCAGGCTGACCAGCGACTCGATCGTGGGGGTGTCGGGGGTGTCCTCGGCGTGCGCGGCCGGCGCATGGGCATACGGCAGCACGGCAGGCACGGGCACCCGCACGGCCTCGACGTTGGCCGCGTAGTCGCAGGTGGTGCACCGGACGTAGGTGTCCTCGCCGTTCTCGGCGGTCACGAGGAACTCCTCGCTGGCCGAGCCGCCCATGGCCCCCGACATCGCCTTGACGATGACGTAGGGGAAGCCGAGCCGGTCGAACAGCCGGATGTATGCCGCCCGGTGCGCGGCGTAGGACGCCTCCAGCCCGGCGTCGTCGATGTCGAAGGAGTAGGAGTCCCCCATGACGAACTCGCGGCCGCGCAGCAGGCCCGCACGCGGACGCGCCTCGTCGCGGTACTTGGTCTGGATCTGGTACAGCGCGAGCGGCAGGTCCTTGTACGAGCTGTAGAGGTCCTTGACCGCGAGGGTGAACATCTCCTCGTGGGTGGGGCCGAGCAGGTAGTCCGCGCCCTTGCGGTCCTTGAGCCGGAAGATGCCCTGGCCGTATTGCAGCCAGCGGCCCGTGGCCTCGTAGGGCTCCCGTGGCAGCAGCGCCGGGAACGACAGCTCCTGCGCCCCGATCGCGTCCATCTCCTCGCGCACGATCCGCTCGACGGCCCGCAGGACCCGCAGTCCGAGCGGCAGCCAGCTGTAGATGCCCGGAGCGGCGCGCCTGATGTACCCCGCGCGCACCAGCAACCGGTGGCTGGGCAGCTCCGCGTCGGCCGGGTCCTCGCGCAGGGTACGCAGGAACAGGGACGACATACGAAGCACGGTTGCGTGGCTGGAAGTCACCGGCTCAGGGTATCGGGCGCCCGGCTACTCCTCGGGGGTTGTTTATGGCCGGAGGCGCCGTCGGCCGGTCCGCCACCCGGCCGCCCGCAGCGCAATCCAGATCAACGGCAGCTGCAACGGCAGCCGGAGGTAGGTGACCAGCCGATACGCCGCGCTGCCGGCCGAACGATGTGCGTCGAGAGCCATCTGCACGTTGGCCGGAAACACCGCCACCAGCAAGGCCGCACTGGCCACGCCGGCGGCCGACCGGGTGCGCGAGTTCAGCAGGCCTCCCCCGCAGACCAGCTCGGCAGCCCCGGAGAGGTAGACCAAGGCTCGCGGGTGCGGCAGCCCGTGCGGAACGATCCCCTCGAAGAAGCCCGGCCGGAGCAGGTGCAGCGTGCCCGAGCAGAGGAACGCCGCGGCCAGCAGACGAGCGCCCACAGCAACTCTCATACCAGCCTGCATAGCGGCACAGCAGCTCACAGAAGCTCACAGAAGCTCACAGGAGCACTGTGGCGAACGTCCCGACCTCGGTGAAGCCGACCCCGCGGTATGCCGCCCGCGCCGGACCGTTGAAGTCGTTGACGTAGAGCGAGACGACCGGCGCGATCTCGGCCTGAACCTGTTCCACTACCGCCGCCATCGCAGGCCCGGCCATGCCCTGCCCGCGGTGCGAGGGCGCCACCCAGACTCCCTGGATCTGGGCGACACCGCCGGCGACCGACCCCACGTCCGCCTTGAAGACCACCTGGTTGTCCAGGATCCGCACGAAGGTGTGACCCCGGGTGATCAGCGCCTCGACGCTCTGCCGGTAGGCGATGTCCGAGCCGCGGTACGGCGGGACCCCGATCTCCTCGGTGAACATCGCCGCCGCTGCCGGCACCACGAGGTCGAGCTCGTGGCGACCGGCCCGGCGTACCGCGTCGTCGATCCGGACACCCCTGCCGCGCGGCGGGCCGGACATCGCCAGCAACGGCTGCACGGATCGGATGCTGCGCGCCGTTCCCCACGCGGAGGTGAGCTGACGCCAGAGCGGCAATACCTGGTCCGCCGGTCCGAAGACGGAGGAGCACTGCCGCCGCCACCTGCGGGTTCGCCCCGCAAAGGCACGCAGCGCGGTGCCGTCGGCCTGGACCGGCACCAGGTTCGCCGAGGTCCAGCAGAGGGCGTCCAGGCCACGGTCGCCCTCGTAGCCGAGGAGCGCCCCGGGCTGGGCCACGAGTGCGCCTTCGAGGATGCGGGCAGCGACGAACGCGTTGGCCACGGGGTCGCGGGCACAGACGGCCAGCGCCTCGTCCTGGTCGCCGGCTGCGAGGGAACGCACGGCGCTCTGGGTGCGCAACACGCCCCCAAGCGTGCCCTGCCCTTACCTCGCTGTCGACCGGCGGCGGTCTGCCGGCTGCCGCGACCGTTGGCCCGGCAGCGTGACGGTAGCGCTCGCGGGGTTAACTAGAGAGCCGCGACGGCTGTCCCCCGCCAACGCGCCGACTGCTCTGGGAAAGGCCAGCTGCCGATGTCAGAGGTGATCCTCTTCGTGTGCACCGCCAACCTGTGTCGGTCACCGCTGGCGCAGGCGCTGGCGGTGGCGCTCTCAGGGGCGCGTGCAGGGGCACCGCCCGCACCAGGGGCCGCGTCGGGCACTGCCGCGGAGGTCTTCGACCCGGAAGGGGCCAGCCTGCGCTTCGCGTCCGCCGGCACGGCCGCGATCGAAGGACTGCCCGTCCACCCCTTCACGGCGGTGGCGCTCGAGCGACGCGGCCTGGATCTGCCGGGGTTCTCCAGCGGGCTGCTCGGACCGCAGGACGTGCACGAGGCGGCGTTGATCGTGACTGCGACCCGGGAGCACCGCGCTCACTGCGTGCGGATGCTCCCGTCGGCGAACCGCCGCTGCTTCACCCTGCGCCAGCTCAGCCGGCTCGCCACCGTGATCGACCAGGACGGCCTGGCAGCTGCGCCCTCTGCCTCGACCGCACCCGGGCCTGCCCCGCGGATCGGCGCCCTGTTGGACGCCATACCGGCTGCCCGGGGGCGGATTCAGCCCGTCGCGGCGGTCGACGACGATCTTGCCGATCCGGTGATGGCCGGTCAGGAAGCCTTCCACGCCTGCGCACAGGAGATCGCGCGGCTGCTCGAGCCGATCGTGCGGCTCATCGCAACGACTTGACGACCCGCCCCAGCAGTCCCGGCCGACCCGCCGGCGCCGGCATCGACGTCGACGTCGACCTGGATGCGGACGTAGCCGTGGACGCGGACGTCGATCCCCCTGCCGAGGTCGACGCGGAACTCGTGGCCACCTGGCCTGTGGACAGCGGCAGCCGGGGAGACGGCCCGGACGAGGGCTGGCCCCCGGAAGGCCCGGAGGGCGGCCGGCCGGACGATGCCCGCTCGGACTCCGTGATCGAGGCGTAGCCGTAGGTGCCGGCATACCCGGCGGCCTGGGCGCCCCGCGGCGGCACCATCGTCATCACCGTGCCGATCAGCCGCGCATCGACCGCCTTGAGGGCCGCGACGGCGGCCGACACCTGACCGGTGGTCGTCACCCCGTGGCGCACCACCAGCAGGGCCCCGTCAGCGCGTACCGCCAGGACCGCCCCATCGGTCACGGGTAGCAGCGGGGGCGAGTCGATCACGATGACGTCGAACCGCTCGCGCATCTGCGCCAGGAGACGCTCCATGCCGGCGGATGCCAGGAGCTCGCTCGGGTTGGGCGGGATCGATCCGCTGGGCAGCACCGAGAGCCGGCCGTCGCCCCACGGCTGTAGCGCCTCTTCGATGTCCGCCTGACCCACCAGCACATTGGTCAGCCCCACGGCACCTTCGAGCCCGAGGTACTCCGCGGCGCGCGGGCGGCGCAGGTCGCCTTCGAGGAGCAGGACGCGGGACTCCGCCTCGGCCATGGTGATCGCCAGGTTGGTCGCGGTCGAGGACTTCCCCTCGTTCGGGACCGCGCTGGTCACCACGACGACCCGAGGGGGACTGTCGATGTCCACGAACTGCAGGTTGGTACGCAGCTGCCTCAGCGCTTCGGCGCGAGCCGAGTGCGAGGACCCGTGCAGCAGCAACGGGGACTTCTTGGCGGTGGCGTCGAAGGCGATGGCCGCCAGCGACGGCGCGCCGGCCAGCTCGTCCAGCTGCTCCACGGACTTGACCGAGGTGTCGAGGCGCTCACGCAGCAGCGCCAGGGCGAAACCGAGCAGCAGCCCCAGGATGCCGGCAAGGGCGAGGTTGCGCATGGGCTTGGGCGAGACCGGCCCAGCCAAAAGGTTGGGGCCTTCCACGACCTCGACCTTGACCGTGGCCCGGCTGGCGTCGGGTGGGGTCTCCAGCTTCTTGACCAGCTTGGCGAACTCGGAGGTGACTCCCTGGGCGATCTGCTGAGCCCGCTGACTCGAGACGTCGGTCACCGTGGCCTGGAGCAGCACGGTGTCCGGTTCGACGGTCGCGGTGATCCGCCTGGCGACATCGCCCGGTGACAGCTGCACGCCCTGGCTGCTGATAATGGCCTTGGCCAGGCGCTCGCTCGTCATCAGGTCGGCGTACGACTTGACCCGCTGCTGGGAGAACAGCCCGCCTTGGTAGGCGTCGGTGTTGGTCCCCGTGCTCGAGGTGGTCACGAAGAACTTGACCGTCGAGGCGTACTGCTTGGGGGTGCGCACGGTGACCAGTGCCGCCGCGGCCAAGGCGATAGCGATGCACAGCAGTACGAGCCACCACCCCTTCCGCAAGGCGTTGAGGTAGTCACGAAGGTCCATGGTCGACTCCCTGCGGCAGCGTCGTCGCGACACGTCTCTAGACGGGTCCGGCCGAGCCTAACGCACGCAAACGGTCAAGCCATACCTTATGGACGCGCGGATCGACCGCAGGCGTGTCGCCCCGGGGCTATCGGACGCTGACAATCGCCCCGGGGGACGACCCTGCAGCCGCACCCGGTTCCGCCTCCATGGAGTCGGCGATGCGCATCGCCTCTTCGATCAGGGTCTCGACGATCTCGGACTCCGGCACGGTCTTGACGACCTCGCCCTTGACGAAGATCTGGCCCTTGCCGTTGCCGGAGGCGACGCCGAGGTCGGCCTCCCGGGCCTCGCCCGGACCGTTGACGACGCAGCCCATGACTGCCACGCGCAACGGCACGGTCAGCCCTTCCAGCCCGGCGGTCACCTGATCGGCCAGGGTGTAGACGTCGACCTGCGCCCGGCCGCACGAGGGGCAGGAGACGATCTCCAGCTTGCGCGGGCGCAGGTTCAGCGACTGCAGGATCTGGTTGCCCACCTTGACCTCCTCCACCGGAGGAGCGGACAGCGAGACCCGGATCGTGTCGCCGATCCCCTTGGCCAGCAGCGCGCCGAAGGCCACGGACGACTTGATCGTCCCCTGGAACGCCGGTCCGGCCTCGGTGACCCCGAGGTGCAGCGGCCAGTCGCCGCGGGCCGCGAGCTGCTCGTAGGCCTGGATCATGACCACCGGGTCGTTGTGCTTGACGGAAATCTTGAAGTCGTGGAAACCGTGCTCCTCGAACAGGCCGGCCTCCCAGACTGCCGACTCAACCAGCGCCTCGGCGGTGGCCTTGCTGTACTTCTTGAGCAGCCGCGGGTCCAGCGAACCGGCATTGACGCCGATCCTGATCGAGACGCCGGCGTCCGCGGCGGCCTGTGCGATCTGCTTGACCTGATCGTCGAACTTGCGGATGTTGCCCGGGTTGACCCGGACGGCGGCGCATCCGGCGTCGATGGCCGCGAACACGTATTTCGGCTGGAAGTGGATGTCCGCGATCACCGGGATCTGGCTGTGCCGGGCTATCTGCGGCAGTGCGTCAGCGTCGTCCTGCGTGGGACACGCCACCCGCACGATGTCGCACCCGGTGGCAGTCAGCTCGGCGATTTGCTGGAGCGTGGCATTGACGTCTGTAGTCTGCGTGGTGCACATCGACTGCACCGAGACCGGGGCGCCGCCGCCGACCTCCACCTTGCCGACGCGGATCTTGCGCGACAGCCGTCGCGGCGACACGACGGGGGGAGGGAGAGCGGGCATACCCAAGGCAATGGACATACTCCGAGTATCGCGCACCGACCTCGGACCCGGACCAGCCGTCCGGCCCGCCGAGCAGCCGCCCGAGCAACCGCCGGTCAGCCGCCGATCCGGATCGGGTTGACGATGTCGGCGTACATCAACAGCACGGACATGACGATCAGCACCGAGGCCATGGCGTAGGCGACGGGGAGTGCCTTGGCGACGTCGACGTAGCCGGGGTTCGGGCGCCCGCGGACCTTGGCGACCTGGCGCTTGAGCCCCTCCCACAGCGCTCCCGCGACGTGGCCGCCGTCCAACGGGAGCAGCGGGACGAGGTTGAAGACGAACAGGGCGAAGTTCAGCGAGGCGATCAGGCTGAGCAGCAGCGCGATGCGTGAGCCGACCGAGCTGAGCTGGCTGACCCGGCCCTGCGCGACCTCTCCCCCGACCCGTCCGATGCCGACGATCGACACCGGGCCGTTGGCGTCCCGCTTCTGCGACCCGAACGCGGCCTGGGCCACGCCGACCATCTTGGCCGGGATGTGCACGATCACCGCGGCCGTCTGTTGCAGAGCGCCGCCGATGACACCGGGCACCACCGAGAACGGCTGCCGGACGTACTCCGCCGAGCCCGCCGTCCCGAGGAAGCCGACCCGCTCGGTCACCGCCCTGCCGGTCGGGTCCTTGACCTCGGCCCCGGCGGCACTGACCTTGGGCAGGTCGACCGCCATCGGCGTGACGGTGAGGCTGACCTGGCGACCGGAGCGCTCAACGATGATCGGGAGGGTCGCTCCGGCATGCGAGCGGATCACCGGGCGAATCTGGTCCCACGTCCGGACCGGCCGGCCGGCGAGTTGCAGGACCCGGTCCCCCGGCTTGAGTCCTGCGGCGTTCGCAGGGGCCACCGGGTCCGACGGCGAGCACGTCGCCGACTCGGCCGCCGCCGTCCCCGCCGACTGCAGGTGCACGCACTGGCTGACCGAACTCAGCAGGGTGGTCTCGGTCTGCACGCCGTAGCCGACCAGCACGGCCGTCAGCAGCACCGAGCCGATGATGAGGTTCATCGTCGGGCCGCCGAGCATGATGACGAGCTTCTTCCACACCGGCAGCTTGTAGAAGACGCGGTCCTCGTCGCCCGGCGTGACCTGCTCCAAGGACTCCCTGCGGGCCTGGTCCATCAGTTGGCTCCAGCGACCGGTACTCGACGAGCGCAGCATGCCCGGGTCGGCTCCCGGCTTGGGCGGGAACATGCCGATCATCCGGATGTATCCGCCGAGCGGGATCGCCTTGACGCCGTACTCGGTCTCGCCCCTACGCCGCGACCACAGGGTCGGGCCGAAACCGATCATGTACTGGGTCACCTTGACGCCGGACCGCTTGGCCGGCACGAGGTGGCCGAGTTCGTGGAGGGCGATCGACACCGCCACACCGGCGGCGATGAACAGCACGCCCAGCAGATACGTCACGAATCCCGCCCACCTTTGCCTACCGCCGGCAGCCCGAGCAGCTCGTGTGCCCGGGACCGGGCCCAGCGCTCGGCGCGCAGCACCGTCTCAACGCTCAGCTCCCCCGAATCGTTCTCCGGGCTGCTCGGCCATTCCTCGACGACGCGCCGGACGGTGTCGACGATGTCGACGAAGCGGATCCGGGAGCCCAGGAACGCCTCGACGCACTCCTCGTTGGCGGCGTTGAACACCGCGGGGTATGCGCCGCCTGCCGCACCGACCGCGCGGGCCAGCCCGAGCGCCGGGAAGGCCTCGCCGTCGACCGGCAGGAACTCCCACGTCGCTGCCGTCGACCAGTCGCAGGGGCGCGCGGCCCCCGGCAGGCGGTCGGGCCAGGCCAGGGCCAGGGCGATCGGCAGCTTCATGTCCGGCGGCGAGGCCTGCGCGAGGGTTGAGCCGTCGACGAACTCGACCATGGAGTGGACGACCGACTGCGGGTGCACCACGACCGTGATCCGCTCGAAGGGGATCCCGAAGAGCAGGTGCGCCTCGATCACCTCCAGACCCTTGTTGACCAGGGTCGCGGAGTTGGTCGTGATGACCGGTCCCATCGCCCAGGTCGGGTGGGCGAGCGCCTGCTGCGGGGTGACCGACTCCAGCTGCGCCCGGCTCCATCCCCTGAACGGGCCGCCGCTGGCAGTCACGACCAGCCGCGCGACCTCCTGTCCGGCACCGCCGCGCATGCATTGGGCCAGGGCGCTGTGCTCGCTGTCGACCGGCACGATCTGACCCGGAGCGGCGGCGGACGTGACGAGGGAGCCGCCGACGATGAGCGACTCCTTGTTCGCCAGGGCCAGGGTGCTTCCGCCGGCCAGCGCCGCCAGTGTCGGACGAAGCCCGATCGAACCGGTGATCCCGTTCAGGACGACGTCGGCCCCCGCGCCGGCCAGGACGGTGCTGGCCTCCGGTCCGACGACGACCTCCGGTGCGTAGTCCTGTCGCCCGGCCGCTTCGGCCGCCTTGCGGATCGCCGCGTCGACGGCGGCACGCTCGCCGCGCGCGACACCGACCGTCGTGACGCCGAGCGCGACGGCCTGCTCGGCCAGCCGCGTCAGGTTGGCGCCACCGGCGCTCAGGGCGACGACGCGGAACCGGTCGGGGTTGGCAAGGGCCACCTCGACCGCCTGAGTCCCGACCGAGCCGGTCGAGCCCAGGACCGCGACGGTGCGCACGCTCAGGGCGCTATGCCGACGTACTTGACCTCGAGGTACTCCTCGATGCCCTCGAAGCCGCCTTCGCGACCGAACCCGCTCGCCTTCACACCGCCGAAGGGGGCCGCCGGGTTGGACACGATGCCCTGGTTGATGCCGATCATCCCGAACTCGAGCTGCTCGCTGACCTTCAGGGTCCGGGACAGGTCGCGGGTGAAGGCGTAGGCGACCAAGCCGTATTCCGTGTCGTTAGCGCGGGCGATGGCGTCGTCGTCGTCGTCGAAGGTGGCGATGGGAGCGACCGGGCCGAAGATCTCCTCGCGGAACATCCGGGCGTCGTCGGGAACCCCGGTGAGGACAGTCGGTGCATAGAAGTAGCCCTGCTCGCCGACGCTCTCGCCGCCGCAGACGAGTCGAGCGCCCCGTGAGGTGGCGTCCTCGACGAGTTCGGCCACCCCGTCGCGCGCCTTGGCGTCGATAAGCGGGCCAACGTCGACGCCGTCATGCGTGCCGCGGCCGACCGTCAGCGCCTTCATCCGCGCGGCGAACTTCGCCCCGAACTCCTCGGCGACGCTGCTGTGCACCAGGAACCTGTTCGCCGCAGTACAGGCTTCGCCGATGTTGCGCATCTTGGCCAGCATCGCGCCCTGCACTGCCTGGTCGATGTCGGCGTCCTCGAAGACCAGGAAGGGAGCGTTTCCGCCCAGCTCCATCGACATCCGCAGCAGCTGGTCGGCGGACTGGCCCACGAGCACCTTGCCGACCGCAGTCGACCCCGTGAAGGTCAGCTTGCGCAACCGGCTGTCCTTCAGTAACGGCTCGATCACCGCACCGGTGCGGCTGGTCGTGAACACGTTGAGCACCCCGGCCGGCAGCCCGCACTCGACCAGCAGGTCGGCCAGCGCATACATCGACAGGGGGGTTTGGCTGGCCGGCTTGACCACCATCGTGCAGCCCGCGGCGATCGCCGGCCCGATCTTGCGGGTCCCCATCGCCAGCGGGAAGTTCCACGGCGTGATCATCAGCGTGGGGCCGACCGGCTGTTTCATCGTCATCAGCCGGGTCGCACCGTTCGGCGAAGTGGCATAGCGCCCGCCGATCCGCACCGCCTCCTCGGAGAACCAGCGGAAGAACTCGGCGGCGTAGACGACCTCGCCCCTGGACTCGGCGAGCGGCTTGCCCATCTCCAGGGTCATCAGCAAGGCGAAGTCGTCGGCCCGGGCGATGAGCCGCTCGTAGGCGGTGCGCAAGATCTCGCCGCGGTCGCGCGGCGCCGTGGCCGCCCACTCCCGCTGGGCCGCCACGGCGGCATCCAGCGCAGCGGCGCCGTCCTCGACCGTCGCGTCGGCGACCTCGGTCAGGGTCGCTCCGGTCGACGGGTCCTCCACGACGAAGGTCTTGCCGTCGCCGCCGGGGACCCATTTGCCGCCGATGAACAGGTCGGTGGGCACTGCCGACAGGACCCGCTGCTCGGCTGCCGACTGCGTCTCGTCTACGTCTCCAGGCATGCGCGAAGGCTACTCCGCGACCCACCGGGGCACCCGGCCAGCGGCGTCAGACGCTGGCCGTCACCGCAGACAGCGGAACGGCGACGTCCTCGAGCGACTGGCCTTCGGCGTCCACACCCAGGAACACCTCGACCAGACCTCCCACGACCATCACCGCAGCGCCGATCAGGTAGCCGATCGTGAGGGCGCCGTGATTGCTGCCGTCCCCGATCAACTTGCCGTAGAACCACGGACCGAAGGCGCCGAAGCATTGGGCGATGGCGAAGAACAGCGCGATGGCCTGCGCCCGGATCTCCATCGGGAAGATCTCGCTGACGGTGAGGTACGCGGCGCTGGCGCCCGAGGAGGCGAAGAAGAAGATGACGCACCAGCACAACGTTTGGGTGTAGGCGTTGAGCAGCCCTGCCTGGAACATCGCAGCCGAGATCGCGAGCAGGACGCCGGAGGCGATGTAGGTGCCGGAGATCATCTTGCGGCGGCCGATGGTGTCGAAGAGCCGGCCGAGGGTGAGCGGGCCCACCAGATTGCCGATGGCGAACGCGATGAGGAACGCCGGTGCCCACGTGGCCGCGACGCCGTAAATTTTGGTCAGCACGAGGGTGTAGGTGAAGAAGATCGCGTTGTAGAGGAAGGACTGGGTGATCATCAGCGAGGCCCCGAGGACCGACCGCGAGGTGTACTGAGTGAAGAGCACCCGCGCCAGGTGGGCGAAGTTCACCGGCGGCTGCGGCTTGATCTCGATGGCCCGGGCGGGGTCCACCGGCGCCAGCGTCTGGCCGGACTTCTCCACCTCGTCCTCGATGAAGCGGATGCTTGCCTCGGCCTGCTGCTCCCGCCCGTGCACGATCTGCCAGCGCGGGCTCTCCGGCAGGTGACGGCGGATGTTCCAGATGCACGCACCGATGATCGGGCCGATCAGGAAGCCGAGCCGCCAACCGATGTTGTGCGGCAATACGTTGAGCAGGAACAGGGTGGCCAGCGTGCCGATGATGGCACCACCCCAGTAGGTGCCGTTGACACCGATGTCGACCCGCCCGCGGTAACGGGCCGGCATCATCTCGTCGATGGCGGAGTTGATGGCGGCGTACTCACCGCCGATGCCGGCGCCCGCGACGAAGCGGGTGAAGTAGAGAAATCCGATGGCTAGGGTGCCGTTGCCCCAGGTCAGCGCGGTCAGAGCGTTGCCGGCGAGGTAGACCCCGAGGGTGATGATGAACAGGTTCTTGCGGCCCAATGCGTCGGAGAGCTTGCCGAAAAGCAGGGCACCGAACACTTCCCCCAGCAGGTAGACGGTCGCGATCAATCCCACCGCCGCAGTGGAGAGGGACAGCGTGTCCTTCTCGGTGAGGATGGCGCCGACGCCTCCGGCGATGGTGATCTCGAGACCGTCCAGCACCCAGGCCACACCCAGGGCCAGGACCATGCGGGTGTGGAACGGCGCCCAGGAGAGCCGGTCGATCCGGGCGGGAATGAGGCTGCGCACCGAGGTGCCGGATCCCGACGCACTGACCATGAAGGCCTCTTTTCGCTCACCTCGGGAACTGCCATAGTTCCGCCGCACGAGTATCTTGTATCAGGAGGCGCCTTCTGGGAACCCATGTGGCGCGACGGTTTTCGCGGTACACGGGACCACGCCATCCCCCAAGGCCTCTCCCGGCGGTGGCCGGAGACGCCCGATCGAAGGAGGAGTCGGCATGGGCTTGTGGCAGGCAATAGCCTCGGCGATGCGGACCGCGCGGGATAGCAAGCGAGGTCGGCTATCGGTAGGAAGCGGGCTCGCGGTGGCGGTCGGCAGTCTGGTGACCTGGTTGGCAGCGCGTCGGCGCGGTGTGCCGCCTGTCCGGGTGACCGGCGTGGCGGAGAACGCGATCTTCCCGCCGGAGACCCCGCCGAAGTGAGGACCGGTCGTACCGCGTCCTAGCGCTGACCGGTGCGCCTGGGCGCGCCGGGTGACGGCTAGGTCGGGAAGCGACGCTACGAGTCGAACCCGAGCCCGAACCGGTCGAGGGTCCGCAACCACAGGTCTCGCCGGCCGTCATGGGAGTCCGCGCGTGCGATGCTCCGCTTTGTCGCTTCGATCCCGAGCCAGCGCAATGGCTCCGGCGGCCATGGGACGGCCGTACGCCGGACCATCGCGAGCCGGGTGCGTTCGTTGTCGCGTCCCGCCAGCAGGTCCAGACAGACCTGCGCACCGAAGCGTGAGGCGCCCACGCCGAGACCCGTGAAGCCCAGGACCGAGACCACCTTGCCGGTGCAGGCCCGGTGCCACGAGGCGCAGAAGCGCGGCGAGGTGTCGATCGCGCCGCCCCACGTATGCGTGACGCTGATGCCGTCGAGCGCGGGGAACGTGGTCACGAGGTGGTCATAGAGCATCTGCTCGCTGCCGGCGCGGCGGGAGCGACGCTCGCCCATACCCGAGCCGTAGTAGTAGAGCGCGTCGTAGCCGCCGAACACGATCCTGTTGTCGCGGGTGAGCCGGTAGTAGTGGAACCGGTTGCCCGAGTCGCCGACGCCCTCTCGACCGGCCCAGCCGATGGTCGCCAACTGCTCCGTCGTCAGGGGCGCGGTCGCGATGACGTGGTCCCAGACCGGGACGACGTAGGCCCGGGTCCGCCGTAGCGGTGAAGGGAAGACGTTGGTGGCCAACACGACCTGCCGGGCATGCACGGCACCCGGCAGCTCGCCCCGCCCGCCGGCGAGCGCCGCCGTCGTGAGCTGCACCCGGTCGC
>JAABUS010003023.1_pt1 | contig 28946 bp, 31 predicted proteins | sample 5560161 | NCBI WGS metagenome assembly JAABUS01 (sample SAMN10711885, study PRJNA513376) | rock metagenome | isolation source: Antarctica rocks | place: Antarctica: Victoria Land, Trio Nunatak nord | collected 2016-01-04
CTTTCCCTTCTCCCCCCCCAAACACATTCCTACAACAGGGATACTCCACTAACGCAACCCAGGCGTAGCCAAAGATTCCAACGTCCCGATCAGCACGCGCGCCTCGGCTGCGAAAAACGCGCTGGGCGACAAGATGGATGAGAGTAGGCATGGGGTGAGTGTTTTTCTGTTTTGTCCATCTACAAGGGAGGAGGGAGAGCAGTGGGAGGAGAGGAGTGGGAAAAGTGAGAGGACTGTGCTGATTTTGGATTTTTGGGGGTGGGGTAGACGAAGGAGGAGCTTTATAAGGCTAAGAAATAGATGCGTTGGCGGGGAGAGGGAATGCAGGACCATGGTTGCACGGGCTACGACTAGGAATATGGCGGAGAGCGATGGGGGATGGGGTTTTGAGGGGTAGAGGATGGGTAGCTGGTGATTGAATGGTCGGGTTGGTATTCAATGATTGTAATCTTCTGAGCCTGCTTTGTTGCGTACATTGCCGTCTGTGACTTCGTTGCTGTGGCAGATGTTCTGTTGACCAGCTTTGAATATGCATGATGACTCCAGGATATCACACATGTGCCGGCCGTGGTTTTATGCTGATGAATCTTTTCATGCCATCCATCTAACCGCACAAGTCAAATACCTGTTCTGTGATGTAGCATATTCCCTCATATCGAAATATTTCAGCACATCTGTGGAGCGCATAAATGAAGCATGTCTTAAGCGACATAACGCCCGTATCAAACCATCCATCCCATGATACTCACTGGCCTGATACTTTTTTTGCTGTCCACCTTCAGCGCTTCGGCCCAAAACCGAATTGCGCCAAACCGAAAAGTATCCATGCCACCACAACAAAGTGTAGGAACATATCGAGTGTAGGAACGTATGGGCGTAACAAAATCCACGAGCCAGAACCATCACCCAGAGACCCGCCACCTCGACCCACTGTACCCAACAATCTGCGTAAAGACCTCATTCCTGTGCTTGAGTCCCGAAACCCGAAACTCCTCATCGCTGGTATCCACAAAGCGAAGCACCTCCCCACTCCTAATTTTCTCCATCAGCTTCACCTGTTCGAAGCGCACCTCCCACAGGAGATGCTTCCCAACGGCGGAGACGTACTTGACGCCCTCGGAGCTGACAAGTAGGTCTCCGTGATGGTTGCGACTCGTGCAGTGGTATTTGCCGAGGTTTGCTACGTATGGTTTTCTGGGGGTCTTATCTTCAGATTTTCCCTCTGTTGGGTGGTCATTGTTGGATGCGAGACCGGCTTTTTGCATGGCTGCTTTGCGATGGCGGGCTTCTGCTTGGAGGCGAGCGATTGCCCATTCGGCTAATGTCATTTAGTCAGTGATGGTTCATCAAGCAAGCTTTGTGGAGCAGCTTACCATCAGTGGGTACACGCCACAACAGCCACTTTGAGGGTGAGGCTAGTAGTCTGTACTGGGGATAATGAGTAGCGATAGGGAAGAGGCCGAAGAAAATGACGCCAATGTTGAATTGTATTATCTTGATCAAGACGTGGAGTGGTATGAGGGTGATGGCCAGCCAACAGGTTGTAAGTATGACCAGTGTGATCTTTGTCCGAGTTGGCTCCCGCCATTCGTAGAAGCTATGGAGAAATTAGGGGTCGTATAGGAGTGTAATCATACAAATCATTAGAAATAGCGGTATAGAGCATATTAATGAGCAAGTAAAGCAGGCAGATGCAATGACGTTGCTGGTTGTGTCTCCAATGCGGCGATAGAAGATGGTTCATCTTTCATTTACATTTGCTGTAGAACAGGCCAACGTAGTGATGCTGGATCAATTGAACCAGGAAAAGCCCGTAGCTCAAGAGGCAAGGCAACGAAGTACACCTTTTCTTGGACCAGGACCAAGTAAGAGCAGTCAGGCAGGAGAAGGAAGATAGGAAGATCAATTGAGAGAATGCGGGATCACCTCGTGTGAAGTAGGAAACACCAACGCACGAGACAGAAGATAGAACTTACTTTCTCCAGATCTCGAGCACATTAGTCAGATCTTCGAGTTGTTGTAGCAGCCACGGGCCCAGGTCCGCCTCAAGCACGGCAAGCCATCCGTGAGAGCCACGCTGCTCGATCAATTAGGTAAGATTCAGCGCAGTCATCTCAACGTCTTCTGAGCGCTTGATCTCTGCACGGATTTCTTCGAGCGTCGGAGCTTAGTACCGGCGTTTCACGACGAGGAAGATCAGAGCGAGGATCTGGCGCTATGTTCAGCTCCAATGTGCTTGTCCTTCTGCTTGCCAGATAGAACCTACAGCAGCTCCAGTCATATAATTCATAAGCCAGAGGATAACGTAAGCTACCAGAAATTTCGCGGTTTCAGTGGGATCATCCCAGCGATAGATGCGACGTATCCCCATGAGTACTGTTTGGTATGGTGTCGAGATCATGATCAATCTCTCGACGCTGGTATTGAACGCTTCTTCCGATGGCGTAGGCAGATTTGGGTTGTCGTCGATATATTGATCTCCGTAGTGCTCAATAAAATAGCGTAGGAGCTGCTGGGCGCTTAGCGTTTGAAGCTCCTATCGTGAGCCTTGACCAAGTATATGATAGTGAACGACAGGATAGGCTTTTAGTGTACTGAGATAGTTACCTACATGGTGCCCATAAGCTGACCACTGCTTGCGAGGTTTTCCATCATCGCTTTCCGGTTCAAAATCTTTCGATTGCGGCCACTGTATCGAGCATGATGGGACTCTGCTGACCTTCAAGACGTGTCGATCCATAGTCCATCTTAAGAAAGAGTCTTGCCTCGCCTTTTTAAGCTCCTCAAGGTTGTTGGCTGCGTTGATCTTGTCCTTTTCCGACTCGGCATTCACAAGCTCATCGTAGGCACGTACCAACCTTACATCGGCTCCATGAGCGACAACCTGATTGTCCACGGTAGCCGCGAATTTGGCTCCGCCAGCACTATTGAAGGCATTCTGAGCCGTCGAAACTGGATGTTTGAACTCTTGGAAGCGAGGCCCTGTCTGGTGAGGGCTATCGTGGAAGAGTCGGTCATTGTCGGCCTTATCCGTCGGCGGAGGTGCCAAAGTTGGAACAATGGTTGGATCAGTAGACTTTTCCTTCTTGTGTTGCGTCGGGTGCAAGACGACATCAGCCTTGGACTTGACATTGTTACTGAACTTCTTGGAGATCCGGTGAATCTTGCTTTTAACATCAGGCTTAAGGTCTTCATCCGCAACTTTACTACCACTGCTGGGACTAGGGAGCTCTTCTGGCTTCTCTGGCTGCAATGGCGATATCAGGTGTCGCCCCGGGTTATCAAAGACGTTGTAAGCTGCACGATCCAGTCCCTTGGAGAGTTGCTCGGTCGAGGGACGGCTCTGCCTCTGGGATGCCATGGCGTTGAATGTACACAAGAGCTAAGCCACGTGTCATTGTGTCCCTGGAGACTTCTCTTCGCGAACAATGATTTCATCATTTCGATGTGCGTGTATGGATAACATGCAGGAATGACGTTGTCACCCTGGAGCAGAGGATGCATCCAATAGCGGCTTTGCTTCAACACAGTGATACTTCACATGCAATATGTGACGGGAGCAGTAGACTTATGTAAAGTAAGTAGCTTTGGTATGTGACCCAGCAGATTCTTTATTTTCTGTAAGAATTATTTTATACAGCCAGGCGGGAGGCCCGGTCGCTTTGAGAAGCAATATGTCCGAGAGTCCTCTGTTCAAGTTATGCCAAGGCCTCCATGACGCCTCTAGCGTCTATGCAATATAAGCAGTGAGACAGCTTGCCGCGCTTTCAGGCGGGCTTTGCTCGGTTCTCACAATACGGTGACATCGTCCTCAATGCATGCGCTGACATCCGAGTGATACTACTTGAATACTCAATTGCGCCAAAGGGCAAGTCCAACAGTGAAAATGGGCGGGCTCCCACGACACAATGGGCCCTTCACTGCGGAAAAGGCTGCCATCATAATGGACGATCATTGGCCTCCCGTGCATTGCGCGTCGTCGAGGCACTGAAAGGCCAATGATCCTGGAGCGCCCTTGAGAACGAGAGACGCGAAAAGGACGGCTACTGCTACGGTCCCACGATACCCGCCGCGCTCTCCCTCTTCGAATTGACAATTCTCATCACCTCTTCCGCCCTATACACCACGCTCCACTGCGCAGCACTATACCAGGGTTTCCTTCCCTCCAACACATCCTTGTTGGTGAACAGGAAATCTACGCTCTCCAAAGTGCTCCCCGCCGTCTCGGGATAGAACGCCCATACAATAGCCGCGTTCGCGATGTTCAACACTGCGAATACAATATACAGCCTGTAGCCGATGTTCTGCAGGCCGGGGGGTGTAATCTCTACGACGATGAAGTTCCCTAGGAAGTCGGCGGCGGCTGCGAGAGCTGCGCCCTTCGCGCGGATCTTAAGAGGAAGGATCTCAGGTGGGTACGTCCAAACAGTAGCCATCCAGCCTGGGTTGAACCGCCAAAAGTGAGCTGGTGAAATGGGGAACATAGGGGAGGATAGGGAGAAGGGACGTACCCCAGGTGAAGCAGGCCTCGAAAAGGAATACAAACACAACGGCGCCGATGGCGGCGGAGGTATTGTTGATGGCGACGCAGATGGATTCGGCGACAAGGACGCCGCACATGCCTAGCGCCTGGGAGATGAAGAGCTTGCGGCGGCCAACGCGGTCAATGGTAAACCACTGGGTGTGTTCAGCCAGGCACATATCAACCATAGAGCATGAGGGTAGGTCTTACCGTGACGAACGAGGCAGCGACATACCAGACCTGTAGGAGGGCGCCAAGAAGGAGTGCCATATGCTGGCTCATGCCGAGACTGCTTTGGAAGAGAGTTGGCGCGTAATAGGTCACAATATTTATACCTACGAGATACTGGTCAGCCATTGAACAATGTCTGCATCGAGAGCGCTCGAGGATGGTGAGATGCTCCTGGCTATCTCCACCGACTTCAAGCATTCAACCAGCAGCTCCCACCACATGAATCACATTGCGAAATTGTCAAGTGGCCGAGCCGCCAAGCCGCCAAATTCGTCGACCCGTCAAACCTTTATCCGCCTTGGAGTCTTCACCAAGAGAATGGATGAATTGAGAGACTAGACTCCTGCCCAGAAGAAATGAACTTACCAGACATCTGCTGCATGAACTGTATGCCCAACGCCAAAAAGAACCTCTTGTTGGCCGCAACGCCTCCATCTCGCAACAAATCCATCCAGCTCCCCTCCTCCCTCGACTCGATCTCGATTGCCTCCACAATCTCCGCCTTCTCCCTCTGCACCATGGGATGCCCAACATCCTTACCTCTCAACCTTGCCAGTACCTCCTCTCCCTTCCCACTCTGCGGCCTATACCTCAACAACCATCTCGGCGTATCCGGCAGAAGACACGTCACGACGATGCAGTAAACGGCAAAGACAGCCTGGAACGCAAGGGGAAACCGCCACTGAGCATCCGAGTTGTGGTAGTAGAAGCCGTAATTGATCCAATACGCGAGCATGAGCCCGAAAAGCATCGTCGTCAGCTGGCAGCACACCTGCCACCCCCTCTGCTTCGCAGGGCTGATCTCACTCTGATAGACCGGCGTCACGGACGTGATGAAGCCGATCCCCAACCCCGTCAGGACGCGCCCGAACATCATCTGTATGCGCTCGAAAGACGCCGCCATCAGGATCGTGCCTACGATCAGGACCACGCATCCTATAATAAGCGTGCGCTTGCGACCTAGGCGATCTCCGAGAACCGCAGCGCCGATGGCGCCGAAGACGGCACCGACGTCGTAAAGGGCGGTGATGGTGCTGAGCATGATAGTGGATGGGTTGTCCATGGCGGTGAGCCAGTACTTGGAGATGACGACGCCGGACATGACGCCTTGGTCGTAGCCGAAGAGGAGGAAGCCGGAAGAGCAGACGGAGGTGATGGCTGCGACGAGAGGGGCGCCGGTGAGGCCATGTTCCTTTCGGGGCGAAATGCCGCTGGTGGTATGTTCTACATGAGTCGGGTGGTCTTTCAAAGGGGACGTATCGCCGTCCATGATGGATTGTGCGTCGATGGAGGCATAAACGGTACGATGTACTCGAGAGTCAGAAAAGAAGCTCTGTAGCTAATTGATGCGGTGGTAAGTTTGGCTCGCTCAACTCATGAAGTTAACGATTGATATATTCTCTGCCCCACAGATCTTGGGAAGCACGTGTACATCGCGTATCTCCGCATCTGATGACATCACCTATCGACCAATGATAGACGGCGACAGAGCGAAGAAGCTACCAAGCTCACCATTCAAATATGAGACGATCTCTTGCAGAGCCCAAATGCCTAAAGTACCTTGAGACCAAGCAAATGCATATCGGGCCTTGCTGTAGCATGAATGGAATTTAGCCCGGCGAGGTTCCCCTGCTACCGATTGAGTTGTAGGAGAGTTTGACAATTAGATCTTGGTCAGGCAGACAAATCCCTGTTTCATTGACCGTAAGATATGCTGGAGCTCTGATAGCATCACGATCACAGAGAAAAAGCACCAAGATGGAGTAGCCGAACGGATGTTTTGCGGACAAGATGAGGAAGGAGTGGCGTAACGAGAAACGTTGCTGAAGCGCGGTCGCCCTAGAGCGCTTTAGGCGCTGCATCCCGGCGGGCCTACGCGAAGGATGGATTGAGTCAATTTTGAATGTTGATTATTTCGCGCTCACAAACCCGGCAGGTCCAGTTGCAAGTCCATCTTCCTTTCCCATTACAAGCCTTACTGATCGGAAGATATCGAAGAATGAGCTATCATATTGTTGCAGCTCAAGCTTTTGCGTTGCCTCAACACTTCGGCGCTTCTGAACGGTAAGCTCATGCCCATTATTTCATTCAGGCTCCCCTACTCGGTTCGGCGAACAATGGTAGACAAAAATCGTATGGCCGCGGAGTGGTCATAAGGTTCACGCTTCGAATTCAAGCGGTGATCCGAAGGCGACGAGCCCTGTCGCCGCGATTGACTCCTAGGAAAGATTCTATTCGCTGCGTAACACACCCCCTTCTAGACCTTGTGCTTCAACAGGTCCTTCAGTGGAACCATCGACAAGTCTGATGATGTGATCCTCTAACAGCCATCAGGGCAGGTGGTACATGGACCAGGGTGCATCACTGTCCCTGTGCTAGGAGGTCGAGGAAGGCATCGACACACCGCTGTACGATTACTGTGATGCTCGAGACGTGTTGACTGTCATTGTATGGCATGTCGATCGTCTTGCTGCCCGGTGACAAACACAGTTCTCTTCATTGTTCCTTCCTTAGGAAAGCACAATCATTGAACTTGCAGACCAAACCTCAAAACGGCAAGTCAGGCTGAACAGTGCTAATGCGGATTGTTGGGACATCATAGCTCCATCCATATTCTTTAGCACTCCGTACAAACTGGAACCTGTCTCCATTCGCCCCTTGTTCCGACAAGAAGCCATATTTTGATATCATTGCAAATGCCCCACATTCAACACATCGATATCCTAGCTTCACTCTCTGCTCTCTTCAGCAACACCTATCAAAACTGCGTCATCTTCTTATTAGACTGGCTGAGAGATCTCTTCAGGCTCACTCATACTCATCGCGCCTTCTTGACTCATCGAGATGCCCTTCTGCTTTAGGTTCGGCCTTGGAGAGTACTTCGCCTTCTCCTTCTCCTTCAGCATAGGCCCCGGCCCTGGCCCTGGCCCTCGAAATGCCGTCGATGGTCGGGATATACCACGAGCTGAGCGGTTAAAGGTATGCACTTTTTTCTTTCCAGTCATGTCTGAGCCGACTGGCGAGTTTTGCTGATTCCACCTTTGCAACAGCTCGCTAGCCCAATGCCAGATGCGCCGTCCTCCGAAGCCGATCTATCCCCTGCTGTCTCCGCCCGACCGAATGATCCTCTTCCCCAGCTAAAGCCTGGTAAAAGAAAATCCAGCACATGGCAGATAAAGGGGATGGAGGTAACGCACATTTCGTCCTTGGGTGATTACTTTAGCTATCACGCACGGCGCTAATCCTCGTCTTACTAGTATACAAGTGAAGGGCCGGAGACTCCGCCTTCTAGAGCCTACCACCATACACCACTCTCCAATGACCTGGCCAAACTTTACCTCGAGCTCGAGTCTTGCAAGCAGAGACCTAGACCAGAGAAGGCTCGTAAATCGAAGACTCGCTCGACCGACAATCTTGATGTTGAAAAGCGGGAGATAGATCATGCACTGGACCAGGTCTTGCAAAGACAGACCGCTACTGACTGGGCAAAGCAAGAAAACGTAGGTTGCTCCATCTCATTACCTGCCCCAGCACGATTGATATCACTTGACCGCTGTTGCACATGTGTCAATCCCGAGAAAGCTCGCTTACGAAATCCTGTAGAGCAAATCCCTGTTCTTCAGCAAGCTTCCCCCTGAGGTCCGGGCTATAATCTATCAGAAGCTTTTGGTCTCTGCGCACAAAATTGAACACTGCTCAGACAAACTGGGGTTGAAGCGGATTGAGCAAAAGATGCTGGCTACCTACGCCCCGGTAGCAGATATTGACTCCACCATACTACGGACTTGCCGCGCCATCCACGACGAAGCTCTTCCTATTCTTTATGGCTGCAATGTTTTCTGCTTCTCAGGGCCTCGGGATATGTCAACGTTTAGCAGCGCAGGTCTGAACGAAAAGAATGGTAGATTACACTGATGATTGGGGCCGTTGCGGATGTTGTGCTGACGCCGCATAGCTTATCTCCCTAGTCACCAACTGTATTTTGGCTTGCGTCAAAACCGTTGCGGGAGGCTTACTCTGATTCGACGGATAACACTTCGGATTACCACCCATAGGGATTATACATACTTGAGGCAAGACCTACAACGGTGGCGAGAAGCGATATGCCAAGAGTGGCTGGACTTTTTAGTTGGAAAGCCTGACACATATCGTCAGGGCGGAAAAGTCCATTTTCCTTTGCTGGACAATCTGGAGCTAGACTTCCGCAACTGGACTCTGGGGCCTGATGATAGCTTATATGTAAGTGCGGAGCTGTTCAGGTTCATGGTATTCGAGTTGTACTAATGCCAACAAGGTGGATCCCTATATCCAGCGATTCTCGAAGTTCGGTCCAGAACGTATGAAGCGGCTCGCGGTTCGAGGAATCAAGCACGAGCCCACCTTGAAGCAACTCAAAGATGGGTTGGTGAGAGAGGGCGGGGTATTCAAGATACTCGAATGACCAAGCATACAACGGCGATGGCAGAAGATGGTCAGGGAAGGAAGATGTTGGGAGGGACAGTGATCTGAAGCGCATGTTATTCCCATAATCATCTGTTCTGATCTCCTACTTTATGTACCGAAGCTCATAGACTAAGGCACATATCATACAGGAAGGTCATTGGTGAAGAAGCTAACGAGACAGACAGGGGAAAGCTACCTTAGCCACTTCCCTCGGCTACTCGGGCCGGACACTGAGATACATGGACTCACCTTTACATTTCCATTTATCTTAATCAAATTCGAAGCTCAAAATCACCATGCCAATTTACCCTGCGTATAGTCTTCTACTCCTCCACAGTGCATACGTTCCTAGTCGTAACATATCGTCATGCCTCTTAGCTTTCACTTCGGCTGGAATGAGCGATTCTTATTTTCCTTCGCATGCTCATTCAGCATCGGACCGTCTCCTTCAACCAATGTGGAGCGCAACACATCACTCAAAGAACAGCTGTCGTCGGTGAGTTGTAGTACCTTGAAATGTTGGACGACAGTTCCTTTGTTACACGCTTGGGGCTATAGATTTTTCTGGGATCAGATAGCTAATCCCGATTAGGCTAGAATTCAGGAATACGACGACATGTTGATAGAATTGAATGGTAGGCTGGATCGAAACCTGCAAGCGCAGGTCGCTAGGGACTGGGCAAGGGTCGAGGACGAAAGTATGTGTTCTGAGAGCATCTATGACAAGGTATTGCACTTGGGAGCTGTCAATGGTGGAGAGAAAGTCCTGGTAGGTCTTCGTACTTGCGATTTCTCTGGCGCCGCGATCTCCACAAATACTCGTTCTGCTATGACTCTCCCGAAGCGCATTGAAAAATTCTTACAACATTGTACCTGCTGATACACAAAAATGGTGGCGCTGACAGCAAGGCAGCAGGACAGTTGTTCGTTCTTCGTCAAGCTTCCGCTAGAGCTCAGGTTGCTAGTCTACAGAGAACTGCTCGTGTCCGAAAAGACCATTGTGGGCTTGTCGATGATGGTGGGCAAAGAGCGACTGAAACGAAAGATGCAAAGTAAATACGATCCAATCCCGGACATTGATGCTGCTATACTACGGACATGCCGAAAAGCCTACAACGAGGCCATTGGTACTCTCTACGGCGAGAATATCTTCAAATTCAGCAGCATCAGGGCACTGAATGCCTTCAAGGAGGATGGATTGACAAAAGAATGGGGCAAGTCTTTACCCATGCGCATTATGGGTAAGGCAGCGAACTAAGATTACACAGGCACAATCTTCTTCGGCTTCAAACCATTACCTGCCGGCAGACTTTCTTTAGTGCGGCACCTTTGCCTGAGTATCACCGTGGATTCTGATAGGGGGCTCCTATCCCTTAGTCGCGACCCCTCCCGGGACGAATTATGCCGCGATTGGGTAGATTTCTTCCTCGACCGTCCTGGCTATTGGAGGTATGTAAAGATACCTCCGTTGCATACCTTGGGACTTGACTTTTCGGACTGGCGACTTGGGCCCGCTGAAGCACTCTACGTAAGCCTTTATCCGTATATTGTGACCATTACACCACTAAGCTTGAGCAGGTGACTCCATGGACTAAACGCTTCTCGCAGCCCGGCTGCGCTCGTCTTTCAAAACTCATCATCCGAGGCATACCACACAAACCAACGCTCCAGCAATTGGAACGTGGTCTTCTCGCAAAGGGCGGAGTGTTCCAGTATGGTCAATAAGAGAAGTTCTCTTCAGTCAACGTGGCCGAAAATCATGCAAGAACGGCTGAGAATTGAGTATACCGACTATGCTCCTCGGAACATTGCATAGCATCTCAGGCAGCAAGAGCTCTTGCATCGACGATTACAATGACTTCACACACCAGAGGGAGACATCGGCGATGCTGCATCTCAGACTTGCGTACGAACCTCTCGTACAGGACTCGTGGAGTCTAGGAAAAGGTTCTAAGACATTTATTGCAGTATTGCTGTCGTCCGAACAATCGTAAATCCGCGAATACGTTATTCTATTCTTAGTCTTGGCTGCCAAGACTCTTCGGCAGATCTTCGGCGAACAACTAGTGCCAGAGAGGCCATCTTGCGCACAGCGAGAGAACTCCGTTGATCTACCCAAAATGCCTTACCACTTATCGCCGCGATATCACAGGAGGCAAATGAGAAATGGAGATTCGCATTGCGTGAGTCCTTATGTCTCACCTGATTAACTCAAACCGACCCATATTTCCCAAAGCCGAACCATAGCTCCTATTTTTCTTTTGCAAGATCAATCCTTGGCTGCATCTGGATCGTATCACATTGGAGATATCGTTTGACGAGCCTGCTCCTGCGCGTCCTTTGTCTACTAATCATAGCCCTATCTCATCGCCAAAGATCGATCCCTTACAATATCGCCCTGAAGTCCTTCTGTAGCAGCTGCTGGTGTACCGACCGCTTTCAACATAATCAAGGATAGGGTCAACAGAGTCTGTGGCCATGTTGACGTAGAGGGTTTGTGATCGTATACGGCACCGCAGTCCCAATATCTACGTCAAAGACCTGGAACTAGAGGCAACCTCGTGCCGCTCGTTGCAAACCTATAGTACGGATAAGAATAACAAATGTCTTCAATAGAGGACTCACTGCCCATACTACCGTCAACACAATGGATTCAGCTTGTTCTTGTTCTTAGGTGAAGCCCTTCTAAGAGGGATCATTCGGTTGTATGCGCTAGCCCGATTAGGCATTTTCCTAACTTCGCATCACCTCACCTGCCTTCTCGTACTCCTCCCTACTCTCATGACCCGTCATCAACATGGCGTACTACCCAAGTCTTGAGCTGCTGTAGTCAGCTTCGTTCGACGACATTCCTACTAGATCGCAGATCCTACAGCTCCCAAGACATTTACGTGCCGCAGGGCTGAAGCTCTTATCAAAGAGCCTTGTCTAGAACCCTGTTTGAAAGCAACCACCTTCAGGAACCTGTGTCAGCTTATCAGACTACAACACCACACACAATCCTATACTCTTAAATTTAAGAACCTCAGCTGATGGGTACAATATCGGGACGTTGTCTTGTACCGAATCTCACCCGCTTGTAAGCATCCACATCTCGCCCGTCTGTCAATTGTCAATATGCTCACTGAGTACCCAACTATGACGTACAGAAGCCAGTGAGACTCGACAATAGCGATGGAGAGATACACTGTCACTGTCATCCACCCTGACAACTCCGGGACCACCCAACTGCTCATACCATTGCATCATGAGAAACCGGTGGCTGCACTCGTTGGCGAGGTTGCCCACCGTTTCGCTAAACGCTTAGCTTTGCCCGTTAAACTAGCCTTCGAGCTCCATCTTTGGCAACAGGACGGGCCAGTCGTGGACGCAGACGACCTACTGAAAGAGGTAGTTCTTGACCCTCGGGCCGACATCATTTTCGCCACGGCCACTGGACGGCCGCAGGCCGCAGCTCGTGAGCAGAGAAGGGGTCAAGATGAGCAGCGTATTGCGGTCAGTCGTCGACACTTTAAATCCTTACATCTACTTGCGACCATTCTCTAACATAGATCCTCTACTCTAGCAACCACCTATTCTTTCCTGCCCCCCGGCTCCATTGGACAACAACGACCAACATGGTTTCAAAGTCCGGATCATAACGCCAGCTCTGGCCCGAGCTCATGATAGTATACAAACCATCCCACTTTCGCAAGGTGGCATGAAGGTTCCTTCAGCTACGACGCTCTGGGACCTGAAAGCAAGGATTGCCAACTCCCTCGGTCACGTCCTTGATGATGGACTTCGACCTGATCACCAGCAAGAATGCAATTGTGCCTTCGCAAAGTACATACAAAGACAAGGCGTCTGGCAAAAGCTCGATTGCGTGGGACACACAGACGCTGGAGGAGAGCCTTCATCCTGTCAGTTTCAATCAGCAAATGACTTGAGTCTCTTGTCAAGCAAGTGTGCAGTCTGTAACGCCCCTATTCAAGCACACGACGAATCGTGCAAACACAAGTCCACAGGGGATACCTGCACTTCTAGTATCTTTGTTCGGATGGATACCAATTGCAAGCATATAATCCACAGTGGATGTGCTGCACACGCAGCGAAGTGGACTTGCCCTCCCAGCTGTCAAACCGGTCTGCACCCTCAAATCCAAGCAATTATCAAAGGCTGACACAGAATGGGTAGTCATGTCCGATGGCCCTAGAGATTCGGCGCCTTCCAATATTCGCGAATTCACCCTGGTTTTCGGTGACGGCCTGATTGAAAAAGTCTGTGCAGAGCAAGCGAGCCGGGCTTCGATTTTGCTGTCCATTAGGACTAAGCTCGGCAACGAATGGGAAGAGACGAAGTTAGCAGCGGTCCAAGGGGGCGTTGAGACAGAACAGAAGTACCTCGTAGTGTATTCGCGTTACCGCCAAAGGCTAATCCCCAGCAGGGACGCCTACTTATCCATGCCCATCGTCGCCATTTGCTCAAAAGTAAGGCATGCCGCCGCGAAGCATAAAAAGCTTCAACTTGAATCCGATATTCGGCCTAGTCCAAACGCAACACCCGACTCGAGTCCGGAAGCTGAGGTGCTGGACAGCACAGAACTTGGGGCGAGAGTCCAGGATACCTATGATTTGGACTTACATACCTCGGAGGGCTGTATCGCTGTCACGAGTACCAGTCTGACCCTCGGGCAAGCTCGTCTGGATGATCTACTCGTTGACGGAGTTCTTGACATTTATTGCGTAGAGCGGGACACTCGAGGGGCTTTGACCTCCAATATTGGCAAAGACGCCATTTTCGGTATATCGTCAGCTTGGGTACTTTTACTGCAGTTGCTTCCTCGAGAGTTCCCAGCTAACAGATCTTAGGAATTACCAATCCAACAATCGAGGCGAGGCATGGCTGCCTTTCTATCTTCACTGCGCATGTTCTCGGAGCTCATCGGCGCCAGCAAGATGGAAGAACCGGTTCAAGACTCCATAATCCGCCTTTTCCATGTCCTAACCCAATTCCCGCCCGCGGTGCTTACAATATTCACTTTGATGCAAGGCAACACGCCCACATCACCGCAATGCAGGGCGCTCATACAGTCATTTCTCGAGCTTTTAAAGACGATGATTCCTACCAATCTTATTCGCGGAGATGAGCAGCGATATCTTGAAGGTTCTCGATTAGCTTTTGGATTCATCCTCGCGAAAGCACGACAACTTAAAGCTGTTTCAAGCGAAATGCCATTCCTACACTCCGTCAAGACGATCGATTTGACAGACGCCGGAACGCTCCAGCCGATTCGTCAGCCCGTGTCCACTTCTGTTGGACTTCTGGAAAAAGGTCACTTCGAAGCACTCCAGCCCGGGGGATCTCTTCGTTGGTGCAATGGACAGCCGCCGCCCAAGTTGGAAGAGCTAGACATCCGAGCTCATCGACTGGCTTATCTGTCGGGTGGCCAGCTCTCAGAGATAGTAATTGTAGATATGGACCTGGTTACCTCAAAATTGCAACAGGACAGGTCTCTACTGCAAGCAAAAGATGACAGATTAACATGGAATCTTCACCATCTTGCCGAATTATCTGAGCGTCAAGGTCTGGGAGTCGTGCCTCCGTCTGGATTGCCGAGTTCGGAAGCACCAGTATTGACCCTTGATAGAGCCGGTTTCTTAGCCGTATACTTAGGCAAGGCCGCGTGCGCGCCGCCTGGAAAGGAGTAAGTCATCGTCTCCACTTTGATCTGCTGCCGCTGGCACCGCTGATATGTCATCAGTCATATCATGTTTCGACCTGCTTACGGCGAAGAGCACGTCGACATCGCAATTATCACTCAGCTTATTGCGTCTGTCCTTGAAGACCGTGTAAAAGACGGTACGGACATCTTTGATTCGTTCGGTGGCGGCTCCAAGCGTAAAGAAACCAAAGCAGACGAGATCGTAATGTTCTGTGTCGATTGCAGCAAGAGCATGCAGGATCCGTCCGATTTTGAAGAGCTAGCCGAGATTGATAGCGAGGAGAGCGACAGCGAAGACGGATATTCTACAGATGAAGGCTCAGATGTCGTTGCGAGCCGTGGATCTCAACACTCTCCAACTGACGAGGATGGCTCCGATGACGGCCAATGTGCAGGTATGACTTTCGGTCAAATGAAAGGTGAGATGACGATGATGCTTGGTGCCGAAGTTCTAGGCTGATTGATGAAGAGCACATTTCGCAGCACGGATCTTTCCCGGATATGCTTGCCATCATACATAGCGGTGGTTCGTTAAAGGTGACCTTTGCTCGTTATATCATAACCTACTTGAAGAAGCTCTGCACGCGCCAGCTTAGGCACTACGATACAGAAGCGAAATCCTTCAGCCAGTGGACTACAATTGGGCGCCTTCGTCAGGCCAGTGGATATCAGCATACCCAGTGGACGACTCAGAAACGATTGATGAAAGGATTTGTCACCCATCGAGAAGCGCTTGGTGATTATCTCCTCTATTGCGCAAGCATACGCACTGCGGATACATCACCATGGAAGTGGACACCTCGAGACAGCATCCCTGAAGGCCTCAAGGTTTCTCAGCCTGAATGCGCGATCTTGATCGAGGACTTGTGTATTCCAACGGTGTGGCGCTTTTGAATCCGCTTATGATACCGAAACTGATGGTAGAATAGGACTTCATTTGCCCGATCTCACAAGAACTATGCGAAGGTAAGTCAACACTCGGATTCCTACCGATGAAGGTTCTCTTGCTCGCCGATCAACGTGATGACTGAAGGGGTTGTCACGGATGGTTGGCCTAGTGGCAAGCTGTTGCTCCGTAGCACTTTCCCTCATTCTTCTGGTTCTCGCATTCTCCTTATTGATGCATGCAGAGACAAGTCCCATACTGCTCTATTCGTTCCTTGCGTCCATGGCAATCAGCCGACTGATTTTATATCTAGATCCGGTTATTGCTTCCGATGGCTTTACATACGATCGGAGATCAATATCACGTTGGTTTCAGATCCGAAAGTCGTCGCCATCTACCGGCCTTGAAATAAACGATACAGTGCTTCGAAGCAATGGCTCTCTTGCCAACAATATCAGAAAATGGGTTCAGGGCGAAATGCTTGCAGAATCGACACCACCAATGCCAAAGAAACCACGGTATGCGCCGTCCAGACCTGCGACTGTGGATATTGATCTTGTTGGCCCTGGGACACCATTTCCCCGTCGTGTGCCCAGAAACTTATCTGGCGCGAACCTGTATCGATATGCTTTCCAGGGGATGAGAGGGCAGCATGCGACGTTCGATCTACGCCACAGTGGTCAGCTGGTCAGTCCATCTCAAGAGACAATTGAGCAGCAAGGCCTCCAGCATCGGTCCGTCGTACATATCAATCTCAATCCTCGGCTTGACCAGACCTCGAGGCCCGAGTTGGAACCTGGAGCGGGCGGCTGTGATAGCGAGCGAGAAAAGCTAACACTAATCAAGCTATACGGCAATCGAGAATTTGAACTCTTCTCGTACTGGGTTCCGAGCAATGAAACTTTCTTGTTCGAAAGCATGATATTCCGTCATTGGAGGTATCAGGCTGAACTTGGTAATGGCTTTCAAGAGCATGATATCGACATTTGGACGGCAAATAGAGCTGTTGGAGATCGCAACTCCGTTGGTTGTATCACCCAACCCTGGGATCGGATAGACCCTTCGCTACCGCCAACATATGGGAAAGGTGTTCTAGGAAAGGAGATGCTATACTACGAGTCTGGAGAGACTAGGGAAGAGACTCAATTGGGTCTCTCACATCGTGATCTATTGGTCCTAAAGTTCAAGGTGATACCTCATGCGTATCAAAAAACTCTTGCAAGGATGACATCCAAGAATTCCAAGACCATGTCAAGAGTCAGTACATCTCCTTCCTCGAGTTCTATAGCTGATGGAGAAATCAGCTTGACACCGCCAAACATATCTTTGAGACCTTCGTCAACCGCACGCTAGCGTATAACCTGGCTTCCCATATTGGTCAGTCGTCCGGCTGCCACTTGAATTTAATTGACGTTCATTAGGATTAATCAGATTCAGTGACGTAACGACGCTTTCACAAGACCTAACATATGCCATCGAAAACTTTAGATCCTCGATGAGACAGATGCAAGCCGGTGGAGATACATCAATCTGGGATGCACTAGCGCTGGCTAATGATCGTCTATCTACTTACGCGCATCAAAACCCGGAAGTCCGAAAGCGTATCGTATGCCTTTCGGATGGTCAGGATACTTCCTCTCGAAACCGGAGCTGGGAGGTATGCAGCAACCTCGTACAGAACGGCATAATTGTCGATTCATTCTGCATCGGAGCAGAGAACAACGTAGACCTAAGGACGATCTCCCTCCTGACTGGAGGCTACAAATTCGTTCCCAAAAGCCTGGAGCAAGCGATGGCCATCTGTGAGATGGAACCTGTGCTGACGCAACTCGACAGACCTTCTAGGACAGTTCAGCTTCAGGGACAGCCAGTCACGAGTCAGAGCTTCTTAGCAGCTTCAAGCCGTGCGACAGCGGATATTGTCACTCAAGATATCTTTCCTGGCAGGAAACAGCACCCTAACCTAAGTGATTCGTTCGTCTCCATCTCCGACGCAAGCCGTATGCCCAGCCAAAAAGCAGCGTCGAGCGAACCAGGTCAAAGATCGAACGCAAATGTTCGCCCTGCGCGTCTGTTGGCCGAGATCCGCAATGTCTCCCTGAATACACATCCCTACTATGAAGTCTTCGTGTCTGAATCGGACATGGGCTTCTGGAAGATCCTGATGCAAGGGCCACCGGACAGCCCCTATTCGAATGGAACATTCTTGCTCTATCTACACATGGAGGATAACTACCCAGCGTTCCCTCCCAAAGGACGATTCTGCATTCCAATTCTGCATCCAAACATCAATCGGCATGGCAAGATCTGTCACAGCATACTCGATCGTAAGAAGTCCCTACCAAACTTCAAGAGCGCCAGCTGACCCATCAAACGGGCAACTGGACAGCAGACACGTCAAACGTGCAGCTCCTCAACACCATCTATTCGTTATTGTTGACGCCCGAGTTTAGCGATCCTGTGTAAGACAACCCTCGCGTATCTCCTTCTGCATCCAAACTGACGCAGAGCGTAGCAATACCATGGTAATCCTGGATTATCACTGGGACCAATTGGCGTTTCAGGAGGATGTCCGCGCGCACATAAAGAAGCACGCTAGCAAGTCCAAGGAAGCAATGCGCAAGGAAATACTCGAGGAATGATCTGGCCTGTAGTCGGGATGATGGTGGCAATCTGCGACAAGGTTCTAAGATTTGCGAGCGAGCTTTGAGAGATGAAACACTCTTGCTTGCTCGGTTTCGCTTGCAGATATGTGCCTTATTTCAAGCGGCTTGTGATAGGGAAGAGAAACATGCATTAGATATCAGATAATCTTACCTATAAACTGGCAGGGCGCACTTTTTAACGTAGTGCAGATAACCGATTGCTCTTCCCCAGTGGATCACCTGTTCAGGCGTCGTGGTGTTCGGCGCACATACAATATGACGCTTTCCCCCCTTGTGCTGTGGCCCATGCATAGTCGATCACTCGACTGTCAACACATCAATACTTCTTTTCCATACAACGCCTAGAAACAACGCAGCGTGCCTTGTTAGTGTAATTGAGACAATTAATAATTCCATCTATCACACGTTCATATACACTAAGAATAAGAAGTATCTCGAAATCACGATGAAACATAATGTGCAAAGTAGGGCCTGATTGTCAGATGGGTAAAGTAGAATCAATAAAGGCATCAAGTCGGTCCTACCTAAAGTAATATTGGTGTCCAAACGGGAGAAGTGACGTATTTGCACTTCACCAGCCACGCTACCATGTCCGTCAACACCTCAGAAAACTTGCGCGGCACAAACTCAAATACTCCGAATCCATGATCGCTGGAATTCCTTCTAACCATGTTCCTCGACCAAATGTCGAGTCTGAGTGTGCAGCTTGAAGTTTAATCATTTGACTTTCAAAGCTAGGAAATTCGACCCCTGCTCCACTCTCCGAGCCATGCTGAATGGACATTCCTCGTGGCGTCTACACTTCGCTCAGAATGCCGCGCTCATAGCCATCAGCCTTCTTTTCATACCCTTCGACACCTTCGTGCTCCTCCTTAGCTATGCTGCCCGACCCTTTCTCCGCCAGCATGGAGGACGAGGGCGCATACGGCGCTCTCCAGCGTTTCGCCCAAAAACCATCCTGGTCACAGGAGTCGGGATGAGCAAGGGCTTGACGTTGGCACGTATGTTCTACAAAGCTGGCCACAATGTCATCGGGGCCGACTTCGAGCCGTACGCCATTCCTGCCTGTGGGAGGTTTTCCAAAGCGTTGGATAGGTTCTACAACGTGCCCACCGTCCAGGGGCCGCATGGTTCGGCATACTACGCCCAAGAGCTGCTCGAAATCGTACGGAGAGACAAGGTCGATCTTTGGGTTAGTTGCTCTGGGGTTGCCTCGGCGGTGGAAGATGGGCTAGCGAAGGAAGTCATTGAGCGTCAATCCAACTGCAGATGCATACAATTCGATATTCGTACCACCTCAACCTTGCACGAGAAGCACTCTTTCATCGAGCAGACGAAACAGCTGAAGCTACCAACCCCAGACACCTACAATGTCACATCAAGAACGGCAGTCCATCAGGTCCTGAATCGCACAGAGAAGAAAAAGTACATCCTTAAAAGCATAGGGGTCGATGATGCCAATAGAGGCGACATGACCATTCTTCCACGCCGAACGACCAGCGAGACGTATCATCACGTAGCCAACGTGCCTATCTCCCCACAGAAGCCATGGGTCCTACAGCAATATGTGCAAGGAAAGGAATATTGCACGCATGCGCTCGTCGTCGACGGCAAGGTCCAGGCTTTTGTAGCGTGCCCATCCTCGGACCTGCTCATGCACTACGAAGCGCTGCCGGCGAATTCCATTCTGAGCAAGGCGATGTTAAAGTTCACCGAAGCGTTTGCAGCAAGGAGCGAAGGCGGTATCACAGGTCATCTGTCTTTCGATTTTATGGTCGATGAAGTCGCTACGGAGAGAGGGGCCGAGATGGTTCTACAACCGATCGAATGCAATCCGCGGGCGCATACCGCACTGGTGCTGTTTGATGGTAACAGCGCAGAGATGGCGAGAGCATACATGAGTGCTGTCAAGCCCCCAGTGAATGGAGTGAATGGGGTGAATGGGGAGAATGGAGACTACGAGCATGGGGTCGTCACACCGAGCGATCCTCCCAAGTACTATTGGATTGGCCACGACTTGGTCGCGTTGGTGCTCTATCCACTCTTCCAAGTCTTGATGCGCAAAACTACCGTGATGGCCTGCATCCACAGCTGCCTCACTTTCCTCGAGCATCTCCTCTTCTGGAAGGACGGAACCTTCGAGGTGTGGGATCCACTGCCATGGTGGTGTCTTTATCATATCTACTGGCCTGGCCAATTCCTACGTTGTATCCTACGGCAACAGAAATGGACCCGGGTGAATGTTGGCACGACCAAGATGTTTGTCTGTTGAGATATCGTGTCTTTCCGATGTCTGTCATTGTTGAAGGCGGAAGATAATCACAGCCACACCATCAATTAAGTCTGCCAGCCAAAAGGAGGAGTGTACATTCACAGAATCCGCGAAGCGAGGAAACGGTTTCTACCGCTTCGGAATTAGTGGCTAACCTACTTCGTGGCTCTGCACCCACGTCTTCATAGGGGGCACCGCTACGAGAACGTTATCTCCGCAGTATCCTGATGTCCGGTTCTTCACTATCATCATGAGCAGCATAATGCGCACGGCAGATACCCATCAGAGATAATCTAGCTCCATCGGTTCTCGTCCTGTATCGTGGACCCCAACATCCCCAACATCAGCTTCAGAAGAGCCGAGCATCAGTCGTTGGGATCCTCTGCACTTCACAGATAGAAGCATAATTTCCGACTGAGCGTGGTTTGGTCCTGTATCTTAGCGGCCTCTGATATCGGGTCTGAATGGAGCTTCGAGAGGGTATAGCTCAGGTGATGCTACTGGAAGCTGGTCACGGTCACAATGTCGATATCAGAGATAGGCATGTACATAGGTTAATCATCATACACTGAGATCGTGCCTAAGCACCGAAGTCAGGAATCGAAACCTCCTATAGGCAATTGTAGGCGTGATTCAGCTGGGATCGTTCACGATCGATCTCAGATGACAGCTATTGATAGGCAAGCCTAGCTACTTGAAGAAATGAGGAAGATGTCAGGAGCGTAGAGGGGGCAGTGGATATTGAAGAGGGGCATCCATCCTCAGGGCCCCAGAGCAAGCTCTTTTCTAGCGTCATCAAGAAACCGGCGATTGCCCGTCTCCAAAATCCGACCTCAGGGGCGCCTTCCTTCCCCTGCTTCATCGTCCCCTCGCCCAAGTCAATCGTCCTCGTCCGTTCGGCCCCAAATCCAGTCCGCCTCTTGATCAGCAAGCAACAGCGACTCACACGGACGTCGCCCTTTCCTCATGCGAGTCCGAAGGGATCATGATGGATATAAACCCATCGTGCGGGGCCTCCCTTTGTCCTCTCAGCCTCCATAGTTCTTCCATACATTCTTGATTCCACTTCCACATACTCTTACACATATCCATATACAGCCATTGATATCTGTCTGCACAATGGGTTCTCTCTTCCCAAGAGTACCGGTATGTCTTACACCGAATCCTCTTTCACCGGCAACGCTGACATTTCATCTCTACTCAGGCCATACCTCCGCTCAACCCAAATGTCAAACCCCCCTATGCTGCCACGACCGCCAGTCTGGGTGGACTACCCACCGTCCACACTGATGTTCCAATCACCGCCGTCTTCCTCTTCCTCTTCATCCTCGGCGCCATCACCCACATGGTCATTTTCCAGCTCAATCAACGTCGGGGCCATAAGTTCATCATGTCCGGCATGATGTTCGGATTCTGCATGGCCCGCACCGTCACCTGCATTATGCGCATCGTTTGGGCGACACGACCCTTCAATGTCCGTATCGCGCTTGCAGCCCAGATCTTCGTCGCCGCGGGCGTGGTGCTGCTCTTCGTCATCAATCTTATCTTCGCCCAGAGGCTCATAAGGGCATCCCACCCGCATAGCGGCTGGCATCCTCTGATGAGCTTGTTCTTCAAGGCGATCTATGCCATCATTGTGATCTCTCTGATCATGCTCATCACGAGCGTCGTCCAGTCAGCCTACACACTCAATGCGAACACCCACCGTATCGACCGGGACATCCAGCTTTACGGGCAGACCTTATTCGCCGTCATCTCTTTCCTTCCCATCCCGCTCGTCATTGTTGGTCTCGTCATCCCGCGCAAGACTCGCGTGGAGAAATTCGGCAGCGGGCGATTCAGGTCAAAGATATGTATCCTGCTCTCGGCTGCCGTTCTGCTCTGCCTAGGTGCTACTTTCCGCTGCGGCACGAGTTACCTTACCCCTCGCCCTCGTAGCGACCCGGCGTGGTATCATTCGAAAGCCTGCTTCTACATCTTCAACTTCGTCGTCGAGATCCTAGTCATCTTTCTATACATCGTGATCAGGGTTGACCAAAGGTTCTGGGTTCCAAACAATAGTCACATGTGGGGCGACTACTCGCGCAGCAGGCCGGGGCATTCAAACATAGGCCCGGACGGAAAGAATGAGAGTGTAGGCAGGCTCCAGAACATCTTGTCTGAGGAGGAGGTATTCGACGAGCAGCCGTCTCCGAAGACCAGACCCGTGAGTCAAGCGAAAGACGAGGAGGCAGCAGTGGGAACAGCAGCATGAGGGGGACAATTGGGCGCAAAAAGATTTTGGTACCTGTTCCAGCGAGGCGTTGACCGGCACATTATGACTTCGAATGTTTTGGGTATATCACAATCAGCATGGCAGCACGGCGTTTCTATACCCATCAACAACTCTGTATCGATATTACGCAGTAGAGCAATTAATTCGTTAATCAAAAATTATCACTCGTTGTCTTGCGTTCTCTGTTGAGAAGTCTGTTAACATACCCGAGGAGAACACCGACGTTGGTTTTCCTGTGCATGAGGCACCATGACAACGAATATGGGCCCGCGAGGATCGGGAACCTTCGCGTCGACTTGGTCGAGCACCAAAGGTCCTGATCTTCACAATATCTCATGTAAGAACCGTACTGAGATTTGAGCAGGTTTACCGTCGGTTTGGAGAGTGGAGAAAGGTTTGGGAATAGGGCTATTTCCTCAACCCTGATTCATCTTGTGCGCAGGACGGGATGTCACCAAACTGTGCCTGCTTTGATTGTTGCACACAAATACGGCCATCAAACGCGTCTCCGACGGAGCATTCTCTATCGCCCATGACAAATTCTCCATAATACCTCTACACCGGATAGCCCAACATCGAGAGTTGGGCAGCATGCTGTCATAATCTGATTACTATCAGCCGTATGCATGTATGGCCCATGGTGGCAGACATCTATCAAATACCGCCTCGGATCTCCAACCTAATATACCCCTTCAACGTCCGTGATGCTTCCCGGGGTCTACGATTCGCTACCCTTGGATGGCGGCAATGATCGCTGGTTCCTGCAACCCTTGGGATATAAATCCTATGAATCACAAGACCGCGGTAAGGTAAGTCAGATCATGTAGGCGATCCCTCTCACTCATCTTTGCTCTCCAACGCATCTTGTGATTTCTACACCGTCCTGTGTATTGTCAGACACGTGCAAATTTGAAAGCGGTAGTGGTGTAGTCTTACCGGTTCACCTGTGGGCTCGAAGCTATCGACCAGTCTGCTTTCGTAGACCAGATTGGGATTGCCCTTGACTTCCGTGCTGAGCTTTTCGTCCCCCTGCCTCTTCTGATACTGGTTCTTCGAATAGTCTGGGAAGTGGGCTGCATCATCACCGTTCTGAATCCCCTTCTCGCTGCGTACTCTTTTTGTCTGCACATCGCTGCGCACATACTCCAGGTAGGGCGGGTTTCCGGGGTGGATGACGTTGTCCGCGGCGAGCACTGAACCAGGAGTGACAAGCTGTAGATGCTCGCATAGCTTGAGGTCTGTGGTATACGCGGGCTTGTAGTGGTCGAGGAACATGAGGTCAATATGTGCGAGGCTTCCGCTACTGTGCAATCTCTTGATAGAGTCCGCACTAGGTCCCACAACTACCTTGACTACGTCGCTCAGGCCGGCGAGATCTACCAAGGACATGATGACGGCGGCGAATACCGGATCTCTCTCGAGGCTGAAGTATCTCTTTCCACCAGCTTTACGAACAGCATCGCCAAACAAGAGAGCAGAATACCCGATGTAGCCGCCAAGCTCTACCATGGTCTGTGGTTTTACCTCGGAGATCAGGTTGGTTACTATCCTCCCTTTCTCCTCGCCAACGTTCATTAGATACTTCTTTGTGCGGGCATAGTCATCGATAGCTTTCAGGACACCGCTTGGGGAGCCCCGAATTTCTTCAATCGAGGAATGGCCGTAAACGAAATGAAGCAGCTCGATTTCACGGCCATCGTCGAACTGTGCACTTTTGTCAGCTACAACCACACCGAAGAAATTCTGACAGCTACCCACGAAAGCTGTCCCTTCAGGCTCCTTCGCCTGGTACGCCTTCTGATTGTTCACACCGTTCGCGCCTGGCTGTCCCATAATTGACGGTGGTGTCTACGATATGATGATGCTCCACAACAGAAATGGTTTGCGATGATCGGCCGGAGTAAGGTCCATTGACTCCGCTGCGCCGGCCGAAGCCTCTTACCGAGGAAGCTCGACTAACGACCCTAACTTTGCCCGACTGTGTCCATCGACCTACCAATCATCGGTCTGGAGACACGTGAAGAAAGGCGGCTTCGGAGAGCATTTTGTGTAACGTCATGATGCTCAGACAGGAGTAATTGATCCGAGCACAACGAAACAAGCGCGCCTGACAGGCATTTCTGGCGTGGGGTGGTCAGTGGTACGGTCCGGCATTTCGACGTCACGAACCCCTCATTTGACCTCAAGGAGTTTACGGTGCTTCTGCAAGAAAACTCTGCTGCATCTTTTCATACGTCGTGCATTCTTGCATCATCCCCGCTAGAAGGAAATAATTTCGATGTCCCAACCATTCAAGTCAGGTACGTGTTTCACCAGCATACCTGATGTGCCAAATCTTTTCAATTGAGAAGACCCGCGAAATGGGTAACAGAAGATTCACAGAAGCATACCTAGTCACCATGCGCACGAAAGGACCTTCCAAGGCAATTGGCCTGGGCCTGAGCAGAAGGCAACAAGCGAGGCGGACTGCGGAGCCAACTAGGCGAAGCTAGCCTAGCCTAGCCCTGCGCTTGGATTAACCGCAGGAACTTTGACCACACAGCTCCACCGTCAGAACTCAATCTACCCGAGATCTGGCACCAGAGTTTCGGGATGCATCTTCCATCATCTGGTGCAAGAGGCCAATTCCCATCCTACGCACATGCTAAAGTAGTCTAATGTCGATGCGCTCGCCTGGCAGAAGGGAGTTTGGCTAGAGACCTATTGCGAGACGGCAGCAGTGGAGACTACCTTGCATTCGGGTTCCAGTCCAAGCCCCAATCAGTCTATGTTGTACATCATCACTATCCTCGACTCGCGCCTGTCGCCATGCAGTGTGCGTCAGACAACATTAAGCTAGTCAGGCTACTCGTACAACATCTTGTTGACAAGGTCATTAGACTAGCGTGTGAGACTAAGCTCATAGGCTTGACGTAGGAAGCCGTTGCCAGTCTAACCTACTACTTAGACGTTGGATCTACCCTTGCCCTTCTTTGGCCTACATGATTTAGCCCTCTATCCACGACGCTAAGAGAAAAGGCCTTGCTTGGATGAATGTCATTGATCACCACTTCCATTGGTAGCGTCAAGGAGACCGCAGCCATCCGATTTATTAAGTTGGGAGCATTCCCAGACGATTCCTTCAACAAGTTTCTTGGCTGTAACCCAGCTTTGTACATACTACCCTGGTCTTGCCCGATCAATTCAACATCCGTTCGATATATTCAACATGTCTGATCTTGTAGGATCTGTCACCGAAACCAAGAATGGCTTCCACGTGGATGGCTACGAGAGAATCTCGTACGACTTCACCTTCCTCGATGGGGTCTTCAACCCGGAGAACCGTCAATTGGCCGAATGTTACAAGAGCTGGGGACGAGTGCTTGCAGTGACAGACTTGAACGTCTATAATGTCTACGGCGAGCAGATCGAAAAGTACTTCCAGCACCACGGTCTCGAGCTCAAGGTCCACAAAACCAAGATCGGAGAGAAGGCAAAGACTATCCCCACATTCTTGAGCATCGTCGACTCCATGACCGAGTTCGGCATTTATCGAAAGGTACTCGCCATACATTTCGTTTCGAGTGTTCTTGCCTCGACAACAATATTCACTGACGTCTGTAGGAACCGGTTCTGGTCGTTGGGGGTGGCCTTGTAACCGATGTTGCTGGGTAAAAGCTCGTTCTGCCAGAGATTATATCAAGGCACTCTCCCATCACTTTCCTTCGGTTTTCGCCCATCGTCGCAACGTGCTAACCAATTGTGATTAATGCAGGTTCGCTTGCGCTGCATATCGCAGAAACACCAATTTCATTCGGGTTCCGACGACGGTTATCGGTCTGATTGACGCCTCAGTGTCGATCAAAGTTGCAGTCAACTACGGCAACTACAAAAACCGCCTGGGAGCATACCATGCTCCTGTGCATACATTTCTTGACTTCACCTTTCTTCGCACGCTCCCAACAGCGCAGATTAGGAACGGCTTTGCGGAGCTCATTAAGATTTCCACATGCTCTCATCTAGACACATTCAATCTCCTGGATAAATATTGCGAGGAGCTTATTAAAACGGGCTTCGGACGCACTGATGGTGCTTCGGTTGAAGTCCGTGATGCGGCGGACAAGATTAATAAGGAGGGCATTCATGAAATGCTGAAACTTGAGACGCCTAATCTGCATGAGATTGGCTTGGACAGAGTCATCGCATACGGCCACACGTAAGCTATATTGCGCCTCTAAGCCCGTGAGCCACGCTAAGAAGGGTAGGTGGTCACCACTGCACGAGCTTGTCCCTGAAACGCCCTTGCGCCACGGACATGCCATCTCCATCGACATGGCCTACTCCGCAACGCTAGCCAATACCCGCAAGCTCATCACCGACAACGAGCACCGCCGCATTCTGTCCCTTTTCTCTAAAGCCGGACTCTCAATGGACCACCCACAATTCAATGAAGAGATTCTTGAGAAAGGCACCGCCGCCATACTCAAGACACGCGACGGCAAGCTCCGTGCCGCTGTCCCCAACCCTATTGGCACTTGCACCTTCATCAACGACGCTTCAGCCGATGAACTCAATTCCGCACTTCGCCGCCACAAGGAGCTCATGAAGGGCTACCCCCGCAATGGCGAGGGTCTCGAAGCTTTCGTGGACGCTAGTGACACGGGCTACACCGATAACAGCCAGACCGAAGTTGAGGCTCTTGAGGTTGCTGCTACGAAGGCGGGGGATTTGAATGGTAAATGTCATATACACGGAGGTCATATCCCGATAGACAACGACAACGGAATCAATGGGCATGCAAACCTTGTAGTAAACGGAGTGAAAAAGACTGTTAAAGAGGGTTTGGTCAATGGAGACAGCGAAGTCCATACCAATGGTGTCAACGGACACAGCGGAGGCCATGCCAACGGCGTCAACGGACACAGCGAAGGCCATACCAACGGCGTCAACGGAAATAGCGAAGGCCATATCAACGGCGTCAATGGGCACACCAATGGAGTCAAGGCTTAGCTGGCGATCTGCCATCCTCTGGAGGCTGCGATCTTTCTAGGGAGGTTAAAATTAATGTTTTCGCGAGGAGCGAGACTGGGCGGATGGCGTTGGTAAGAATATTGGAGCAGTTGTAGTCGACATGACTTTCACTATCTTCACACGGCTGCCTAGTGTGCCAATCGTATTTCATGATGCTTTCTTGGAAATACATACAGATGTACAGATGTCATAATGACTTACCCCTGTCTTGGCCCGCGGATGTATACTATAAATTGTGGGAGCAGTGCTGCAGTGCCGCTGGAAGCGTTCATCGGAGCGGAGCCTCTTAGCGGCAGTTCTCTCCATGCTTTCAGACGAAACCCCTCCGCACCTCATTCTCCGTCATACCCTAGCAGCTAGCAGGGACCAGATCATGGTCCAATTCATGGAAGATTCACTTGTGCTCGACAATTCCATCTTCCTCTACCTCGACTTCGGCTGATCCAATCCCCCACCCCAACCCTCCCCACCGCTCAAGAACAATGGCCTCTCAAACCTACAACGTCGGCATCATCGGCTATGGCATGTCCGCCAAAGTATTCCACATTCCCCTCCTCTCAGTCATCCCCGCCTTCACCCTCTACGCCATCGTCCAACGCACGCCCAATCCAGACGACGATGCGGAAAAAGACCATCCCGGCATCAAGAGCTACCGGTCCACGGAGGAAATGGTCCGAGATCCCAACGTAGACGTCGTCGTCGTAACAACAGTCCCCGAAACACATTTCTCGCTCACGAAGCTGGCGCTCGAGAACGGGAAGCATGGTAGCTGCTATACCCAGTCCACCTTTTGTCGGCGGACTGGAAGGCTGATTTGGGGGGAATGAGAAGTCGTGGTGGAGAAGCCCTTCACGCCCACCTCCCACGAAGCCAACGAGCTCATCGCCCTCGCGAAAACCCACCAGCGGCTCCTGACCGTCTACCAGAGTCCGGGGGC
>JAABUS010003024.1_pt1 | contig 28940 bp, 29 predicted proteins | sample 5560161 | NCBI WGS metagenome assembly JAABUS01 (sample SAMN10711885, study PRJNA513376) | rock metagenome | isolation source: Antarctica rocks | place: Antarctica: Victoria Land, Trio Nunatak nord | collected 2016-01-04
CTATCTCGTCATATATGTACGTGAACACCGTCTCTGGGACGGAGGAGGGTGGTGGGGGGAGACGGAATCCGCGGACGAGAAAGGAGAGAGAAGAGAGAGAGAGAGAGAGGGTCCGGTTGGTGGGATGGGGGATGGGGAGGAAAGGGTGAAGGGGGGGGAGGGGCACAATGGTAGGAAGAGAGGGAGGTGTGAGAGAGAAGGAAGAGGGGGGCCAGGAAGTCTCAATTGGACTGTGGAATTGGATGGGGGAAATTCATCACTTCCCCAGGCAGCGAAGACAGGATGTAGAGTCCTTCCATGCCTCCAAGAAAAAGGTGCTAGGAATCGTCGATGAGTCAATACATTACCACGTAAACGAAACTGAACTGAACCAAGCACTGAATCGACTTGCAGACGCGAGAGTATTGCATCAAGAGCGTTCCTTCTTCTACTCGGTAGGCAGAGAATGGAGAATAGCTCCGTGATTGATGACTAGCGCTATCGAGGCACACGCTTTTCCAACTGACGCGTCTATTTTCCGACGATAGCGCTGAGTGCGAATCTTTTTGTGGATGGAGGATTTCGGTGGTCTGGTCTTTGATGGGGGGGGGGAGGGGGTTGCTTGGTGGATTGTTGTCTCGTGTCGCACTTGGGGTGGTTAGCTAATGCAAGGAGAGATCCCGTGTGGGTCAAAACGTAGAACACCGAGTCACCAGCATCTCGCTTTTCGTCCGCTTCGTCTTACAAACACCTCGTAAAGAGCATAAATGCTACAAAGAGCAAGAGCAAAGACCGCACTCAGCCGAAGGAGGCCAGTGCAACATCTTGACACAAGGGAGCATACGAGAGCTTTTATTTATACCGTCCGCAAGCGATGTCCGTTGGAGAAGCAAAGGGATGGTCAGGCAATTCGCACATGGTCAGCCCAGCAGAACTTTGATAGAGATTAGTATCTTAGCCTTCGAGATAGAGGGAGATCACCCTGACCTTCCCAATTCCAGTCCTTCATTACACCCACCCAATGCAATCGGCCCCGCACCGTCCTCTCATGGTCAATGTTCTCCAAAATATCCGTGGACGTCTTCATCAGCCTTGGAGGCCTCGTGGGCGCTGAGAAGCTACCAATCCGGCGCCTGACCAAACCGTCATGCTTGTTCGCCATATACGTATGGCAATACCTCTGCCTGGACTTCTCGGCCTCGTCGATGTCTCGGCGATCCCAGACCTCCTTGATGACTTCCCAGCAGCGGTCTAGATTGCCGATAGACATCCGCTGAACCATAGCCGCCCACCTCTCCTCGACCCACAGACGTTCTTCATGACTGACCACTTCGCAGCCTGCAGCTAGCAGAGGGTAGATGTGTACGATGATAGCCCTCGAGCTGATTGGAACAGCTGCGAGTTTTAATAATACCTTCTTGGCTAACTCCTCAGCGGACATGGATGGGATCTCAGGGACCGCTTGATGGAGGTACAATAGCGTGGCCCATCGATAGGCTTCTGCAGTCAGCAAGCTATGCTGGATTTCGGACGAAGGATCTTCAGGCGATTCGAATAGGCAGGGTGGCTCCCAATTCACGATTGCACTTTTCAGATCGTTTGCTTGAGAGACTATCGTGACGGTATTGCTGGGATATCGTATGACCTTCCGTACGAGATTTGCAACTCGTCCAATGAGCGGGAACAGGGTGCTGGCACATCCCATCAGCGGATCTACCTCGTGACTGAGGGACATTGGTCCGCAAGGTGTAAGGACAGCGTCGAAGTCATTCGAATCGTCGTCGTCGACGGATGTGAGGCGTGCGATGACGTCCATGTACACCCAGGTGTTGCAAAGGAATTTTAGACGATTCAGTTCTTCTGGGGGTAGAGCATTTTGTTGATGGTTCATCAGAGCGCGATTCACAAGCACTTTAGCTCCTCGCAGATGCTCTATGCCAGTGGAGGTATGCTGGTCCCAAGACTCGGAGAAAGCCAAGACGAGCGTTGTCGCTAATGCAGTTTCTGTCCGCATATTGTGTATCCCACTGGCCAAGTGTTCAATACTTTGTCTCATATGGTCGATACCGTGCACCCTTAAAGCCGGCTTGTTCTTGGACGTGTGGAATGCGGTCATTGAGCTGATGGCATGATACAGAGCTGGCGAATCGCGAGCTAAGGGCCATATCATGGTTCTCCATGGATTCTCATTCGGCCCATCCTTGACAGAAAGGATTCCGCACGTTTGTCGGTCGAATCTTAACATCAGCATCTCCGGGCTTCCCGGCAGTATTCCTGGCTGTTTGTACATTGCGTTGCAGCACGAGCTGTCCGAGGACCCCGTTGAATCAGAGAAAGATGGTGACGGCAGACGCGTCTGCCATGTTTCTGCAGGATCGTGTCGCGGAATCTCTTCGACGTCGTTTTCCAGCTCATAAAAATCATGACTGGTAGGTGTTTGCTCAGCATCCGGTTGCACAGGTCGGTAGTGTACTTCTTGCTCGTATTGGAAGTCGACATACTCCGGTGGTGGAGGGGCATCGAGATTCGACCCGGGTACCAGGAGGTCGATCAGTCGAGGAGACTGGCCTGGAGAGAAGCTTGTAGCGGTAGAGACACCTGATTGCTGCGTACTCCAGTCATCAAACGCTGAAAGATTTGTCGACGGCGTTTCTATTGATGGTATGCCGTCCGAAAACCACCAAGGTGCTAGCCCGGGATTCCCACATTGTGACGGATCAGGAGAGAAGATATGTATGGAGTCGCCGATGTGTGAGTGTGATATATTGGAATCGATAGATTGGAAGGAAGGCAAAGGGTATTGGTAGAGGGATCTCTGATGGCCGTCATAGTGTCTAGTAGCAGGTTGGAAAGGTTCAAAGGGATTTGGGCTTGCCGACTTCGAAGGTCGTGCGCGAATTGTATCTATGCTCAGTCTTTAGCTGTTTTCCTCTCTTACAAAGGCAAACTGTATACCCTTCCCCAATGTCGGAGACGCGAGCTTGGTTATGAAAGTCGCTTCCTCAAAAGCGCGCCACTTGAAGTCCTTCTTATAGCCGCCACATTCCACCTGGCGCTTGTGGCACTGCTGACATGTTGGTTTTGTCTCGTCGCACTTCAACCTCTTCGCTTTGCAGGTCACACAACCTAGACATTGTGTTGGTCCAATTGATACAAACGTACGGGATCAGGCGGCTGCGCGGGAACGTACCATTGCGGCTCTTGGATTGTTTGGGCTTGCTTGTGCTTGCTGTGCTCGCAGCAGCCGCCTTCACCTTTGGTGCGGACAATTGATCCTTCTTAGCCTTCGTAACCTTCGATTTCGTTTGTCGGACAGCAGGCGATACGAGGATGGGCGAATTAAGGAAAGCCGTTGGTGACGGAATGGCGATTGTCTCCATGGAAGTTCCTCCAGCAACGTGGTGTTGATGAAGGAGAGCTGTGGAAGCCTCCGGAAAGCATTCATGAGTGGGGAGGAGGAGGAGGAGTCGCAATCGTATCGGACGGTTTGTGAGAGTGTGGAGGGACAATTGAGGGACTGACTCCTCAATGGGATCATCGATTGGCTCACGTCGGAGAGCATCTCGCGATTGAGGGTAGTTTGTCTGATAAAGCTAAAGTGCTGGACAGCGCGCCAGGGATCCGTTGAGCGGAGAGCAAATCATGGGGAGCCGCCCAGCGGTGCCAGTCTAAGAACTGACCCGAGAAGCGAGAAGCGAGGCATTTGGTTCACGGCGAAGAAGGCCTCAAATCGATATATCTCATTCCCATCTGCTGTTGTAAGAAAGTATAAGCTATCTCAAATCATATCCTTGCTCTGTCGTCTGCAGACGGCCCTGATGCTGCATTGTAAAATGCGCTGGTGGGTCCAGGACGTGGGGTTGCGGAGCACTGAAGATTCATTTGGGACCATAGAGTGGCATGGGCGGTGCACCATGCTGGTGGTCAACCTTGTCCGAGTTACGGGTGTCTACATGAGTGTGGTGAGACGGTCTGCAATGGATCGGAATCTCACCAGATGTTTTTGGAATTAGTTTCGGTAAGAAAAACACAGCAGGCCAACCCTGTCTGATCCAAGGCTCCAATGGCTGTGCTCACTACTTCCAGTTGAGACAGAGGCCTTGCTGTAATGGCTATAGAAACAGAATATCTCTCCTGCAAGAGAAAAATTACATTTTCACCCGAAGAGGGACTCGAACCCTCAACCTTAAGATTTACTTCCACAAGCCTAGAGGCATGATAAAAGTCTCACGCGCTAGCCAATTGTGCCATCCGGGTCGCCTGTAGAGTGCTCGGAGCAAACTGGGATACATAACCATCGCTGGCGATCAAAAAACGAAAATTTTGTGGGTGCCAAGATTTAGCCGAGGACCTTGGATAGCCTCCACCAACAGGTATACCATCTACTGAGAGAAGTCTGGCATCAATTGACCCTCCGTATCCGGGTGGTCTCATCAATTGTGTTTGGAAGAATGGGGTAAACAAATACAAGCATCAAAATCTACAGTCAGATGGGATGAGATTTGTGGGCTTAGTACTATTGCAATTTACTGTATTACTGTCACAGGCCGGGGCTAATTGATCAATGCCAGCGACATACAAGCCTTCATGGGGTTCAAGGACGGTGATTTACACTATGGGAGCCTTTCTAGCTAATTATGATCACGTTCACATTTTGGAATGATTCAACGAGTAAGTTTCTCGAATTATGTATCTCACCATCCAATCAAGACATATGGGGAGTCTAAGTCTTGAAGATGCAGGCTACGTACATATCTATATCTCTGCAGATTGGGGTTTTCTTGGACTGGGTATGTTAGTAAAGCTGAAGGTGGAAATGAAACATACAGGAATAAGAAAGTACGCACACGAACCTTGATCGTTCACAAGTGCTTGTGGAAGAAGTCAAGCAGGATCGAGTATCCACGCTCATACTCCTTCTTGACCTTCTCGTCCTCGAGATCGCCCCTACAATAGCCGTCAGCATTGCCAGGACTGTCGCTCTGATTAGTACGTGCCGTGCTGCCATCCACCCGTGGACTTGATCATCGAATGTCTCGACGTGTTTGGGTACTTTCAGCTCCTCTTCGAATTTCTTGACAGCATCTCGGTCCTCGTCTTTGGATGCAAGCATGCACAATGGGATAGTAATGCCCTTGGCATCGTTCGAGTCAACCATCGCTGGGTGTACCTCAGCGGCAGCAGTGAACGACGTGCCGGATTGCGACGTCAATGAGACAATCTGACACATATCAGCGGCTTTTTCTTGATTGCTTCCTGTACTAGACCTACCTTTCCACCCCAGCACATCCCCAAAACTCCCACCTTCTCAATCTTCGGGCTGTACTCTCTGATCGCCTTCACCAACTTCGGCACCTTCTCCGCAGTCGCTGGCGAGTTCGCCGGTCCCTGGAAGAACTCGCCAAGCTTCTCTCCTTTCTCCTTGGTGTCTGGCGGGTACCAGCTCTGATCTGCAGGCTTGCCCTCGAAGAAGTCGGGCATGTAGACTTGGTATTGGTGGTTTTTGTCGTCGGCATGGGCGAGGATATCGGCGCCCTGAAGGGCTTGCGGGCTGTAGCCGAAGATGTCATAGACGATGAAGATGGCGGAGGTGGCGCTGGAGGGGCCAGTCGTGTCTGGAGAATGTCAACGATCATAGGGGAAAACGAGATGCGATGGTAGCGGGTAGAGAAGCATACAGGTTTTAAGTCCACCGATGTCGACGAATTTGCCTTTCTCCTTGTAGCCTTTTGAGACTGCTGGGGGAACGGTGCAGCAGGCCTGATCTAGTCGGTAAGTGCGTCTCAACTTATGGATGAATGGACTCGAACCTCGCTATGTCCGTGTTGAGCCATGGTGGAGGAAGCTCTGGTAACCGGTCGTTGGATTGATCGTTGCACTGAGTGTTTGAGACGAGCTGGGGAGGGAGAGGAGAAAGATACTTTACTTTACTTGCTTTAAAGACTTGGGAAGCCCGGATCTGCCCTTCCATGTCAATTCGGCATCGTGGGGTCGATCCAGCCCGATGTGGGGAAAGCACAACGTCATCGAGCACGCTGGAGTTAAGCCCAGCCAAATCCCGGCACCCACAGAGAGACCCCTCGGACATCGGGAGCGAAGACTTCACAAAGCATTACCTCCATCAGCCCAGGTAAGGTGTATCACGCCGGTACAGCATGCTGATGATTCTCGTTCTCCTCTCTAAAGCTTACCTTACGACTAGCTGTAGCCTGCACCTCGGACTTTCCTACATCCTATTCTTCATGAGCCCCCTTCCTTGAGCAAATCCGCCAACGCAATACTCACCCTATTCACGTTTTCCTCATCCTGCTCCCTCACAAACTTTCCCTTCACAGCCTCAGGTGCTCTTTCCGGCTCTGCGCCCCAGCAATCCTCTTGCACATGCCCCCACCTCCCACACCTCTCACACTTCTTCCCCTCTTTCGGTTTTCCAATCCTCTCCTTCAACCCCATGATCCTCTCAATGTCCAACCCCGGCTGTAACTTCCAACACTTCTCTGTTCGATGCCCTGATTTCTGACAGTGCCTGCACCATTCATACTGGTCGCCAGCCCACGGCGGTGTGACTCCGGGATGCAGCTTCCAGCACTTGGCTTCGACGTGCCCGGGTTTCCCGCAGTGAGGGCAGGGTTTTCGTTTCTCATCGAAATCAGGGTCGAGGTCGGGGTGGGCTCTGTAGCAGGTTTCTTGTAGGTGACCCCATTTTCCGCAGATGAAGCATAGCTGGCTGTGCGCGTCTTCCTTGGAGTCCTTGGGGCGTTGTTCGGGATGAGCTCTGAAGCACCGTTCAGCAGGATGGCCTGATTTTCCGCAGTGGCTGCACGCGGGGCGAGCTTGAGCTTGCGGTCGAAGTTCCGGATGTATGTCGTAGCAGCCTTCTTGCGAATGACCAGACTTGCCGCACTCACTGCAAAGTACTCGAGCGGTCTCACCTCGATTGAACGATTGCCGGAGCTCAGGATGGAGTATGAAACACTGCTCCGGTGAGTGGTTGTTATGGGCACACCCATGGCATCCTTTGGGACCCTTCAGGTTGCTCTTCCTCTGGTCGTAATCTTTCGATGGTCCGGTTTGCCCTTTTCCACCTTCGGCTTGGGCTTGCGCAACTTTGCCCTGGATGAGCACCTCGCAGCGGCCGCATTTCCTGTGACCACATGCAGGCTCGCAACTTGACCCAAGCTGATGACGTTTTCGGCATTCACAGCAACGCCAGCCCATGGTGGAAACGCGGAGAAGGTGATTGATGACGGGTTCCAAATATCTGCCGGTATAAGGAGGTAGAAATTGTGATGGGAAGAACAGAGGTCGAGTTTCAGAACTTGGGAGGCAGACCTCTGAAAATATTTAAAATAGGAAAATGGTAAGGCAATGTGTATGCAAATCGAGATATCACAGCAATGATTAAATAGTACTGACTACCTTACGAAGCCGAGTCAGGTTGTAGGGTGTGACATGATCCGAGTGATGCCCGAAGCCATGGAATGACTCCGTTATGCTGTATCTACTTAGTTGAATCAGTTGCGAGACCATGACTCGAAGTGTCTGCAATGATCGACCGGAGTCTTCATGGCAACATCGTTGCTGCGGGAAATTGTACCCCAAGAGCTGGTCATAGTGGTACTCAAAGACACAGCGGATATACGTCGAATAGTCATATGACAACTTAACCCCGTAGATAAAATATCCCTGTCTTGGCTTGTCGTACACGCATACAGAGTGTGATTACCGCTGTCACCTAGGGTCATTGACACCCATCATGGTGCCATTTCGAGCAAATCACTATCTAGGAAAAGGCGGGAACGATATTAGAACCTTGACGTAAACCTCCATGAAATATAAGTGGGAAACCCAAGCTTGATTGACAAGGCCGTGGATATTCGCGAGAGCGCGAAGAGTCTCAATGTCTGACCGGAGAAACGACGCTAAGTCCACAGAGTGCTGCAGCGGTAGAAGTAATTACAGGAATGTAGGTCAGGTAAGAATAGAAAGACTTGGGACACACACCATATTGGCCATACCGATCGCTAATTGGCCTTGGGAGATGTGGAAATGGGGTCGCATGTGGGAGAGACTTCGGAGGCTGGGAGCGGTAGGAAGCTACAGAAGAAGCTCGCCTGGGGACAAGTTATAGCCTTTGTTGCAGGATTTGATGCAGATCAAACTACAGGAAATTGGAATGAAGCCAGTAGAGGAGGTAGGAGGATGCAGAGTCGTTGAAAAATTTCAGTGCTTGGCCAGTACCTGATCGAAAGAATGATCATGTTCCCTGTTCTGCGATAACAACGAGAATGGGAAATTTCGGTTCAGATCCGAGAAGCCAGTCAAGTCCCTCCGAGTAGAGGGTAAGAAGCGCATGCTCGGTATGTTGGCGCCCGGCTGGCCATTGAATTTCCGCACTTCCGCCTTTCGCGCTGCCTTTTGCGCCGACGAGTTGCGACTTGACTGTTCAAGAGTTTCCTTATTTTCCGGTCTGCTACAAGAGTGATCTGACGAACCGGGCCTTTACCAACCAAGGCCGTAGTGGGCTTGACCGACGGGTAAAGCCACTCTTGAGTCCATGGGCCAGGTGAATGGTCGTTGCAGCAGTTCTACGGCCCAATGTTTCGTAAAATGTGTAGAGTAGAAGTACATCGCGTGGGAAAGTCGTTGCGTTGACTCAGCCTATCATGATTGGCAGAGTGGACGTTGCTCGACTCTTTGGCCGATAGCTACCATAAAGGATGGTGTGGTGATGATTGCCAGCCCGCGAACTGTTGGCGGCGTAAACATGTTAGACATGTCGAGCTCGCGATCAATGACCCCCAAAATAAGCACCTTACGTTCGTGCGTGAGAGGGGAGGCATATGAAACACACCAGAAAAATGGACCTGCAGGCCAAATGCACCATGAAAGGACTGAGGCAGCATATTGCGTCAAACTTACCTGTTAATGGACGTATTAAGGCTCCAGAATTCGTCTATCTTTCTACAGTTCGTGCACTAATCTGCCGTCAGACTCGGATGCCGCGCCTGGAAACGTGTTTCCAACAACGACGCTAGTTATCTTCGGCCTCTTCTTAGGCCTCGCAAAATTTATTGCCACATACAGTTGCAACGACTCGATTACAGATATTCCTCGATCACCGATGCTGTTGCAGCCATTGTGAGCTGAGTAAAGTAGTAGCTCCGTCGAGGTCTTGACAGAAGGTCTCTTCACTCCTCAACCGACCGGTCTTTGCCTTTTGAGCCTTGGCGACTCAAGGATCACTGATCCGATGCAGTCTTTGTCCACTCTTGCAACTGGATGACGAGGGATCACCAGCCAAGTCGGCAGCGATCGTGCCCCTGGTTGATAATCGCGCAAATGTTGTAGCAGTGGTCCGGATGCGCTTCGTTGCAGAAGGCCTCATCTTACGCTTCCTGATGGATGGATGACTCCGATAGTGAACGTCGCCTCGAAGGCAAATGTATGCTCCTGCTGGATCGATCCGTTGAATGTCAGCATAAGATGACCAAGGGACGGAAGAGTGAGGGTATACGAAGCGCTCCTATGTGATGAATATGTGGTATCCCAAGACCCCCATGTCCACAGGATCATTATCGTGGGGGTGATCATGATTGGATTATCTCGACCGGAAGCATGCCACGTGAAAGACTATCTGAGCTGTGACCTCATGCTGTGGAATGGAGAGCGACGAGACGAGTGGAAAAGCTCCGAAGTTGGCTGATAGTTTCAGCGACACATGGTCGCAGGCCTTGGCCGGGAGAGGCATGGTGGGGGAGGTTGTCCGTCTTGCGCATCAATAACAATTAAACAAATGGGGTGAAACGCGATCCCGTGAGTTCTGAGCCGCACTTAGCAGCGATCACCGCCAAAGGTCGAACTTTGAACTCCCTCCCTTACATCCGCCAGTCATCCCTCTTTCTTGCGCTGTACCGCCTATTCTTGGAAGATGTGTCGCAATCACTGGCCCGGGAAAGATACTTTTTGCGCCTGGCGGGTTCTCGGGCCAGTTCAATTGGTATCCATACTTTACTCTTACTCAGAGTCAGGTGCCACCGTCAGTGGATCCATGCTCCTTCAGCACAGAGCTGTTGCACTTCATCGGCAGCTCGGCTTTATGGGGGACCACCTATGTGTAGCCAACAGCGATGAGGCACTCTCGACCATGTCATAGCTGTTGGCCTTCCGTTGTGCCGCAGCAAGTATGATGCGTCCGCAGTCACTCTGGCATTCTCTACTCTCTTTTAGGCCCACCAAACAGTTGGGGCCTTCAGATACAACCAGCCACGCCGCAGCACTGGTTTGTTCAGTCCACCCTTGGGGCTTGGCCAATGACCTGCCACTAGCATCGAACAAAGTGCCCGTGTCGTTGGTCTGTTTCATCCTGATGATGCGCGGATCCCACACTTCTGAGCCTACGCACGGCAGAGCTTCATATCGCCCTGCGCTTTCCCACCCATGTATTGCGCAACTCTCTACAGGCGCAAAAAGTTGCTCGCATACTTGACCGCCTTCTCCCTACACCCTCTTCATCCATCTCGCGTCTCTTCTCATCATTGTCTTCTCTTTGCCGGCGCTTTTGTCAAGTATACGCTGAGTTGTATCTTGAATGCCGCTAAACCCTACTAACCGAGGATTGTGACATTTTGGGATATCAGCTGATTTGAGGCAACCCACTTTATATCAGACGGGCGGAAACCGATTGGACTAACAAAGGATTATTATTTCAGAGGATATAGTGTCCTTTGGTAAGTTGGTTCCGTTAGCATCTTTTTGCGAGACATTTCATAAGTTCGGCTTAGCTGATGGGCTGTGCCTTCGATCAGAAACGTTAATCTCCGTCAAGACCCCCACCACCACGATTACTACTACTGTGTATCTTGCCCACCATGCCTTTGGCAGTAGATTGCTTTACCAATCCTGCCCCTGCGCCGCGCCAGAAGCCGTCTGACCGCAGCAGCAAAAAACCTCTTCAAAGGTCGGCTTCCACGAACAAAATACCATCTTACAAACCTTCCAGATTCGATCCGGCATACACTACTAACCCGCCGAAATCACTTTCGGAAAGAGCGAGAATCTTGCAGGAGAAGAAGAAGAAGAAGAAGAACGAAGCCATGGCCCCAAGGCAGCAGCCGCATCTGGGAAACATGATGGCTTCGAGGAGACCCAAGCACCTTGACTTAATGGAAGCAGTTTCATCTAAAGAGCATAGAACTTTGCAGGGCTTGCAAGTCTATGGACTGCTTAATACGAGACGGAGAAAGTCCCAGGATAACAATGGAATCAAGATCAAGCACATTCCGAACAGGGAGTCGTCGTACCGCGAGATTGCCTACAGCGAGTACGTCGCTCAAGCTTTCAATCTTTCAAACGACAATCTGAGCCATGGGCCTGGACAGAAATCAGAGGCTCCCGAGCCTTTCACACACGCAAAGCAGGACTCGGAAACCAGCGCAACATCTATGGACATCCCAGTAGCGTTGTCCGGGAAGGATCGCCGCCCGAAGATACAGGTGACCATTCCAAAAGCCAGACGTCGCTCATTCATCCAACCGCCGTACCGTTCGCCTTCGATGAGAGTCCGAGAGGCCCTGAAAACAGAGGATCTGGTCAGCGCCGTGTCTCCACCATCGACGTCAACGCGAGGCATGTCCAGTGACATCGGGCAGGTGCGGCTGTCGATCGTATCTCCGTTATCTGTTGTAGCCATGCCCAAGCCAAGACGGCCGTTCTCCGCGAATTCTTTTGAAACGATGAGCCTAGAGATGCCGAAGAGCGCTCCTCTATTGAAATCTCATAGCATTGACTCTTCTGATGACACCAGTGGACAAGACGATAGATCCTCCAATTACAGCGAGACATCCTCCATGTCCAGCTTGACCTCGGAGACCGACCTAATGAAGGCAGTTGAGCACCGGAGAGCAAGCCTTGCCTTCTCTATCATGTCGCCCACCGCGGCTGGCGTTTTCGATCATCCATATCCCAAGTTACCGAGGAGTGTGAAAAGCACCATGTCACTGGCCGACAAAGCCAAGCTAAACAAGCCCTTGCCTCCAGAGCCCGAACTTGGAGAAATCACCCCACTTACCATCTCGCGGTCCGGCAGCATGAAGAGACGGCACGGTCACGTGCCAGCACCACTGAACATGTGCAGGTCATCTACCATCAACCTACCATCGCGACGGATATCTCGATGTTCATCGTTGCGATCCAAGTACACGCCAGCCGACCTGGATGCCCTTGACGACGCGTTCCTCAAGCAAAGTCCACAGGAACTTGAGGAGCCCTCATTTGGCTATGCGGACTCACCAACCTTGAGCCAGGCCGAACTGGCTCTCGAGGCGCACCTTGGCACCATTGACGAAGATTCCGTGATCGAGTCGCACGAACTGCAAGTGCCGCTCCTGCATGGCCCTTTGCAGATTAAGCGCGGCCCCATGCATATGGAGCCGTCTCGGAAACCCCCTCCTCCACCTCCATCCCGATCGTCTCAGCAGGGTCCTAGCGAGGGATCGTCAGCCAAGCACAAGAAACTGCAGAAACGGCCACCTAGTCACGTCGCACTACAGATGCGAAGTGCTAGTAACGATTCTCTTCGCCGCAGGATATCGGCACCTGTCGTGGGCTCGAGCAGTAAGGCTTCCAAGATCCTAGGCCAGGCTACGGCCGTGCCCATGGAGCGGGAGAGTAGCTCGGAATCCAACACCAGCCCCACCAGGTCGTCCCATGCGTACTCTGACAGCTCTGACATGGCACGAGATGATTCTGCAACTCCCGAAAGTGATCTGTCCTTGTCGATCGCAGATACCGCCTTCGAAGAGATCCGTCGGCGGCTCGAGGTGCTCAGTCCAAAACTGGACGCAACAGAACATTTTTTTGCGCTCCGCAACAGGGTCTCGTCCGATGCCTATTCCGTCAAATTACCACTCCAAGCCCACAGCACCGCACAAACACCATTGACGTCAAGACCAACCACTTCCCATGGTGAAGATGATGAAATTCCAGAAGTTCCCCAGGTTCCCGCAGCGTACAAATCTGAATCGACTAACGAGTCGGCTATCGCTTTGGAAGGCTCGATTCCTCCACGCATTGAAGAACATGCTTGCGACGATAATGATGTGCATCCACTCGAACGACGTGGCCGTCCCGACAATCTCTCGGTCCGGACCCGTTCTTTGGGCTCGATTGCCATGTCCGAGATCCCCGATATGTACGCAGCCCTTCCGTCACCAGCCTCGACTATTCAGGCCCCTATGACCCAGGAGGAAGTTGAGCGCTTGATATCTGCAGATGCCGCAGAACTAGTATTACTTCGCATCCTTGAGAATTTAGACAACCTACAGGACCTTTTTGCAACAGCAACTGTCAGCAGAGGCTTCTATCGAACCTTCAAGCGACATGAGCTGCCCTTGATGAGAAATGCCCTCCATGGCATGTCGCCAGCGGCATGGGAGCTTCGTGAGATGAGTTCACCTTACCCGGGTCTGGAAGGCGACGGCAAGACTTCTCCGAAGCTCGGGTATTCACCAAGCGTCTACCTTCAGCATTACATGCGGGACATGTATACTATGATCGCTCTGAAATCGATGATATTGGTCCACTGCGAATCATTCCTACGCGCTGACACTATTACCGCTCTCGCCGGCGGTGAGACCGAGCGAGCTTCTCAGATCGACGACGCATTTTGGCGGGTATGGACCTTCTGCCGTATCTTCGGCTGCGGAACCAATCGAGAGGATGACATTACTGCGCAAATGGATTGGCTTCGAGGTGGTATCCTCGCTAAGCAGCAGCGGCGTGAGGGAAACAGCTCTGACTCGCCAAGCTTTGGGCAAGGAAATCATGGTGGCTTGACTGCTGAGGATCTCTATGACATGACGGAGATTTGGACCTGCTTGGGTGTTCTGGTCCGTGGTTTCCAAGGCAAGCGTGAGCTGGCCCGCGACGTGGGCATCTTCGAGCATGCAGGCAATGCTTCTGGTGATGTTGAGCAAGAAGATGCAGCGCTAGGTACGATCAGCTCTCTATGTTTTGAGAACATCAGCTAATGAATTGCAGAGGAGTGGACGTACCACCTCCTTACCCTGGCACCACCCGCAGTCCTTGCCGTTACCACACCTAGCAGCCCAACAGCAGTCACCTTCGCTCATGCTCAGACCCGCGGCTACACGAACTGGGCACCACCCGCACTTTCTCGCTCCACTTTCTTGAAGGAAGCTGTCTCCCGCGTCTATGAAGAACGTATGGCACTCCGTCATCCCACAGTCAGCAGCAACATGGCTTCGTCCCCTGATGCATCACCCTTGTCTCCCCAAAAGCCCTCAAACGCCCTTTCAGCCCGCCAACGCTGCGCCATGCACGCCGTCACTATCCGCGCCAAACGCCTCGATCCGTCTTTCGCCGCTCTTCCCGTCAGCGAAGAGCGACCTATGAGCAATTGGACAGACATCGTCACCAAGCTCGATGCCGATGTCACACCGATGCCGAATGGCCTCCCCACACCCGCGCCAACTCCCACACCTCCAAAAGTCTGCCTACACATTCCTGCCTCGCCATACCGGAAACCCACCCAGCCGTCGCCGAACCTACAAACACCCGCCATCTCTTTGCCCTCATCGATACCCACGGGCCCTCAGGTCCGGGATCCTGTCGACGTGGCGGTGGATCGGCTGGTGGCTATGGGGTTCGAAGAGCGGAGAGCGAAGAAGGCGCTTGCGGACACGGATAGTGGCAACAGTGTCGATTTCGATCGGGCGGTGGAGGTGCTTGTGCGAGAGCGAAAGAGAGATGTGGGGAACCTGATGCATGGGAGTTATAGGGGACGGAAGGTGGAAGGGGAGGGTGCGAGTGATAGAGAGGTCGAGACCGTAGGCCTTGGGTTGAGGAGCGCTATCGGAGAGAGTCCGGTCATGTGGACGTGAGGGAAAGAAGAAAAAGGATTCTGTGTCTATAGGAAACTGTATATATGTGTTGGATGAATATAATAAAACTGTTAACATCACCAATGTTAGACACTTCCTGCTGGTCAAGACTTTCGCGCAAGGAAAGAACTTATACTAGGCAAATCGTAACAATAGATTTTATCAATATTGTCGCATTTAAATCTTAAAAATACTAAACGTAAACTTAATAAAGTTGTAGTTTAATAAATAGAGAGACAAATAATAAATTAAATATTCTTTTGTTTGTTATATGCGAGCATTTATATAGATAAAGATATTATTTAAATATATTTTGTAATTTTAAATAAATATTGCAATATAGCAATAGTTTATTTACAATCTATTAATATAATTTCTTGTTATTGTAATAGCTTTTCTTTATATTAATATACAACAAATAGCTTTCGATAATGTAGATAAACAATACGTTATATATATTATCTTTTTTGATATTTTAATATTATCTAATATTTGTTTCAATAAACTTGTATATTATATCTTGCTATTTTGTTATTAACTTAAACAAAGACTTGTCAAAAAATATTAATTATTTTGTTGTATAATTAATTATATTTGCTTGTTAAACAATGCAAAATTGTTTGTTTTAAGAATTTATTTTTTTAATTTTTTTTAACTAATCATTTCTCGTTTAAGAAGACGTAATATTGTAAAGTTAAATATATTGATATTTTATTTCTTTTTATAGTATAGTTCTAGTCTATCGAAATATATTTATAAATGTTGCTTATAATATTCGAGAAAACTTTCTACTATTAACAAACAAATTTGTCAAGAATTATTTGCTTTAAGACAAGAAAGATATAAAACATTATAATTGCTTTAAATATTACACTTTTATTGTTATATAATTCTAGTAGTGTAGACAATCTTAACAACGATAACAAAAGAAATTTAATAGCTATAAAAAACATTAAGAGTTTTAGATTTAATAGCGAAGTCGATTCTACGATATACTATGCTTGTATATAATCGCAACATTAGAAATTAATAAATATTATTGTATTTAAATCTTATAAATCGATGATTTGTAATCAATTGATTGAATTTGATGTTCTTAGAATTTTACTAACAAAACTAGATGACGAGATTAAGAATCTAAAAATAATGTGTAGATGCGACAATCATCATGTTACGAGCTTACTAAAGCTGTACTAGTGGTTCAAGTTCTACGCCTTTGAAGCGAACCTATTATTATGTTCGACATGTTCGAGAAGCGAGCATTCTAAGTATGATGTTCGACATGCTTAACGAACGAACATTGCGAACAATTATGTTCGCTATGTTCGATAAACGAACAAAACGAACAACTAGTATTTTCTTAATATATAGAAAACTAAAATACGACTCTTTTATAAATTATGTTTAACTTATTATAGATTTTTACTTATTGTTACTTTGATTTATTGAATTTCTTTCAAAATTTATTAAACATAAAAATTGTTTATAGTTGCAAACTTTTATTATTAAGTAATTACTTACATTGTTTGAAGACGTTTACAAATCTTTTTAACAACATAATTTACTTTAATATTTTCGTAAAAAGTACTAGCGTAACACTTTGAACACTTTAAGAATATCTATATTAGGTCAACGCGTTTTTATCTCGAACACTAGCTCATTAACATTACGTCGATTATCAATTATAAGAGACGACAAAATTAGAATCAACAAATCTAATATCTATTATAAAGATTGTACTAATCTAGAGAACTAACTTATGCAAATAAATATCTATTTTATTTTCTATCTTGTTCTAGCGAATTAAAAAACGATTTTCGCATTAACATTTCTTAAAGAAAGAGTTCAACATTAGCTCAAATCAAACTTACGAAAATATTTAAAAAACTATGACGAAAATTCTCGTGCGATGTTCACAAACTTCAATAATTTCAAAAAAGAGCTTCGAAGAATCTTTAAAACATTTAACGAGAAACAAATCGCAAAAAAAGTGATTTAGCATTTAATTTAACGAATTTTTGCAATAGATTACGCAATTAGATTTCAAAAGTATGTTAATTTAATCGAATGAAACGATGTCGCATTTATAACAATGTTTCGACAAAATTTTAAAAACAATTTAAAGAACGAAATTATACGTGATGAAAAAACTTTTAACAACATGTTTAATCTTATTGAAGTAATTATCGATTTCGACGACAAATTATATAAAAGAGTTATGAAAAAAAGATACGATCAATCTTAAAAAAGAGCAAGAATCTTTTTTGAATTAACGATCGAATATTAGCAAAGAGAATCTCGTTTTAACTAGAAATATAATAATTTTAATTATCGTAAATTTGCATTTATAAAACTAGATTTTACTTAACAACGTAAAGAGAAAAACTTTAAAAAAAAGCAAAATAACAAATTTCAAAAAACGTGCTATTCATGTAACAAATTAAGTCACTTCGCAAGAGATTATTAATCATGAAATTTAATAAATCGTCGACAAATCAATGCTATGTTAAGAGAGATATCTAATAGCTAAAACGACATTAGAAAGCAAATTAACACAAAGATGAATATCTTCAAAATTAAATCAAACGACAACTACTATTTAATAAAAAATCTAAATTAATTATAGAAAGTTCTAGATAAAACATTATCAAATAAAGCATTCGCATTTACGCAAAAAGTTAATCAAATACTTAATGAAACTATAAGAGCGAAACGATTAAAAACGTTATATTTTTATTTAGCAACAAACTTAAACGACGAATACAACTAAAAGAACTTTCGCGAATGCCTAAACGACATCACGAAACATCTTAAGACTTTAGCTAGTTTATCGAAGAAACAATAGATAAATTATATCGTAAATAAATGCGAAAAAACGCTAAAAAGCGACGTCACTATAGAAAGAAATATTTTTGATGAAATTGAACGACAATTAAGCAATGTTAATTTATCTAAATAAGTAATAAAGAAATCAAAAAAAAATGCGACATTTAGTTGAACAAAATGCTATAACGACTTATGCTAAACTTATCTAGAAAATAAAAAAGAAATTAATTGATTCTCTAAAAAGTTAAAGTTATTAATTTAGCATAGAAAGAAAGCTTAACGCAAGCAAACGTTCGAAGTAGAAGTTGCAACACAAAAACAAGAAAAAGTTTAAATTTTTTAATAAAAAGCATATTAAAGAAATGCAATATGTTAGTCCAACAATAGCAACTAAATTTATTAGCATACGCATGATGTTTTATCACATTAATTAAGATTAATAATTATTAATTCATCGCAATGATCGATTTTGATGCAATAAATAATTTTATAATTAAAGCTTTTATTAAGAGAAAAAAATACTTTATTTAAAAGAAGTCTAACGCATACAATTTAATGATTGTAGATAAAAACTCATTATTTAATAAGAATGAAAGAGTGAACAAAGAAACGAAATTATTATCAATAGTTATTTAACAACATTACGAGAAACTAATCTTTAATATAATGAAAATAATTACTTATAATATCGTTTTAAAAATGCTTTGATTGAAGCAACACAATTTAGAAATTAATTAAAATACACAAGTACTTAGATTCGTACAATGTGATCACATAATTTACATTTAATTTACGCATCAATAGCGTTCAATAATAGATAAAAGATTAAGTCAAAAATCGATCGCAAATAGCGAGCTTACATTTTTGCAAAAAAACGATTTAATAAAGTTCGACTTAACAAACATTAACAAAGATTAATTGAGTCACAAAGTTAAAATAAATGAAAAAAATTACGAATTTTCTAAAAGCTTTGAACTATTTAATATAACGAAAAAATCGCTAAAACACGTATTACGAATATATAACAATTGAGAGCATCTATTTCAAGAAAAGAAAACGACAAAGATTTTTTCTAAACATTAATTGTGAAATTACGAAATTAGACTTAAATTAGACAAGCAATTCACGTTTGAATTTATATATACTTTATTCGAAAAAAAGCTTAAAGTACTTCGCAAATACTTGGCAAAAAACGAAAAAAAAAAATTTATTAAAAAATTCTAATTATAGACAAGATACTTAATTCTTTTTGTATTAAAGAAGAATAAAACTCTTCGTCTATGTGTTAATTACTAGAAGCTAAACAATATTACGATCAAAAATTAATACTTATTACTTAATATTAGCGAACTTCAAAATTAACTATTTAAAGCAAAGTACTTTATTAAACTAGACTTACGAAAAACGTATAATTAAATTAGAATAAAGACAAAGAAAAAGTAAAAGATAGCTTTTCGCACACGATATAAATTATACAAATACACAATAATGTCGTTCGAATTTACAAACGCTCTAGTAACGTATTAAAAAATGATCAATGATGCACTACGACAATATTTGAATCAATTTGTTATAATATATTTGAACGACATCATAATTTACTCAAAAATCTTAAAAAAGTATGTTAGTTATGTCTTTAAAGTATTAGAATATTTAAACATAAAAAACTTACATTTTAAGTCAAAGAAATGCGAATTTTATCGAAAGAAAATTAACTTTTTCGAATTTGTCGTTGAACAACATAAAGTACGCATAAATTTTAAAAAACTACGAGCAATTAAAGAATAAAAACTACTAATAAATGTTAAAAAAGTATAATTCTTTCTAAGTTTCATAAACTACAATAAGAAATTCATTAAAAACTACTTAATAAACGCGATATCATTAACGAATTTTACGAAAAAAAATACGCCATAATTATAAGAACTTATAGAAGAGAAATTATTTCAAAATCTTAAACTAAAATATTTAAAGAAATTAATACTAAAGATATACGATTTGCGATTGTTAAACAAAATTAAAATTAACGCATCAAATTTAATTATCAATGCATGCTTCAATTAAAGACATGAAGATATATAACATCTAATAACATATCTTTTAAAAAAAGTTTCATCAATTGAACAAAACTATGATGTTCACAATAAGAAACTACTTGCTATAATAGTTTTCTTAAAATTATGAAAAGTATATACGAAAGAATTGTTAAAACTTACGATTCTTATAAATTACAAAAATCTTGTGCACTTCATTATTATTAAACAACTTAACAAAAAACAAATGCGATAATTAGAAAAACTTAAACAATACAAGTTTAAAATATAATATATTTTAGACAAAAATAATAACAAAGCAAACGCACTTAATAGAAGAAATAATTATATAAAAACAAAAGAATTGTTTAATTACAACATACTTAAAATTAACAAAAACGAATTATTATTAGCAAACAAATACGAACTAAATGTTACACTACAAATACTTCAAGATAATACAAAAGAGTTTCTAATAAAGAAAGAAAAACTTCAAATATTTATTGACAAAATTGACGAATATATAAAAAAGCATTATGATAAATCATTGCAAGAGCACTTAAAAGTAACAAAAATTCTTTAATTTTTACGCTAGCATTGTTAGTTTTTATAAATGAGACAAGTTATTAAAACATACATTAAACGATGTCTTAATTGTTAATAGAACAAACATGATACACATGCGAATTATGACGAAATTCAATATTAAGAACTACTTGAATCGTTATAAAATAAAGTTACAATAAACTTTATTATTAAGTTGTCGAAATCGACGAATTTAGCAATTAAAGATAGATATAATTCGATATTAGTAATAATTAATAAGCTTATTAAGTACTTACATATTATTGCATGCAAAGAGAAGTTCATCGCAAAACAATTAAAATACATTATATTAAATCGACTTATACGATATCACGATATATCTAAGAGACTAACTAGTGACAAAGACAAGCTCTTCACGTCTAACTATTAAAAGACGCTTTTCTTAATGTTAGATACAAGACTTTAAATGTCTATTATCTATTATCTAATTACGAATAATTAAATAGAAAGAACAAACTAAAGTCTTAAGCAATATTTAAGACACTACATTAACAATATTTACAATAATTGAATATTACTTTTATCTATAACATAATTAGCACTTAATGCAAAGATTTTAAATATCACTAAAATAACTTTATTCTTCGTCAATTATAGTAAGAAATTAAATCTCTTTAAGAAAGAACGTACGCATTTGTTTACGCAATTAGTTATCAAAAGAATAGCGACATTAAAAAAGATGCACGACAACATTTTAAAAATGCAAGAAAGATCAATCAAGTATTAAAATAAAAAACGAAAAACGACATCTTAATTAAAAGAGAAAAATAAAATATATCTTTTTACAAAAAATTTTAGAACAAGAAAGCTAAACAAGAAATTAAATCATGTTAAAATCGAATCGTTTCTCGTTAAAAAAACTAAAAGATCAATCAATTACGAACTTGACTTATTTAAAAACGTTAAAATATTTCTAGTATTTTATATCTTATTGTTGAAGTTAGCAAACTTAATTACGTCTTTATAGAACACATTTTATTTTTATTCGCAAAAAGAGAATCAATTCGAAATTAAAAAAGTTCTACGACAAAAATATCAAAAATATCATATCAAATAAAAAGAATATTTTACTTCGAAAAACATCTAAAAATTAGAAAAGAATCTTAATCGTTATTAGAATCTTCTAAAGAAGTTTTATTAAAACAAGATATAAAAATAGCATTTTAATTTTAATTAGTCGAAAATTAAAACTATTTGAACAATATATTAAACAACAATTCGAGAGTCTTTGTAACGAATTCGACGAAATGTGCTTCATTCATTTTTAAATCGTCAATGTTTTTTCATTTCGTTACGATCATTTTTTTTTTCTTATTCTTCAAAAAATCTAATTGTTTTTTTAGTCGACTTAGCTTTGCATGCGCATCGCGCACTTCTTTCTTTAAGTGCATTCGTTTTTTATGAATTCGTTTAATCGATGCAAGAGAAATTGTTAAATTATAATCACAATTAGATCGCACACACTTTACACACTTTTTAAAATCATTATTTACACAATAGGTTTTACTAGACATCGTACAATTACGACAAGAACGCATCGCTAAAGACATCAAATTTAAAGCGTCAAAAAAATCTTTTTTTCAAAAGAAAGAATTTCTAGTATTAATTTTTCTTGAAGACATGATAAGAAAACATTGAATTTTAAGACGAAAACTTCGAAGAAAAAAAATAATGTTACGAACTTATTAAAGTTGTATCAATGATTTAGATTCTACGTCTTTAAGACGAATCTATTATTATGTTCGACATGCTTAAGAAGCGAACATCTTAAGCATGATGTTCAACATGCTTAACGAACGAACATTGCGAAAAATCAAGTTCGCTATGTTCGATGAGCGAACAAAACGAACAATTAGTATTTTCTTAGTATATAGAAAACTAGAATACGACTCCCTTATGAATCGTGTTCAACTCATTATAGGTTTTTACTTATTGTTACTCTAATTCATCGAACCTCTTTCAAGATTCATTAAACATAGGAATTGCCTATAGTTGCAAATCTTTGTTACCAAGTGATTGCTTGCATTGCCTGAAGACGCCTACAAATCTCTCCAACAACATAACCCACCCTGATACCTTCGTAGGAAGTACCAGCGTAACACATCATGCGAGCGCTAAATCTGCGTTTCGGTGTCTTGGCAGTTGATTCGGGCGCAGCAACATAAACATACATAAAGAAAACAACATACACACTACAGTAGTGATTTTCAATTCAAGCTCTACTCTTAGCATGGACGCTCAACCAGATTTTCAAGGACTTTCTCAGGCATTCGTCGACAGCGCTAACGCAAATGCTGCTGCTTCTCGTGAGATCGTCCTTCTTGCTAATATACCTGCTATCAACAACGGTCAGCGTCTCTTTGAAGTAGTCCAACGCTTAGCTACGAGCGTCGACAATCTCACCAACACTGTTAACACCTTGGTAACCGATGTCAACACCTTGAGAGCCGAAGTCAACACCTTGAGAGCCGATGTCAACACCTTGAGAGCCGATGTCAACACCAGGTTTGACAGCCTTGAGCTTCGTTTAAGCGCAGAGTCAGTGTATTACTTCTCATTAACAAGTCTCATAGAATAACCTTTTACAGTTCTCTAAATAATACGGCTCGAGTATACAACTCTCACATCTCCAGTCGGGATATGCCACTTCGACCATTGCATAATCAACAGAACATAATGGTGGAAGGATTTCCTAGAGATTCGGCTACTTTGATGCGACTATCGGGTTAGACTAAGCTTTGGATTCAAAGACTTTTTCAAATTAACGTTTTGACAGGCAATGTACTCACGACGTTGCTTGAAGCGTTTCGTTTGCCAACCGATGGAACTGTGGAGACCAAAAAAAGAAGGTTTAGGGAATTCGTTGGGCTTGTGGTTGATGCCTAAAGGGTACAGACTGTGAACATACGTGGGGAGTTTGGCAAGTGAAGCTATAGCTTGTTCTTTGGTGTCTAGGGGCTACAATTAATGCTGGACGAAAAGAGGGGCTCTGAATCCGGCGGTCAGAACACCACAAAATAGATTCTAGGTGGAAAGCGACTAGCAATATACACTATTCGATTGTGCTATAACCACGCACAATCTTGCTTAAATATTGCGAATTTAATATTATTCGAGTCGCAAAAGAAACGGCCATTTCCTCGGTGACACCTGGCAGGCGATACATCTCTCTTCATCCATCAGTCCAGGGAAATGAGAGCCTCTCTGACAATGTGTTTCCATTGAATGCGGAGAAAGAGAACCGGATATAATAAACTAATGCTCTCTCATTGATCCGGGGAATCGGGATGGTTCCCATGTGAACTGATCTCGTACCTTACAGCCTTGGCGTGTACTTCTATTCATCCCGAAGCATATGACAACACACGTCCCGAAATTTTATTCTCCACCGTTCAAGCATCCATGGCTTTTGCAACCCTTATTCCTCGAGTGCGTGCCCATACGTGAAACACTTGAAATCCGCGATGCGCAGTGAGGGCGGTAACGAAGACCATCGCCACCGCCATCTCCACTCAGCCTCCGAGTCTGTCCCACTTCGTCCCTCCCTCGAGCGCGCCTACAGGTCCGACTCCGCTTCTGAGGATGAGTTTTCTGACCTCGATGTTGCTCCAGATGGCAACCCACAGTACCAGAATAACAGGAAATGGCCATGGACCGCAAGATTCCGGAGAATTATATCTGGGGGGGAGCCCAATGGTGAGCACGCGGGCAAAGCGCGGCGGAGTCCGTCACCAAGCAGGGCTAGAGGATGGTGCTGGCGTCGAAGATACTGTCTCATCATTGCAGGCATCCTGCTTGCAGGGCTCGTTACAATATTGAGTGGAGGAGCGTTGTGGGTGTATAAGAGCGCGCCTGAGGATGGAGTATGTTGTTCCACAACGTTCGCAATGGCGAGACTGACAGTATATGGTAGCTTTCACCTCCTTGGTACCCAACGTCTCAAGGCGGTACCGTGTCGTCCTGGCAGGAAAGCTACAAGAAAGCAAAAGCAATGGTCGAGCGCATGACGATTGTGGATAAAGTCAACGTTACCTCGGGAGTAGGCTGGTCGCAGGATTTGTGTGTGGGTAATACTGCACCTGCAAACAGTGTCGGTTTCCCACCGCTATGTCTACAGGATGGACCGCTCGGTCTACGCTTCATGGACCATAGCACTGCATTTCCGGCAGGAATCACTGTGGGCGCAACTTGGAACAAGGACTTGATGTACAAAAGAGGCAGAGCGCATGCGATGGAAGCAAAGGGAAAGGGAATAAATGTGCTTCTTGGACCTGCCATGGGCCCCTTCGGACGCATGCCCGCCGGTGGACGAGTCTGGGAAGGCTTCGGAGCGGACCCAGTATTGCAAGGAGTGGCCGCATCGCAGACCATAAAGGGGATACAAGATGAGGGCGTTATGGCGACAGCGAAACATTACATCGCGAACGAGCAAGAGCATTTCCGGCAATCCTTCGAATGGGGTCTTCCCAATGCTCTCTCATCCAACATTGACGACCGCACTCTCCATGAGATCTATCTTTGGCCCTTCGCTGACAGCATCCGGGCTGGAGTCGCTAGCATAATGTGCAGCTACAACCTGGTCAACAACTCTTACGCCTGCGGCAACAGCAAGCTCCTCAATGGCATACTCAAAGACGAGCTAGGTTTTCAAGGCTTTGTACAGTCCGACTGGCTCGCCCAACGTAGCGGTGTCGCCAGCGCTCTAGCAGGTCTTGACGTGACGATGCCTGGGGATGGTTTGCGCTGGATGGATGGCAAATCGCTCTGGGGCCCTGAGCTTACCAAAGCGGTCCTCAACGGCTCCGTCCCAATGCCTCGAATCGACGACATGACTACCCGCGTAGTAGCAGCATGGTACCAGATGAAGCAAGATAACACCACCGCCTGGCCGTCTCCACCTCCTAACGGCACTGGCGGCCCTAATTTCTCTTCTTGGACGAACGACAAAGATGGGAAAATCCACCAAGGCAGCGATGACCCCACCACGGGCGTCGTAAACCACTTCGTCGACGTCCAGGGCATTGGCAAAGATTTCCATGGCCGCCTTGCCACGCAGATTGCTGCTGAAGGTACCGCCCTCGTCAAGAACGTTAACAATATCCTTCCTCTATCCCGCAAGGGCGCCCACGCCTCGTCAGGAACCAAATACCGCGTAGGCATCTTTGGTGAAGATGCCGCCCCGAATCCTAACGGGCCGAACGCTTGCCCAGACCGAAGCTGCAACGTCGGTACTCTAGGTTCAGGATGGGGTAGCGGTGCGGTGGAGTTCCCCTACCTCGTTCCACCCATCGAAGCGCTCATCTCCTCTTTCTCCAACAGCAGCGTCCTCCTCACTCAACAACTCAGCAACACTCTTCCCGCGAAAATGCCCCGCTCAATACCCTCCTCCCAAGATCTCTGCCTCGTCTTCATCAGCTCCGATGCCGGCGAGGGTTTCGAGTCTTGGAACGGCATCCGTGCTGACCGAAACGACCTGCACGTTGACAACGACGGCGATGCCCTCGTGCAACACGTTGCAGCCACCTGCGGCGGTCCTGTCATCGTCATCATACACGCGGTCGGTCCTGTAATACTTGAATCCTGGATCGAACATTCAAACGTTCACGGCGTCCTGCTCGCCAATCTCCCCGGTGAGGAAAGTGGCAACGCACTCGCTTCCGTCCTCTTCGGCGACGTCGACGCCAGCGGTCGTCTCCCTTACACAGTGCCCAAATCTCTGGCCGACTACGGCCCTGGAGGCCAGGTGCTCTACTACCCAAACGGCGTCGTCCCGCAACAAAACTTTGATGAAGGTGTCTTCGTGGACTATCGCTACTTCGACGCTCATAGCATTGAGCCCCGCTACCCCTTTGGCTTCGGCCTTTCATACACAAACTTTAAGTTTTCCAACTTAACGCTCCTCTCTTTGAATCCGCGCTCGCCCTCTCCGGCCCCTCGACCCGATGGCATATCACCACCGGCTTACAGCACTGATATCCCAAGTCCAGAAACGGCGCTTTTACCGAAGGGGTTCAGGAAGCTGAAGAATCGAGTCTACCCTTACATTAATTCTGTGATGGATATTCACAAGGGCTCGTATCCCTACCCGAAGGGCTACGACAACCCCCAGCCGCTCTCACCAGCTGGAGGTGCTGAGGGCGGGAATCCAGATCTGTACACCCCGCTGTTCAGCGTCAACGTCACGGTCACCAATACCGGAAAGCGGAAAGGCTCGCAGGTAATACAACTATACGTCTCAATGCCGGAGGGGGTTATTGACAGCAGCACTGGAGATAAGATCGGTTTCCCGCCTTGGCAGCTCCGTGCTTTTGAGAAGGTCGAGATTGGACCTGGGGAAAGCGTGCACATACAGTTGAACGTGACGAGGAAGGCGATCAGCTACTGGAGTCGGGGTCTGGGGAATTGGGTAATTCCTGATGGGGCTATCAAGGTGGGAGTCGGAGCGAGTTCGAGAGATCTGCCGCTACAGGAGGAATGGAAAGGGTGATGAGACATAAGGGCATTGACAATATACATGGGCGTAAGGAACAATAGCGGCATGGCTGCGAGGGCATGGATCGGTTAGCAACATCATGGGGGTGCGAGACGTGCATTTACGGACGTTTACTGTACAGTAAAGCTTTCCCTGTCGCATACGCTGGCAGAGTGCTGAAATCAGGGTTGACTGCATCAATCACTATTTTCAGGTGTATTGCGCCTTTGCATAACGCATCGACGAAATGATGATGGACTGAACCGTGATAGCCCATCGTCAAATTGGGAAGATGTCAAAGAGTTCTAACCACACAGTCAGAAGAAATAAGAGAAGAGGGTTTTGCCAAGCAATTAGCTTTGATACTATGGTCTTGTATATTGGACACGACTATTCAACGTGAAAAGCGATGTTGTGGAAACAATACAGCTGCACGACATAAAGCTCTAGAGCTGATTCGGTACCCGCAAAGCCTGGTCACGTGCACGCGCTATCGCCACGGTGGGCTTCATCCCACCTTGAAACCACAGGCATCCTTGATTAATTTCCTCGTGCTAGTTGAACATTACACGTTATCCAGTATCACCGAGTATCGAAACGACCATCGCCAAAACACCGGAATACGAATAGAAAATCATTTCCACCATGGGTAGGATCGGTGATGGCGACGTCCACGCTGCATACGTCGAGTTCCGCGCAAAGGAATCTGACAAGGTATCCCACCCCCAACGAACCTCCATCATCATCCTATTACCTCTATCGTTATCATAGATCTACTACGCATCAGACCATCAATCCCTTCTCTTCTACTCTCCACAATCGTAGTCCTTCGCTAACACCCCATCCCCCAGTGCCTTTCCGCACAATGCATCTACTGCCAATCCGTCCGCGCCAAAAACACCTCCCGCCAGCGCCAACACCTTATCGAATGCCCCAACTACCTCTCCGCCATGAAGGAGCACAACCCAGACAACCCGATCCTGCACGAAGCCGTCAATGGCCCACCTCCGCCCTCGCAAAACACCCCGCTCAAGACCCCCAAGAAGCGTGACCTCGACACCATGATCGTCGGTGGTACGCCGGGGTTCCAAGGCACCAGCTCCATGGGCCACAGCTATACCATCCCGACGCCGAAGCTGGAGCGCGACTTCCAGATGAGCGTGCAGCTGCAGCCGAAGATTGGCGTGGGCCCCGGGATCTGGGGCCAGAGAAACTGGCTGGGATTTGTGAGTGGGCATTGGAATGGGAGGTGGGGTAAGGGGACTGTCGTGGTATTATACTCTCCTCACCCTTCTACCCGACAGCATCATCGACTGCCCGTTTCCTGCTTGAACATGGCGGTGTGCTGATTTGATCGAATGCAGCCCGGAGGTCAAGACTCGCAGCTCGTCGCCCCGGACCTCTCCACCCACCTCGACGCGACCTACATCTTGCAAACGCACGACCACCCCCCAGCCTTCATCTCCGTCAAATCCGAGGGATGGCGCGTTGGCCCGCGAGAGATCCTCGAGAAGCTGGAGGATCCGGCGGTAGCGGACGAGGTAGATCCGAAGAGCTACTGTTTCCGGCTGTTTGTGCATATGGAGACGGGAGACACGCGGTATCTGCATTTGAATACGGGCATGTGGGTTGGGAGTGGTGTGAGGAGGGGGACGGAAGGTATGTCCTGTTCTATGCTTTTCTCTTGTCTACTAGTCGCTTTTGATGGGGAAATGGAGCTGATGTGGATACGGCAGTCATCTATGATGCATACCGCGTCACCTAGACAGGTCACATCCTCGGGCGTTTCTCTTGGTACGATAATAAAAGGCGAATTTGGGTGCTCGGTTGGGGGCGTGGACGATACCTTCAGCGGTATCTGTCCCGGGAATAGAGCTGGGTGACATTACTCTCTGTAAGCCATGGCGGAACGGAGCGACTAGCCCCCCTACATTTGCTGAGGCCGTGGGGGCTTCTCTTGCGGTAATTGCGCTACATTTTGAGAGACACAAGCTTTTGATAACAGGTCTTCTTCTCCTTTTGCTCTCAACACAGCACTCTCGATCATATCGCAACAATCTTCCACCCCCCGTGATTGATTCGTGTAACAACAAAGCCTCACGAGAAAGACACAGCAATGCC
>JAABUS010003025.1_pt1 | contig 28938 bp, 26 predicted proteins | sample 5560161 | NCBI WGS metagenome assembly JAABUS01 (sample SAMN10711885, study PRJNA513376) | rock metagenome | isolation source: Antarctica rocks | place: Antarctica: Victoria Land, Trio Nunatak nord | collected 2016-01-04
AATTCCCTTTCAACCTCACATCAAAATTAAACCGATCAACCTTTACTATTCTTATACCGATAAAAGAAGCATGGTTTGGATTGAGCAGATAATTATATTCCAAATCAATAATGGCAGAAGGGACTTTTAAAACAGCAGCCGTATTGGCATTCAACCAATCGCTGCCCAACTTTTGGGTAAAAGGATATTGACCTACAGAATTCCAATTTGCATGAACATTTGCCAAATCCCCGATCTTTACTTCCTCGATCTTCAACTCATCCAAAACTTCAATAATCGCAATCGAAAAATTTCCGGCAGCCAAAGAAGCGCCGCTTTTATGCGCCAGGTTTTCTAAACAAGCCAAAGCAACAGAACTGGCCGTGTAAATCATTTTTTGGTTGATGGCATTCCAGCGGCCATCAATCCCGGAAGCGGTTAAACTATTGGCATATTTGGTCTGACTAATCCGGTAAACAAACATCAAACTCAGTTAAGCAGTTATGCCGTAATCAATGCGGATCAACTCACTTTTGATCATATTAATGCCAGTTAACGTATCCAATAAATCCATAGGAACGGCATTGATACCAATATTAAGATGCGGCAACCAGTTTTTAAATTCTTCTAACGAACCGAAAGTATCCATGCCTTTGTCAAACAATTCAAAAAGTTGGAGCAAATGTTCGCTTAAACCAGTGTTTAATTCTTTGCCGGTTTTAATGTATTTTCTTAAAGTTGGTTCGGTTAAATCCAGAATGTGCGCTGCATCAGTTTGCGTAACGCCTGCTATTTCAATCAAATCCTGGATGGCTTTCGGTTCCAGACCTTTTTTGATGGCATCATGTTTTGCCTTTGGCGAAGTGAAAAGCTTTTCGTAAGGTTTGATCAAGGTTAAAGCTTCCTGCGTCCGCTCTGATAAAACTGAAGGTTTGCTTTCTATCGTTTGATATTCATTGGTTGCTTTCATACTCAAAAGTAATTATTTTTTATTTAAAAAGAAAATATTTACTTTTGAATATTGATAAAAGAAGTATTGCTTATCAAAGTCAAAAATCAACAGGCACAACTTTTAAGTTATAATCACAAAAAAAGAAAATTCCTGACGGGTTTATTTTAACCGGTCTGTTTGTTCCGTTTTAAGACCGGCCAAAATAACTTAACTGCTTACTGCGCCAATCTTCCTCAGCAGCTTCCTGTTTTCCCTTTTATGGAACAAATTATAAACCATCTTATAAATGATCGGTAAAAGAAGCAAGGTTAAAATAGTAGAAGTAATCAAGCCGCCAATGACTACGATGGCCAAAGGTTTTTGTGTTTCCGAACCGATCCCGGTTGAAATAGCAGCAGGCATCAAGCCGATGGCAGCCATTAAAGCAGTCATTACAACCGGGCGGACCCTGGAGATAACACCTGTTAAAATCGCTTCATCTACCTGTACACCTTCCAATAAATTTTTACGGAAAACGGAGATCAGGATCACACCGTTTTGGATACAAACACCAAACAAGGCAATAAAGCCGATACCTGCCGAAATACTAAAATTGGTATTGGTGATATGCAGGGCCAAAATACCGCCGATCAAGGCAAACGGTACGTTCAGGATAACCAAAACCGCATCTTTCATGTTGCCAAACGTCATGAACAGGATCAGGAAGATGACCAGCAAACAGATCGGAACCACATTGGCCAAGGTGTTCGATGCACGGATCTGGTTCTCAAATTCGCCGTTCCAAGTAAAAGAATAACCTTGGTTCAGCTTGACTGCATGGTTTACTTTTTGCTGCGCTTCGGCAATCGTGCTGCCCAAATCACGTCCCCGCACCGAAAATTTGACGGCAATATACCGTTGGTTATTGTCGCGGTAAATAAATGCCGGTCCGGTCAGTTTGGTGATTTCAGCGATTTCCTTAATGGCAATTTTAGAACCGTTTAACGTTGGGACCATCAGGTTTTCAATCTTTTCTTCAGTGTCCCGGAAATCTTTTTGGTAACGGATCCGGATGTCAAACTTGCGTTCTCCCTGATACAAAGTTGTGGCTGCTTTTCCACCGATAGCCATTTCGATTACCGAGTTGGCATCTGCGGTAGAAACGCCATAAAGTGCCATTTTGCTTTGATCCAGCTCGATCCTAAATTCCGGCTGGCCAAGGTTTCTTAAAATACCGAGATCTTCTACACCATCAATTTTTTTCAACACACGCATAACTTCATCGGCCTTACTGTCCAAAACCTTGAAATCAGAACCGAAAATTTTAACAGCCATTGAGGCAGGAACACCAGCCACAGCTTCCGCTACGTTATCAATAATGGGCTGCGAATAATTGAAAATAATACCGGGGAACTGGCTCAGCTTTTTATCCATTTGTGCGATGAGTTCTTCCTGGGTGATATTTCGCTTCCAGTCGTCTTTCGGAACCAAGTCAACCTGAATCTGGACGTTGAAAAAACCTTTCGGGTCTGTACCGTCATTCGTTCTGCCTACCTGTGATAAAGTTTGCCTCACCTCCGGAAAAGAACCCAGGATGCTGCGCATCTTATTGGTGGTGTTGACAGAACTTTCCAGCGAGGTACTCATCGGCAATTGTGCGGTAACCCACAATGCCCCTTCATTCAATTGCGGTAAAAATTCTGTGCCTAACAATTTGGCGGAGGCAAAAGTCAGTGCCATAATAACCAAAGCGACAATCAGGCTTAGTTTCTGATTTTTGTAGGTGAAATTGAACATTTTGCGAATGCCGTTCTCAAAAAAGATCACCACCGGGTTATGCTTTTCGCGTACATTTTTGCGAAGTAAAATGCTGGATAAAGCCGGAACCAAGGTTAGCGTGAAAATCAAAGCACCTAATAAAGCAAAACTTAAAGTGTAGGCCAAAGGCGAAAACATTTTACCTTCCACCTTTTGAAAAGCAAAAATCGGCATCAAACAGGTGAGGATGATCAGCTTGGAAAAGAAGATGGCTTTTCCCATTTCCGTACCCACGTTTTTAAATAAGCCAAGCTTGGCCAGCTTATTAAATTTCTCCATGCCTACTTCTTTTGCACGATGGTCCAGGGCAACATAAATCCCTTCCACCATCACCACCGCACCATCAACGATAATCCCGAAATCAACGGCTCCCATTGATAACAGGTTGGCACTCATACCTTTCAGCTTCAAACAAATAAATGCAAAAAGCAAGGCTAAAGGAATGATAATGGTTACCGTTAAAGTGGTACGCCAGTCGGCCATAAACAAAAACACGATCACGGTTACCAGTACAATGCCTTCAATCAAGTTATGGATAACAGTATGAGTGGCAAAATCCATCAAGTTCGTACGGTCGTAAAAAACATCAATTTTGGTGTCTTTTGGCAGGATATGGTCGTTGAGGTCTTTCACTTTCTCCTTGATCCGAACCAAAACCTCGGCCGGGTTTTCCCCTTTTCGCATCACCACGATACCTTCTATCTCGTCATTGGCTTTATCACGGCCAACTTGTCCAAGCCGCGGTAAACCGCTTTCGTGGATATCAGCAACATTCCGGGCCAGAATTGGTACGTTTTTTACGTTTTTGATGATGATGTTTTGAATCTCGCTGATGTTGTTGATCACACCAATCCCGCGTACCACATAAGCTTGATTGTTTTTTTCGATCACATCACCGCCCACATTGATGTTGCTCCTGTTGATTGCCGTAAACACATCCAGCGAGGTTAAACCATATTTTTGGAGCAGGGCAGGGTTGACGCTTACTTCATAGTCTTTTTCTTCTCCGCCAAAACTGTTTACATCGGCAACACCCGGAATGGCTTTAAACTGCCGGTCAAGCACCCAATCCTGCAAAGCCGTCAGTTCGTGGATGCTTTTGGTTTTGCTGCGGAGCGTATAACGGTAAATTTCGCCGGTTGGGCCGTAAGGCGGTTCTACTTCCGGTTTTACACCATCCGGAAGGTCAGCGTTTAATAAGCGGCTCAATACTTGCTGCCGGGCAAAAGCATCATCGACATTATCATCAAAAATAATGCGGACATAGGACAATCCGAAGGAAGAAGTGGTACGCAGGTTTGATTTTTTCTGAACAGAATTCAGCACTGTTTCCATCGGGATGGTGATCATCCTTTCTACTTCTTCCGCACTGTGCCCTTGCCATTGGGCGATGATAATGATCTGGGTATTCGTAACGTCTGGAAAGGTTTCAATCGAGGTATTTAGATAACTAATCACGCCCAGGACCGCCAGGACACCTGTTAAAAAAAACACAAAAAAGCGGTGTCTCAACGAAAAGTATATGATGTTTTTAATGAACTTGTCCATTGTATTTTATTAGTTGAAATTTGTCAGGCTGACATGGATCAGCATAAATTTTGATTGCTGTTGATGCGAAAAAAATGCTGGGCCAGCTTGAAGTTTATACATCGTATTGTTGATGCTTCTTTTATCACATAAAAAGTGGTGCCTATGTTTTAATCTGTTTTGGTTAAAGCAAATACAAGTTTTTAGGCGATAAAAGAAGCATGGTTATTTTTCCTGGCCTGCAATTAAACAAGCTTTTATTCTTCCGTCAAAGCATCGTACAACAATAATTGATTTTTGGAAACCAGCATTTCGCCCGCTTTCAGCCCGGATGAAATGTAGCTCACATTATTTACGGTTTTGATCACATTGACTTCCCGGACTTGCATACTGCATTTGCTTAGGTAAATGATCACATAGTTTTTGCTGTCGTTAAAAATAATGGAAGAAGCAGGTACGGTAACGGATTTTGTCTGTTCATTATTGGTAATGATCACCGAAGTAAACATTTCCGGTTTCAACAACATATTTGGGTTTGGCAAAGCGATTTTTACTTTCATTACCTTGTTGTCCGGATCCAGTACAGAGCTAACTTCATTTACCTTACCTTGGAAAACTTTTCCCGGGTAGGCTAATGTACTTACTTTGGCGGCATAACCGTTTTTGACTTTAGAAATATCACTTTCAAAAACATTTGCCCAGATCCAAACATCTTTCATATCCGAAATGGTGAACATGCTGGCGGCATTGTCAGAACGGATAAAGCTGCCGGAAGTAACGCCTTTTTCTACAATGTACCCGTTTTCCGGTGCTTTGATTACGTATTGTCCGCTGGCACTGGTATTGCCGTGGCCGTTAATGCTAAGTTGTTCCTGAATTTTTCGGTTGGCAGCCTGGGCTTTATTGTAATTTTCTTTGGCTTCGGTATAATCGCGCTCGCTGGAGATACCGTTTTTGTACAGGTATTCTGTTTGCGATAATTGTCGTTTGGCAATAGAAAGGTCAGCATTGGTAGCGGATAAATCAGTATAATTTCCGGCCACATCTGCACTTCGCATAATCGCCAGCACTTGCCCTTTGCTCACCCGGTCGCCCAAAGAAACGCGTACATCGGTAACCTGGCCGCTTGAAAAAGGAAAAACCTTTACCACACGGTTGTCATCAAAAGAAACCTCGCCGGACAAAGTCAGTTCATCCTGCATATTGGTCGTTTTAGCGGTATCGATGCTGATTACTTTGGCTAAAGAATCGGTAATGCAAACGCTTTTCTTTTGTACTTTTTCTTCCTTTTTTTCCTTGCACGATGCTAAAAACACCAATACGGAAAGGCAGGTTATTAATTCTCTTTTCATCTTTTTTATAGAGGGAGTGCTATTGTTAAGGATTGATTACGGTAGAACCGACATAAAAATTTAGATCGGCTATTGCTTTTTGCAGGTTGTATTGCTGCTGGATCACTTTTAGTTTGGTGTCTTTATAAGATTCAAAAAAATCAATAAATTCTACCAAACCTAATTGTCTTTCTTTATAAGCTTTTACAATGCTGGCAAAGAGCTTATCATAGGTACCATAAAATTCTAAGTTTGTTTTTGAGAATAATTGCTGGCTCAGGTTGTATTGTTCCACGCCGGTCACTATATCGTTTCTGAGTTGCAAGTCGCTGTTTTTCAACACATATTCCTGGTTTTGGATATTGAATTTAGCTGATTTGATATTTCCCTGGTTCCGGTTGATAAACGGCAGCGGCAAGCTGATGGCCAAACCATAATAGTTGGGCACGTAGTTGCTGGCGCGGTCGTAATCCACGCCAATAGTCAAGTCCGGGATGGCCAAAGCTTTCTGGTAAGCCAAGTTGTGTCCCGCCTGTTCAAACAGAAACTTGCTGGCCTGATAATCTCCGCGGTGCAATTTTGCAGTATCGATCAAAGCATTGATATTGAAAGTAGCAACGCTTCCAAGCGTATTGATTTCCGGTTTGATAAAAGTAGTTTCCTTGACTACCAGCAGGGTCTTTAAATCATTTTCCAGCTCATTGATTTGCCGGTTGTTCTCTACCAAGTCGTTTTCCAGGCCAAATGCCAAAGCTTGCAGCCGTACTACATCTTTCAGCGATGAATTTCCAACACCGTAAGCTGTGGTTATTCCTTTAACCAAATTTGTGGATGAAGCAATTTCATACTGATATATCTTGTTTTGCTCGATCAGGTTGTTCAATTGTGCAAAATCAAGCTGCATGTTGTAATGCAGGTTCCTCAGCAAATCGTTAAATTGCGCTTGCGACACATTTACATCGTCCAATGCGAGCCTGATCTGTTTACCTCTTTTGCCTGCCGTTCTGAATAATTGGTTGATCTGTGCATAAACCTGCCCGTTGCCATTAGAATGGTTAAAAAAACCGGACCCTTTTGAATATAGGTTTTGATCGGTGCTCAGTTGCGGGTTATCCCAAAGTTTTGCTTGCTGTATCAAGGCTTTGGTGGCATCAACACTGTATTTTTGGGCAATCAAACTAAAATTGTTGACCAGAAATCTCCTTTCTGCCTCCTGAAATTTAAGGGTTAAAGTATCGGTTTGATTTTGAGCTTGCAGTACTGTAGTTATTGCCATAAAAGCAATTAAACCAACAGTAAGTTTTAGTTTAAACATGTTCGGTTAACTTCGGGATTTTTTGTAAATGTTTTGAGGAAAGTCCTTTTACGTAATAAAAAAATTATGTTTTGCTTTAATGCTCTTATTTTTACGCTTGATAAATCAAAAATAGAATCACAGTGCTTCTTTTAGCATATTAATATTATGACAATATTTTAGCTGATACTATTACGGGCGAAAGGTAGATATTATTGTAAGTATCATCTGCAACTTTATTGTTATTAACTTGTTGAAATTATCATTCAATTGTAAGCAAAAGTAAATTGCATTTTATTTTTTTATACCTTGTACCAAACCTTAAACCTAAAGTATTATGGCCAAAAAGATAAGTTCCGATATGGACGGAGCAACTGATAAAGCTGCTTCCTCAAAAGAAAAAAAAGTGCCGGTCCCTAAAAAAGTAAGTGTAAAAACAGTATCCGCAGAAAATAAAAAAACTGAAACCATTGAGCATGAGGCAGGACCGGAATTTAAACAACCTGAATTGAGCACAGCCGAACCGGAAGTGGTAAAGCCGGGAACGCTTCAATTAAACGTTGTAGAAGTTTTTAGCCGGTTTTCTGATTTTGATATTAGTTTATTTAAAGCTGGCAAACATTACAAATTATACGAACTTTTTGGTTCGCACACCGTGGAGCACAAAGGTGTGACCGGGACATATTTTGCCGTTTGGGCACCCAATGCACAGGTAGTTTCTGTGATGGGCAATTTCAACGGCTGGAATAAATACAGCCACCAGTTGTTTGTCCGCTGGGACGGTTCTGGTATTTGGGAAGGCTTTGTCCCGCATGTTGGCCATGGTGAAACTTATAAATATGCCATCCGCTCTTTTTATGGTGAGGAATTGGAAAAAGGCGATCCGTTTGCACTGCGCTGGGAAGAACCGCCGCGCACAGCTTCCATCATCACCCATACTTTTTTTGAGTGGAACGACCAGGACTGGATGAAGAAACGCATACAGCATAACGCTTTGACCCAACCATACTCCGTTTACGAAGTACATTTTGGTTCCTGGGCGCGCAGTCCGGAAAGCCCGGACCAGTTTCTAAACTACCGGCAAATGGCTAATGTGATGGTGAAGTATGTAAAGGAAATGGGTTTTACACATGTAGAATTTATGCCGCTCGCCGAACATCCGTACTATCCAAGCTGGGGATACCAGATTACCGGCTATTTTGCGGCCAGCACACGTTATGGTTCCCCGCAGGATTTAATGTTTCTGATTGCCGAATTCCATAAAGCAGATATTGGGGTGATTTTGGATTGGGTGCCTTCTCATTTTCCGGGAGACGCACACGGACTTTTTCGTTTTGACGGAACCAGCTTGTACGAGCATGAAAACCCTGAAAAAGGTTTTCATCCCGATTGGAAATCCTACATCTTCAATTACGGCCGTAACGAAGTGAAATCCTTTTTGATCAGCAACGCTTTGTTCTGGCTGGAGCGTTACCACATTGACGGTTTGCGGGTAGATGCGGTAGCTTCTATGTTGTACTTAGATTATTCGCGCAATGCAGGCGAGTGGGAACCAAACATTTATGGAGGAAATGAAAACCTGGAAGCCATCCAGTTTTTGAAAGAATTTAATGAAGCAGTTTACAGCCACTATCCTGATGTGCAAACTATTGCCGAAGAATCTACTTCTTTTGGCGGTGTGAGCAAGCCAACTTATTCAGGCGGTTTGGGTTTCGGCATGAAATGGATGATGGGCTGGATGCACGATACGATCAACTATTTTAAAGAAGACCCGGTCAACCGGAAATACCATCATCAGGAAATCACTTTCAGTTTGCTGTATGCCTTTACAGAAAACTTCATGCTGCCCTTGTCGCATGACGAAGTGGTTTACGGCAAGCAATCCATGATCAATAAAATGCCAGGCGATGAATGGCAGCGTTTTGCCAACCTGCGTGTCTTGTACAGTTACATGTTCACGCATCCGGGAACCAAATTATTGTTTATGGGCGACGAGTTTGCGCAAAGCGAGGAATGGGAATTCGGGAAATCTTTAGACTGGCATTTGCTGGAACACCGGCCGCACCAAGGCATGCAAAGTTTGGTGAAAGCTCTAAACCATCTTTACAAGTCAGAACCTGCTTTGTATGAAAAAGCTTTTACCGGCGAAGGTTTTGAGTGGATTGATGAAGGAAATGCAGAAGATTCGGTATTGGTTTATGCACGGAAAGGCAACTTGCCGGAAGATGATTTGGTTGTAGTGCTTAATTTTACACCAGTAGTACGTGAACATTTTCGTATCGGCGTTCCGCGGGAAGGAATATGGAAAGAAATTTTTAATTCTGATGATTTGCATTATTGGGGAAGCGGAACAATAAATCCTCAGAAATTAAAATCCGAGGCTATTCAGTGGAATTACCGGAACCAATCTTTAGTGTTGACCTTACCGCCCTTAGGTGTTGTTGTACTAAAAAAAGTAGGGTAAAAACAGTATAAATCAAGAAGCCGGTTTTTTTAAACCGGCTTCTTGTAATACAGATGCTTCTTTTAGCACCTAAAAATTAGTGTTATTATAGCTTGCCTACTTCTTCGGCCATGTCAACCAATTTGTTGGAGTAACCCCATTCATTATCATACCAAGCTACCACTTTTACAAATTTATCATTTAGAGCGATACCTGCGCCGGCATCAAAAATACAAGTACGCGGATCTCCCAAAAAGTCTTGGGAAACTACATCATCTTCCGTATAGCCCATAATTCCTTTCAGTTCGCCTTCGGATGCTTCTTTCATAGCATTTTTAATGTCTTCATAAGAAGCTGATTTTGACAATCTTACAGTCAAATCAACCACAGAAACATCAGGGACCGGCACACGGAACGACATGCCAGTCAGTTTTCCTTTCAATGCCGGGATTACCAAAGTAACCGCTTTGGCAGCACCGGTTGAGGAAGGAATGATATTTTGTGAAGCACCGCGGCCGCCTCTCCAGTCTTTATGAGACGGGCCGTCAACTGTTTTTTGTGTGGCAGTAGTTGCATGTACCGTGCTCATCAAACCTTCTTCAATACCAAATTTATCATTCAAAACTTTGGCAAGAGGGGCAAGGCAGTTGGTTGTGCAACTTGCGTTGGAAACGATCGTTTGCTCTGCCTTTAACTCTTTATGATTTACACCCATTACAAAAGTAGGCGTGTCGTCTTTTGCAGGTGCAGACATAATTACTTTTTTAGCACCGGCATCAATATGCTTTTGTGCCAGTTCTTTGGTTAAAAATAAACCGGTAGATTCGATGATCACTTCGGCACCAACTTCGTTCCACTTCAGGTTTGTCGGATCTTTTTCAGCAGTTACACGGATCGTTTTTCCGTCAACAACCAAATGTCCGCCTTCTACTGCAATCGTATCTTTAAATTCTCCGTGGGTAGAATCATATTTCAACATGTAAGCCATGTATTCTGGGTCAACCAGGTCATTAATGCCTACAATCTCAACATTTGGTCTGTTGATAGCAGCGCGGAAAGCCAAACGGCCGATGCGGCCAAAGCCGTTTATTCCTATTTTCATAATTTTAATTTTTATTGATATAATATGTTAACAAGTTATTGATAGGCTCTTTGACAATATTGGCAATACAAATTTGGTGTTCTGATGCAGTCACTTTTAATATTTCCTGATAATTGGAGGCAACTGTTCCAACAAAATAAACCGGCACATCCGGGTTTTCCTGCACCAAAGGAAGTGCATAAGTCAGCAAAAACTGGTCAAAACCTGATTTAACCAAATTTGCCAGGTATGTTTCTTTGATATGCTCTTTTGCAAAAGTCCGAAAAGAACTTAAAAAAACGGCTTGCTGAGGTTGTTTATACACTTTGTCCAGAATTTGTTTTCTATCGAGGTCAAATTTTTCTGTAAACTTTTTGGCCAGCTCGCCGGGCATTGTTTTATTCAAATAAGACTTAACAATTTTCATTCCGATCCAGTTGGCGGAACCTTCATCTGCAAGTATATAACCTAAACCGTAATTATTTGGTTTGATTTTTTTTCCGTCAAAATAAGCCGCATTAGAACCACTGCCGAGAATGCAAACAACGCCCGGCTGGTCCTGACAAGTTGCCAGTGCAGCCGCAAAAATATCATCTTCTACGATTACTTTTCCAAAACGAAAAAACTGGGAAAAAGCATTGTAAACAATCTGTTTATGTTTTTGGGAAGTAATGCCCGGCCCGAAGAAATATATTTTTTTTATTTCTTCCGCATGATGGATCAGGTGTATATTTTTGTTCAGTAAAGAAAGTATGCTCTTTTCATCGCTGGCAAAAGGGTTGATACCGTTTGTTTTAAAAGATTGTACTACAGTTTGCTTTTGTGCCAGCTTCCAGTTTGCAAAATTAGAACCACTATACACAATTGCAATCATACATCAGATAGCTAAAATATTTACCATTTCCAGCAAGTCCGGCTCCAGCTTAAATTCATGGTGCGAAATAGCTTCTTCCAGTTCAGCCAGTTGGATGGTATTTCCTTTTAACCCAACCATCTTGCGCGTTTCGCCATCCAACAAAGCTTTTATGGCCGCATAACCTAAGCGGCTTCCGAGAACACGGTCAAAACTGCTCGGGCTGCCGCCTCTTTGCAAATGTCCCAGAATGGTTACTTTCACATCATAGGACGGGATATGTTCTTTTACTTTTTTAGCGATACCGTACACGCCGCCATTTTTATCACCTTCCGCCACGATCACAATGCTGGAGGTTTTTTTATTACTGCCTGATCTCAGGTTCTCGATCAGCTCATTAATAGCAGTTTCTTTTTCTGGTAATAAAATAGCTTCTGCACCACCGGCAATACCGGCGCGCAAAGCAATACAACCCGAATCGCGACCCATTACTTCGATAAAAAACAAACGGTCATGAGCATCGGCCGTATCGCGTATTTTGTCCAAAGCCTCAACTACCGTATTGGTAGCGGTATCAAAACCTAGTGTAAAATCAGACCCGTACAAATCATTGTCAATAGTACCGGGAATGCCGATTACGGGAATATCATAAATATTGGAGAAACGTTCTGCCCCGGTAAAAGTGCCGTCGCCGCCAATCACGATCAGGCCGTCAACGCCTCTGTTTTTTAAGTTTTGGTAAGCTTTTTCCATGCCGCCTTCCTCTTTAAATTCCAAACAGCGTGCTGTTTTAAGGATCGTACCACCCAAATGCAGGATATTACTTACAGAACGCTCGTTCATGTCATACATATTATTGTTGATCAAGCCCTGATAGCCCTGCTTTACCCCAACAACTTGTAACCCATAAAATATGCCTGTCCGCACAACAGCACGGATGCAAGGGTTCATTCCTGGCGCATCCCCACCTGAAGTTAGTACGGCAATCTTGCTTACTTTAGACATTTTCTAACCGGCTCCTTAATTTGCAAATGTAAGGTGTAATCTTTACACTAAGTAATATATTATTTATTAATTTTGAGAAGGCAGCAGTGCCTGATCAAACCACCTTAATTTGGAAACAATACTACCAAAATTTGATTCCGTATTTTCTACTGATTGTGTGATTTTTGGATTTCAGGCCAATGAATTGAAAATCCTGCTGATTGAAAGGAATGAAGACCCTTTTAAAGGATGGCGTGCACTGCCGGGCTATATTGTAGAAAAAGACGAAAGTATAGATGATGCTGCCGAACGTATTTTGTATGAACTGACCGGCCTGCGCGACCTGCACATGGAGCAGTTCCATACTTTTGGCGATGTGGACCGGCATCCGCAAGGCCGTGTCATTACGGTTGCTTATTATGCATTGATCAGGATTGATACGCAGAAAGAATTAAAACCTGTCACCAGTTTTGCACGTTCTGCCTTTTGGTATCCGGTTAATGAATTAGGAAAGCTGCCGTTTGACCATGGTAAAATTTTTGAAACCAGCCTGCAAAAGCTGCGCCGCCGTTTGAGTTATCAGCCCATCGCTTTTGAACTGCTGCCCGAAAAATTTACACTTACCCAACTGCAAACACTTTACGAAGCGATCCTAAATAAAAAGCTGGACAAAAGAAACTTCCGAAAAAAAATGCTGAGCTACGGTTTTTTGAAAGAGCTGGACGAAAAGCAAAAAGGGGTTTCCTATCGTGCAGCCAAACTATACCGCTTTGACCGGAGAAAGTACAACAAGATTTTTCAGAATGAATTGGATATCAATGGCTGATGCTTCTTTTACCACCCTGAAATTATAGTGGTAAAAGAAGCATCAGATCAATTTTAAAGGTGCTTAGTGTTTTTCGTTTTCAAATAAAAAATGTTTTTAGCCTCACCCTAAATCCCTCTGCAAAAGAGAGGGACTTTAAAAAGCTCGGAATGTCCTCTTCTTGCTCCCTCTCCTTTGGAGAGGGCTGGGGTGAGGCTTTTTATTTTGATGATAGAGGTGCCAATTCCAAGTGATATTTTACCAAGTCATCTATGGGCGAACGGATGATGCGGCCAATATTCATTCCGTACTCTGAGGCTGTTTCTTCCAATACATTCCTGAAATTATATCCTACAGAGCCGATACAGTTGAAAGAGTAGTTTTTATAATCGGGATAATGGGCAACGAGATTTCGGAAAAAATCTTCAAAAGAAGTTTTTACCAAGTTTCGGGAGTAGGCAATATTGGCTGTGTTATCGTACACAAACTTGCTAAAACTGGCGCAAAAACGGTTTGGCAGCGGTTTGGTGTAAATGTTGTCGATAATTTCATCAGGCGTTAACTTAAAGGTTTCCCAAAAAGTATCGCGCACTTCCTGCGGCATGTAACCGCGTATATAATCAGCAAGCAGTTTTTTGCCGATGTAGCAGCCACTGCCCTCATCACCTAAAATATAAGCTAAAGAGTTGATTTTGAAAGCAATGTCCTTGCCGTCATAAATGCAGGTATTGGTACCGGTGCCCAAGATGGCTGCAAAGCCGGAATTAATGCCCAGCAAAGCACGGGCGGCAGCCATCAAATCATGGCCGATAAAAACTTTGGAAGATTTAAAAACTACTTTTATGGCATCTTCAACAATTTTTACTTTGTCGGGCACATCGCAGCCGGCACCATAATAATATAGTTCTGTAATTTCGTCCTTATCCAAGTCAGATGGCAAATTTTCGTTAAGCGAATTAATAATGTAAGCCGTATCGGAAAAAAAAGGATTATAACCTTCCGTATTATAATATACCTTTTTACCGTCTTCGTTGATCAGGCACCAATTGGTTTTGGTTGAGCCGCCGTCCGCTATGATGATCATAAATGCTATAATTAATTTAGGCGTTAAAAGTACAATATTAACCACAACATTTTCATTAAATAAAAAAAATCCTGCGCAAAAGCAATCAGGATTTATGATTTTAATAAAAAAACGGTTTGTTATGATTTTGGAGGTGCTTCTTTTAGCTTATAAAAATCCAGTATCAACTGATCCATATTGCCATAACGGTATTTTTTATTTTTGATCTTATCCACAATTTCTGGTTCGGCGGCCATGATCTCTGTCATCACCGGAATAAAGTTTTCCCGTTTTAGTTCTGTCAAACTATATGGGTTATCACCATAAAAGTAAGCGTTCTTGCCTTTGCCGCCTCGTCCGCCGCCCAGGTTTATGCCCAGGCCACCGCCTACACCACTGCCAAAACTTCCGCCGCCAATACCAAAACTTGGTGAGATGCCGGGAGACATGCCACCGCCGCCGCCGGTTGCGGCATACAATTTCATGGGTTCATCTACCAAAACTTTTACAAAATCAATGCTTCTGCCGGCCCAGGCTTGTGAACGGGGCGCATGGGCAACAGTAAAACTATCTTTTCCGGCCACAAAAGAGCGGATCATCGAAGCCGTTAAAGTTTCTTTTTCCTCGCCTTTGTCTTTTCGGTACAAAATAAAACCTTCGCTGTTTTGCGGGCCGCGGCCGGATGGACTAACTACGATTTGTCCGGATACTTTTTTTCCGGAAGCATCATAAAAATAACCATCGTCCCACTGGTTCAAACCGAGTTGAGCCGAAGCCGAAAGGGCAACGGTTAAAAAAGAAACAAATAGAAGCAAGCGTATGGCAGATGTTTTCATGATAGGATTAACCATTATTTTGAGTTTTTATTATACTGTTTTTAGGCAGTGTTTTTTGTTAAGACGCTCTTTTTTGTAAAACGTTTATATCAATTTTGAAATATATTTTAAATCCTGGAATCAACTATTGAATTGCCTTTAATTTGCAGCATAGATTTTAAAATTATGACGACTGTTGATTTAAGAAGCGATACCGTAACCAAACCTACGCCCGGAATGTTGGATGCCATGTGGAGCGCAAAAGTAGGCGACGATGTGTATGGCGAAGACGAAACGATAAATGCCCTGGAAGCAAAAGCGGCAGCCATTTTCGGAATGGAAGCAGCCATTTTTTGTCCTTCGGGAACGATGACGAACCAAATTGCGATCAAATGTTTTACCCAACCTTTAGATGAATTAATTGCGGATCAAACGGCGCACGTTTATCGTTATGAAGGCGGCGGGATCGCGTTTAACTCAGCCGTTTCCACACGTTTATTAAATGGCGAACGAGGTATTATCACAGCAGAAATGATCGGGCCGGAAATTAATGCGGAGAATATCCACTTCCCGCATACCAGTTTGGTGGTGCTGGAAAATACGGTAAATAAAGGCGGCGGAAATTGTTATCACCTGGATCAAATTAAACCAATCGCAGATTTATGTGCTGAAAGAAGCATCAAACTACATTTAGACGGCGCAAGAATTTTCAACGCTTTAACTTTCACTAAAGATAAAGCCGTGGATTATGGAACTTACTTCAATGGGATTTCCATCTGTCTGTCGAAAGGTTTGGGCGCGCCCGTTGGTTCTGTTTTTTTGTCTGATAAAAAGAGCATTGCTTATGCACGCCGTGTCCGCAAGGTTTTGGGCGGAGGGATGCGCCAGGCCGGATTTTTGGCTGCAGCCGGAATTTATGCTTTAGACCATCAGGTGAAACGTTTGCAGGAAGACCATCATCACGCCAAATTACTGGAAGAAACCTTGGAAAACTGTAATTGGGTTACAAGCGTTCTATCCGTAGAAACCAATCTTATCATTTTTGATACGGTAAAAGAAGCATCGTATTATCTGCAAAAATTAACAGAAAAAGGCATCAAAGCTTCTGCAAATGATGTCCGCCGGATTCGTTTTGTAACACACTTGGATGTGCATCCGGATCAGATAGAATATACAATTGAAGTTTTAAAAAGCCTGAACGAATAAGTCTTGAAATTATGGAATATGCAACTTTAGGAAAATCAGGTTTACAAGTCAGCAAGATTGGTTTTGGCTGCATGTCGCTTCGCGGAAGCGAAAAAGAGAACGAAATATTGATTGCTGAAGCTTTAAAATTGGGCATCAATTATTTTGATACAGCCGATTTTTATGAAGACGGGCAGAACGAGATTAAAATTGGCACTTTGCTGAAATCCAATCGAAACAAAGTTGTAATTGCAAGTAAAGTTGGCAACAAAAGGCAGCCGGACGGCAGCACAAGTTGGAATGCAGGCAAAGCTTATATTTTACAAGCTGCGGATGAAAGTTTGAAGCGTTTGCAAACCGATTATATCGACTTGTACCAGTTGCATGGCGGCATGACAGAAGACAATATCGACGAAACGATTGAAGCCTTTGAACTGCTAAAACAACAAGGCAAGATCAGGTTTTATGGTATTTCTTCCATTCGCCCAAACGTCATTAGGGAATATGTAGCCAAGTCCGATATTACAAGTGTGATGATGCAATACAGTTTGCTGGACCGCCGCCCGGAAGAAGCTTGTTTTGATCTGCTTGAAAAAAATAAAATTGGTGTAGTAACAAGAGGAAGCGTTGCGCAAGGATTGTTAGTTGATAAACCGGCAAAACCTTATCTCAATCATTCGGAAAAAGAGGTGGTAAAAACAGTACAAACCATTCGACAAATTGCTGATAAAACAAGAAGCAATGCACAAGTAGCTTTGCAATTTGCTTTGGTACCAAAAGTGGTGGCCAGTGCTGTTGTTGGTATCCGAACGATAGGACAATTGGTCGATGCAGTTGGAAGTTTGGATGTTGTGCAACTATCTGGTGAAGAATTGGATATGCTGCGAAATGCAATCATTCCGAATCAATATGAGCAGCATCGGTAAAAAAACTGACTAATTAAACGATTGCCTAAATTCCAATGGCGACAAATTCGTTTTTTTCTTGAAAAGTTTGTTGAACGATTGCGGATATTCAAATCCTAATTGATAAGCTATTTCACTTACTGATAAGTTGGTTGTGGCTAATGTTTGTTTGGCTTTTTCCATCAGCTTGTTCTGGATATGCTGCTGTGTACTTTGTCCGGTGATACTACGTAATGTATCACTCAGATATTTGGGAGACATATTGAGTTGTTCCGCTAAATAACTTACGCTTGGCAAGCCTTCATTTACTATTTTATCACCGTTAAAATAACTTGTCAGCAAGCTTTCCATTTTGGTCAATAAATCACTGACGGGTACTTTTCTGGTAATGAACTGGCGGTTGTAATAGCGGTTGCAATAAGTCAATAATAATTCTAATTGGGAAACAATAACATCCTGACTAAAATTATCAATTGGCAAATGATATTCGTTTGCTATATTCTTAAAAAGGTTTTCAACACAGGCCTCCTCTTTTTCAGAAAGAATTAGCGCTTCGTTCATGGCATAATGAAAGAATCCATACTCCTTTATTTTTTTTCCGAGAGCGTAATTTCTAATAAAATCAGGATGGAACGATAGCTGCCAACCGCTTGGAGGTGGCTTTAAATCCCCTTCGAGGGTAAGCAACTGTTCAGGTGCTGTGAATGACATTATTCCCTCATCAAAATCATAATGGGTTTGACCGTACTTTATTTTGCAATCGCAATCTTTCTTGATTGTCACCGTATAAAAATCCATGGTGAACTTAACAATCTCTTCATTGTGAACGATAGGGAAATCTTCAAACTTTAAAATGCTGATCAACGGATGCTCGGGCTTTGGCAGGGACAAAAGTTGGTGCTGTTGCGAAATAGATTTTATCCTGATGAAATTTGATGAGGCTTTTTTCATTGTAAAATTTATTGATTAACTGTACTTCAAATTTAAGTTAGCCCGCATCTGTTTTCCAAACAATGGAAGTCCGATTGAATTAGGAATGAAATGTAGTATTCTTCGAAGTAATTTATTTTGTGTTCCTGAAATAGTAATCCTTTTGTTATTTTTAATTCCTTTCAATGCTGAAGCTACCACTTGTTCCGGTGTTTCTAATTCTTTAGAGGAAAAACTACTTTTACGGTCAGCCCCAATTTTGGCTGCCTCAAAAAAATTAGTTTCAGTTGCGCCCGGGCACAACAACATGGTTTGAACATTAAAAAGCCGGTTTTCTTCTTGTAAAGCTTCAGTAAATGACTGAACAAAGGCTTTTGACGCTGCATAAACATTCATATACGGTATCGGCCCGAAACCTGCCATGGAGCCAACATTGATGATCTTGCCATTTTTTCGTGCCCGCATTTGTGGTAAAAAGCGATGTGTCAATGCTACCATAGCATCCATATTTAAATGCATCATATCCATATCACTCTTGAGGTCATGCTCCAAAAAATCACCTCCTGAACCAATGCCTGCGTTATTAATCAACCAATCTACTTCAAGATTGCGTTTCTCGGTTTCTTCAAACAAGGTTTTGTCAGCATCTGGTTTTACCAAATCAACAACAATATATTGTGCTTGGATGTTGTGTTCGGCAATAAGCGCATCACACAAAACACGAAGTTTGTTTTCGGAACGGGCCACTAACAACAAGTTATGTTTTTCTGATGCGAGCTTTCTGGCAAATGCTTCGCCTATTCCTGCCGATGCCCCTGTAATGAGTGTTACTTTCATTTTTCTAATGGTTTAAATTACTTGTTGTAAAGGTCAGTAAGTTTAAAATCAGGAAAGTATCCAAGTAGCTTATTGTTGTGTCCAAATAGGTAAAGCCTTATTTAATTTTTCTGCCTCAGCCTTTTTTATTATTAAAAGTTCACATTTGGTTATTGCCTGAATATTAACAGGAGAGGGGCGTTCATTCGTGTAACTATCAAGATTCCCGAAAAATTGATTTTCTTTTAAAAAAAAGTTAGTTACATCATTGGCATTACCGTTAATGTTATGGCTTCTCATAACTCCTTTCACAATAAATCCCATTGAATCAGATATTTTGCCTTGGTGTAAAAAATAATTTCCGGTATCCAAGATTAAAGGCTTGAAGTAGGCTGTTATTTCAATAATTTCTTTTGCTGATAGATTGAAATTATTCTGCAAATATATCTTTAGAATATCGTTCATCTTGTTTGTCTTTTCATTATTCAAATCTTGATACTCAAATATATTTTCGTTGTGATTGGAGTAGTGTCAATTAAAAAATATAAAGTTTTTTGTTTTGTGTTACGTTTTTTTTAATTACCACCAATGAACAGGGCTTGGCGATGTGGTGGTATTTTATAACTGTCAGCCCACAACCGTAGCTGATTAAAAAACCAAAGATGAAGATAACAAATAAAAGCTCATAGATATTCGTCGGTTGGAACTGCTGCTGATAGTAGCACACAGATGAAGTTTCAACGTCCAGAAACCATATTGCCAAACCTTTTGTTGTGTGCTGTGCTTTTTTCTATGTCCAACTGTCAAAATCAACAATGTTAGGCTACTTAGTTGACCAAACTTGTTGTTAACAAATTTCTAAATCCTATATTATAAGTCTATAAATTTTTTTTAAAAAAATCTATTACCAACTTTTCACAAGATTCAGGTGCTTCTAAATGTCCCATATGACCAATAGGTAATTCAATGTAAGTTACATGTTGATTATTTGTAAAAGTATCTTTAATTTGATTAGAAGGAATAGCACTGTCAAAAGTTCCACATAGAAGTAAAATAGGAAAATTTGCATTTTTTAATAAATGTGTTCTGTCTGGGCGTTCTCTGATACCTAATATTGCTGAAGTAATACCTTTTAAAGAAGTTTCTTCTGCCCACACCTTAGACTGCTGAATTTCATCTTTTAATTCTTCTAATAAATTTTTATTAAACAAACTGATACCAGCATTTATGTATGAATCTAAATTCTTTTCAGCAAATTCCACTTCTAATAATCGTTGCTGTTTTCTGTCTTTAGCATCTGGAAAAGGAGAAGAAAAAAACATGCATAAACCAAGCAAATAAGCAGGGAATAATTCCTGAAATGCTAATGAAACATACCCTCCAAGGGAGTGTCCAATGAAAAAAGCATGTTCTATATTTTCAGTATCCAATACTTCTTTTACTTTTTCAGCCATAAATTCCATGGAATGTAAAACAAAGTAATTTTCAGATTGTCCGTGTCCAGGTAAATCAATTAAAATCCATCGGAAGTTGGAATTGTTTTTAGTTAAGAAATTCCAAACTTTTATATTTTCCATAAAGCCATGTAGCAAAACAACGGATTTTCCTGAACCAATAATTTTATAATTTAATAATGACATAAAACATATTTTAAGGTTAAAAATGTAAAGCTAAGAATGTCTGCCTGCTAAACCCATTATCAAGAGTAAATTGTCAGAGCATAGCACATAACATTCAGGGCTTGGTGTTGTTGGGATATTTGAAAAACGTCAGCCGACAAACTGAAGCTCAATATTGTTTTAAAAGTTGAAGTTAAGAACTAAGGCTAAATTATTAACGTCGGGCCGAAACTGAAGCTCATAGCGAGCTACAGCCGAAACCAACAACGCCCTGCCCCAATAACGCCCAAACCCTTGTTAGCGGTAGTGGTTTTGTTCGTCAGCCTGTTTTCTATTTCAATTAAAATAATGATATTCTTGTGCAATGTTTTGGGTTTTATTTCTTTCGCTTAATTGTCTCACTTTTTTGATATGTAAGCTTCCACTTCGATTTCAACCATCATTTCGGGCAAGCCCAGTTCTTTTACACTAATCCACGTTCCTGTAGGAAAATGCTTTTTGTAAATTTCGTGCCGGTATGAAGCGTTTTTGTGAAGTTCGTTCATATTTGTTGTACATAAATTTTCAACAACTACATCTTCAAAAGTGCAACCATAATGTTTTAAAACTTTGTCTAAATCTAAATAACAATTTTTCATTTGCTGCAAAAAATCGTTTTTTGCCGTGGTACTGCCTGCATCGTCTATACTTACCACTCCTGATATTTTAATTACGTTCCCAATTCTTACAGCTTGCGAATAGCCATAAGTTGTTTCTAATTTCGGATACAAAAGAAAATAATCGGGTATTACAACTTGTGCTTCTTTCTCTTTGGTTTCTTGGTTGTTGCAACTTATTGCCGTGAAGGATAGCAACATAATGATTACTGTTTTAATCAGTTTATAAGGGAAATTAATATTCTTGTTCATAGTTATTTGATTTTGTTTTTGGTTGCCCTGTTTAATTTTCGGCTTTTGATTATTTGTTAGTATTTGTTCAATCTAATCAAAATTTTACCTGGCATAAAAATATGTTGATTTATAAATGTCCAATTAAGATAGTAGTCTATGCTTTATCTTTTGTGGAATATATAATCAGTGACCAAAGGGTCAATTCCATTTTGTTTAAATTCAGTTGCAATTTGTCCCCGATGATAAGTTGAATGGTTGACTATGTGGAAAAGTATGTCACGAATACTGTTACGCCCTTTGGTATTCGTATAGTTGATTGTGTCATTTAAGTCAAATTTGTCAAGTATGAGCAATGAGTTCTCGTAATTTATTTTGTCAATGTCCTTGCAGTTTTGAATTGGGTGAATTTCCCAAACCCCCAAAGCCGGTTGCTTTGGTTCAATTCGGTTGTTCCAAATTTGGTGGGCATTAAGGATGTGGTTATACAACTTTACTGATTTTTCAGAGATCCTGTCTGGATTTGTAATAAATGCATCACCTAATTTTTGATTAAAGTGATACCCGTATTCAAACAATTCTTTAAAAAAGGTTTTCATTTTTTTTCCTTGTTAACGTGTCATTTTTATGTGGTTATTCTTCGTCTGTATCTTCCTTGTCAATTAAAAGATTGTCTAAATTCCAAAGGCGAGAGATTGGTTTTTGTCTTGAACAATGTGCTGAATGACTGTGAATGTTGATATTACTGCTTTTTTTGGTCTATAATTTGAAAGACGATCACAAAATGGCGGTTTCCTGATAGAACCTTTTGAGGAAAATCAACTATTTTAAAACCACTATATGATCTGGTCTTTGTTTATGGACATATCCCACCTTCGTATTGTGATCAACGGTTTGCCCTTTAATGCCCGTACCAAGATAAAAACAGCCAGCAATGCATATATAAGTCCCAGGATAGCAGTAGCAGTGGTATTTGTAAAAACATACCATGACAATAGCGGCAGCACCTGCAAGGCATGCATCCCGATAAAATGGGCAATACGGAGATCGCCGTACCTGGTACTCCAGTTTAACACAGGTAATGCCGGGCCTCCTTCCGGCCCGCCAACGGTAGGCGTTTGTCTTGAACCCATTGAGGCACCCTGAAAAGCAAAAAAAACAAATAAGAGAATACCGATACGAATACTTAACACATAATAACCAGGCAAACTCGGAAGATCTGCAATACAAAAAATTATACCTATATACCCTGTCCAAAGGGTGACTATGGCTGCCGCAATGCCCATCATTGCAGCCAAAAAGGAATATAACGCAGAACTTGAGTTGTAATGCGAGGTTAATCCCCTGCCAGCTTGCAATGCAATATATATAATCTCGAAGCCCAAAAGAACAATAGCTGCCCAGGTATATAAGCCAACCGGCACAGGTGCGTTTAGCTCGTAGGTGTACCATCCCATTGTCCATGAGAAAACTGCTATTGATAAGGCGAATTTAAAAGGCTTGAACCAGACATTAGCTCCTCTTACCCTCTTGTTCGAGAATCGTGTCATTAGCAGAAAAAATAATGCCGCCAGTATATTACAGCCACCAAAAATAAAAAGCGGCCCATTCCTTAATTCTAAAATGTCGAAGAAATGTTTCATGATCAGTCTATTTTTGCAATAAAAGCCTTTTTTATGCTGGCAAAATTATTTTATCAATTGAACGAAGCCCGGAATTCTAAAGGCGAAAGGTTGGTTTTTGCCTTGAATAACCTGCTGAACGACTGCAAATGTTCAAACCCTAATTCATAGGCAATTTCACTTACCGACAAACGGGTGGTGGATAATTGTTCCTTTGCTTTTTCTACCAGCTTATTATGGATGTGCTGCTGGGTATTTTGTCCGGTCAGCACTTTAAGCAACTCGCTTAAATACCCCGGAGATACGTTTAACTGTCCGGCAATATCACCTACTGTTGGTAGCCCTTGTTTCGCTAAAGCATCACTGCTGAAGCGTTCCGTAAGGATATCTTCTAAGCGGCCTAGGATTTGATGACTGGAAATCCTGCGGGTCAAAAATTGGCGCTGGTAGAACCGGTCTGCATAAGTCAATATAACTTCAAGTTGGGCGATAATTACGTTCTGGCTGAATTTGTCAATATTAGAGTGGTACTCCTGTTCAATGTACCCCGCTATACCGGTAATTAGGGTTTCTTCTTTTTCCGAAAGGTATAAGGCTTCATTTGCCGAATAACTAAAATATTCATACTGTTTGATGGTTTTTGCCAACGGCGTGTTCCACAAAAAATCGGGATGGATCAAGATCATCCATCCCATAGGTTCTTGTTTTAGATCTTTATCAAACTCCAAACCCCAAACCTGGCCAGGCGACATACAAAACAGTACCCCTTCATCAAAATCACAAACCTGCTGGCCATATTTAATCCTGGCATTTAAATCCCTTTTTAAAGAAATGCAATAAAAATCAAAAATTAAACTGATCGGCCTACCTGTCTCTTGAGGCTTGAAGGATGCAATATTGATCACGCTGATCAGTGCGTGTTCCGCCTTGGGAAGCCCTGTTAGCCGGTGGTATTCCGTGATTGTTTTGATGCGGTAGGGTTGCATGCTTGTCATATCAAATTTATCAATTATTGTTGTAAACAGCAGCAAATTCTTTTGCAAAATCTTTCATTTTTACTTTGCCCATCACCTTTGGTTTGTTGCGGTAATAATCTTCGTTTACCAATCCGCTATGCATGCCCGCGTTCATTTCAACAATGCCTTCGGCCCGGGACTGTGGGACTTTAAACATTTTTAAACCGCCCAGCATATCTTTGTCGCTCATCAACGCCCATTTTAAATAAGGCTTTCCTATAGCTGTTCCTATAGTGTTTGCAATCTCGTTACAGGTCAGTTCTTCACTGGCTATATAACGAACTTTTCTTTCTACAAAAGGTGTGGTAAGTTCTTCGGCAATTGCAGACGCGATATCTATCGGCGAAACCCAGGGCATTCTATCCTCTGCCCCGTAGTTTGCTGCGATGACACCAGTCTTTCCGGCGATCAGGTTAACAAAGCCCGAAAAACGCAGTGTTAAAAAAAGCCCGAGAAAGCCCTTTCCTTTGATCGTATCTTTAAAGTCATATAAATTGTTGTAGAAACCCACCGGGCGCATATGCTTAATAATTACGTCTGAAGGCAGTTCCCTCAGAATGCTTTCTGCAAGGTGGTGAAAAGCAAGGAGGCCAACGCCCTTATCTGTATGGGCACCGATGCTGCTTAGATGAACCACCTGCTTTACGCCTGACGCCCGGATGGCCTCGGCATAGTTAGTGGCGAGTTTTCGGGTAGCTGCCATAATGTCAAGATCAGGGTCGAAATAATTGAAAGGCGGAAGCATGCAATAAACGGCATCTGCACCGGTAAAAGCCGATGTTAAAAACTTGACGTTTTCCAGTGTGCCAATGGCGGCTGTGGCCCCTAATGCTTCGATTTCTTTTTGTTTTTCGGCCTTGCTGCTGATCACTGTGACTACATGTCCTTTCCCTACTAATTCTTTTGTGAGTGGTTTGCTGATGTTCCCTAAAGAACCTGTTACGATGATTTTCATTTTGTCTATCTTTTTGTTGGTACAAATATCGTCCGCGGTTCGGCGGCAGATTTATCCTAATGCAGGTTTGTCTTAGCCAAAATGAGGTTGGTTAAAATTTGCCAGCAAGCCCAATGCAGTCAGTAGGGAATGACAACTTCTAAAAAATGGAAAATAAACACACTAAATCAGTAAACTTTATCTGCTTATGGTTTCGAAAACTAAATTTTTAATCCGGACACCAATTAATAATAGTACCTGGTTTGCGTTCAACATTCACTTATACCTGATATTTGCTTTTAAAGAAATAATCGGAGCGTACAAGAAAATTAAGGGATTCGTGTAGTCCAATGTCACTGGAGACAATGGTGCCTATTTTTATTTGCCTTATAATTAGGGTTATGTTAAGTAGTGATTTTAAAAACTTTATACCTTACTATTGGCCAAGTTCTTTGTGAGGAGACCATTACAGTAGCTGTTTTATGGCAAAAAACAAGAAACTTAGAGTTGAACCATTATAAATGAGTAACATTTCAGGTATTAACAAAGTCAGGAGATTACTTGTCTGGGTATTCTTATCAGGCATATTTTGTCCATCGGCTGCACCTGCGCAAAAGTTAGTGAAGGACTATACCGGATCACATAGTGTAGCTATATCTGCTATAGAACCGGATTCAACCAATTATGTAGATATTGATCCAATTGGCAAATCGGTAGGTGATACCAGGGTAGTCATGCTAGGTGAACAGGATCACGGCGACGCGCCTACATTTCTTGCAAAAACACGACTGATCAAATATTTGCATGAGAAAAAAGGGTTTAATATACTGGCTTTCGAGTCTGACTTTTTTGGACTGAATTACGGGTGGGACCAATTGAAAAAACAAAAGCCCCGGATTGATACTTTTTTACGCGGGAACGTTTTTGGGATATGGACAGCGTGCGACGCCTGCAATTACTTATTTTATAAGTATATTCCCGAGAGCTATCAGACAGCCGTTCCGTTAAAGATCACTGGTTTTGATAGTCAGCAGTATTTAGATTATTCCTTTTATAATTTAAAGGATAGACTGGACAGCGTTTTACGTCATGTCAATATTCTAATCACCAAGCAGATTAATTATGTTTCGGAAATACTGCCTCTCATTGATTCATCAAAAAAATGGAACTTCATACCACCCAAGAACATTGCCAGAATTAACAGCTGCCTTAGATACCTGCAAATTATACAAACCCAGCTAAGCGGAGTAAGTAACCCTAACAGCTTTTGGCTGTTGGTCGTAGATAACCTGATTCAACAGGTAGAAGGAGTAAAAAATAAGTTCAATACAGGCAAGTATGACAGTAATGGAAGAGATATTCAGATGGCAAAAAACTTAAAGTGGCTTATTGAAAACAAGTTTAAAGGAGAAAAAATAATTGTATGGGCGGCAAATGAGCACATAGCCATGTCATTAAAAAACCTTACTGGCAGTGATTATAGGAACAGGGAAACGATGGGCGAAAATCTATCGAAAATTTTGCCTAAAGAAGAATCGGTTTATACATTAGGTTTTACTTCTTACCAGGGCATAGCAGGAAGAAACGGCGTAAAACAATATAAGGTTTATATACCTAGGAAAAACAGTTTTGAGGTTTGGTTAAATGATTTGGGTTACAGATTTGCGTTTGTTGACTTCAAAGAATACAATCGTTTATACCCGGATGCAAAAGACGTTTTTTTCATGTCGGCCCTTGGGCATTTTAACACTGATGGCAAATGGAATAAAATATATGACGGGATGTTTTATATCAGAGATATGTACCGTTGTAAAAATTGACTTCTGTAAAAACTTTTGTTACCGTTAACCGTGTCAGTTGGAAAACTGAATTTTTGTTTTATTGAAAAAAAGATAAATAGGTTTGATAAAAAAAGCCCCAGGATTTAAGAAGCAGACTATCATCTAAACGTCAACCAGCTTACGCTTAATAAACTGCCGTATCAAACACAAGGTCCATATTTACTTTTCCCTGGTTTACGGTTACTGGCCAGATACCGCCCTGGCCATCGGACAGGCCGGCATATAGTTTACCTTCCTGTACTAGAACGATGGTGTATTTTCCTTCCGGCAGGTTGGCCTGAAAAAAGCCCTGTGCATCCGTATTAATCGTTTTAATCAGTGCCGTACTAAAACTATCGAAATAAGGACCGCCTGGTGTTGCCGGTTTAGCATTCTGAAAAGTTGTATAAGCATAGATCCTGACCTGGGTTTGTATTGGGCACTCCATGCAAGTTGTAGACTGCGTGCCGACAAATGGCATACAGTTTCCCTGCCTGTGGGAAGTTGTGCCCCAAATACCGCTAGTGATAATAACCTTTCCGCTGTTGGCAGTTTTGATTTCTTTCAGATTGCAGCTGTTGTCTGTTTGACCATCGGTAACGGCCTTTTTGCAGCCGAAACAGAGGCATAACAGCAGCAGGAACCATACTTTTTTCATCACTTGTCTTGTTTATATATCTATTACTCTTCAGAAAGGAAAAACGCTACTAAAATTATAAAAATAATATTTGATCTTGCAGGTTTCAAAGATTAAATAATTCATAAGTTATGACATTTCCTATCCGCATTTTGTAATTTATTGAGGACACATTTAATTGATCATGCTCATAAGACAATAAAACCATACACCAAAAATATAATTGAGCTATTACGCTAAAACGAAGGAATACGTGTAATCCAGTGTTGCTGGAGAAGATGAAGTTTATTTCTACTTATACGGTAACTAACCTTATGTTAAGAGAAGTTTTACCACAATTTCAATTTTTTTAGATTTTAATACTTCCAAGAAAGCCTACCTGTCAGGCTAATTTCACCAAACGCTTGTCGAGTGGTTCGTTGTTCCTTACTTTTTTGGTATTATGGCCGTCGCCTCTATTTCTATTAGCCAGTCATCGCTAAAAAGTTTACTTACCTGTACCAATGTACTTGTCGGTGGTTTCTGGGGGTTGATAAATTTGTTCCTAACATCCCTAAATAACTGGGTTTGTGCTAGATCAACCATGTAAACCCCTGTCCTAACCACGTTTTCCATAGTTCCGCCCGCTTCTTCAACAATACTTTTGATGTTTAAAAAAACCTGTTCTGCCTGTTTTCCTAAGTTACCTTTACCAACCAAGTTTCCTTGTTTGTCTACAGGGACTTGTCCTGAAACGATAAGCATGATACAAGTTCCTAAATCAATTTCTGCCGAGTGGGAATAACCTGTTGGAGTAGAAATAGAAGTTGGGTTGCGAAACTTTACAATTGACGTGTTCATGTGAGAAGAACCCGTTATTGAAGTATATATTAAATTTTCCATCTTGTTATAAAGCTTCTTAAAATTAAATTAAAAAAATTATAATATTACCTTTAAATATAGAAGCTTTGTAAGTGTATGCTAAATTGATAAAATATTAAACCCTAATGATTTTTAACCGGTAAAAGAAGCATAAAAAATATATTATCGAACAAAATTTAAACAAGCTTACGGTTTATTTGCCTTATTCTCTACATTATTTTAAGTATAAAATCAAGCCCCCTCTCTTCGCCTGTAAAAACCAGCACGCGACTTCTTACTTCGGCCTTCCCCGCGCGCTTCTGATCTCCATGGGCGACAAAGAAGTCTGCTTTTTGAAGAAATTGGAAAAATGGGACAACTGCTCAAAGCCTAATCCGTAAGCGATCTCTGAAACATTCCAGTCGGTTTGCCTAAGCAATATCTTTGCTTCCTGGATTAGGCGTGCCGTAATATGTTCAGTTGTCGTCTTACCTGTATTTTCTTTCAAAATCTTATTCAGATAATTAGCGTTAACGGAAAGCCGGTCGGCATAGTCCCTTGCTGTTCGCAGGCCAACACGCTGGCGGGGGGAAGCAATTGGAAATTGCCGTTCCAATAACTCGATAAATAAAGAAGAAACGCGTGAAGCGGACAGGTGCTTTTCATTATAGGCGGTGATCGGCTGCAGTTGCTGCCCGTAATGGATCATTTCCAAAACAAGGTTTCTAAGAAGGTCGTATTTATAGAGGTAATTCGAAGCTATTGTTTTGAACATTTTGTCGAACATCAATGCAAGGTCGCCA
>JAABUS010003026.1_pt1 | contig 28933 bp, 28 predicted proteins | sample 5560161 | NCBI WGS metagenome assembly JAABUS01 (sample SAMN10711885, study PRJNA513376) | rock metagenome | isolation source: Antarctica rocks | place: Antarctica: Victoria Land, Trio Nunatak nord | collected 2016-01-04
CTCGGGGAAGCCGCCCGGCGGATCGACCTGCAGGCACAGCGCGACCGGCTGGTCGCCAGCCCGCGTTTCCGGCGCTGGGCCGCGGCCTTCCCGTTCACCCGGCCCATCGCCCGGCGCCGCACCCGCGCGCTGTTCGACCTGTGCGCTGGCTTCGTTTACTCGCAGGTGCTGCAGGCCTGCGTGCAGTTGCGCCTGTTCGACATCCTCGCCGACGGGCCGCAGACGGTTGACGCGCTGGCGGGGCGGCTCGGCATCCCGCTCGACCGGACGCGACGGCTGCTGCTCGCCGCCGCCTCATTGAAATTGCTGGCGCAGCGCCGCGGCGGGCAGTTCGGCTTGGGGCCGCTCGGCGCGGCCATGGTCGGCAACGCCGCGGTGTCGGCCATGGTGCTGCACCATCGCGAACTCTACGCGGATCTGAGCGACCCGGTCGGGCTGCTGCGCGCCCCGCCGGAGGCGACCGGGCTGTCCCGGTATTGGGCGTATTCCGGCAACGCCGCCCCTGCCAGGCTGGGCCGCGGCGAGGTCGCCGACTACACGGCGCTGATGGCCGCGTCGCAGCCGTTGGTGGCCGAGGAGGTTTTGGCCGCCTACCGGGTCGGCCGGCATCGCTGCTTGCTGGACGTGGGCGGGGGCGACGGCAGTTTCTTGCAGGCCGCGGCGGCGCAGGCGCCGGGGCTGCGGCTGGTGCTGTTCGACCTGCCGCCCGTCGCGGAACAGGCTCGTGCCCAGCTGACGGCGGCCGGGTTGGCCGGGCGATTCGCAGTGACGGGCGGCGACTTCCTGGCCGACCCGCTCCCCGAGGGCGCCGACATCGTCTCGCTGGTCCGCGTCATCCACGACCACGACAACCCAGCTGCGCTCGACATCCTGCGCGCCGTGCGCCGCGCCCTGCCGCCGGGTGGCACCCTGCTGCTGGCCGAACCCATGGCCGGGACGCCCGGCGCCGAGCCGATTGGCGACGCTTACTTCGGCTTCTACCTGATGGCGATGGGCCGTGGCCGCGCCCGGACACAAACCGAGCTGGTCGCGCTGCTGAACGCCGCCGGGTTCGGCAGCGTGCGCCGCGCGCCCACGCATACGCCGCTGCTGGTCAGTGTGCTGGTTGCGAAAGCGCTGGGAAACACGGCGCATTTGTAAATGTTGGTTGACATACTGAACCGTCAGGATAAGTTGACATAACATCCAGGCCGTATCGGCCCGCACAGCTTCGGGAGGGCGCAAATGGAAGCAATGGCAGTCGTGCTCACCGGTCCCGAGCGCCTGGCGCTCAGCCGCCTGAAGCTGGACGCCGCCGGTCCCGAGGATGTCGTCGTCGATATCGAGTGGAGCGGCATCAGCACGGGGACGGAGCGCCTGCTCTACACCGGGACGATGCCGCACTTCCCCGGCATGGGCTACCCGCTGGTGCCCGGCTACGAGTCGGTTGGCCGCATCAGCGCCGCCGGCGCCACGGCGGGGCGGCGCGTTGGCGAGCGCGTGTTCGTGCCCGGCGCGCGCTGCTTCGGCGACGTGCGCGGCCTGTTCGGGGGCGCCGCCTCCCGCGTCGTGGTTCCGGCCGGACGGGTCGCTGCGTTCGACGAGCGGCTGGGCGAGGAGGGCGTGCTGCTGGCGCTGGCCGCGACCGCGCGGCACGCCTTGATGCTGCCGGGGGTGGCGCCGCCCGACCTCATCATCGGCCACGGCGTGCTCGGCCGTCTGCTGGCCCGGCTTGCCGTGCTGTCCGGGGCGCGGCCCGTGGTGTGGGAGCGCAACCCGGCCCGCGCCGGGGGTGCCGAGGGCTACGACGTGGTCGATCCCGAGGCGGACAGCCGCCGCGACTACCGGGCCATCTTTGACGTGAGCGGTGACGCCGGGCTGCTCGACACGCTGATCGGCCGGCTGGCGCCGGGTGGCGAAGTGGTGCTGGCCGGGTTCTACAGCGACCGGCTGAGCTTCGCCTTCCCGCCGGCCTTCATGCGGGAAGCGCGCATCCGCATCGCCGCGCAGTGGGCGCCCGCGGACCTTGCGGCGGTCGCGGCGCTGGCCGGGTCGGGCGAGCTGTCGCTGGCCGGGCTGGTGACGCATCGCAGCGCCGCCGGCGACGCGGACAGCGCGTACCGCACCGCCTTTGACGACGCGGCCTGCCTCAAGATGATCCTCGATTGGAGAGATTGCACATGAACGCCGTCGCACCCGCCTCACAGGCTTCAGCGAACATGAGCATGACGGAGGCGCTGCGGGCAGAGGCGGCGGTCGAGCCGGACGCGGTCGTGACCACGCCCGCGAAGAAGGAGACGCAGGTCATCGCGATCTACGGCAAGGGCGGCATCGGCAAGAGCTTCACCCTCGCCAACCTCAGCTACATGATGGCGCAGCAGGGCAAGCGCGTGCTGCTGATCGGCTGCGACCCCAAGAGCGACACGACCTCCCTGCTGTTCGGCGGGCGGAGCTGCCCGACGATCATCGAAACGTCGTCGAAAAAGAAGCTCGCAGGCGAGAAGGTCTCCATCGGCGACGTGTGCTTCATCCGCGACGGCGTGTTCGCCATGGAGCTGGGCGGCCCGGAGGTCGGGCGCGGCTGCGGCGGGCGCGGCATCATCCATGGGTTCGAGTTGTTGGAGAAGCTCGGCTTCCATGAATGGGGCTTCGACTACGTGCTGCTGGACTTCCTGGGCGACGTGGTGTGCGGCGGGTTCGGCCTGCCGATCGCGCGGGACATGTGCCAGAAGGTGATCGTCGTCGCGTCGAATGACCTGCAATCGCTGTACGTCGCGAACAACGTGTGCTCGGCGGTCGATTACTTCCGGCGCATGGGCGGCAACGTCGGCGTGGCCGGCATGGTGATCAACAAGGACGACGGCACGGGGGAGGCGCAGGCGTTCTCCGAGGCGGTGGGCATCCCCGTGCTCTCCGCCATTCCCGCCAACGAGGACATCCGCCGCAAGTCCGCCAACTACGAGATCATCGGCAAGCCCGGCGGCGAATGGGCGCCGATGTTCGAGCTGCTGGCCGAGCAGGTGGCCAGCGCGCCGCCCGTGCGCCCCACGCCGCTCACACACGATGCGCTGCTGAACCTGTTCAAGGGCGACGCCGTGGGCCGCAGCGTCGTGCTGCAGCCCGCGACCGAGGCCGACATGTGCCCGGCCACCGTCAGCAACAAAGCCTCCCTCGAAGTGATCTACGAGGGCGCGTGACCATGGACGGCTCCATCACGCCCGCCGTCCCGCCCGACACCGGGGCCGGCTGCCATGGCGGCCGGGACACGATGATCGAGGCGGCGCGCGCCGCGGGCAAGAGCACCGCGATGGACCGGCTGATGCAGGACTACCCGCGCGGGCCGCACGACCAGCCGCAGTCCATGTGCCCGGCCTTCGGCTCGCTGCGCGTCGGGCTGCGGATGCGGCGGACGGCGACGATCCTCAGCGGCTCCGCCTGCTGCGTATACGGCCTCACGTTCACCTCGCACTTCTACGGCGCGCGCCGCACCGTGGGCTACGTGCCGTTCAACTCGGAAACGCTGGTCAAGGGCCAGTTGTTCGAGGACATCCGCGACGCGGTGTATGAGACGGCGAAGCCCGCGGACTACGACGCGGTCGTCGTCATCAACCTGTGCGTGCCGACCGCCTCGGGCGTGCCGCTGGACCGGCTGCCGAAGCAGATCGACGGCGTGCGGATCATCGGCATCGACGTGCCGGGCTTCGGCGTACCGACCCACGCCGAGGCCAAGGACGTGCTGACTGGTGCCATGCTGAAATACGCCCGGACCGAGGCCGAGCAAGGCCCGGTCGCCCGGCCCCGCCAGCAGCAAGACCTCCCGACCGTCGCCATGATTGGCGAGTTCTTCCCGGGCGACCCGCCGGGGATTGGCGCTTTGCTGGCGCCTATGGGCTTGGCGCCCGCCCCGCCGCTGCCGTCCCGCGAGTGGCGCGACCTGTATGCCGCGCTGGACTGCCAGGTGGCCGCGGCGGCGCATCCGTTCTACACGGCGACAGTCCGCGAATTCAAAGCCGCAGGCCGCCCGGTGGTGGGCAGCGCGCCAGTGGGCGTCGAGGGCACCGCCGCGTGGCTCGATGCCATCGGCGCTGCGGCGAACGTGCCCACGGACCGCATCGACGCCGCCAAGGCGCGCGTCCTGCCGCTGATCCGCGCGGCGCTCGACGCCAACCCAATCCGCGCCCGCGTCACCGTGTCCGGCTACGAAGGCTCCGAGCTGCTGGTCGCACGCCTGCTGATCGAGGCGGGCGCGGAAGTGCCTTATGTCGGCACCGCCTGCCCGCGCACCGAATGGAGCGACGCCGACCGCGAGTGGCTGGAAGCGCACGGCGCGCACGTCCAATACCGCGCCTCGCTGGAGCAGGACCTGGCGGCGATGCTCGACGTGCGCCCGGACCTCGCCGTGGGCACGACGCCCTTGGTGCAGAAGGCCAAGGAGCTTGGCATCCCGGCGCTGTATTTCACCAACATGGTCTCCGCCCGCCCGTTGTTCGGCGCGGCCGGGGCCGGGGCGCTGGCTGGGATCGTTTCGGCGCAGATCGGCGGCGGCGCGCGGTTCAGCCGCATGGTCGCGTTCTTCGAGGGCGCCGGCACCGGGGAGACGGCGGGCTACGGCTTCAACGGCGTGCCGCGGGAGCCCAAGGGCGCACGGGACCGCTATCGCCGGGCACGCGAGGCCCGGGCGCGGGCCAGCGAAGCGGTGGGGAGCTAGGCGATGCTGGTGCTCGACCATGACCGGGCTGGCGGCTACTGGGGCGCGGTCTATGCCTTCACCGCGATCCGCGGCCTGCGGGTGGTGATCGACGGCCCCGTGGGCTGCGAGAACCTGCCAGTGACGGCGGTGCTGCACTACACCGACGGCCTGCCGCCGCACGAGCTTCCCGTCGTCGTCACCGGGCTATCCGAGGACAACCTGTCGATGGACGGCACGGAAGGCGCGCTGCGCCGGGCGGCGGCGACGGGCGACGTGGACATGCCGTCGGTCGTCGTGACCGGCAGCATCGCCGAGATGATCGGCGGCGGGGTCACGCCGGAGGGCAGCAACCTGCTCCGCTTCATCCCGCGCACCATCGACGAGGACCAGTGGCAGGCGGCGGACCGGGCGATATACTGGCTGTGGACCGAGTTCGGCGCCAAGCGGGCAAAGCCGAAGCCCCGAGCCGCCCGCGCGCCCGGCGCGAAGCCGCGGGTCAACATCATCGGCCCCATCTACGGCACCTTCAACATGCCGTCCGACCTGGCCGAGATCCGCCGGCTCGTGGAGGGCATAGGCTGCGAGATCAACCTGGTGTTCCCACTGGGCGCGCACATCGAGGACGTGGCCCGGCTGCCGGACGCGGACGTGAACATCTGCCTGTACCGCGAGTTCGGCCGGCAGCTCTGCGAGGAGCTGGACCGCCCATACTTGCAGGCGCCCATCGGCCTGTTCGCCACGACCAACTTCCTCCGCAAGCTCGGCGAGCTGACCGGCATCGACCCCGAACCGTTCATCGAGGCGGAGAAGCACACGACGATCAAGCCGGTGTGGGACCTGTGGCGCAGCGTGACGCAGGACTTCTTCGCGACCGCGAGCTTCGCCGTGGTGGCGACCGATACCTATGCGCGCGGCCTCCGGGGCTTCCTGGAAGGCGAGCTGGGCATCCCCTGCACGTTCAGCTTCAGCCGCACGGCGGGCGCGAAGCCTGACAACGCGGCGGTGCGCGCGGCGATGCGCAAGACGCCACCGTTCGTCCTGTACGGCTCCTACAACGAGCGGATGTATGCGGCGGAGCAGGGCGCGCGCTGCATGTATATCCCCGCCTCCTTCCCCGGCGCCGTGGTCCGCCGGGCCACGGGCACGCCGTTCATGGGCTACGCGGGCGCGACCTACCTCGTCCAGGAGTTCTGCAACGCCCTGTTCGACGCGCTGTTCCACATCCTGCCGCTCAGCACGGACATGGACCGGGTGGACCCGACGCCGGTGAGTGCTGCCGAGTGGAACGCCGGGCCGTGGGACGACAACGCGGTGGCGCTCTTGGACCAGCACGTCGAGGCCGAGCCGTTCCTGCTGCGCATCTCCGCCGCCAAGCGGGCGCGGGACCGGGTGGAGCAGGACGCGAAGCGGGCGCGGGAGGGCCGGGTCACGGCGGCGCGCGTTGAACAATCGCTGGCCGCGATGGCCGCGGGACGGGCAGCGTGAGGCGGGGCAGCGTGAGCGCCCGGCGTGACATAGCCGGACGCCAGGCGTCCCGGCGCAAGACTTCCGGCGGGCGCTGCCCGTCGGACGGTGGCTGTGGCGTGCGCCACGGCGAGGCCCTGCCGCACGGGAGGTGTGCGGCAACAGCAGGAGAAGGAGGTTCCAACCATGTCTGACGTCAACATGCGGGCCAGTTCGAGTTCGGGCCTGACCGACTCGGAAGCGCGCGAGTTCCACAGCATCTTCGTGACCAGCTTCATCGTCTTCACGGTGGTCGCGATCATCGCGCACTTCCTGGTCTGGCAGTGGCGCCCGTGGCTGCCTGGGCCGAACGGCTATCCCGGCCAGCAGTCGATGCTGGACGGCGTGATGTTCGTGAAATCATTCCTGGCATAGGGGAGACTACCAATGTGGCGTGTATGGCTGCTTTTTGATCCGCGTCGCGTGCTGGTCGCGCTGTCCGTGTTCCTGTTCGTGCTGGCCCTGCTGATCCACTTCATCCTGCTCAGCACGAGCCGGTTCAACTGGCTGGAAGGCCCTGTCCGGGGCGGCAATGCGGCCCAGTTGGCACCGCTGCCGCAAGCGGCCCCCCGATAACCCAAGCCGTGGCAGTGGGCGCCGCCGGGCCATCCCGGCGCCGCCCACCGCCCGCATCCCGCTCGACCTGAGGGTTCTCACCATGGCGATGCTCACCTACGAGGAAAAATACCGCGTCCGCGGCGGCACCCTGGTCGGCGGCGACTTGTTCGATTTCTGGGTTGGTCCGTTCTACGTCGGCTTCTTCGGCGTCACGTCGATCTTCTTTTCGGCGCTGGGGACCGCGCTGATCATCTACGGCGCGGCAATCGGCGGCGATTGGAACATCTGGCGCATCAACATAGCGCCCCCGGACCTCAGCTACGGCCTGGGCTTCGCGCCGCTCAGGGAGGGAGGGCTGTGGCAGGTCATCACGATCTGCGCGATCGGCGCCTTCGTGTCCTGGGCGCTGCGCCAGGTCGAGATCGCGAAGAAGCTCGGCATGGGCTACCACGTCCCGTTCGCCTTTGGGGTCGCGATCTTCGCCTATGTCTCTCTCGTGGTGATCCGCCCGGTGCTGATGGGCGCCTGGGGCTTCGGGTTCCCGTATGGGATCCTAAGCCACCTCGATTGGGTGTCCAACACCGGGTACCAGTACCTGCACTTCCACTACAACCCGGCGCACATGCTGGCGGTGACGTTCTTCTTCACCACAACGCTGGCGCTATCGCTGCACGGCGCGCTGGTGCTGTCGGCTGCGAACCCACCCAAGGGCCAGGCGGTCAAGACGGCGGAGCACGAGAACACGTTCTTCCGCGACACCATCGGCTGGTCCATCGGCACGCTCGGCATCCATCGGCTGGGCCTGTTCCTGGCGCTCTCGGCCGGGTTCTGGAGTGCCGTGTGCATCATCATCAGCGGGCCGTTCTGGACCCGCGGCTGGCCGGAATGGTGGGGCTGGTGGCTCAACCTGCCGATCTGGAAATAACGAGGGGCCCAACTTAGGGGAGTGAGCGCAACCATGGCCGAGTACCAAAACCTGTTCACCCGCGTCCAGGTCCGCGGACCCGTCTATGCCGGGGTGCCCGTCACCGGCACCAGCTGGACCCGGTCCGGCAAGCCGTTCTACATCCACCTGTTCGGCATATTGGGCGACGCGCAGGTCGGGCCACTTTATTTGGGCGTCACCGGCGTCGCCTCGCTCATCTGCGGCTTCATCGCGTTCGAGATCATCGGCCTCAACATGTGGGCGTCGGTCGATTGGAGCCCGGTGCAGTTCGTCCGCCAACTGTTCTGGCTGGCGCTGGAGCCGCCGGCGCCGAGCTACGGCCTGCGCTTGCCGCCGCTGGCGCAAGGCGGCTGGTGGCTGATGGCCGGGTTTTTCCTGACCGCGTCGATCCTGCTGTGGTGGACGCGGATTTACATGCGGGCGAGGGCGCTCGGCATGGGGACCCACGTCGCCTGGGCGTTCGCGGCGGCCATCTGGCTCTACCTCGTGCTCGGCTTCATCCGGCCGCTCCTGATGGGAAGCTGGAGCGAGGCGGTGCCGTTCGGCATCTTCCCGCACTTGGACTGGACCGCGGCGTTCTCCATCCGCTACGGCAACCTGTTCTACAACCCGTTCCACATGCTCTCCATCGTGTTCCTGTACGGCTCGACGCTGCTGTTCGCCATGCACGGCGCGACCGTGCTCGCCATCAGCCGCTTCGGCGGCGAGCGCGAGCTGGAGCAGATCATCGACCGCGGCACCGCGTTCGAGCGGGGCACGCTGTTCTGGCGCTGGACCATGGGCTGGGCTGCGACGGCCGAGAGCATCCACCGCTGGGCCTGGTGGTTCGCCGTGCTCTGCCCGCTGACCGGCGGCATCGGCATTCTGCTGACCGGCACGGTGGTGGACAACTGGTATCTTTGGGGCGAGAAGCATGGTATTGCGGCCCATTACCCGGCCGTGTGGGGCGTCGTGACCGACCCGGCCCTTCCTCAGGGAGCCGCCAAATGATGCCCGGCCTTAAGCTTGGTCTCGGCCTCGTCGGCGCGGTGGGCGCCACGCTGCTCGGGATCGCGATGCTCTCGAAGTTCCAGACGCCGCCCTTGGAGGTCGTGCAGCGCGGCTACCGCGGCACCGCGATGCAGGTCAACTACAACGAGAAGGAACTCGCCCAATACCTGGCGGCGAACAAGGTGCCGGCGTCGCTGCCGCAGGCGCCGTCTGCCGGGCCGAAGGCGGGGGTGGTCTACAAGAACGTCGAGGTGCTGGGCGACCTCAGCGTGGCCCAGTTCACCCGGCTGATGGTCTCGATCACCCAATGGGTGTCGCCGAAGCAGGGCTGCGCCTACTGCCACAACACCAACAACATGGCCGAGGACAACCTCTATACCAAGATCGTCTCGCGGCGCATGTTCCAGATGACGCAGAACATCAACGCCAACTGGCAGGCGCATGTGCAGGGCACCGGGGTGACGTGCTACACCTGCCACCGGGGCAACCCGGTGCCGAACAACATCTGGTTCACCGATCCCGGCACGCGGACGCCGGGCGGCGGCATGATCGACGCCGGGCCGCCGGTGGGCAAGAACATCGCGGCTGCGTCGGTGCGCTACGCCTCGCTGCCGTATGACCCGTTCACGCCGTTCCTGGAAGGCGACCATTCGATCCGCGTGCAGGGGGAGGAGGCGTTGCCCGGCTCCAACCGGCACTCCATCAAGGAGGCGGAGTGGACCTTCGCGTTGATGAACTACTTCGGCAATTCGCTCGGGGTGAACTGCACATATTGCCACAACAGCCGGGCCTTCAGCGACTGGTCGCAGAGCAGCCCGGCCAAGGTGGTGGCGTGGCACGGCATTCGGATGACCCGGGACCTCAACAACGACTACCTGAAGTCGCTCACCAACGCTTGGCCGGCCAACCGGCTGGGTCCTACGGGCGACTCGCCGAAGCTCGCCTGCGCCACCTGCCACCAGGGCGTTTACAAGCCGCTCTACGGGGTGAGCATGCTGAAAGACTTCCCGGAGCTGTCGCATCCCGGGGGGGCGGGGGTCGCCTACCTCAACGCGGCCTGGACGCCGCCCAACGGCTCGATGCAACAGGCCGTGCCGGCGGGCCAGCCGAAGATCGGCGAATGAAGCCTGGCGAGTGAGACTCGCTGGGGGTGCGGCCAATACGGCCGCGCCCCGTTCGCGCTTCGGCCTTGCCGGCCTTCGATCCGTCCCTATCCTATCCAACTCACGCGGGAAATTTCGCCGTACGGGTTGCGATGCGCCGCCCGTTATGCGACCGCTTCCGCAGGAATTGGTTTCGACGAAGGGCAGGGGTCGTGCATGGATAGCATGGAAGTCAACAAGGCGGTTGCCGCGTTCCTGATCGCGGGCATCGCCTTCATGGGGTCCGGGCTGATCAGCGACGCCTTGGTGCACCCGAAGGCCATCAAGGGCACCGCGATCAAGATTGACCTGCCCAGCGAGCAGACAGCCGCCGCCGCGCCCGCCGAAGCGGAGCCGCCGATTGCCGCCTTGCTCGTTTCCGCCGACCCAGGCCGCGGCGAGGCGGGCGTCAAGAGCGCCGGTTGCGTCGCGTGCCACAGCTTCAACGAGGGCGGCAAGGCCGGCGTCGGCCCCAACCTGTACGGCGTCGTCGGCGGGCCGCACGGCCATATGGAGGGCTATGCCTACTCGGCGGCGATCAAGGGCAAGGAGGGTCCCTGGACCTATGACGAGCTGAACGAGTGGCTGAAGAAGCCAAGCGCCTACGCGCCCGGCACCAAGATGAGCTACGCGGGCCTCGCAGATCCGAAGAAGCGGGCCGACATCATCGATTACCTGCATAGCCTGGCCAAGGACCCAGTACCGTTCCCGCCGGCCCCGGCACAGAAGGCCGATGCCGCCGCGCCCAAGGGCGTCGCCGTCGCCAACGCCTCGCCCAACCCGGCGCCGGGCGGCGTTCCGGCCGCTGGGGCGGACGTCACGGCCCTGCTGGCTTCCGCCAACCCGGATGCCGGCAAGTCCGACACGACGAAGCTGGGCTGCATCGCCTGCCATAACTTCGCCGAGGGCGGCAAGAACGGCGTGGGTCCCAACCTTTACGGCGTGGTGGGCGCGCCGCGTGCGCATCACGAAGGCTACGCCTACTCCGCCGCGTTGAAGAGCAAGGAAGGCGATTGGACCTACGCGGAGCTGGACAAGTGGCTGCTCAAGCCGAGCGCCTACGCCCCCGGCACCAAGATGAGCTTCGCCGGCATCGCCGACCCCAAGGTGCGGGCGGACGTGATCGCCTATCTCCGCTCGTTGTCGGCCAGTCCGGAGCCGCTGCCCACGGCCGACGCCGCCAAGCAGCCGGGCTGACGCTGCCGCGGCGCAGCGCAACCCGCCGCGTCCAGTTCGGCGCGTTCGAGGTCTCGACGCGGGGGGTATCCCGCTTCGACCTGCGCGACCCGTATCACGTCGCGCTTAGCCTCTCCTGGCCGGGCTTCGCGCTGGCGGCCTTGGTGGCGGAGGTCGCGGTCAACGTGGTCTTCGCCCTGCTCTACCTCGCGCGGCCGGGCGCCATCGCCAATGCGCGGCCGGGGGCGTTTGCCGACGCGTTCTTCTTCAGCCTTGAAACCCTGGCCACCGTCGGCTACGGCACGATGTCGCCCGGCACGACCTACGGCCACATCGTCTCGGCATTCGAGATCCTCGCCGGAATGGCGTTGACCGCGGTTCTCACGGGGCTGCTGTTCGTCCGGTTTTCCCGGCCGAAATCCAAGGTCCTCTACTCGACCCGTGCCGCCGTCGCCATGCATAACGGCCAGCCCACGCTGATGCTGCGGCTGGGCAATGGACGGCTCACGCTGCTGACGCAGATGAAGGTGCACCTTGGCGTCCTCCTGTCGGAAGAAACCAGCGAAGGCCAAGTGTTCCGGCGTTTGCACGATCTTACCCTCCGCAGCGCAGAGATGCAGGTGTTCGTGCTGACCTGGACGGTGATGCACGCCATCGACGCTTCCAGCCCGCTGCATGGCTATGATCCCGGGCGCCTCGTTCGCGAGGATGTCCGGCTGTTCCTGTCGATTGATGGGCGGGACCAGTCGCTGGGCGTGCAGGTCCAGGAGGTGCGGATGTACGGCCCTGCTGACATCGTCTTCGGGCAGCGGTTCGTTGACGCCGTCACGCGGGACGCCTCGGGTCATACGACGGCCGACCTCACGCGGCTGGATGGGCTGGAGCCAGACCCGGCCTGGGTGGGATAGGCCTGGACACCGACACGGCACGACACCGACACGGCACCGGGCTGACTTGACAGCGATGGGCGCAGAACCTCAGCATCTTCGACCGATCTCGCAGGACAAGTGATGCACCAGGACAACTCAGAACCCGAGGGGGCGCTCACGGGCTTGCGGGTCATCGAAATGGGGCAGCTCATTGCCGGGCCGTTCTGCGGCCAGTTGATGGCGGATTTCGGCGCGGAGGTCATCAAGCTGGAGCCGCCGGGCAAGGGTGACCCGATGCGGGAATGGGGGCACGAGAAGCCGCAGGGCGTGTCCTTGTGGTGGTCCGTCATCGCCCGCGGCAAGAAAAGCGTGGAGATCGACGCGCGGCAGCCGGACGGGCAGGCGCTCATCCGCGACTTGGTCGCTGGCAGCGACGTGCTGATCGAGAACTTCCGGCCCGGCACGATGGAGAAATGGGGGCTGGGCTACGACGCGCTCGCCGCTGTCAACCCGCGGTTGGTGATGATCCGCGTGTCCGGCTACGGGCAGACCGGGCCTTACGCGCACAAGGCCGGGTTCGGCGCGATCGGCGAGGCGATGGGCGGACTGCGCCACGTCGTGGGCGACCCCAGCACGCCGCCGAGCCGTATGGGCGTTTCTATCGGCGATACGCTCGCGGCCACCTTCGCCTGTTTGGGCGGCATGATGGCGCTGCATGCCCGGACGCGCACCGGGCGCGGGCAGGTCGTGGACAGCGCGATTTACGAGGCGGTGCTGGCGGTGATGGAAAGCCTGGTGACGGAGTACGCCTACGCCGGCTACGTCCGGGAGCGCACGGGCGCCACCCTGCCGCGCATCGCGCCGAGCAACGTGTATCCCACCCGGGACGGCGCCTACGTGCTGATCGCCGCCAACCAGGACACGGTGTTCCGCCGCCTGGCTGCTGCGATGGGCCGCCCGGCGCTGGCGGACGACCCGCGCTTTGCCACCCACGACGCCCGCGGCGAGCGGCAGGCGGAGCTCGACGCGCTGATTGCCGGGTGGACCCTTGGACAAGACCGCGTAGCCTTGGGCGCGCTGCTGGACGAGGCCGGGGTGCCGCGGGGCGACATCTATCGCGGGGCGGAGATGCTGGAGGACACGCATTTCAAGGCGCGGGACACGATTGCGCGGGTGATGCACCCGAAGCTGGGAGAGTTGCGGATGCAGGCCCCGGCGCCGCGCCTGTCGGACACGCCGGGGCGCATCCGCGGCGCCGGGCCGGCGCTTGGCGAGCACAACGACGCGGTGCTGCGCGGCGTGCTGGGCCTGGACGCGGGGCGGCTCGCGGCACTGCAGGCGGCACAGGTGATCGGACGGGTCCGGCCCGATGCGGCCTGACGGCCGGCACACGGATTGCACGGACTGCTCGTCATCAAGCCGGAACAGAGAGCGCAGCCATGGCCCAACACCGCGTCGCCGCCACGCCCGAAACCATCCGCTGGGGCACGTTCAGCGCCGCCTATGCGCCCGTGCTGACCGTGCAGAGCGGCGACACCGTCGTGCTGGAGTGCGTGACGGGGGCGCCGGACGTGATGCCGCCGGACGGCTCCGGCATGAAAGTGCCCCCGGCACTTGCCGCCATCCACGCCGCCGAGCCGCCCCGGCTCGGCCCGCACATCCTGACCGGCCCGGTCGCCATCGCCGGCGCCGAGCCGGGCGACACGCTTGAGGTCCGCATCGAGAAGATCGAGCTGGGCGCCGATTGGGGGTTCTGCGGGCACCGTCCGCTCGCCGGCACGCTGCCGGAGGACTTCCCGCGCCGGTTCCTCAGCCACATCGCCATCGACCGCGCCGCCGGCACCTGCCGGATGCCCTGGGGCACCGAACTGACGCTGTCGCCGTTCTTCGGCGTGATGGGCGTGGCGCCGCCGCCCGCCTACGGCGCGATCTCCACCAAGGAGCCGCGGGAGCACGGCGGCAACCTGGACAACAAGGAGGTCGGCGCCGGGTCCACGCTGTTCCTGCCGGTCTGGGTGCCCGGCGCCAACTTCTCCGCCGGCGACGGCCACGGCGTCCAGGGCGACGGCGAGGTCTGCATCAACGCGCTGGAAACCTGCCTGACCGGCACGTTCACCTTCGTGCTGCACAAGGGGGGCGTGCTGCACAAGGGGGGTGTGCTGCACAAGGGGGGTGTGCTGCATAAAGCGGAGGCGGCGCCATTCCGCTTCCCGCGGGCAGAATCCCCGACGCACTATATCTCGATGGGCATGAACGAGGACCTGGACCTGGCGATGAAGCAGGCGCTGCGGGAGATGATCGCCTTCATCTGCGCCCGGTCCAGTCTGTCGCCGGACCAGGCCTACCAGTTCTGCTCGATGGCGGTGGACTTCCACGTCACGCAGACCGTGAACGGTGAGAAGGGGGTGCATGGCCTGCTGCGTAAGGGACTGTTATTCTAACCGAGTTATCCACAATTGTTTGCATCATGTTAACGTTTTTCCCTATCCCTCGCAGTTTCACGGCGTTATCATCCGTTGCGAAACTGAATGGTTAGGAAGTTGGGAATGGATTGGAACGAGGAGACGATTGCTCGCCTGCGCCAATTCTGGCAAGACGGCCATTCCACCGCCGAGATCGGCCGGCGCATGGGCATCACCAAGAACGCGGTGGTCGGCAAGGCGCACCGCCTGACGTTGGCGCCGCGCCCGTCGCCGATCCGCCGCGACCTGCCAGAAGGCCACGTGCCGCGGCGGTCTGCGCCCCGGCGCGCGACCGGCCCAACCTTGCCGGCGCCCAACTTGCCGCCCGTCATGGCGCCAATCCCGCCCGCCACCGTTGCGCCTGAACCCATCGCGCCACCACCGCCGCAGCACATGCCGTCGCCGCAGGCGCCGATGCAGCTCCGCGCCGTGCCGAGGCCGCGGGCCAGCGCGCCGACGGCAACTTGCTGCTGGCCCATCGGCGACCCCGGCACCGCGAGCTTCCGCTTCTGCGACGACGGCGCGATGGCGGGGAAGCCGTACTGCGCCCAGCATGCGGCGCTGGCCTACGTGAAGGTGCGCGACCGCCGCGAAGACGCAGCCTAACGCTTATCCGGCCTTCGCGTCTGGTATGCAGATGTTTCGCCCGCGCCCTTGATCCCGGCGGTGCCGCGGTTTAGGGGTTACGCGGAGACATCATGCCGCCATTCGAGACTGCCCTTCCGCGGGAGCGCCATACCGCCCTCGACGCCGATTCCGTTCGCGCCGCCTATCGGCGATGGGCCGGAGTGTACGATACCGTGTTCGGGGGCGTCTCGGCCTTCGGGCGCCGCCGCGCGGTGGAGGCGGTGAACGCGCTGCCGGGCATGCATGTGCTGGAGGTCGGCGTCGGCACCGGCCTCGCCTTACCGCACTACTCGGGCGCCAAGAGGATCACCGGCATTGATCTGTCGGCGGAGATGCTGGCCTTCGCGCGTTCCCGGGTGAAATCGGCGGGCCTCACCAACGTGGAAGCGCTGGTGGAGGTCGATGCGGAGGCGACGGGCTTCGACGCCGGGTCGTTCGACATCGCGGTGGCGATGTTCGTGGCCTCGGTCGTGCCGAACCCGCGGCTGCTGCTCGCCGAGATGCGCCGGGTGGTGCGCCCGGGCGGGCACCTGCTGTTCGTCAACCATTTCGCTGCCGAGCGCGGCCCGCGCTGGTGGGTGGAGCGGGCGCTGGCCCCGGCGTCCCGCAAGCTCGGGTGGCATCCCGACTTCTCCCACGACGCGCTGCTGCCGGACGCCGACCATGCGCGCGCGCAATTCGCCTCCGTGCCGCCGTTGGGCCTTTTCACATTGGTGAAACTGCCCAACTAAGCCGGATCGGGCCGGCGTGCGGCTTGATCGAATGTAAGCTGTCCGATACGCCGTCCGGATGCCCCGGGCTTGGTCCGGGCATGATGCAGGTAGGATGAACGGACGATGCAGGTTTTCCAGCGGCTCCGCGCCGCAGTGTTCACCGTTTTGCTGATGGCCGTTGCGGGGCCGGCCTGGGCGCAGGCGCCGCGCAACTGGCAACTCAGCTTCCAAGCGCCGCACAGCCCGGTCCAGCAGGGGATCGAGGGACTGCATGCGATGGTGATCTGGCTGATGGCGGCCGTGACCATCTTCGTGGCGGCGTTACTGGGCTATTGCGTTTGGCGCTTCCGGGCCTCGGTCAACCCGAAGGCGAGCCGCATCAGCCATCACACTACGCTTGAGGTCGCTTGGACGGTACTGCCGGTGCTGATCCTGGTGATCATCGCCATCCCGTCCTTCCGGATGATCTACTTCGAGGACCGGACGGAGGCGGCGGACATGACCCTCAAGGTGGTCGGCCATCAGTGGTACTGGGAGTACAACTACCCCGACCAGGGCGACGTGAAGTTCAGCAGCTACATGATCCCAGCCGACGAGTTGAAGCCCGGCCAGCTCCGCCAGCTTGATGTGGACAACCGAGTGGTGGTGCCCGCTGGCAAGAATATCCGCATCCTGACGACCAGCGCGGACGTGATCCACAGCTTCTTCATCCCGTCGCTCGGTGTGCAACGCTACGCGATCCCCGGGCGCACGATCGAGACGTGGGTCAAGGTGGACCAGCCCGGCGTGTACTACGGCGAGTGCAACCAGATCTGCGGCACCAACCACAGCGCGATGCCGATTGCGGTGGAGGCGATGACGGACAAGGATTTTGCGGCCTGGATCGCGGCGGCCAAGACGAAGTTTGCCGCCAACGGTGAGCCTGCCCCGGCTGAGGGTGAGCAGCGTGTGGCGGCGGTTGAGAATACACGGCGCTGACCCACATCGGTTGACGCGAGGGAGTATAGACATGTCGGTGACGACCCACGATCAGGACCACGGCCACGATCACGGGCATGCCCCGAATTTCGCGAACCGTTGGTTGTTCAGCACCAACCACAAAGACATCGGCACACTCTATTTGATCTTCGCTATCATCGCGGGGATCGTGGGCGTGGCGCTTTCCATCCACATGCGGATGGAACTGCAGAACCCCGGCCTACAGTATTTCGCGTCGGGCCAGGCGTGGAACGCGACGGTCACGGCGCACGGCCTGATCATGATCTTCTTCATGGTGATGCCGGCGATGATAGGCGGCTTCGGCAACTGGTTCGTGCCGATCATGATCGGTGCGCCGGACATGGCGTTCCCGCGGCTGAACAATATCAGCTTCTGGCTGCTCGTGCCGGCGTTCATCCTGATCATGATGGGCCTGCACAGCGGAGATGGCGCCGGGTCGGGCTGGACACTGTATCCGCCGCTGTCCAACGGCACATACCAATCCGGTCCGGCCATGGACTACACGCTGTTTGCCCTGCACTTGGCGGGCGTGTCGTCGCTGCTGGGCGCGATCAACTTCATCACGACAATCTTCAACATGCGCGCGCCGGGCATGACGCTGCACAAGATGCCGCTGTTCGTGTGGTCGATGCTGGTGACGGCATTCCTGTTGCTGCTGGCGATCCCGGTGCTGGCCGGCGCGATCACCATGCTGATCACCGACCGCAACTTCGGCACCTCGTTCTTCGACCCGCAGGGCGGCGGCGACCCGGTGCTGTTCCAGCACCTGTTCTGGTTCTTCGGGCATCCCGAAGTTTACATCATGATCCTGCCGGGCTTCGGCATGGTCAGCCACGTCATCTCGACCTTCTCGAAGAAGCCGATCTTCGGGTATCTCGGCATGGCCTACGCGATGATCGCGATCGGCGTTGTCGGCTTCGTCGTGTGGGCGCACCACATGTTCGTCTCGGGCATCTCCGTGGATACTCGGGCCTACTTCGTCGCGGCGACCATGATCATCGCCGTGCCGACGGGCATCAAGATCTTCTCCTGGATCGCGACCATGTGGGGCGGCTCGATCGAGCTGAAGACCCCGATGCTGTTCGCCATTGGCTTCATCTTCCTGTTCACGCTGGGCGGCGTGACGGGGATCGTGCTGTCCAACTCCAGCATCGACCAGATCCTGCACAACACCTACTACGTCGTGGCGCACTTCCATTACGTGCTGAGCCTGGGCGCCGTGTTCTCGATCTTTGCCGGCTTCTACTACTGGATCGGCAAGATGTCAGGGCGGCAGTATCCGGAGTTCTGGGGCAAGGTGCATTTCTGGGTCACGTTCATCGGCGTGAACCTGACCTTCTTCCCGATGCACTTCCTGGGCCTGGCGGGCATGCCGCGCCGGTATCCCGACTATCCCGACGCCTTTGCCGGCTGGAACTACGTGGCATCCATTGGGTCCTATATCTCGGCGTTCTCGGTGGTAATCTTCCTGTATGTCATCTACCGGACGTTCACGTCCAAGGTGCAGGTTGCCGACAATTACTGGGGCGAGGGCGCGACGACGTTGGAGTGGACCGTGACTTCGCCGCCGCCGTTCCATACCTTCACTGAACTGCCGCGGGTCCGTTAATGGTTGATCCCGTAACTGAAATGGGGGGAGCTTCGGCTCCCCTTTCTTCTTTCGACTTGCCGGCGGAGGCGCGCGACTGGTTCGCCATGCTGAAACCGCGGGTGATCACCCTGGTCGTGTTCACCGGGTTCGTGGGGCTGCTGCTGGCGCCGGAGCCGCTGCATCCGGTGCTGGCCTTGGCGGCGGTGCTTTGCATCGCGGTGGGCGCGGGCGCCGCGGGCACGATAAACATGTGGTATGACCGCGACATCGACGCCGTCATGCGCCGGACCGCGAAACGCCCGATTCCGGCTGGCCGGATCGAGCCCGGGGAAGCGTTGGGCTTCGGCGTGACGCTTGGCATCGCTTCGGTCATTGTCATGGGACTGGCGACCAACGTCGTGGCAGCCGGGCTGCTGGCGCTGTCGATCCTGTTCTACGTCTTCATCTACACGGTTTGGCTGAAGCGCCGCACACCGCAGAACATCGTCATCGGCGGTGCTGCCGGCGCGTTTCCGCCGGTGATCGGCTGGGCTGCGGTGACGGGCACGGTGGACGTCATGCCGCTGCTGATGTTCGCCATCGTGTTCTTCTGGACGCCGCCGCATTTCTGGGCATTGTCACTGTACGCTTCCGAGGATTACGAGCGGGCCGGAGTGCCGATGCTGCCGGTCATCGCCGGCGCGCGGGCGACGCGGCTGCAGGTGTTGTATTACACCGTCGCGCTGGTTCTGGTATCCTTGCTGCCTTGGGTGCTGGGCTACGCCGGGCCGGTTTACGGGGTATCTGCGGTCGGCCTCGGCGCATGGTTCACCATCGCCTCGCTGCGCGTGCTTTGGGACCGCCAGGACTCCGCGGGCGTCAGCCTGACTTGCGACGTGCCGGCGCGCTGGGCGTTCCGCGTGTCGTTGATCTACCTATTCGCCTTGTTCACCATGCTGGCGCTTGACCACGTCTTGCCGGTGCCGCACCTTGGATGAGTTCCCGCCGCCGCTGTCGCCAACCGAGGCCATCGAGTTGCGCCGACGGCAGCGAGGAAAGAACATTGCTCTGCTGGTCGTGCTGATCGCGGTAGCCGCGCTGTTCTATGCGATCTCCGTGGTCCGGTTTAAAGTCTCCTGACGGCGGCTTGCCGCCGGGGCGGGCGTGCCGACATCAACACCATGAAAACTAGAAGCAACGGCCTGATCGCGGGTATCCTCCTCGTGCTGGTCGGCGGCATGACAGGCCTGTCCTTCGCCGCGGTCCCGCTTTACCGCATGTTCTGCGAGGCGACGGGGTATGCCGGGACGCCGCAGTTGCGTGGCGCCGCCGGCCCCGGCGCGACCGAGCGCACCATCGCCGTCCGCTTCAACGCGACGACCAGTCCGAGCCTGCCTTGGCGCTTCGCCCCGGGGGAGCCTGCGGTCACGGTACAGCTCGGAGAGGACAGGCTGGCCTATTACGTCGGCCAGAACCAGTCGCAGCAGACGGTGACGGGTGTCGCCACCTACAACGTCACACCTGAGAAGGTCGGCCGGTATTTCCACAAGACGGCCTGCTTCTGCTTCGATGAGCAGACATTGGCGCCGGGCCAGGAGATGCAGTTCCCGCTGAGCTTCTGGGTCGACCCGGCCATCGCCGACGATCCCGACACGCGCGACGTGAAAACGATCACGCTGTCCTACACGTTCTTCCGCTCGCTCGACGACGCGGCCCGCAATGGCGGGCTGGAAAAGGCTGGGCCGCATGTCGGGCCGCGGGCAGACGCTGCACGCTGAGCGCTTTGAAGGAATTCGCGTTTAAGCCTTGAACACCGCAGCGTTTTGGCGATGATGCGCCACTGTTTGGATAGGTCAGGTTAGAATGAGCGACGCCCCGGTTGCAACGGAACGCCCCGTGCTCGACGCACAGGACCTCAACAGTTCCGGAATGCAGCAGCCCTATCATCTTGTTGACCCCAGCCCTTGGCCGCTGCTAGGCGCGCTGGGCGGCGGGCTGACGCTGTTCGGCATCATCATGGTGGCGCATTACGGCACCTATATCTGGCTCGGCCTGGGCCTCGCGATCGTGCTCTCCGTCATGGCGCTGTGGTGGCGGGACGTGTTGAAGGAGAGCCGGACCGCGGGGGTCCACACCCCGGTGGTGCGGATCGGCCTGCGCTACGGCATGACGCTGTTCATCACTAGCGAGGTGATGTTCTTCGTCGGCTTCTTCTGGGCTTATTTCCACTTCGCGCTCTACCCGGCGCACGTCTCGGGCGCGGAGCACGCGATCTGGCCGCCGGCGGGCATCCAGACCTTCGACCCGTTCCATCTTCCGCTGCTCAACACGATGATCCTGCTGCTGTCCGGCACCGCGATCACCTGGGCGCACCACGCGCTGCTGCACGGCGACCGCAAGTACCTGGTTATGGGCCTCGGCTTCACCATCCTGCTGGGGTTGTCGTTCACCACGTTCCAGGCGTTGGAATACTCGGAGGCGCCGTTCAAATTCGCTGGCGGCGGCGTGTATCCTTCGGTGTTCTTCCTCGCCACTGGCTTCCACGGGTTCCACGTGATCGTGGGCACCATCTTCCTGATCGTGTGCTGGTATCGCGCCCGCGCCAACCAGTTCTCTCCGGTCCGCCACTTCGGCTTCGAGGCGGCGGCTTGGTATTGGCATTTCGTCGATGTGGTGTGGCTGTTCCTGTTCGTCGCGATCTACGTCTGGGGCGCCGGGCCGACCGGCGCGGAGTAGCCTGACCGGGTGCCGCGCCACCCGTCGTTTTGGCACATCGCCCTGGCTTGCCGTTGCCCGCGTTGCGGGCGCGGCAGCCTGTTCCATGGTTTGCTGACCGTCCGTCCCGCGTGCAACGCCTGCGGCTTGAACCTCAGGGCGTGTGATGCCGGGGACGGTGCGGCTTCCGGCCTGATCCTCGTGCTCGGCGCGGCCATCGTGGGCATGGTGCTGTGGGCAGATCGCTTCCACCCGCCCGCCTGGGTCCATGCGATGCTCTGGCCCGCCGTCACCATCCCGCTCGCCATCGGGCTGATGCGGCCCTTGAAAGCGGCGCTGATTGTCCGGCAATACCGTCACCGCGCGAGCGAGACGGGGCTTTGACGCCCACCTCGTCAACATCCGCCGCCCGTCTCGCCTCGCGGCGTCCGCCCTGGCGCCGCCTGCTATGGCCTGGCCTTACCACCGCCGCCATGCTGGCGCTCGCGGTCGGCCTCGGCGTGTGGCAGGTCCAGCGCCTCGCTTGGAAGACGGCGCTGCTGGCGGAGATCGACCGCGGGGAGGCCGCGCCCGCCGTCCCGCTGCCGGACAACCCGCGCCCGTTCACCAAGGTCCGCACCTCCGGCATCCTGCGCCAGGATTTGGCGGCGCTGTATGGCGTCGAGGTCCGCTCAACGGTGTCCGGCCCGGTGCTCGGTGCCTTCCTGCTCAACCCGCTGGAGCGGCCCGGCGCCGATCCGGTCATCGTGGACCGCGGCTGGGTGCCCGCAGACGCGCCCCGCGACGCGGCGCCGCTCCCGGCGACGGTTGAGGGCTACATCCGCGCGCCGGAGCATCCGATCCGCTTCGGCGCCGCCGACGACCCGGCGGCCCGGCGGTTCTACGCGCTCGATCCCTCCGCCATCGGCGCGGCGCTTGGGCTGCGGCAGGTCGCGCCCTTCACGCTGGTCGCCTTGGGGACCGTGCCGCCCGGCACCGTCCCGGAACCGGCTCAGGCGCTGCCTCGCCCGCCCAACAACCACTTCACCTACGCCCTGACCTGGTTCGGACTGGCCGGGGCGCTGCTGGCCGTTTTCGGCGTCTATGCCCGCAGAGTTTTGAAGGCCCAACCATGACCGCATATGCCCGCCTGACCGCCCGGTTCGCCCGCATCGCTACGGTCGGCGAGGCGTCGTCCATGCTGGGATGGGACGCCGCGGCCATGATGCCGCCGGGGGGCGGCGCGGCCAGGGGCGACCAGCTTGCAGTGCTGGCGGGGTTGGCGCACGGCCTGCTGACCGCGCCGGAGACCGCCGACGACCTGGCCCAGGCTCACGCTCAAACCGAGGCCGGCGGCGACGGGTGGGACGCTGCCAACCTGGCCCTCATGCGCCACGCCCACATCCGCGCGACCGCCGTGCCGTCCGACCTGGTGGAGGCGCAGGCCCGCGCCAACTCCGCCTGCGAGAAGGTGTGGCGGGAGGCGCGGCGCGACTCGGATTTCGCGGCGGTGTCGCCCTATCTGGTGGAGGTCGTGTCCCTGGTCCGCCAAACGGCCGAGGCGATGGCGCCGGCGCTCGGGCTGTCGCCCTACGACGCGCTGATGGACGGCTTTCAGCGCGGCATCGGTGCCGCCGACGTGGCCCCGGTGTTCGCACGCTACGAAACCTTCCTGCGCGACGCCCTGCCGCGCGCCGAGGAGCGCCAGGCCCGGCAGCCCCCGCCCGTGCTGCTGCCCGGCGTGTTCCCCGCGGAGCGGCAAGAGGGCCTGTGCCGCCATTTGTCTGCCCGCGCCGGGCTGGAGGCCGAGCACGCGCGGCTTGACCGGTCCACTCATCCGTTCTGCGGCGGCACCCCCACCGACGTGCGGATCACCACGCGCTACGACGAATCCGACCCGGCGCAGGCGCTGATGGGCGTGCTGCATGAGACCGGCCACGCCCTGTATGAACGCGGCCTGCCCACTTCCTATGCCCGCCAGCCCGTGGGCGAGGCGGCCGGCATGGCGGCGCATGAAAGCCAGTCGCTGATCGTCGAGATGCAGTCCTGCCGGTCCGACCCGTTCCTCGCCTGGCTCGGCCCGGAGATGCACGGCATCTTCGGCGGTCCGGCGGAGCCGTATGCGCCCTCCAACCTGTCGCGGCTGTGGCGCCGGGTCGGGCGCGGTTTCATCCGAGTCGATGCGGACGAGATGACCTACCCCGCACACGTGATCCTGCGCTTCCGGTTGGAGCAGGCGCTGGTGTCCGGCGACCTGGCGGTGGCCGACCTGCCCGGCGCGTGGCAGGACGGCATGGCGGCGCTGCTGGGCGTGACACCGCCGGACGATGCGCGCGGCTGCCTGCAGGACATCCACTGGTATGACGGCGCGTTCGGCTACTTCCCGAGCTATACGTTGGGCGCCATGGCGGCGGCGCAGCTCATGGCGGCGGCGCGTCGGGATGTCGCGGACTTGGACGCCGGGCTGGGACGGGGCGAACTGGGTCCCTTGGTCGGCTGGCTGCGGCTGCATGTGCACAGCCAGGGCAGCCGGCTGGGCTTCAACGACCTGCTGCGCGCGGCGACCGGCAAGCCGCTGGACCCCGCGGATTTCGAGGCGCACCTGACCATGCGCTACCTGCCCGCTTAGGAGGTCGTCTCGACGCTCCAGGTCGCGGACCGGACCAGCGGCGAGCGTTCCAGCGCGGCGACGACGACGTCAAGCTCCGCATCCTCGGCGGTCGTGGGCAGCAGGATCGCCGCGAGCTCGACTTGGTCCTCGTTGTCTGACAAGACCTCGACCTCGCGGACGGGGAAGTGCGCCCGGTCCATCTCGGCGTCCAACAGGTCGCGCACGGCGGAGACCGAGGTGTGGGCGGCGGTGACGTGCACCCGGTACTCGGCCTCCGTCATCGCCGGGGTGATCGGGCGGCGGTTGATCCAGTTGACCAAGGGGCGCAGCAGGGTGTTGCCGGCGAGCACGGTCGCGGTCAGCGCGGTCGCCTCCGCGAACAGGCCGCTGCCGGTGAAGGCGCCGACCGCGCCCGAGCACCAAAGGGTCGCAGCGGTGTTCAGCCCGCGGATGTTGGTGCCGTCCTTCACGATGACCCCGGCGCCCAGGAAGCCGATCCCGGACACGATGTAGGCGACGATCCGCGTGCCGCCCTCCGGGCCGTACAGCCGCATGCCGAGGTCGGCGAACGCCGCGGCACCCACCGCCACCAGCACGTTGGTGCGGAGGCCGGCGGTGCGCTGCCGCCATTGCCGCTCGAACCCGATGGCCAAGCCCAGGCCGAAGGCGAGGGCGAACACCGAGACGCTCTGGACGAAGGCGCTGGCCCAGAGCGCGGCCAGCGCCGACTGCAGCCCGCCTAATGCCGCATGCAAAGCCGTAGGCCCGCCATATCTTTTTTCAGCGTCATCCTCGTGCCCCCGGCCAACGCCCCTAAGACTAGCGCCAGCCGGTCCGAACCTGCTAGGCACGTCGCCTCATCAGGGGGAGCCGCCTATGCCCGATGCGAACACCACCATCGACCTTGACCCGACCGAGGTCGCGCTGATCATCGGCGAGGAGGACGGGTCCATGACCATCCGCGTCGTCCCGGCGCGCGAGCTGGAGGACGGCACGACGGAGGTGCCGGAGCCGCACGAGATCGCCATCGCGCTGGCCATGCGCCTGCTGAACGACCCGGAGTTCCACGACAGCGTGCTGGAATGGTACGAGGGCCAGGACGACGAGGACCTGGAGGCGGGGGACCGGGACGCGGGAGACCGGGACGAGGACAACGACAAAACGCAACCGAAGGGCTGATCCGGCCGGGGCGCCGGGGGTTGGATCGCCCGGCGACGGCGCCTACACTCGCCGCCATGCGATACATCTCGACCCGCGGGCAAGCCCCCGCACGCGACTTCTCCGGCGTGCTGCTGGCCGGGCTGGCCGAGGACGGCGGGCTGTTTATGCCCGAAACCTGGCCGCACTGGTCGTCCGCCGACCTGCGCGGCCTGCGCGGCCTGCCGTATTGCGAGCTGGCCGCCCGCGTGCTGGCGCCGTTCGTGGGCAAAAGCATCCCGTTCGCGGCGCTGCAAGCCATGTGCCGGGACGCCTACGCCGAGTTCACCCACCCGGCAGTCGTGCCGCTGGTGCAGCTCGACACTAATCTCTGGGCGCAGGAGCTGTTCCACGGGCCGACGCTGGCCTTCAAGGACGTGGCGATGCAGTTGCTGGGCCGCATGTTCGCCTACGTGCTGGAGCGGCAGAACCAGCGGGTGACGATCGTCGGCGCGACCTCCGGCGACACCGGCTCCGCCGCCATCGAGGCCTGCCGCGGACGGCCCGGCATCGACGTGGTGATCCTGCACCCGGAGGGCCGCACCAGCGAGGTGCAGCGCCGGCAGATGACCACGGTGCACGCCCGCAACATCGCCAACATCGCCATCGACGGCACCTTCGACGACTGCCAGGACCTGGTGAAGGCGATGTTCGCCGATGTGCCGTTCCGCCGGGACCTGCACCTTTCGGCGGTGAACAGCATCAACTGGGCACGCATCGCGGCGCAGATCCCATACTACGTCGCGGCCAGCCTGGCGCTCGGCGGGCCGGAGCGGGAGGTGGCGTTCAGCGTACCGACCGGCAACTTCGGCAATGTTTTGGCGGCGTGGGCGGCGCGGCGCATGGGGGTGCCGGTCACGCGGCTGGTGGTCGCGAGCAACCGCAACGACATCCTGGCCCGCTTCCTCGAAGCCAACGACATGTCGATCCGCGGCGTGGAGCCGAGCCTGTCGCCCTCCATGGACATCCAAATCAGCAGCAACTTCGAGCGTCTGCTGTTCGAGCTGCTGGACCGCGACCCGGCCGCGACCGCCGCCGCCATGCAGGGCTTCCGTACCACCGGGCATATGGCGGTCCCGCAGGCCGCCTGGTCCCGCGCCCGCACGCTGTTCCACGGCTTCCGGCTGGACGACGCGGAGACGGAGGCGGAGATCCGCCGGCTGCACGGCCTTGGCTATCTCGCGGACCCGCATACCGCCATCGGCATCGCTGCCGCCCGGGCGCTGCCCTGCGCGCACGTCCCCACGGTCGCCGCCGCCACCGCGCACCCGGCCAAGTTCCCGGATGCCATGGAGCGCGCGACCGGCCTGCGCCCGGCGCTGCCGCCGCGGCTTGCCGACCTGTTCGACCGCACCGAGATATACAGCACGGCGCCCAACAGCCTCGACGCGGTCGAGGCGCAGGTCCGCGCCTTCAGCCTCAGGAATGCCGCATGACGGACGCCATACAAGTCACTCGTTTGCCCTCGGGCCTCCTCGTCGCGACCGAGACCATGGAGCGGGTCGAGACCGTCTCCTTCGGCGCCTACGTCGCGACCGGCACGCGGAGCGAGACGGCGGCGGAGAACGGCGCGTCGCACTTCCTGGAGCACATGGCGTTCAAGGGCACCGCCCGCCGCAGCGCCGCCGACATCGCTGAGGAGATCGAGAACGTCGGCGGCCAGATCAACGCCTACACGGCGCGGGAGCAGACGGCATATTACGTCAAGGTGCTGAAAGAGGACCTGGCGCTCGGCGCCGACATCATCGGCGACATCCTGACCCACAGCACCTTCGCGCCGGACGAGCTGGAGCGGGAGCGCGGCGTGATCCTGCAGGAGATCGGCCAGGCGAACGACACGCCGGACGACATCATCTTCGACCGCTTCCAGGAGATCGCCTATCCCGACCAGCCGATGGGCCGTCCGGTGCTGGGGACGGAGGCGGGCATCGCCGCCATGGGGCGGGACGTGCTGACCGGCTACATGCAGCGGCACTACGCGGCGGGCAACATCGTGGTCGCCGCCGCAGGCGCCCTGACGCATGAGGCGGTGGTGGACCTGGCCCGGCAGCATTTCGCCGAATTGCCCGCCGCCATGCCCGGCCCGGTCCTGCCCGGCGCGTATCGCGGCGGCGAGTTCCGCGAGGCGCGCGACCTCGATCAGGTGCACATCGTGCTCGGCTTCCCATCCGTCGCCTACGACGATCCGGATTATTACCCGGTGCTGCTGCTGAGCACGCTTTTGGGCGGCGGCATGTCGTCGCGGCTGTTCCAGGAAATCCGGGAGAAACGCGGGCTTGTGTACTCCATCTACTCGTTCGCAGCACCCTTCATGGATGGCGGCCTGTTCGGCATCTACGCCGGCACCGGGGAGGCGGAGGCGGAGGAACTGGTGCCGGTGACGCTGGAGGAACTGCGCAAGGTGCAGCAGGGTGTCTCCGAAACGGAGCTGCACCGCGCCCGCGCCCAGGTGAAGGCGAGCCTGCTGATGTCGCTGGAAAGCACCGGCAGCCGGTGCGAGCAGATCGCCCGGCAGATCCAGGTGTTCGGCCGCATCGTGCCCACGGCGGAGACGGTCGCCAAGCTGAACGCCGTGACGGTCGAGAGCGTGCGCCGCGCCGCCATGCGGGTGTTCCGCGCGGCGCCCACGCTCGCCGCGATGGGACCGGCCGATAAGGTGCCGCATCTGCCTGATATTGCGGAGAAGCTGGCGGCATGACGCAGCTCGACCTCCTGGCGGACCTGATCGGCCGGGCCAAGGCCGCCGGGGCGGATGCGGCCGACGCCATCCTGCTGTCCGGCACCTCCATCTCCGTGGAGCGGCGGCTGGGCCGGACGGAGAAACTGGAGCAGTCGGAGGCGCGCGACCTCGGCCTGCGCGTCTTCGTGGGGCGGCGGTCCGCCGTCGTGTCGTCCTCCGCCGCCGACCCCGCCGGGTTCGCGGCGCTGGCGGAGCGCGCGGTGGCGATGGCGCGCGTGGTGCCGGAAGACCCGTACGGCGGCCTGGCTGAGCAGGCGTCGGCGCCCGAGCCGGCCGCGCTCGACCTCGACGACCCGGCCGCGCCCGACGCAGCGGCGCTGGTGGCCCGCGCGTCGGCAGCGGAGGAGGCCGCGCTCGCGGTGTCCGGGGTGACGAATTCGGAGGGGGCGGAGGCATCGTACGGCCGGTCGGACGTGGTGCTGATGACGTCGGCCGGGTTCGCCGGGCAGTACTCGCGCACGTCGCACGCGGTGACGGCGGTTGCGCTGGCCGGGGCCGGGGTGGACATGCAGCGGGACTACGACTTCGCGTCCGCCGTGCATTTGTCGGACCTGGAGGACGCGGCGGGGATCGGCCACACGGCGGGGACGCGGGCGGTGGCGCGGATGAACCCGCGCCGGGCACGGACGGCGCGGCTGCCGGTGGTGTATGACCCGCGGGTGGCCGGCAGCCTGTTGAATCACCTGACGGCCGCGATCAACGGCGCCACCATTGCGCGGGGCACGAGTTTCCTTAAGGACATGCTGGGCCAGGCGGTGTTCGCCGCCGGCATCCAGGTGCATGACGACCCGCGGCGCCCGCGCGGCCTGCGGTCCAAGCCGTTCGACGCGGAAGGGGTGCCGACCGCGGCCCGGGCCATCGTGCAGGACGGCGTGCTGACGACCTGGCTGCTGGACAGCCGCAGCGCCCGGCAGTTGGGCCTGCGCTCCACAGGGCACGCGGTGCGCGGCACGGGCGGGCCGCCGTCGCCCGCGCCGACCAACTTGTTCATGGCGCCGGGCACGCTGTCGCCCACGGCGTTGATGGCGGATATCCGCGAGGGGCTGTATGTGACCGAGCTGATCGGCATGGGCGTAAACGGCATCACCGGCGACTACAGCCGGGGCGCCGCCGGGTTCATGATCCGCGACGGCATGCTGGCGGAGCCGGTGGCGGAGATCACCATCGCCGGGTCGCTGCCGGCGATGTTCCGGGAGCTGGCGGCGGCTGACGACCTTGCGCTACGCCGCGGGACGGATGCGCCGACGGTGCGGATCGATGGGATGACGCTGGCGGGGGCTTAGGGCCTGTCCGGAGATAAGCGCTCTGATTCGGTTAAAAATCAGCAAGCAATATCAGGATATTAAAATAATCGAGTTCGATCACTTATCTCCGGACAGGCCCTTAGGTCAGAACCGGTCGCTGGCCGCCGCAGCCTCGACGTAGCGGGCCGCGTCCTCGGGCAGGAGGAGCCGGGCGGCGACCAGG
>JAABUS010003027.1_pt1 | contig 28929 bp, 25 predicted proteins | sample 5560161 | NCBI WGS metagenome assembly JAABUS01 (sample SAMN10711885, study PRJNA513376) | rock metagenome | isolation source: Antarctica rocks | place: Antarctica: Victoria Land, Trio Nunatak nord | collected 2016-01-04
GGGAGGGTAGGTAGGGAAGGGGTGGGATGGGGAGGGAGGTGGTTCGACAAGGGGGAGTCTTAAGAGAGGGGAGTATTGTGGTGTGAGTTTTTGGTTTTGGGATTGGATTTAGGGAGGAGTGGTGATTTTGATCTATTTGCGGGGAGGGATTCGATGAGTCGTGCTTTTATTGCGTGTGCCCCTCTATCTTCGTAAAGCTCTATGTCTAACATGTCCCTTCATAGCACATGGATTCGATGCACCTTTCGCGCTTGGTATACTCACCAATCTCCATATCAAGGCTTTCACTCCACAAGAACCTTGACCTCCCCCTCTTTGATCTTTCCAGCGTCGCTCAATCTTTTTACTTCCTCTTTCCACACCTGGCCTACCCCATCCACATCCTTCGCATTTCCCAGCTTCCCCGCCAACGCCGCCAATTCTTCGTTGTCGAGCTTCCCCATTATGGCTTCCACTTCGTTCAGTACCTGATCCACCCGCTTCGCATCCGCCGTCTGCCCCTTGGGTAACAGATAATTGACGTCCTTCACACTGCTCTTCAACACCCTCTTGTTCTTCTTAGCAGCATTCTTCGCCGCCTCCTTGGCTTTCTTGCCCTCCGCCTTTTCCGCCTTCGCTGCCTCCTCAGATTCTTTCTTCAAGCGCTCTTCTTCAACTTTGGCTTTCGCTTGATCCTCCTTCTGTTTGCGTTCCGCCTCCTCACGCTCCTCTTTTTTCTTGTTTTTCCCTGCTCGCTCTTGCTGCCGGAACTTCTTAATCCGCTCATCGCCCGCTAAGCACTCATCCACCAACGCTCGTAGGCGCGCCGTATCCTCAGTTTTCTTCTTCTTCCGCGCATTGTTGTTCTTCCGCTCCACATGTCTTTTCTGATCCCGGTTCTCGTTATCGTCTGGCACATCCTCATCCTGGTACTCGAAGCTCCTCCAAGAATCAAAATTGTACCAAAAGTTATAGAATTCCTCCACCTGCTCTTTCGTGCTTTTGTCATCTCCTAATTTCGGAACAGGCTGGGCCTTTGAAAATCTGCCCTCCGTTGCAAAAACGGGACCCCAACTCTTAAACCACCCAGTCTTCTGCGCTTGTTTCTTGGATGGAGGTTCTATGTCCGCGCCTTCGTCGACGGAGTCGTACTGCCGGCGTTTGACTGGATCGAGAAGGATTTCGGTGGCTTTCTGTATGCATTTAAAGAAAGTGTCGTCTTCCGAGGAGCCGGTCGCGGCGCGTTTGTCGGGGTGATGGCGCAGGACTTTTTTGCGGTGGGCGGTCTTGATTTGTGACTCTGTTGCCCGGTAACGGTGGCGAGAGAGGCCGAGGACGGCGTAATGGTCTTGCCCCTATGAGTGATTAAGTTTTTAGCACACGTAGGGACAAGAGTCGCTGGGTGGGAGAGGTAACAGAAGGAATGTGCCGACAGCGTTCCTACAAGGGGTATAGCAGTACCTTCCAGTCTTTAGCATCGCGTTGTAGCATCAACGGGTCCTCCGGCTCGCTGATCTCGCCAGCATCGTCGTCTTCGACTTTCTTGACTGTCTCTTGAGCTTGAATGCGCTCATCTTCGGAGAAAGTGCGCTGATGGCGCTTCTACATGATCGGTAAGCCTTTGCATCTAAAGCTAATTGTGAGTGATATCCTAGGTGTAGCATACTCTTCGTGCGTGAGCGAGAAAATGAGGTCCAACAGGTTCGATAGTGCGCTGCGTTGCTGATGACAGTGTGCCAATTGCTTTGAAGTCCTTCTCTGCTGACCATCCTTCCGGCAACACTGGCAGCGGCAATTGAACTTGTATTGCGGCCATTGTACTGGTGTAAGAAATTTCGAAATTTCAGTGGAAATCAGTCGAAAGAAAATGTTGGTCTGAAGACGGGATTGTGAATCCATCGGTTTCAACGCGCTAAGCCGTTTCGGACGATGCACAGTAAAGCACCTTGAATAATCCTGTACCTGACGAGGATGAAGTAATGAGAGTGGTTTGACTTTCGAACAGGTACAAAGGTATATGGCAGATCCAGGCCATATGTGCCGCATATTCATGGCCTCTGCAGACCACCAACGCCTAGCTGAGAACCAAGACCCATTCTGCCAAGATAGTCTGACAGTCCCAAACCCTCCTGCATTCCCAGAGTCCTTACGCCCACGCTTCCCCTTTCTCCGTCTAGTTCCTCAGAGCTCTCAGCCTTTCCCCTAGCCCCTCCTCCCTTTCCTCCTCCGTCTGCTTCGCCGCGGGTGTTGCCTTCTCCGGCGTGCTCATCTCCTGCGACAGCTCCACCCCGGCCTCATCGGCCACCTGCCCAATCAGCCTATCCACGTCATCCTGTGGCGTGCCGACCGCTGTGGCGCTAGACGTTGCGGTTTCGTAGTAAGCCGTTGCGACGTCCAGGTCTTCGAATTGGGTCTCGAATTTGTCCATTACAGCGGAGATCTATGATTCCAAGATTGTCAGCCCAAAAAATGAGGTGACAGCCGGATCATAATGTATAGTCAAGTGTTGTGTTGTGAAGGGTGTATAGATAAAGAGTTTGGGGAGAATAAGCACCTTTTCAAGGTCCATGGCCCTCATTGCACCCTCCATCCCCTTGACTACGCCAGCCATGCTACCCGTCACTTGCCGCATCGTGACTGCGGTCTGGACTCTGCTGGCGACAGCATCGATTCTTGAGCCAAGGCGAAGGAGATTCAGTTTCTCGTTTTGTTTGCGAATGGCGTTCTGGGCGTAGATTTTGGCAATGTCGGGGTGGTTTTGTTGGATTGCCTATGGAGCCGGGTTAGCCTGAAAAGGTGCTGCGGGTAGTAAGGGCTGGATGGACAAGCGGAGGTTGCGAGGCCCGCTTTTAAGAGCTGACGGAGGATAGCAACGGTGGGAGGTGAGGAACATGAACCCAGGGAGGGGGGGTTTTACTTTCTTGAGTTTGTTCTTCTCAGCGACTTCGTCTTTGCCTGCTTTGGCGGCTTGTCGGTTCAATTGCTTTGCTGTGAACTAGGAAAGTTTCTGTCAGTAAAAGAGCCAATCTCAAGTGTAGAAGCCAAAATGTCTACTGAATCGCATACCTTGAGGTTGAAGAGAGACTTCTCGAGACCGGACATCGTGGGGTAGACCAAGGTAAAGTGGGGTTATAGGGAGGTAGGGGGAAGATAGAGGGTAGCGTAATTCGCCAGTCAGAGTAGTACGTCTCGGTAGTATTCGACTGTTGCAGTCTTCCAAGGTCTAAGGTACGTGTTGGATATCAAAATATGAGCTTATGCCTAGAGCTTCGAAGCTTCAAATGACGTTGCGGCAGCTTGACACGCGCTAAGCCGCTTTTGCTCGGCTGCCGCAAACCGATCGCTCTTCTTCCACCACCTCAAGCTTCTCAAAATTCTCCACGTCCCAGTCCTCCACAATGATCCTGCGGTCTTCGTGATCAGGCTCTCTAGCCGCTTCAATCCCCCTAAATGGCCCTCCGCGCATACCGCGATCTCCTCCGCTCCGCGCGCATCGCATTTCGAGGTACACTTTCCCCCAAGCCCATTGCTGTATTCCGGACCCTTTGCCTCGATTACATTCTCCCCCGGCTACAGAAGACTGACATGCCTAGCAGGTGACTCACGGCTCCTCTCCGGCGCCATCTCCCAAGCCCGCGCGGGCTACGAGAGCAATCGACAGCTTCGCCCTTCGAGCGACGAGGCTGCGGCGGCGGTGAAGCATGCGAGCGATGTGGCGAAGCTGTTGAGGGAGAATGTGGTGCAGGGAGAGAAGATGGACGGGGAGGGGCAGGGGCAGTATCGTGAGTTGTTCTCTGCCGCGGGTTAAGTGCAGTTTTGGACGGAGGAGGTGTTGTAGCTAGGAGAATGTCATAGGGGTTGGACTGCGTTTGCAGGAGTGGTTTGCTGATGATGCGGTGGTGGTAGAGCTGCGGATACATGACTACACCGAACGAGGCGATAACGACACTGTCAAGAAAGGTGGCAAGGGCATGGGTGCGGCGCTCATGGGTGGGTGCTGTGGAGGAGGTGCTATTGCTCGATAGCGTTGAAGGAAGCGTTTCTGATTTCTTGTCTTTTTGCAACGAACATTTGATACAATGGATCGTTCCCGAACAATTAGATTTTATGATATTATGGGACTAATATCGACCAATCTTCTAACTCATACCCACACAGATTCGTCCACGTCTAGGTTGAATGCCCGCTAAATCGCTCACAAAAAGCCAACGAGGCCAGCTCATCGTTGAAGATGGCTGCCTCCATACCGCCAAATGCCTCTAGACGCCCCTATCCTTTGAACGTTTCCAGCCAAAAGGCCGGCTTTCACTATGTTGGCATTGGCGCTGCAGCACCAGTCATGCCTTCGATACTCTCTACAGGGCCGCAAGAGCAGAAAAGGTTCATGTCACCGTAAGCTGTCATCGGTCAGCTCGTTCACCAGTTCTGTTGGGATGTGGAGCTCTTACAATCATCCAATCTCGTAACACTAGGCCAAAACTTCTTCTCCTTCAACCATGGCAGCGGGTACGCAGCGTCCTCTCTGCTATAAGGCCGATTCCACTTCTCGCCCTCCAGCAGATCTCTCAATGAATGCGGTGCCATCTTCAGAATATTTTCCTCACGCGGTTGCTCACCTTTCTCGATCGCGTCTATCTCCCTCCGGATCTGAATCAGGGCGTCGCAGAAGCGGTCCATCTCGGCCAAATTCTCGCTTTCCGTAGGTTCAATCATGAGAGTATTTGCTACGGGCCATGACATCGTTGGAGCGTGGAAGCCGTAATCCTGCAGTCTTTTGGCGATGTCGATGGCTTCAATACCGGCACTTTCTTTGAAGCCACGAGCGTCAAGGATGAATTCATGGGCACAGCGACCCTTCTCGTTAGTGTACAGGATTGGATAATGTGGCTTTAGGCGAGCGAGGATGTAGTTGGCATTAAGTAGCGTGATCTTGGTTGCATGTGTTAGTCCTGGGCCTCCCATCATCCTGATGAATGCCCAACTAATGGGCAATATATTCGCACTGCCCCAAGGGGCACCACTGACGGGGGCCGACCGATTCTCCCCCTGCAAATTACCAAAAGGATGACCAGGCAAGAATGGCGCAAGGTGGGATTTGACCCCAACAGGGCCGACACCAGGTCCACCTCCACCATGCGGGATGCAGAAAGTTTTGTGAAGATTCAGATGACAGACATCGGCGCCGATCTCCCCAGGTGAGCACAGCCCGATCTGTGCATTCATGTTTGCGCCATCCATATAGACCTGGCCGCCGTAGGAATGAACCATTGCGCACACGTCTTTGATTCGAGGCTCGAAAACACCGAAGGTACTAGGATAGGTGATCATAATGGCTCCGAGCTCTTCCTGATACTTTTTGCATTTGGCTTCTAGATCTTCTATATCAAGATTCCCGCTTTTTTGCTCGCATTGGATAGTAACGACACGCATGCCAGCCATGGCGGCACTCGCAGGATTGGTTCCATGGGCAGAAACAGGGATCATACAGATGTCTCTCTTCTTGCCCGGCTGTTGTTCTTGATACTTCCGAATAATACGAAGCCCAGTAAATTCACCTTGAGCTCCTGAATTTGGTTGGAGAGACACCGCATCAAATCCGGTAATCTCAGCTAAATCTTCCTCAAGTCCGCTGATTAGGATCATGTATCCTCTCGCTTGTTCAACTGGTATAAAAGGATGAAGGTCGGTGAAGCCTGGCCAGGTCAGTGACGCCATTTCCGCCGCCGAGTTAAGCTTCATTGTGCAGGAACCTAGAGGAATCATCGAGTGTATAAGTGACAGATCCTTGGACTGAAGCTGATAAATGTAACGCATAAGCTCGGTCTCGGAATGATGTGTATTGAAAACTGGATGGGTTAGATACGAAGAAGTTCGTCTTAAGTTTTCTGGAAATGGCTCGTCATCCACCCTGGGCAGCTTCTCCGCAGTATCAAGAGAAGGGAGCTCTGATGAAGTCGGTTGCATTATTCCCATTTCTTTCGCACACCCAGCGAATTGGCTAAGAATTATATCGATATCGGCTGATGAGACGGTCTCGTCAAAGGTGATTGCTAGTCTACTATTGTCCAGTATTCGGAGGTTAATTCGCTTACTACGGTAAAGCCTACTAGCGAGTTCGGCTGCTTTTCCAGCTGGTATAGCGACCGTGAATGTATCGAAAGTAGCAGCTCCGTTGCCATCTCGGCCTTTGCCGGATGTTTGGTACCCCAGTCGTTGGAGTCCAGCTTGCAGTATCCTCGTCAACCTCCTCACCCTCTCGGCAATTATTCGTAAGCCTTGCGGTCCATGATAGATAGCATAAAAGGCACTCATGTTAGCAAGTAGCGCCTGCGCGGTGCAAATATTGCTGGTGGCCTTCTCTCGCCTAATGTGCTGCTCTCGTGTTTGCAGGGCTAGTCTCAAGGCACGATTACCCAGTCGATCTTTTGAAACGCCGACTAACCGCCCTGGGATCTTTCTTTTGTACTTCTCTGCACAGGCAAAAAATGCAGCATGAGGACCGCCGAAGCCAAGAGGAACACCAAAACGTTGGGCGTTGCCGAAGGCGATGTCTGCGCCAAATTCGCCCGGGGGTCTCAGTAATGTGAGTGCTAGGAGATCAGTTCCGACGCAGAATGTGGCGCCTTGCTCGTGGATAATATCAGCCAGACTTTGGAAATCCTCAATTCCACCTTCGGTGTCGGGATACTGAGCCAGTACGCCAATGAGGTCTGCGCCAGTCTCTTTCACAGCCTCTGCTCCGTTTGCCAAAAGGTCTGCAGTGACTATGTTGATACCAAAACCTTCAGCCCGGGACTGCAATACCGCGATTGTTTGAGGATGACACAAAGAAGAGACAACGAAGGTTTTATTAGCTCTCTTTTGCCTCGCCATCGGAAGCGCGTTCATCGCCAGCGTCATTGCTTCTGCTGCAGCTGTAGGCTCATCCAAGACCGATGCATTGGAGATACTCAGAGCCGTCAGGTCAGAAACCATGGTTTGAAAATTCAGCAACGACTCTAGTCTCCCTTGACTAATTTCCGGCTGGTACGGCGTATAGCTAGTATACCATCCAGGGTTTTGTAATACATTTCTCTTGATGACTTCTGGCACCTTTGTCCCTGCGTACCCACAGCCAATGAAGCTTCGCGCACTATTATTCTGGGTCGCATAACCTCTCAATTTCTTCAATGCATTGGACTCTGATAGTGGTTTTTGAGATTTAGACTTCCTTGGGACGCATAAATCGCGGGTGCTCAGGATATCCTTGGGTAGTACTTCTCTCACGAAATCGTCGAGGGAGCTCGGCGGGGCTTCTAATGCTTGCAACATGCGCCTTTCATCTTCCCTCGATGGACCAACATGACGCCGGGGAAAGCTGTCCGACGGGATTTGGCGCGTAGGACCATCGAAACCAAGCTCGTCTGCCGTGGTGCTGGAATAGAAGAGTCTCTTCTGGGGCCCTCGTTGCACTGCAGGCTTTGCAAAGCTGGTAGGTGGAAGGTATGACCGCCACTTCACTTGTCGTGGCTGGGGAAGCGGGGGCAGAAGCATCCTCGATATCGAGGACCGCCTTGCAAATGCCATATCAATTGTGATACTATTCTGCAGCGAAAGGAAGCATAATCGCGGAAGACCTCATACCATTGTGGCTAATCGACTGCCGAACTCGATCAGTGATTGCCCAGCCGCAGACACTAGCGCATGTCGTGATAAGGAAACAGCAGGATCGTGCATGTTTGGCATGTTAAAGCAAGTAGAGAAGCACTATTAGCGACCATACGAAGGCACGACACTTACCTTAAGGTAGCTACGGTAAAGATACCCGATCATGCGGGGACTAGCCTTTCCTCAGCACAAGACATTTAGCTAGGGCTTTGACAGGGTTGTCACCTACATCTAAGACAACCGAGAGGAGAATAACGGCATTGTACTATGAAATAGCTAGAGCAGTAAGAGCTCAATAATATGGGTAGCTAGAGTGGTAAGAGCTTAATAATATGGGTACTGTGATTCCATCTAGTTTGAAAGCTTGTTGACACTTCAGGTTATCATTATGGATGCTATTTTTTACGAAAGAACAAATAGCAAAACGGTCGAAATATAACAATCAATCAAATTTGCTCTTTTAATTCTCAACAGGAAATTTAATTCTTGTTATTGACCCTTCTTCATCTTTTCTTCCGTGGTCTCAACCAAAATCCGAAAAGCCTTTCTCAGGTGGTGTTCGTCAGCTTTCGGATTGGCGCTTACAACACGAATCGTGTAAACCCCTTTCACCACACTGCTAGTCAAGAAGATCTCTCCCGCAGCATTAATCGCCTCATACACCCTTTTCGTCAGTTCGTTTGCATGGTCACCCATTTGGTTACCGGCTTTGGGAAGAACACCATTGACAGCCACACCATCGCTGATTCTAGGCTCAGTGAAACCTTTCCCTACAACATCCTGAACAGTCTCATGAGGGACGACTGTGAGTACCGTGAGTGCAAAGGCAGGTGGCGTAAACACCCTAAAAAGATCAGGCCTTGTTTCCACAAGGCCATGGAACATCTCCCCCAACTGAATGTGCTTGCGAATGTGCGCCTTTAAGCCTGACACGCCATACGTCCGTAACACAAACCAAATCTTCAATGAGCGAAAACGGCGGCCAAGTGGTATCTGCCAGTCACGATAATCGGTTACCAGACCGGAGTCGGTGAAGTCATTGCGGAGGTACGAAGGAGTAATGGATAGAGCTGAAGTCAGATGTGTTCGACGCTTTACGTAGAGGCAGCTGCAGAGCGTCAGCACAGTGAGCCTGCTGCCAGTGATGCAAAAAGATTACCTAGCGTCGAAATTTGTTAGGAGCCATTTGTGCATATTGATGTTGAAGCTGTCGAAGGCGTCAAATGGTCTTGCCAAGTGCTGATATTCCTCACACACCAAAGCAGCACCTGCGTATGCTGCGTCAACATGAATCCAAAGTTCGGGATGCGACTTTGTGATCCCCTTGATCTCTTCGAATCGATCGATTGCGCAGGTAGCGGTCGTGCCCAAGGTTGCCGTTAGGTAGAATGGATGCAGACCTTCGCGCTTACAATCATCTAACGCTGACTGCAAACCTCTACCGGTCAACGCAAGATCGTCCTTCAAAGTTGAAGCAATTGATCTGTAGCGAAGACCAAGGATCTTTGCTGCTTTTGCTGTACCACTGTGGGCTTCCTCACTACCCAAGGCAACGAGACGACTCTGAATAAAAGCTTTCTTGTCTTCCGCTTCGTCACCTTGGAGATCTCCCACTGTTTGCTTAAGGAACCGTTCTCTAGCGGCGATCATGACGGTCACAACGGCTTCACTGGCACTCCCTTGTATTACGCCGCCGCCCTCGCCTTGGCTTAAGAAACAGTCTGGAAGAGCCAGGATCTTAGCTAACCAGTCAAGCACGATGGTCTCTAGCTCGGTAACCGCAGGCGAGCAAAGCCAATTGAACGCTGGCGCCGTGAATGCTGCCGAATACAGCTCTCCAAGCATGGAAGGGTACGTAGAGGATGCAGGAAAGAACGCCATGAAGTTGGGAGACTGCCTGAGAACCCTATTAGATTAGCAGCTCGAAACGGAAGTTCCAATACGTACCAATGAGTCAAGCCGGGCATGACTTTTGACTCGATATCCTTTTGGATGGCGTCCCACGTCTCCCCATGCTCGGGAGGCTCCGAAGGCAAGAGCTTTTGAAGGTAGCCTGGCGCAACATTGGACAGAACGCGGCGATCTTGAATGTTGTCATAATAGTCGATGACTTTATATATCAACAAGGGTTACATAAGAACAAAAATGAACATGGCCATACTTTCATCTACTGCTGAATGTGCTGCTCGACGAAATTCTCTCGAGTCCATGACGAACATGAGGGTGGAAGACGTACGATCGCACTCCTCACCAAAACCGAAGGTGCTTTGGACGAGCAAAGAATAGAAGATGCTAAGTAAAGCACATGAGGATATCAGGAGATCCAACAATCCAGACTAGACCTACGCCAGAGAATATATAAATCCCACCTTCTTCATGTGTGACAAGCGGAAAGAAGCCATTGCCGGACGGAATCACTCCGTCTGCAGTTATCTTAGCGCCGCTCTAACGATGAGAACGTCCGGGCGGGGTTAAAGCTGGTCATGATCGTTTCTGAAAGGAGTCTTTGCTCGAATGACATAACCTAACAGATTGCTCACCTCTCAGCTCATTAAGCCTCCACATTTGCCAGAACGAGGTCCTATTCCGCAGGTATTCCGCATTTTAGTACAAAGCGCGCTTGCCACTGCCCAAAATGCCACGTGCTACAGCGACATTCAATGGGCAGGTCATTGCGGAAGCAGACGCCTACGAACAGGTCGAGGGAAACGTCTACTTTCCGCCCGACTCCGTCAAGGCCAAGCACGCCTTGAGTGATGCGGAATTGACGACTTTCTGCCCTTGGAAGGGCACAGCGTCCTACTACAATATCGCCGTTGATGGTAAGCCAGGCCTTGATTTCCCTTAGCAAGCAAGTGCTGATTCGTACCAGGCAAGGAAGCTAAGGACGCGGCGTGGTATTACCCACAGCCGAAGACTGGAAAAGCTGAGAAGATAAAGGATCACGTTGCATTCTGTGAGTGGCCGTGGTTCGCGGGCGCGGACTAAGGGACTCACGATCATTAAGACAAATCCAAGGTAGACGTCAAGGTCGAATAAAGACTGACCTCCGATATGCGCAACTCAAGACGTGGGATAAGGCGATCTCGTGGGTCGGGTGGTCGATGAAAGCGTGAAGACGTAGAGACGACTAGAAGTAATCGTTTGGGCCCATCCAAGCCGGTCCGCTCTTAAACAATAGTCAAAGTTCTTGGCGAGGTTCCGTAGAAAGATAGTACTCTACCCCAAGTCTGAAAGCGAACTTAGCTGCTTGTCGAAGACTTGGTGACGCTCAACGAGTCTAATTGCCAGTGATTCTCGATCGTTCCCATGACATCTCGCTCACAAAGTGCTGAGCTGCTGGTGCTTGAAACCATCGTCGTCGTCCATGGTGTTGCAGCACCCCTTTAGACCGTCGATACAAGGCAGCGAGAGAACCTGTACAAGGACGAACTACCGGTTGCCTAGCTGTCTTTTGCCTCTTGGAAGGAATCTTGGGCGAGATAGGAGTTTCGAAAGAAGGGACCTTGATGCCAGCCTGTTGATCGACGTCAGAGTCGGGCACGATGGCGATTACGTGCCATGATATCCCAATCCTGTCGTATTAATGCTCCCGTTTTTTGGAGGTATTATTCGAGGTTAGGCCAACTCCTCCCATAAGCAAGGTCTTTTCGCATGGGGAGTCGGCATCTCCATGAATCGTAAAGTAAGATAATCAGTGGCTAGTCGTCCGTCGCATCAGCACCACTGGGGGCAATGCCGTCGAACAGACGATTTGTAAGGAGGTCAATTGTATCGTAGATGTGGAAGTAGCTGCCTAATGTAATGTAGGTAATCATCTCAGAGTGTCCTTCGCTGAGCGCCTGGATATTGGTGTAAGCACCGCTGACGTTGCTTGTTTGACACGCCAGCTTGGCATCCACGTCCGAGGATTCATTCGAACCTCAAGTACTTTGAGGCAGCATCATGAACAGAGACTGTCGAGTCCATTCTAGTATAGCAATCATGGCGCTGCTCAGGACTAGCAATTCACCGAGATTGAATCTCCTACGTAATTTAATCATTCCAGGCACCCCCCTGATTGGTAATGTTCGCTCCACTTTCGCTTTTTTTTCGGGCACTTTTCGGGGAACATGACCAGAAACAACAGTGCCTACGAGGATAATCGTATATATTCTGGCCACCACCGCCGTTAGTGGTGACATAGATTGCAAAGGGAGTACAAAACAATCTCAATTTTCTCACTGCCTGAAATACCTTGACCCCCATCTTTCGTCAACTCTTCCGCTTTCCCGTTCCGTGTCTGTGCCAACTGCCAAGTGCCTATCTAGATATTTCGCTCTTCAGACAATCTTTGGTTACGAACAGACCCAGGAACACCCTAGCAACGATGGGTGCCAACGACAAGCCTTTCATTGCCTTCTTCGGCGCCACAGGTGGATGTTGCCTTGCAGCCTTGACTCGCACCCTCCAAGCCGGATATCCCTGCGCAGCATGTAAGTATCGACCTCAGAGAAGTGAAGCTTGTCCCTTAGGCCCATGGCAGGCGCCATCGGTCAAGCCAGGCCTCAACGACGCCGCTAATTCAATTGCCACCCCGTGGGTCTGCACATGCTAAATGCCAAGCAGTGGCTCGTAGCCCCCCAAAACTCAGCACCATGCTCTCTGACAAAGGTCTTTCCAACTCCACCGTTTCATCACTCCTCACCATCGTGCAAGGCGACATCCATGACACCGCCGCAGTCTCCCAGGTACTCGCTCACAACAACACAACGGCCTCAATCATTGTCTGCGGGATCGGCGCCTACCCTACATTCTCCACGTTATTCCTGCCTTTCACCATCTGCACCGATGCCACCAAATCCATCTTCACCGCTCTTCGGGACCTGGAACCCGCAGCGAAGCCGCTTTACGTCGGCTTCTCCAGTACTGGCGTCACCACGGGGCCGAGAGACGTACCATGGCTACTTCTTCCCATCTACCGTCTTCTAGGTTACCAACCGCATAAGGATAAGCGGAATGCAGAGAACGTGGTCTTGGACGAGATGTCGAAAGGCAACAATTCCGCGATTGAGAACTACGTGATTGTGAGGCCGAGCTTGTTGACCTATGGCCCTGCTCTGGGCCGGGCTCAGATTCGGGCAGGCACGGAGAAGAAGCCAGCGGTGGGATACACGATCAGTCGGGATGATGTTGGGGGTTGGATCTTCGAAAGCCTTATTGATGACCAGGAGGGGAGACGAAAGTGGGCTGGAGAGGCTGCATCGCTTACTTATTGAGTTCGCTTTCACGGTAGGCTTGGCGTTATGATTGAGGCAGCTGGGGTGCTCGGGCTTCAAGGTGCTTCTTCATTTGGCTTCTTTGCTGGTCTGCACCGTTTCTGAGCGTGCTGCACCTGTACCACTTGGTTTTCCGTGTCTACAATTGCCTATAGGCTAGAATTGCAGACCATGGCCGAAATTTCCTTCCTCACATTCTGTCTCGATTCTCCACTCAGCAGCAACTATAAGCTTCACACCAGGCATACCAAGACCCATATGGAAACACCTATTGAAGTGTCTCTGACCCAGAGCTCGTCCTTCATTACAGGACAAATCACGGACAGAAGCAAATTTCCCAAGACCATGCCTCCTGAGAAGAGACCTCCGGTATCCAGAACTATGCCTTCCGAGAAGAGTCTCTCACTTATCCCATGCTCCCACATTCCCAACCCTCGCCCAGCAACCAAATCTCTCTTCCGCACCACAGAGATTCTTCAACGAGCTGTCGACATGCCAGCCAAAGCCTCGCTAAGCGGCAAACCCTTATTCCACATCCATCCCTCATCCATGTTCAGCGAGGCAAACCACTGTGGCGCACTCCGAAATAAGACCAAGGAAAGAGGGTAGATGGAAACAATCTCGCACGCGCCTGTGCCGGCGCATGGGATAACATGATCTGCGGAATGGTGCGAATGTAGGGGAACAGGGGACTTGAGAGGCGGCATGGAAGGCGGGGGGTTTATGAACGATGCTGGCTGCTGCTAGGGACACACACGAGGATCTCCGGAGCTTTGGTGGGTGTTGAAACATGACGTGGGTTTGGGGGGAGCGGTTGGGAAAGCAGCGGATGGCTGAAGAGTCAGTCCCTACGCGGACTTCAGGGGTTGGGGTGAGCTCGGTATGGGCGACGAGAGCTGAATCCTAGGATTGAATTGCCCGCTGGAATGCCGGTGAGCTTCGTTTCTTGAAGTGCCGTGTACGAGACTGATACAACGAGTTTAGCTATGCAGACGGATTACTCCACTGGCAGAAACCCATATAGATTCCCAAGCCCCGCAACAGCTTTCTTGACCTGGTTACTAACGTCTGGCCGCTCCTTCGCTTTTCCCTTCTTTCGTCTCTTCTCCCTATGATGCACTACTTTAAACCCATCCTCCTCCCTCCTCTCCCCACGCACCCCGCCGCCGTCACTACCTCCAACCCCACTCCCACCAAGCCTCATCCCGTCACCCAGCATTCCCTCCACATCGACACCCACCAACCCCCTCCCCCTCTCCAACCTCGAAGGCATCAAGCCATCCAAATCCGGCAGCTGCTCAACTACACCTTTCAACTCTAGCAACGCCGTCGGGAGAACCGCTACCTTCTCAGCACTCAGATACAAGAGCAGCTGTTTCAGCATCCGTAGCGAATATAGTACGCCTTGGATCTGCGCCGTGAGATGCACGTCCTCCCACAGCAACACCTTGCCGCTATCTGCGCCCTTGCAGACGCGCATCATGGTTGAGGGAGGGGGAGGGGTTTGGCCGGAGTCGGTGTTCCAGGTTGCGATGACTGATAGAGCGAAGAGCCACCAGTGCGTCCAGAGGATGGAGACGGAGTTGGCGATGGGCCTTTCGCGGATGGCGTTGCCGAGCTGCGTGGCTTGGTCGGAGATGTTCGATTCGGAGAGCAGCGAGATTTCGCTGGAAGCCACACGATGGCCCTTGCGGGTATACTCGTGCACAATGCAATTGTCGCGATTAAGCGGAAAGGCGAAGGGTAAGATGGAGTAAAGTAGCTGCCGGATCCACAATGAGGGCGTCCAAGCTGAGGACCGCGAAGGGTCGTCAATGAGGAAAGGAAGGTAGCAGGGTAGCATATCAGGAGCTGGCAAGGACGATGCAGAAAGCACAAGTTCTGAGAGGCGGGGATCCAGGACGGAAGAAGACGCGGCGAGGGAATTAGACAGCGTAGCGGAGGGATTGGCTGTGGTGAGCGAATCATACTCGCTGTGAAAGTCCGCCAGCGCGGCTGGGTTGCCCGATGGCTGTTGTGCGAGTCGGATGGCGGAGTGGATTGTGAGGCAATGGTCTTGCTTGATCTCAAACGCAAGCCTCTGCAGACCCTCTAACCCCAGTCTTTCGGCTATCTCATCCGTTCTGTACAGTAGTGTCTCAAGCACCTCGCAAGCCACCAGAGATCGGCATCCAAGCTGGTTGAAGAACGCAACAGCGCCTGCAGGGTCGAGACCATAGACGAGCATGTCAGAATCACAGGTTAACGCAATACCACCGCTTTCGCGGACACGACGAGCACAGAACGCCTCTGCTTCTCCGGGCACGACTTGCGTAATCGAGGCATAAGTGCTTTTACGCAGAGCGTCGAGAACGGCTGGAACGAGGAACGGGGCTGCGGGAAGGCCACGGAACAGGGCCGGAACTGCCTGCGGTGAGAACAAATCGCCAGGTCGTACATGGCTATTTTGGTAGGTCCGAGAGTTTTCCGGAGTAGTCAGGCCGGTTGGATGTGAGGCACGGAAGGTGACGAGTTCCCTGGTGTAGCTTCCTAAGCGGCTGACCCGGATTCCCTCCTTGTGGGAGGGGAGATAGCCATCGAAGTAGATCTTTGAACTGTTGGTGCTTTAGCAACAGCATGAATGATGAAACACTATCTTTGGATGATAGCGTACATCAGCAACCCATAAAGATCAAGCTCGCCCAAGAGAGCTATTGTCGCTTGGCCAATCTCTGCATACGAAGGTGCTGCGTCATACGCATTCAATACGGTAGGCCTCTGAGACAGGACCCTATAGTAAACGTGATAAGCCAAACCTGGACCGTCGATGACAATTTTGCGCTCTTTTTGGTTCTGCCGATGATGTGAGCAATCCGGGATATTGCAGCCAAGGATTGTTGAGGTCGCATAGGGTTGAAGGTGGGATGTCAGACGGGGGATTCCCATACTCTAAAGTAACTGGAGTGAACGTAGAAAAGAGATAGATATGGACATATATAAGTAGAGATAGACACGCTCATCCGAGTTGGCGTCAGACTACCTCAATATTCAGAATGTGGTTCCCCCCCCCGCAACTTTTGAAAAGAATTTTTTTTTTTTTTACGTCGGATTGCAAATACCACCAACTTCTCAACATCAACACATTTGAATTACTACAAATTCTAGTAAAGTGTTGACAATATTTTGCACATTTATTCTTATTAGATTTGAGCATTGTTGTCACGATCGTGTGTACCTATTGCTATCGAGAGACGTTGATCGAACGCATTTGATAGAGCTTGATAAAAGCTTGATGGAGCCTTGATAGAATCTTGGTAGAGACTTGAGAAGTGCTCAAAACGTGTCGAGGCGAAGCTTTAAAAAATGCAATTACACATATAACTTCTAGCTTAAGTTTAATTAAGAAATAAAAATCTCGTAGACGTGTTCTCCTATATACTGTTTGTATTAAGGATTATTTTTGTGTGAGACAATAGCGTTGGTGTTGAGGAATTGGTCATATTTGCAATCCGGCATCGAAAAAAAAAATTGATTTTCAAAAGTTGCCCGGGGGGACCACATTCTGAATATTGAGGTAGTGCAGTTTGGTGCGCCAATCATAAAGGATGGGGGTGCCGAGCGAAGGCCCAAAAAGAGCCAAGCATGGCTGATTAGAAACCGAAAGAGCAAGCTCAAGAACCCAAAGAAACCGATACCTGGATAGAGATAGCATTTGTACCCCGTATATGCGACTCGACCTTCAAAGCACAGAAAGTATGCGTTGAACCAGACTCCGATGCCTCCCATATGCATGCCCAGACCCACTGTTTACACGTTCTCGTGGAACATGCTCCTCCTCTCCGTTGGACTATCGCCATGGGCCGCCACGGCATCCTTTTGTGAACGCGTAACCGATCTTAAATCGGCAGGCCTAGGGCTGACGCCCCTCATACTGCTCCTCTCCGCTGCATCTCCAAAGGGATTCTGCCTGCTCATCTCCTCATCGTATCTCTGATCCAGACCTTTCTGGCCTCCTCCAATGAACGCATCGTCTCGACTCCTTCTTCTGCCTCTTTCTGGCTCGTCCGCTCCATAGTCCGGGAGCGCTTGGCCATGAGGCGGTCCATACCCGCCGCCAGCATAGGACCCACCGGAAGTAGGAGGATGCAATCCTAGCTCTTGCTCCTCATAATAGCCTCCGGCGCCATGTGAATCTGCCTCGTCTCCTACTCTAGCATCCCATGCCCCATCAGGATCGAGACCTCTTCGCTGACCAGCTCCAGCGGGTGTCTCGTAAGCTCCACTGCCTGAGCCTTTGAGAGACTGTAGTTTTGACTTGGCCCAGCCGACAACCCCGGCTTGTCTTGTGTAGTTTTGTGATGGTCTAGTATGGTTGGCGAAGGGGTTATACGAGGAGAGAGGTGGTGGTGGGAGGCCCTGGAGCTGGGCACGCCGGCGGGTGAAGAAGAGCCAGCCGGCAGCGGCGACGAGGAGCAGGATGAGGAGCACGAGGAAGGCCCACCCACCGGAGGCCATATTATCTCAAGTGAGGTTTGCTGATAACTTCGTATCGTCGACAAGAGCGTAGAACAGAGCGCTCATAATGGCTGAAGAAACGTTTCAATGGTTCTTTGGCAGGGGTGAGCGGCAGTACATTGTCTTGGCAATTTTCAGCCCTATCATACTATCATACAGCCATCATTGCTCCACTGCTCCTTCCTCTTCTACTAGACTCGCATTGGTCATCAAAACATTCATAATCTGGAAATAGGATCACTCCGCCGACATGAGTTCGAAACCAACCGCAGCTTCACCGTCATCGTGTCAGCTTGTAAGCCATGGCAAGCTCAGTATGCGGCGGAACTGCCAGAGGAAATGATGTTCGTTTCAGTCTTGACTGGGAAGCCTTGACGATCTGGTATGGCCGAGACACGGAAGTGGTCCCTTTTCGAAATGTCATCGCTATAATTGATGCTGCTGATGACACTTCTGGTAAAACACGTTACAACATATTACAGGTCTGTGAGAGCAAGGATTCCCAAGTATCCAGAAGCAACAGATGCAGCTTCGACTCTGTCTTAGTCACAGGCCTTCCTGACGCTTTCCTCAAGCAACATATTGCGTCAGCTAAGCCACCTCATCTCCATATTCCCTTCGTCGAGGGCGTAACTCCCCTTCGTATCGTTGTTTCAATCCGTTCTGGCTTGGGCGAAGCCAACGATTTCTTCATCAATGTTGTCCGTCCTGCCTTCGCCGCGTACGGGTTCGAGAACAGTTCCTACCACGTGCACTACACAGATTCGGAGAGGTCGATCACAGAATTCGCAGAGGAGGTCCTTTTGCCTTGTGCTCAACGTGGCTGGGAGCAGACAGTCCTGCTTCTCTCTGGTGACGGCGGGATAGCCGATCTGGTAAACACGTTCCAGCCTGCGGCAATCGACAGCAATGGGGCAAACCCCGACTTCAGGAAGCCAACTGTCGGCCTCGTTATAATGGGTTCTGGCAACGCTTTGGCAAATTCAACCGGTATCAATGGGGATGCGACGCGTGGTTTGCGTCACTTCTTCCGAGGCAGTCCCAAGGAGTTGCCAACATTTTGCGCGAAGTTTTCGAAAGGATCCGAGCTCGTTGTCGACAACGGCCAGCGTACGGAGCCTTTACCATATCGATACGGCGATGAGAATTGTGTCTACGGTGCCGTCGTGTGTAGCTGGGCTTTTCATGCTTCCCTTGTGGCGAATAGCGATACCGCTGAGTATCGGAGGCACGGCGTTAGGCGCTTCCAAATGGCGTAAGTGCTATCCGTGATACCGTCTGAGCATATCAAACCCGGTTGAAGCATGGCCCTCAGCCTTGTCCAACGCTTCCAATACACGCCTCGCGGCTCAATGAATAGACGCAAAGGAGACATACCGAGCATATCAAACTCCGTTTGAGCATGGCCCTCAGCCATGGATCAAGCATCCGCTCCCAATATATGCCACGCGGCTCAATGAAAGAATGCAAAGGAGGAATGCTGACTTTCAAATAGTGCGAATGAATTGCTTGGACCTTCAGATAATTCAGCGCCTCACATATACCAAGGCAGGATCGAATTGGTGAGGAATGGGAAAGCCAAGTCGCTCTCAAGATCGGGGTGGACCTATGTACTTGCTACGCTGGTATCACACTTGCAAGAAGGTTTCAACATCTCCCCGCGCTCGAAGCCATTGGATGGCAAGTTGCGGATCCTGCTCTGCGGGACCATGCCAAGCAAGAGAGTAAAGGAGATCCTAGATGAGGCGTCCAACGACGGCAACCACATCGATGACCCGTCGGTCGTCTACCATGAGATTGACGGGCTGTTTATCATCGTTGAAGAGCTGGAGGATAGGTGGCGACGAGTCTGTATTGATGGTAAGATCATCCAGGTCGGGCTCTGTGGCTGGATGAAGGTCGGGATGTGCAAGGAGTCCTTTTTGAACCTGCTTTTGATGCCCGAGGACAGCAGTTGACCTCCACTTTAGACTAGGTGTAGAACATCCGTAGCAGGCCTAGAATGCGCATCCAAAAATATTCCAGCATCAATTCCCACGCTCAATCCAAGTCGAAAAGACTTATTGACGCTTTGCCTGTGGGTGTAAATTGGTCAAAGTGCCCAGCGTGATGTCGCAAACAGATTCCAGCATCAATCCACGCTCAATGCGAGTCAAAAAGACTCAATGACGCTTTGCCTGTGGGTGTGAATTGGTCGAAGTGCCGAGCGTGATGTCGTGTAAACATTGAACTCTTTCGCCTCTCAATCCTGAGTTGGCAAATATCATGACTTGCCCGCCCTTGGTCACTCTCACAGCGAATGCATGCAACCTTAGAGGAATGGGCCTGAGCATGTAGTAGGCTTCCTTTACTAGGCTCTGGCACTTCTCAAAAACCCAATCACACCTCCACAGTACCCAACCAGTTCTCCCAGCCTCCTGCTCTCCTCTCTCTGCTCCGCTCTCCACACTTTCAGAGCTTCCAACAGCTCCGCATCGCCCGAGACATGCTCACCGTGAAGCCTGAGGAACACCGACATCCATGCCTGCACAAGCTCGTAATCGCGCTTTCCCTGGAGCCGCCACGTGAGCGCGTTCACGAAGGGGACAAGCTCAGCGGGGTTCAGGGAGCGGATCTCGATGTCTGCTGCTGACGGCGGAAGGGTTTTGAGATGGTCGATGAAAGACGCGAAGTGGTTTTCTTGAGCGGCGACACGCAGCAGAGTTGTGAATGTTGACTCCGTGCTTTTGCGGTCGAGCTTGAGGATGCGGGACCGCTCTGCGGCGCTGATTTTTGGCTCTTCCGTTTGGGTGGCCAGTGCTTGGTCGGGCTTGGAGCTTGCGAGCGAGGGGAGGAAGAAGGGTGCTTTCTCGGGTGGTTTGGGGGGTTCTTTGGGCTTGTTGCGCTGGCGGATGACGTCGAGATGGAGGAGCGTCTGCCAGCGCGATTTGGGCACAAGGGAGAGGGACTCGAGTTCGCGGCTCAATTGCTCGGGAGTATTCAAGTCATCAATCATGAGCTGGTTGTCCTCGGCTTGCTCTTCTTCAAAGGCGGCGTCGATTAGACCTTGCCCGTTCTCGCCCGATGCCGTTGGAGCCACAGCGTCGATGATCTCGTCTTCGCGGACTAGTCTTGTTGGGACATGCGTGAACAGAGTGCGATTGTTCCATATGTTGACGCCCACGCCGTCCGCATGTGCTGTAGCCAGGAACTCGCCAGTGTCTGAGAATGCGAGCGCTGTACATGGGCTTTCCATGCGGAGGGCGTTTATCAGATGGCCGGTTGGTAAGTCCCAAACACGGACTACCGAGTCCATAGATGCGGCTATGATCCATCGGCCGTCGTTGGAGAAGCAAAGATCACTGATTTGGCCGAGGCAGCCCCAGAGCTCTCTGACAAGCCGTTTGGTTTCTGTATCGATGACGCGGACGGAGAGGTCGTCGCAGCTGAGGGCGATGAGATCGTTTTGCTTATGGTATCGAGAGGCGATGATGGCGGACATGGGGGACCATTCTATCTCGTCTTGGAGTTGGCCAGTATAGAAATCCCAGAATTTGAGCTTTCCGTCCAGACTGCAGCTGAACGCTGTCCTGTTTAAGGGGTCCACCATGATACCGGTCACGGCTTTCTTGTGCTTGCCTTCTCCCAAGCCATACTTTTTCGGATCAGCTGCCTGGTGAGCGCTCTTGCCTCCGGCCTGGAGCGCTTGAAGTCTCTTCGCTTGGACTGGCGTCAAGGGCGCTGGGAATTTCTGACGATGAATACCGGATTGAAGATTGAACATGGAGATACTCCCACCTACAGAGCCTACAAGTGCAAAAGTACCACAAGAGGTGACAGCTACACTTGTGACTTCCGTACCGTCGCCCGTTTCAAACGCCCATCTTCCGGCCTTCTTCCGACCCCAAAACCAAGTCCTTGCGAACTTGTCGCCTCGATGGCCGGTGACAATACTCTCCCAGCCTGTGGCAGCGCTTTCGGTAGCATCTGCCGTGCCTTTCTTTGTTGCGGCATTGGTCCAGATTGCACCACCGCCGCTCGAAGCACCCATGCCTCCATCACGGTTCAGTGAGCACGAAAAGCAAGTGATTTCATGAGCTTTGAGATCTTCTAGACTAGCCGAAGTGTCAAGCTCAGGGATTTTGCCTAGAACACCGAGTTTCTTCGCTTTCTTGCGGAAATGACCTTGACTAAGCTCTGTGCTCTGCCCGTCCCGCCAGAGACTCCAACCCCAGAGACTTTGATCGCGGCCAGCAGACAATAGCCACTTGCCAGTGTAGTCCGCCCCGTCGGAGTTGGTAGGCAAGAAGCCCAGTGTCGTTACTGGCGCAGCATGGCCACTACGAGAGTGCAGAATCCGTGGGACAGCCGTCAGCGATTTAGCGTCGAAGATCCATGATCTCAAGGCATTGTCTAGCCCACTTGTGACCATGACAGCCTGACCAGGCAAGAATTCCACCTTGCTGACTCCTCCAGAGACACCTCCGTGGGTGGCCGAAGGTGGGTCATGAGCGCCGTACAAGACCCCACGGATGCGCCCACCGTTGTTCAAATCCCAGAAGGTGACATCGCCATCTTCCGTACCAGCCGTAGCCATGATACCAGCTTTCTGGCCGTCTTCCCCAGCGCCTAGACCATCTGTTCGGAAAGAGATCGAAGTGATGGTTGCTTTATGCGATGTTCTAGTGTTTAGCTGGAGGATGGCTCTGTCGCTGCGGATATCATGTATGACTATTGATCCATCCGACCGTGCGATTGCAAGCATAGATAGGGCTGGAGTAGGTTGCAGAGCCGTGACCGATCCAGACGAAGGCTTTGGCGCCTGAAAAGTATAGATGAGCTTGCCAGTACTGACATTCCACATGTCCACACTGCCGTCCTGTTTTCCAGCGAATACCTTATTTAGAAGTGTGGGCATATTACATGTCTCCCCAGTCAGGGACCCGCCTGAGGATGCAGTTGGTGTAAGCGTGGTGTAGTGCTCGTACGTTGTAGACTTCCAGACCTCTATCCTCGTAGAACAACATCCTACAACCCAGGAACCAATGATCAAGATCTTTCTTATGGGCTCATCTAGCCCTTTTGGTGCCTCCAACTCTTCAACCTTCTTCCCTCGCTTGAAAACCCACACCCCAACATTGCTGCCCGTGTTCTTCCCTCCCCATGCCGCGAAAACTCGGTCCTTCCAAGCGCAGGTGGCTGTGATATCGGCAGGCGTCTGCGGTCGCGTTAGGAAGATAAGGTTCAGGCCTTTGCGGAGATCGTAGGTTTGGAGACTGCGGCCGACAGAGGTGGTGATCTGGAAAGTGGTCTTGCCTAATGGAAGCGAGGTGAAGGGGACGGGAGTGGGAGAGACAAGGCCTATGGTCTGTGAGATATTATTTAGTGGAGCATTGACAGTGTCGAGATATCCTAGACGTTCTTACTCGGAAAGGCGCAAAGATTCTAGGAACTCCTTGTTGGTCATGTGCGCTGTTGGTGATTCTTTGTCGTTTCGCTGCTCGATAGTCACCATTCTCGACCTGGCCTCTTGACATCATTTACTGGTTTGAACCTGGCAAGCAGCTTCTAGTATTGCTCGATCTCCAGAAACCTTTGGATGGAAAGGTTTGTCCTACACTTTGCAGTATATTTTAACCGGTGGGCAGTTCCGCTTGATCTCTGGAGGCAATTTTTCGCGAGTGCTTGACAAGGTTGCTTCCCCACGGGAATTACACTTTTCCCTGAGTAATTGTAAGTCTCCCACCTCTGAAGGCTCAGATTCAGTATGATGGCTAATATTTCTCATTTCGCAAGTATATGAACTCTATCCGGTCCCATGAGAAAGGTTCGGTAGCGCCCGTCACTCGGCAATTGGGGGCGCCAGCGGATATGGCATCTTTGTCCAGGACGACAAGCCAGGAAAGTGCTGCATCCTCGCAAACATCAGAGACAGACAATGAAGACATTTGGAAGCAAAAGCCGTCTGGATTACCCCCTAAGGAAGGCCGACCGCTGGGCATAAAGTCACGCACTCCTTCCCATTCCTTGCTCTCAAGTACTCCTTCCTCATCCAGTCTGAACAGGAAAGGCAGGTTCGCGGATGCCGGGACAACTGGAGTCGACGTTGGAAGGGCGAGCATATCTATGCCCCCTCCTACAAATAAATCGTCCTCCGTCTACCGGCCGTCGAACAATCGTCGCCCTTCTGCGACCTTGCTGAACAACGAAAACAGAATCAATATGGCAAGCATGGACAGTGCACTATCAAGCAAAAGTGGCAATGAGTCAGCTGTGCTTGACGATGTTGAGAGAACACCAAACCAGCGTGGCTCGCAGGGAGCTTTACATGAGCCTTCTGCGTCCTTGATCCTACCTGAAGCGAGTCTGAAGCCACCGAGTGACACAGACGGCAGTAGTAATCGTCTCTCTTTCTCGTCGTTATATTCGCTCGGGTCTGCTATACACAATGGTGCAAATGGGCCTGCTAGTGCTCTCCAAAGTACTGCAAGCTCGAATGCTGGCTCAGTCAAGAGCACCCCATTGGAACAACCCAATATGCACTCTGCTCCTTTATCTCCCACTAAAAGCTCCTTGAGGGGTGAAGGGCCTTCATCAGCAACTACAGCGACAGATGTAGTCTCTGCCATTGCAAATACGCAACTACAGCATACAGGTTGGGATGCGAAACTTACCTCCACATTACCTTACCTAGCTTGCTGACGGTGATTTTCGCAGTGATGGAGACCAAAGGGATAGCCGCAACTCCACCTACACCACCTCGGAAGAGCGACGAGTCGTGGGCCTCTGGACCTTTAGCACGGCCACAGCCACCACGGCGCTCCCGAAGTCGAACACGACGACAGGCTAGTGGAAGTAACGTCGCTAGCAGTACTGCGAGCCCAAGCAACAGTGATCGCGCAAAGGTCATACCTATCGGAAGACTTGGCGTTTGCGCCCTTGACGTGAAGGCTCGCAGCAAGCCCAGCAGGAACATTCTCACCAAACTTCAGGCAAACGGCGATTTCGAGGTCATCGTCTTCGGGGATAAGGTAATTCTGGATGAAGAGGTCGAGAACTGGCCTCTGTGTGATTTTCTGATCTCGTTCTTCTCGGACGGATTTCCACTCGACAAAGCTATCGCATATGAGAAGCTCCGGAAACCGTTCTGTGTCAACGATCTATCGATGCAGAAGATACTGTGGGATCGTCGACTCTGTTCACGAGTTCTCGATATGCAGGGCGTTCCAACGCCCGAACGACTAGAGGTCAACCGAGACGGCGGGCCAACTCTGGAGTCTGCCGAGCTTGCACGTCACCTGCAGAGAATGAGTGGTGTCAAACTAGTAGGTCCAGACGACGGTACTGGTGGTGGCATGCCCAGGCCGCAGAAGGTGTCACTGAGCGAAGATGGCGATACCCTATTCGTGGACGGAGAGTATATGAAGAAGCCATTTGTAGAGAAGCCGATCAGGGGTGAAGATCACAATGTCCGTATCTATTTCCCAAATGACCACGCTGGAGGTCCCGGTGGTCGCAGGCTCTTCCGAAAAATCGGTAATAAAAGTTCTGAATGGGATGCGGGCTTGATAGTTCCTCGATCTATCTATGAAGAGGGAAGCAGCTATGTCTATGAGAAACTTGTCCGCCTGGACAAGTCAGATGATATCAAGGCTTACACGGTAGGGCCGAACTACTGCCACGCTGAGACCAGGACTTCGCCTGCCGTTGATGGACTTGTTCGTAGGAACACCCATGGCAAAGAGGTCCGCTATATCACTGGCCTGAAGGACCATGAAAAGGTTATAGCTACGAAGATCGTCAATTCATTCGGCCAGCGGATATGCGGCTTCGATATGCTGCGCGTCGGATCAAAGAGCTTTGTCATCGACGTGAATGGATGGAGCTTTGTGAAGGATAATTCCGACTACTACGAGAGCTGTGCTAGGATACTCAAGCAGATGTTCATTCAGGAGAAGCAGAAGAACGTGGGAGTACAATCTATCATAGACAATGGGGAAGAGCCCACCATCGAAAGCATTCCACACCGGAAAAATACGACGAGTGGGCATCGCTCGATGATGTCGGCAATTATGAAATCCCCAAGCATGAGCAAACTGACTGGCCATCATCATGATAAGCACGTGCACGGCACATCATCGCCAGATGGAGCGACTACGACCCCAGCTTTGCCCTCGCCACCACTACTGGACAATACGGCTACGGCGAATCTTATGTCCCCTCCTACTATCGACAAACTTCCGTCGCCTACACTAGCAGTACCACCGGGCCAAACTTCCGCATCTCACCCAGCAACACCTGCGGAAGAAGCGCCGCCTCAGCCGTCGTCTAAGCATGCATGGAAGCTCAAGGGTATGGTATCTGTGGTTAGACACGCTGATCGGACGCCAAAGCAAAAGTTCAAATTTACCTTTCATACCCAACCTTTCATAGATCTGCTACGAGGGCACCAGGAGGAAGTCCTTTTGAAAGGCGAAGCAGCGCTGAATAGCGTCCTGAATGCCGTCAAAATGGCTATGGAACAAGGCATAGAAGACCCTGAGAAGCTTCAGATCTTGAGGACTGCACTCGCTCGGAAAGGCGCTTGGACCGGTACCAAAGTCCAGATCAAACCGATGTTCCGCAAGCGAAAGCCAGAAGAGCTTAGAAAGCTCAATAATACTCAGGAGCTGAGCCCATCTGATGCGAGTCTACCGATTACCGCTCAAGAGCTGGTAGCGGAACCGGAAGAATCCGACAACGCTCCGAAGACTCATGTCAGGCATGATTCTCTGAACGATGTCACTTTGTCCAGATTCTCTGCGGCAGAAAACGATCTTGTTCTCGATAAATTGCAATTGATCATCAAGTGGGGCGGAGAGCCAACGCATTCTGCCCAATACCAATCGCAGGATCTCGGTGAGAACATGAGAAGCGATCTCCTGCTAATGAACAAAGAGGTGCTGGACAATGTCCGCGTCTTCACAAGCTCGGAGCGGAGGGTGAGCACAAGCGCCCAAATCTGGGCAGCATCTTTCTTAAATCAGACCGAGGTACCTAAGGACTTCATCGAAGTACGCAAAGATCTCCTTGACGACTCAAACGCAGCCAAAGATGTCATGGACAAAGTTAAGAAAAAGCTAAAGTTGTTGTTGCGAGAAGGGCACTGCGCGCCAGCCCAATTCGCATGGCCTTCGAACATGCCCGAACCTTTCTTGGTGGTACGCAATGTATGTGAGCTAATGAACTTTCACCGAGAGGTCATGAGGCACAATTTCAAAAGCATCGCGGGTACTGCTACCGCTTCAGTGTCTGTTCAAAACGACAAGGCCTCCACGGCAACATCTGACGCCGCTAGCGCAAAGACACTGACTGGAACCGCTGGATCAAAGCAAGCGTCGCCTACCGGTGGATCACTAGCGCAGGCAAACACGCTCGCATCGATCCAAGCTCGGTGGTGCTGCGGTGAAGACGCAGAATTATTTAGGGAAAGGTGGGAGAAGCTTTTCGCTGAGTTCTGTGACTCTGAGAAAGTCGACCCGAGTAAGATTTCCGAGCTATACGACACTATGAAGTTCGACGCCTTGCACAATCGCAAGTTCCTAGAATGGGCGTTCTTACCTCCACCAAGTATGCTACCTGAAGATTTGATTGCCGATGACAAGGCCTCGTCGATTGGTCCAGTAACCTTTCCTCAAGCTCCATCCCAGGGTGCGCCTTCAGAGGCAGAGAGTGCCGCCTCTCGTGACGCTTCGCTTACGTCTTCGCAAGGCAGCTTCCTGTCCCAAGGCGGCAGCCTTGAACGAAGGAGCAGTGTAGGCGAGAAGCTCACCGAAAAAGGCACTGGCACTAGCCTCTCACAACGCATGGGTTTTCGCAGACGGTCGGCACTGAACCCGCCGTCCCCACAGATCTCACACGAAGAGACCCAATCATCCTACTTCAAGCTCTTCATGGGCAGCGGCGGCCAAACCAAATCAAAGCAAGACCCCCGCCTGGTCAAGCTTCGCGAGCTCTACCGCCTCGCCAAAGTCCTCTTCGACTTCGTCTGCCCCCAGGAATACGGCATCGACGACAGCGAGAAGCTCGAAATCGGTCTCCTCACCTCTTTACCCTTACTCAAAGAAATCGTCAAAGACCTCGAAGAGGTCCAAGCGTCGGACGACTCCAAGTCCTTTGTCTACTTCACCAAGGAATCGCACATCTACACCCTCCTCAACTGCATCCTCGAAGGCGGCATCAAGACGAAAATCGACCGCAACGCCATCCCCGAGCTCGACTACCTGTCGACCATCAGCTTCGAGCTCTATGAGTCTGAAGACAAGGACAATGACACGTTTGCGTATAGTATTCGGATCAGCATCACGCCGGGCTGCCACACGGCGGATCCGCTGGATGTGCAGCTCGATTCGAAACACAGTATTGGGTGTGCGCCGAGAAGGAGTCTGACTGCGCATGGGGACTGGAAGGAGGTCATTGAGACGCTGAGGGCGAGGTTTGGGACGGTGAAGCTGCCGAAGAGTTTCTTGGCGGTGAATGTTAGTGAGGGTCTTGCTGGGGGGGAGGAGGAGGTTGGAGGCGGAGGGGATATGATTGCATGAGGGGGTTTTAGAGGGTGCAAGTGCATAGATATGTAGATAGATGGGTGAGTGGTGTACATAGAACTAGGGCGAGAACGATTGCTAGAGCGGTATGGTTTGGAGGATGGAAGCATCTTTATGGATCACGAGAGAGAGCAGCAGAGATCGACGTAGAATAGCTATTGAAGAGTGCTGCAGTTATTGCTGTATCAATATACTGGCTTCGCTTATCGAACTGTAAAACAGATCCCCGGAGTATGTACAGTTGCGCTGCCATTACAGCTCTTGATGCCTCCATCGCGGTTGAGACGAAAACAGCCCCTTGATCAGGTTTATCAAATATTGAAAAGTCCACTGGCCACAAGTTCATGGTGGCAGAAATATCATCCACAAAGCTACCAGACGACCATTCGCGCCCGATCATGACTGCTAGAAGAGAGCCTGCTGCCAGATCCCCTCAACAGATGCTTTTGAACCCGAATTTGACAGCAACGCTGGCCGTCAGCGTTGATACCTCCGTCAGACCTCTTGAGCCACTGCAGCCCTACCGCATACGCTCGAAACATGATCGCTTGGGTTTCTGGCTTTTCGGTCTCTCTATTTCTTCGCATCGCCGCCGCCGCCCGTAAACGCCAGGAAGGCGGCCGCGAGGAGGAGCCACCAGTATCTGTTCCCATGGTCAGCATTCCCTTCCCCCAGACCCCCCAATTCTTGCTCCCTCTTCCTCTTCCTCTCCCCTGCTCTGGGCCCCCGTTGCTCCCTTCAGCCCCGATCTCGCGCCACCAAAGGAAAAGAGAGAGAGACCCACTTCTGCAAAAACGTCTTCTCCTCCGCCTCGCCTTCCTCCTTCCCCTCCTCCACCGCCTTCTTCCCCTTGCCCCCCGCCGCCGCCGCCTTCTCAATCATAGCTCTCGTCCCCCTCTCCTGCACCACCATCTCGAAATCCCCTCTCCCGTTGCCACCTTCCCCCTTGTCCTTCACCTTCCCCCCCACGACAGCCCGCCACCCCGCCC
>JAABUS010003028.1_pt1 | contig 28923 bp, 11 predicted proteins | sample 5560161 | NCBI WGS metagenome assembly JAABUS01 (sample SAMN10711885, study PRJNA513376) | rock metagenome | isolation source: Antarctica rocks | place: Antarctica: Victoria Land, Trio Nunatak nord | collected 2016-01-04
ATTTATTAAATTTATTCAATCTAACTCTTTAAATCTAATTATAAATTTAATAACTAGATTTATTTATTAAAACTATCTAATTTTAACTTCAAAATTTATTTATTTATTTTATATACTTTTAAAATTTATATATTTAAATCTCTTAAAATCAAGGTATTAAACCTCTGTAATTTACTTTTCTAATTATATATATAAAATCTATTTATCTAATTATTTAATTTTATTCTTTGAATTTATTTATTAATATTATTTATTGAATTTATTAAATTTATTAAATTTACTTCTCTAAATATAGGTATTAAATCTAGTTATTAGATTTATAAATATTAATCTTTTATATTTATTTCGAAAAACGAATTATTAAATCTATTTAAATAAATTCTTTAAAGTTATATTTATAAAATTTAACTATTATTTAATTCTTTAAATTTATTTATTAAATTAAAATATATTTATAAACTCCTTTTAATTAATTTTCTTTATTTTCTATATTAGTTTTATTAAAGTTGATTTATAATATTAATTTCTTAAATTTATTTATTAAATTTATTTATTAGATTTATTTATTAGATTTATTTATTATATCTCTTTATTAAAATTCTTTATTTAATTTATTTTATATAATTTATTTATTTAATTTATTTATTTAATTTATTTATTCAATTTATTTATTTAATTTATTTATTAAATTTATTTATTAACCCTAGATATTAATTAGATTTATTTAGTAGTTTTATTTATTAAATTTATTTATTAACCCTAGATATTAATTAGATTTATTTAATAGTTTTATTTATTAAATTTATTAATATAACTTCTTAAATCTACTAATTAAATTAATTAATTAAATTTATTTATAATTATTCCTTATATTTATATAATCTATTTAATTCGATTCTCTAAATATATTTATTATTATATAATATTAAATTTATTTATATTAATATAAAACCCTCGTTATAAATTATAATTTACTTAAATATTATCGCTTTATACGATAATTCTACCTAAAATACTATATATAATCGTAACTTCGCCCGTACCTAAAGTATACGCGTCCTTTCTAAGTGTTAAGATTTATAAAATTCTTTTATTTTCTTATTAGTTTATTATTTTAACCGATTAAATAATATATAATTATTAATAAATTAAAAGCGACGCTTTAGCCCCCTTAATTATATAGTTTTTAAAAATTCTATTATTTTTTACTCGATAAATACTAGACCCCCCCTCTTCGAAAAGAATAAATCTTATATAATTTAAGAGAAACGCTAATATTAAGAAAATTATTTCGAAAACTCTCGAGGAAAATACTAGGTACTTATAAAGTTATTATTAAAAACGATAAAAATAACTAGCTTTAATATTTATTAATAGTTTATAATTATATATAGACGGATTATTATAGGTATTAAAGGGTCGAAAAAGAAATCCGTTTAAAATCCGAGATATTATAATCTAACGGAGTAGTAGGTAAATATAATTAAAATAAGAGTTTTTATAATTAAAATATAGTATAAAGGGCTTAATCTCTAAAAATTTATTAATAATTTAATAATTTACCCCCTAATTAATATATCTTTCAGAACGATAAAATTAACTCGATTATACCGCGTTCTTTAAGGATTTTAATATAATAATACTCGATTTTTAAGACTTCGTTAAAGCGAAGAAGATATAAAAATAAAATTATATAAATAATTTATATTATAATACGCTAATTATATTTACCCTAGATTTTTAATTTATTCTCGTCTTTCCCTATAAATTAAAGAATTTATATCTTTAGAATCGATTTATTATAAAGGTATAATCGTTAAAAGAAAGATTTAATTATTACCTATATACTTTATAAAATCTTATTAAATTATATCTAGAAAATATTAATAAAATTATTATTTTATATAAGGAATTAAAGTAGTATTAATATACTTTACGACGTTAAAGACTTTTTATATATCGTAATACCTATTATAATAACGAGGGATTCCCGTTATAAATATCGTCTTTCTCTTTATAAAAGGGCTCGGATCTTTATTTAAGGATATTACTATAGTAATAATTAATTATAATATATATTTTATAAACGTAAAAAAAGTTTTAATTCTTCGCTTTATAAAGTTCCTTTAATTTCGAGTTTAGATTAGGTTTTTTATAGGTTTTATATATCTAAAGAGTAATAAATTCGGGGATTCGGGTATTAAGATTTTCGATCTCTTTATCGGTAAAGATATAACGATAAAGGAAGTCTTTAAATAAAGCGATCTATTTATATTTTATCGTTATTATTAATAAAACTCAGCGAATTAACGTAGTAGAATACCCTCGATAATTATCCTAAGTTCTTTTTATATACGCGTTTTTCGAGGTATCTTTTATAGTATCCTTTATTACTTCGAATTCTATTTTATAATTTTATATATCCTCTTTAATATCGAACGATTTAAATTTAATAAAGTCTTCGTTATTAACGATCTAGTTAAATTAAGATTCTATAATCTAGCGGAAGGTATTAAAAACGATATTATCGGCTATATTTATCGTTTTTAAATAGGATTAAGAAAGTATATAATAGATATAAACGATAAATAATCTATATAAACGGATAGGCGGAGGTATTTAGTTAACTATAATTTTCTAAAAGTATTTAAAATTATCCTCGTTTCTTATAATTATTTATATTTTAATTATTATACTATTAGTTTTAAAAAGATAGAAGATTAATTAAAGATAATAATAAACTTAATCTACGATATCTATTTAATAATATTTCGTTAATAACGCCGCTTCTCTTTTAGATCGGCGATTTCTAGAGGTATAAAATATACTATTAATTTAAGCGGATAAATATTAAATTATTAAAAAAAGAACTTTTAAAGAAATTATTTAATCTCTTTAGACTCCTTAAATATTAAGGTAAAATTTATTATAATAATTTATTCTATTTTAAAAAAGATTAATATCTTTATATTATAAACCTTTATTTAAATAAATCCTTACGGATAATAAACTCCTCCCTCCTCTATTAACGATTTTAATACCGTAATTCTATTATTTTACTATAGGTAATACCTCTTTATCGAATCCTATTATACTATTAAAACTAAAGAAAAATAACGTTATTATCGAGAATCGCTACGAATATTATTATATCTTTTTATTTTATAAGAAGTCTAGCTCTAGCGTTAAATATATTATTTATAAAATTATCTAATTAGTTATTATTAAAATTACCGGAGTTCCTAAATAATTAGAGCCTCTAAGGTCGTCTTTATCGATTATTTATTAATAAAATTATCTTCGAAAATAATAAATTATCCTTAATAGTATTAAAGTCGAATTTATTAACGACGATCTTCTTTTTAATTTAAAAGTAGCGAGTTTTTTAAAGGATATTCCCCTTTTATTTCGATAATAAGATAATTTAAATTAATTTTTATTAAAGGGTATACCGGTATCTTTATATTATTTAAGATAATTATATTATAGGTATTATTCTACGGTATAGGACGTTTTAAAAAAATCCTTTTAAAAATAAAAAATACGTTATTCTAAATAATACTTTTATCGAATATTAATAATAACGATATATTTAGACGATTATATAAAATCTTTAAAACTTTATAAATAAAGACGCTTTCTAGGTATTATATACTATCTTTAATACTAAAAAAAAAACGAATCGTTAACGAATTTAAACCGAGTTAATTAAAACGATCCGTAAAAAATAAAAGGTATTTAATAAAGAAAATACTAAAAAAGCGAGAATAAAGTATTAAAATAAATAATAAATAATATATTTTTTATATATAAAGAGTAGTAAAATAAAGATAATAACGAAGTCCCTAGATATTATATATAAATATCGATAATTATAGCGGCGACCGATAGTATAAAATAAAAATTTAAATAATTTTATAAAAGATTTAATAAAAATAAAAGATACTTAAATAAATCCTTAATTAAGACCTCTATTTTAATTATATTTTTTATAATATTTTATCTATATTCGTATTTAGATCACGATCTTTCGAGAAAAGTAATCTACGAGGATTTTATAATTAAATTATCTTAAAAACCGACGATTATAACCTAGATTAATAATTATACTATAAAAATTTCGCTCGGCCTACGGCCGATTTTTTTAAGTCTTTAGACTATTACTTTATATTTAAAAAAATTATTATAAAGATTATTATAAGGGTTCCCCTATAAAAAAGAAATTAACTTCGCGAATATAAAGTAATAATTTAAAAAGGACCCGCTAGTCTAAAGATTTAGTTTATTTTATTGAAAAATTAATTTTTAACTTTTACCGAGGATTCTCTTTAGAATTATTATTTAATATAATAATATAAAGTTTTTATAGTATAAATAGCGATAATTAAAGGCCTTAATCGTATTATATTATTATTATATTTATAATTTATAAAAGTTATTATAGAATTATTACTTTATTATCTTTACGTACGATATTTCTTTCCTTAGGGTGTTACCTCGACTTCGTTATATTTACCGGTGGTTTAATAGTATACGCACGTCTTTCTCGTGGTTCGTGTTTACGCGGGCGGTGCCAAGCTCGGTGGCGGCTTGGCCCCGACGCTAGACCGGGGGCCCAAGCGAGGACTGTCGCTCCGGCAGGGTGAAAGGGAAATTCTAGTATCCTGGATATCATGTATAGCTGGCCCATAGATAGCTACCAGTGATCAATCAACTCATTCTATGTGTATTGAATAGTCTGCTACAGTGCCATATTGACCCCATCCTTCCTTTTCTGTCATAGGCTTCTGCCATAACAAGTCTAGTCCCTTTCTTTGACGATCGGCCGAGTCCAATCGGCCGAGGCACGTTTTACGCTAGTATACCGAAATGACGAATTCTTGCTCTTTTGAAGCTGCGAAAACTTCTATCAACGAACCACATACACCCTTGCACAAATACTTTACCCACGCATTGCCAGGCCGTACGAAGCCACACTGCGTTAGTATGTAGCACTCCCAACGAGCAATATGCATGTCCGCCATCCACCTCAGCCACAAGCCACATGCGTTCCTCGGGCGAGCAGCTCGGCATGAAGCTCATCCGAGATGTAAAAATGAAGTAAATAGGTGCTAGGCCTAGATGCGCACCTAATACACGTGCATCCACTAAGATGGCCTCTTTGCATTCCAAGCAAGGGACAAAGCAGGTCTCACATTCCTTGTTGCTATGAGTCCTTCATTGCCGATGCTATACAACAACAGCATTGGTGACTGTGAGTCCCGTCGTTGAATTCCATTACCAATGGGCTTTCGAGCCTGGGCCGCAAGATGCATCCCGGGGTTTAGCATCCTCGCTCTGTCTTTTCTTATCCTCCTAGCTTTGACAGATGTACCTCAATGGTATCAAGCTTGCTCAGAGCCAGATGCCTCATGGAGAGCTGCCTTTGCAAGTAAAGGTACGAAACTTGCACTCTTGGACACGACGACACCGCCAGAGTATGTTTTCGCTGCTTACAATCTGCTCATCCATATACTGGCGCTCCTTGCTCCTCTGCGCTTTTGCTGGTCCCTATGGCAGATTACCGGCCAAGTCCGACAAGTGGACGCGAGGTACAGAAGCGGGGGCCGTGCAAATTCTTGTCGGCCAGGAGCATGGAGGAGAGCCTCGTCACCAGCGACTTCGACACACCTAGAGGAATCAACAAACTCTGGCGACGACTGTCAAGAGAAGAGAGGAGAAGGAGATGGCAGTCTGGGTAGACTACGCAATACCATATTATTGCCAAGCTATAAAGAGGAGATTGAAAATTTGCGAGAGACTCTCGATGTGCTTGCCAGCCATCACCAAGCAAAGAGTACATATGACGTGAGTGTATTGCAGCCTTTATTTTCACGTCGAAGATATCTTGACCTTGCATTCTCCCCAGATCTGGCTCGCAATGGAAGAGATGGACCCAACGGCGAAGATCACAGCAAGTACCCTCCTCGAATCCTTCGCGGATCACTTCCGCAGCATTCAATATACCATGCATCCTGCAGGCCTGCCTGGTGAGGTACAGGGCAAGAGTAGCAACATCAGCTGGGCGGCGAGTATGGCAGCAAGGACATACATGGACCTGAAGTCCAAGCGTGACTGTCTCATCACTGTCATGGACGGTAAGCCTTGCATGCACCGAGTACAATGCTGTAACTGATGCGTTTCTTCGCAGCTGATACCCACCTCTCCTCCAATTATTTCTCCGAGCTTTCATCGCTGCACAGTGAATTCTCAGACACGGCGGAGACTACCATCTATGCGGCACCCATCATCTTTGACCGCAACGCCCACAAAGTGCCACCCTTGGTGCGACTATCGGATATCGTGTGGTGCGCTGCCGGCATTTCAGGTCTATACCCAGGCTCGACAATTGCCATTCCCACGTCTGTGTATACAATACCGCTGTCATTGGCCGAGATGGTGGGAGGCTGGGACACTGGTGCGGAAGCCATTGGCGAAGACATGCACATGTATCTGAAGTGCTACTTTGCATTGGCAGGCCACCTCACGATGCGGACGATATATAGTCCTGGTAAGCAGACTTTTCTTCCTCCACAATTCAGACCCTCGCTAAGGCGCGTACAATAGCAAGTCAAAGTAACGTTTCAAGTGACGAACCCGGTCTTCGAGGACACACTGCCAGTCTGCGAGCACGATATCGTCAAGCAATGCGACACATGTGGGGGGCTCTTGACTCCGGGTATGCCTTTAAACAAGCAGGATCCCTCATAGCAGGTCTACCTCGAACCGCTGGCCAGGATTATCTCTCGTCCAAACCCATTGCCAGATCTTTCTCCCGCTGTACACCAAAGATCTCTCTCTTCATGCTGGCACACCGCATGTTCGAGGCACATATCTTGACTGTGCACCTCTTTGTGCTTCTTCTTGCAAGCGCCATCTACCAACTCTTTACGCCACCAGAAGCCACCCCGGCACCAGTGCTGGTATCGATGAATGTGGCAGGGATACTTCGGGCCACGGCTTTCGTCACCATGCTGTGCGCCTTTTACCTTTATGAGTCGTACCACGCAGCGTGCGTCCGCATAAGAGAAGAAGAAATGCGTCGAGCTGGACTGCACGATCGAATGCAGGGCAATTTCAGTGCCCCTGGCGGGAGAAGCATCTTCCACTGGGCCCAGTATCTCCTTTTCCCAGTCGCGGGAATCCTCTTTGTGACTATACCTTCCGTTGTCGCCCAATTGAGCCACTTCACCACAGACAGGCTGGAATACGAGGTCAGTAAGAAGCCGAAGATTGGAGTACTAGTAATTCGAGGAAAGATGGATGTGGAGAAGGGCGTTGACTAGCTTGGTGGTGTGTGCGCGGCAAATGTGCTCGAATATATAATACCCTTTCCTGTGTGACTTAGCGGTCGTGTCGAGGAAGTTGAGGTGTCGAGGAAGTTGAGGTATTGGGTACCGGGCATACATATGGTTTAACTCGGCCCATCCATATTTGATGGATAGGTACTTGTTCTCTTGTTCCATAGTTCAGCTGCCGAAGCTGCACCTAATCATTAATTCATAAGCAGTCGCAAGTCCTGTAGTCGATAGTCCTCCACAGGCGTCTTCCAATCATCCTCACAAATCGCGTAACTCTCCTTCTCCTTCTTCTCCGGCTTTCGTGGATTGATAGCCCAATACCCAAAATCCGCATCGTTCGCCTTCAATAATCGCACCAAATTCTCCCAATAATGCATCTCCCCCTTCCCCGGCTTAATCGGTGCACCAAACTCCCCAACCCAAACAGGCGCAATGTCCCCCTCAAGTAAAAAGCCCCAATTCTTCCCCATCTCATTCGTGAACGATTCGTAACTTCGCTTACTGAATGGCACGCCACTTCCCCATCCACTCCATGAGTAGACATGCGCGGAATACACTACACGATCTTGCACACTAAGTCTCACAGGCCGTTCCCTCACCCCAGATAAATCGTTAGCAGACGACACCCCCTCAACAAATATCAACCAATTTGACTGCATCTTAAGTAACCTCTCCCCACCCCTCTCCGCCGCACCAGCCCAAGAATCCCAACTCATAGTCCCCCAAACCCCCCTCGGCTCATTGCGCAAGTCTGCCCCAATCACAAGCGGATTGTCAACCAATGGCGCCATCACGATCTCCCAGTGCCGTATCCAATCCTCCTCTGTCTGCCTTATACGACAAATAGGACCCAAGAAATCATTCTTCCAGCTACTATCACACAAATTCTTCCCGTCGCACCATGCGGCGCGCGTGATGTGATTATTCACAATCACCGCCACACCCGCATCCGTCAACGCCCTCACTACGGCCTCAAACACATCCAGCGCTCTCATCCCAATCAGATCCTTATTCTCGGCGAGTAGTTGGTCCGGGATGAGTGGGTTGGAAATTACCATCTCGTCGGAGTATGGCAGGCGGACGCTGTTGAAGCCCATGGAGTGGATTATTTGGGCGATGGAGGAGCGGTGCCGGATGTCCAGCCCGCTGGGGATGAAGAGGATATCGCTGCTGCCGTACCAGTTTATGGAGGAGAGTTTGACTCGATTACCGTGGACGTCGATGATATTGCGGCCATGGGTGTGGAGCGGGGTGTGGATTATGGGGCCCATTATCGGTTCTGGATGTTGGGAGTTGATATCGGAGATGGAGAAGATGGTTGGGTTGGAAGGGGCCACGCGTTATCTGCTCAGCGTTAGGAATGAAGGTTGAGTTTTCAGCTTAGATAGCGAGGGAAACATCAAATTTGGTGAACATGTAGAGATCTTAATGTTGGAGGTGGAAGTTAACAGATATGTCGGGAAGCAGCCGCGCGTCATGGCTGGGCGAATATGCATGTCAGCACTCTAATTCTTTACAAACTCGCCGCCGAACAGCAAAATCGGTATATGCAGTCTTTGCACTAAAGATAGAGGACTTTTGTTGGCCGATAAATTGGAAAGGGGTGATTGGAGTGCTGGAAGCTGCGGGAGAAGCTTAGGCGATTTGTATACATCACGATGTAGTCTTGAACTCAACTTTAAAAATACCTTTGTCTCTCTTCTTTTGGTGGCTTCTGTTCTGGAGTGAACAGTAACGATATCGAGCTGAGATGTTCGGTCTTTCTGGATTTTCCATATCGGATTGAGGTGGTGTGGCTGTGCAAGGAGGTGGCCGAAGACGTATTCAACATCTCTTTGAATCCCATTGAGAAGTAAGTACAACACATCTCGGACATTAATGTAAATTTCCGCGTGTGCCAGAAGTTGGAGGCAGACGCTGCCATCATGCAAGAGACTTGGGGTTTCCACTCAGCGACTCTTCAGCAATGAAGAGACTCCAGCTCGAAATCGTCAGCTGAGACGAGAGTGGGGAAGTAAAATGGAAGCCATGCGGGCTAGTCACGAATAATCGGGCAACATTTCGCATGTTTTTCCCTAACTCATCATCTGTCTCATTTGAGAAACAGACCAGGTACCGCCAACCAGTATTATTCTATTCTATTGCTTCCCATGTGTTTCTCAAATGGACATCTGGGCTCTGATTCCTGCAAATGAACACTCGGGCTTACTGCCTATAATCGTCTTGCAGCCACTGTTGCAAGAAACACTCAAACTTTTAAATCAATACCTGACACGAAAATCTAAGCGCACACCTTCAGGGAGACCGGTAGACTCCTGGAGGAGCCTGAAAGTCATCACCGCATCGCTTGGAGACTTCGTTTTGGTGTCCTTGTCATATTCCTCTACCACTACCCAGCCCCTCTGTTCTATTTCAATATCTAGATGAAAACAGATAAGGCCTTTTTTGGCTACCCACGCCTCACTTACGCCAGCACGGGTATTCCCCTTCCATCCAAGCACGTGATGTTTAGAGTCAAGGCTATTGTACGCAATGCTGAAGCTACCAAGACGGCTGTGCGATAATTGAAGACGGCTTTTTTATTTATTGATACGACTACTAGCTCTGTGGGCGAGAAGGGAGGAAATAGAGTCGCTGTTGGATCTAGGGCCATGGAAGCATTTCGGCATCAGCAGCGGCCTCAATACCCGCTCGGAGTCTTCCATCACATGTGGGACCTCTGTGGGACCTCACAAGTATAATCAACGACTCCTGTCAAAGATCGCTTCTCAATGTGGATTTCGGTGGTCTGACAGGGAGACACCATGCCCTACAGCACAGGCTCATGTGGATCCCCTCCGCACGGGAATTTCATGATGGGGGTTTCATCAATCACTTAATGTACGAGGGATGATGCTTGGCTGTCCTTTATTGCAATGTCATGGTGAGTTTGCCATTCAATGGCCACAGGTCTTCACCAGAGACGGGAAAGGCTGCTTAAGGCAGCAATTGCAGAAAATGATAACAATCAAGCTTATGACAAGAGTCCTTGGATAGCTATCTAGACTTGCATATTTGGCGGAATTGGAGCCTCTTGAACGGTTAATAGGATATACTTCGTCCGCTACCTGGCGACTTCCCTAGCAGAGTTGCAGTTGGTCTACTTTGGGCATGTCATGAAGTCGTCTCTATGATTAGACAGTACTACAGCTCCTAATATTTAAGATAGGTCTCTGAGTATCGGCCAAGTGACAACGACGAACCTGTGTAGAACATATACTCCGTGCGCTGCGAATGGGGGCATCATGGCGGATTCATTGATTTTAACAGGAGTGGGGCTATGATTGTGATGTGCGTACGGGAGGTGACATGATAATGGGGGGACAGTTCGCACTGATGATGAGATTTCTTGTAAACGATAGATGGATAAGGGTAATACGTTTTTGAACGAGGCTGGGAAGAATAAATGTGCTTGTTCGAAGTTGTAAAGGGATGTTGGGTGGGGATCATCGTGTAGACTGTCGTCACTCCCCTCGTATTACTAAAGGCCCCGTCGATTCCCGAGGTCATGTCGTCCTCATGTCGTCCAGCATGGATCGTCTTGATGCTCATTGTTAAAGATGTCCTTAGCTTTCAGAATATCGGCATCTCATGCACCGTGTATGGACAAGCAGTTGTAGCAGTTGTGCGCATCTTCACGCCTTTATTGAAGCCCAAGCTACTTAGCCTATTCGCTGCACTGGACCGTAGTCCGATCCTCTGTCTTACTCCCACATTTGGCGTCGTGCTCGGTGGCGGAACTACTCCTCCCGTGCTTGCTGTTTGCCAGCGACCTCGACAGACAGCTACCTTGAACAATATGAGTCTAAGGGCTGTTTCGGAGTAATGGAGTCGTCTCGCCACTTTCGGAGGGATCTTGGGCCACGCGGAAGAGGAGAAGTGCGTAAGTGAAGTTGAAAATGAACAGGACCCTAGGTGCTGATTAGCACTGACCCGAATGTTAAAAGGATAATCAAGGCTCACAATAGAACAGCTAAGGCTACTATTGGGATCCAAAATAGAGGCTCTTCATTCCAGTACGGCATGGTGGCTATACCGGCACCAAAGGCAAGCCCAGTCTCGATGATCGAGAGCAGGAGCTTGATACTTTGATCAACGAGGTAGCCTAAAGGTCCAAAGGATAAAATGATCTCAGTCATAGTAAGGACTATGATGATCGTGCCAAAAGCTTCTCCAACAAGCCATGCGCTGCATCTAAATGTCAGCTGTGATAGTCGGAGAGAGAGCAAGTTGTCTTCCTACGTCAGAACAAGCCCGTCCAATTTGGTTTTGGCGCTCAGGACGGCCGCGAAGAAGGCGCTTGTAAACATCACGCAGAGCACAAAGCTTATCTGGGAGACCCAGAACAGGACTTTGACGACCTTATCGGTAGGCATCTTGGCGAAATAGTTTGGGGACGAGAAGATTGGGGGTGTGGGAATGTCGCCCTGCGATAGATGTTTGTCGTTGGTGTCTTTCGAACAAGAAAACCTTGCTAAACAGAACGATATAGTTGAAAGTATGCCTGAGCGAGCTCGACGGTAGAATCTCAGAGTGTTGTTAGATTCCCTCTGCTGTATGATAGACGTCTTGCACGGTGTGGCGAAGGGAGCAAGGCTCAGTTCGTGTTGTCAACAGGAAAAGGATGAAACAGAACGGTCGTTCATTCTCGTCCAGGCGCAGTGATTCCAACAGTTTGGGATTGCTGGTGATTCGTACTGATGATCTGACTCAAGGGATTCAGTTGTTTGTTGGACGTCCAAGTAAGCCATGTCGCAGGTTCGAAGGATTTGAGGCGGATGAAACGCCAAGCCACTAAGAAGATTTAGCTAAATTACCTTAGTAAGCTCAACCATTTCCGGGTGTCGTTTGAAGATTGGGGCTTTGAAGTTCAATTAAAGTAATGCATCGAGATCACTACGCTGTCAATGATCGAAGTCAAGCGTCGTAAGTGTAGAGCAGCCCAGTATTGGTTTGGTATCAATCACAATTGCATGCGAAGGGAACGTCCAGATTACATCCATTCGACCCGTCTCAGAAGCAGGTGCAGGTATTGAGGCTAATTATATTCTTCCTCTCCTAGTCTATGCCTGAATGATCACATGGCTCTGTGATATTGATTATTTGGCTTGGTAAAGATCCTGTAGGCTCTCTGCATAGCCCACGAGCCTGCAGATCAGTGTTCGCAATAGTTAACTAGTTATTAGCAAACTGTTAGGTTAACAGTTCAGTTCGCCCTTTTTCCCCTTAATAGTTAGTTGGTTGGGGGTCTTAACTAGTTCAGTTTTAAACAGTTTGAACCATGAACTATCAGTTAAAACTGGCAGTTTGGCAGTTTGAACTAGAATAGTAGTTTTGGCGGTGTTATACGGGGAGGCGGAGCAAGGGCTGACTACCTAATTAGAAATAACGCTTCGAACACTGCTGCAGATCTGGTGTTGTCCCAGAGCCTGCACGTTGGTTTTTGTCTATCATACAGACATGAAACATTACGAATGGCAGTAAATTCCGACTGCGCATGCGCTGTGCATCCCGAAGGCCGACGCGTCATGATGGGGTATGCCATGATAAGCAAAGACCTTCGAAGATGGTTCAAGTGTCCCAACCATCTGATTCCTTCTTTCTACATGGGTTTGGGAAGGGGCTTGTCAAAGAACTTCGAGTGCCAACATCTCTCGCAATGAGGAGCTTCTTAACGAGGCTTAGGTCGAACTGAACGCCTGCTCTGCCTACTTAGTTCCCAGTATATAATGTTTCTGCCCACATGCCCCGGTTGTAGAGATCCCCAACCGCTACTATTACTCAGTACCCCGATATCTTAGCGCAATCCCTCTCGCCATGACTTCATTGTATCGCAGGGGCTTGAAGCCACTCTTGCTAGCCCTTTTCTTTCTTACCATGGTGGCTGGCCTACCAGCTGAGCTCATGAGCCCAAGTCTGGAAGCTCGCGGTGGCACTGCGAGCCCACCCACGCCCAAGGTCTCGAATGATCCTAAAATCAACCAACAGGATTGGTATGGCATAGTACAATGGACTACAATCGGAGACTCCTACGCTACGGGAGTCGGTGTTGGTAACAGCCTGGCCTGGAATCGATGTGTGCGCTTTTCCGACGCCTATCCACTACTGATGAACAAGGACGACAGGATGCCAGGAGGTGATCCCGATCGCAAGTTGTGGAATTGTGCATGCTCAGGCGCCACCTCTCAGGACATTCTAGATTGGCAATTCTTGGACAATCCGATATTGTGGCCAAATTTTCCGTATGGACCTCGTGAAATATACGGCCGCCCTCAGATTACCACTCTCACTGCAGGCGGGTGAGTTCTACCATGCTCCTAAGTCTACCGCTCTCTCTGTGCACACAGGATCTTCCTCGAAGCTTCCTGCCAGGCACCCGCCTCTTAGTCGAGCTACTTCTCAAACGGGACAGGCTGACTTGTAGATCATGATATAGTGACGATATCGAGTTCTTAAACCTCATTTGGTACTGCATCTTACAGCTTTCACACTCGAATCCCTGCCAGTACGTATATCCAGCTTTTTTGAACTCTCCTCCTTTCTATACAGTACGCTTGTGCATGACGTGGTAGTAGTATCAAGGCAATCTCTTCTCGAACCCTGCTTTCTTACACTTCTGGAAGGGGTATTGCTGACTCCGAAGCGATGTACAGAGACCAGATCAAAAGTTCAACCAACATACTCCATTCCGATCATTGGAAAGAGAATCTAGATAAAGTGATAAAGACTGCCGTCGACAAAGGGAGCAAGGCTGCTGGCGACGGATTCGTGCTCTTTGTTACAGGTTACGCCCAAGTTTTCAACGCCCACACGACGCTATGTAATGACGCGAGCTTCAGCTATTGGACGAAACCTGGCGGACGAGATACGCAGAACCTTACCCAAGAACTACGTACACAGCTCAACAAGTTGACTACAGATTTGAACACCCGTATTCAGAGCGTTGTTGCTGCCAATCCTGGCGTGGTGTTCGTTAATTACGATGCTGCATTTGAAGGTCACCGATTTTGCGAAGAGGGTGTGATCGAACCGGACAACCAGAATCCTAACATCTGGTTCTTCCATACAGGCACAATAGGAAATGGTAGGACTAGCGCCTTTGATGATCTCCTTGCGGCAAAACTCGACCCAACGGGCAACGCAGACCATTTTCGAGCCTCTCTTCCCAATAGGAATCCCAGCGACTTTTCGAAAGCCAGTCTTAATCCCTTGAGTGGCCTTCAGCCAAATGTACGTCATTCTGGGTCCCAATACACCAAGTAGAATCATGCTAATCCTGGTGGTGTAGGACTCCAATGCAGTGATCGACACAATCATGTCACTGGGCAACGAAGACGATATAACAATTCAATCAGGCATGATCCGTATATTCCATCCCACACGCGCGGGCCTTGACACAATCGTAACGGAGGTCTTCAAGAAGTTTCCGGACTGGCCGAAGCCAAGTCCGTGGGCTTCAGTAAGTACAAATGTACCAATACTGTCCAACCCGGCTACAATCCCCTCCCCACATTGTATTCCAGCAGCCTTTGGTGGCTTCGATCCAGACAAAGCTAGTGCTGCCATCGCAGATTTCTGCGGCCAGACCGCCACTATTCAGCCAGGTGCGGCTCCTATATCGAAGACATATGACGGCGGCCAAGGGCCACGCGATAGATTCACTATTCGCTTCACGTTGTCTTGGTATGACAAAGCTGGAAACTGTCCCCCAGTCCAGTCGCCGAACCAGAACGGAGGGAGGGAGTGCAATACTGTATTCCAGGATATTATTGGGTGTGATCCTGATCCGTCAACTCAGAATGGAGGAAGTGTAGAGTGGCAGTGTGGTCTGTACTACCTGGGATTTGACTCGGGATATCCTGATGTGGTGCCGGCCCGACCGGGATAGTCAGAACACTAATAGACAAGATAAGCACTTTGAGCTTGCCAGACTTGCTAGCCTTGATGGTAAGAGCCATGGGATATGGGAGACATAAAAGACGACTAGACTAGATGAACATCATTTTATTGAAGTGTCTGGGCTTCATCAATATTGGATATAAGTAACGCCGCGAATAACGAGGGCAAATATACTTTAGACAACTATTGGTAACCTTGCAGGGAAAGGCTGAATATGCTATATAGCGTTGACATCGTACACTGTTTCCTGAATAAACGGGGCCTTTTGGTATCCGATACAGGAAGGTACACTTGAACTTTAGAACAGTTAGAATGTAAAGCGGTAGTGCGTTGCATACGCCTGCGCCCCGCCAAAGGCGCTAGTGTATTGCATGCGCCTACGCCCCGCCACCTCTATGATATTATTACTTATCGATGCGGGGTTCTGGCCTTAGTATCGCGGGGTTCTAACTTTTAATAATCCTATATCGAGTTAGCGTTCCACCGTATTATTAGAATCCTTAGAGATTAGTTTTATTATTAAATCTAGGATTTAAAAACTATTTAATAATAAACCCCGTAATTATTTTATATTTTTTATATTATTACTAAATTACTAGCTCTACGTTAATAGTTTTAAATATTATAATTCTAATCTTTTAAATCTTTTTAAAGAAAAAATTTATTATTATTATAATATCGGGTTTAACCTAACTTTATAAATATATAAATTTATATATAAACCTAATAATCTATATAGATTAATTAATTAGATTAATATTAATTAAATAGTTTTTATAATTAAATTTATAAAATCTTTATAACTAAATTTATAAGTTTAGAACTCGACTATAATTATATATAATAAAAAAGTTTTACTTTATAAGTTATAAAGTTTAATAAACGTATTTAATATATATTTTAATTAAGGTTTTTGGATAAATATTACTATCTATATATAAAAAAATACTTTATATAATTATATTTAATAGTTTTAATAAAAGTTACTACGATATTTAGATTTAATAATATTATTAAATTTAAAATTCTTAAACTTCGGTACTATAAATAATTATTATAAATAAATTTACTTTATATACTTTAGTACTATAAATAGTGTATTTTATTATTTATTTATATACTCTACGACTATATATAGTATTTATAGGTTTTATATTAGTAGTTATTTTCCTCTTTTATATTTTAATAATTAAATCTATATATAGGCGTTATCTTTAAATTTACTCTATAAATTATATTATTATAAATAATAATCGTAGGTACTAGTTATTATTAAATTCGGTCTCGTAACTTTTAAATATTATAATATAATTTTATTTACTTTAAATTTAATTTAGGTCTAAGTTATTTTAATTTAATTTAATTTATTTTAAATTTAATTTAGGTTTAAACTAGTTTCTTTATTTTTATCTTAATATAATCGGGATAAGAAATAAATAAATACTTTATATATTAGTTTTTATTTAGATAATAACTAGCCCTACTTTAATTTTCGTCTTTTATTTTTTATTTTAATTTATTTTTATATTATAATTAAATTATAATTTAATAAACTTGGCCGTTAATTTAATAAATATCTAAATATTAATCCCGTTTTTTAATATTATAAAAGATTAATTACCTAGCTAGTATTTCTTAATATTAAAATAATTATTATAAGAGATTAACCCTTTAACCGCGAAGACCGTATATAATAATTCCTCGCCGAAGTTTAAAATAACTTTATTAGTTTCTTAAATACCTTCGATTATTTATATATTTAAGTCGAGAGTAATTTTTTATTCGATATTTTATTTTTATTTATACCTCTTTTTTCTTTTACGTTAAATACGTAATCTTTAATTTATATTATCGTTTAAGTAATAACCTAGATTATATTTATTATAATTTAAATTATACTTTAACCCCCGCCTTAGGTATTCGATAAAAATATCTTTAATAATATTATTATTATAGGCCTATACTTGTTTTTTTTTTTAAATATTTAATAATTTACCCCCTTTTAATCTTGAACGCCTCCTAGATCCGAAAAGTTTCTAGATATCTCGAAATATAAAGAGGATTAAAATAAATTAAATATTTAGAAGTAAACGTTAATATAATAAATATATATTAATTATAACCGTTACTCTATTAATAACGATAAAATCGTTTATATAGAGTTTAAATTAATTATTAATAAAAAAATCTTTAATTTAATAAATTATTATTAAAAGAAAGATCTTTATATTTTAACTAATTTTATTAATTAACGAAAGAAACTACGGGAAGTATATAATAACCCGTTTAAATAAAAAAATACTCGGAATTATATCCGGGAATTTAAATAAAACTTTATATTTTTTAATAAATATTTTAACTTTATTATTTAAAAAAAGGAATATTCTCGAATAAAGGACGAATTCTTAATTAATACTATAAAATATAATATTAATTATATTATTTAATAAGCCTTTATCTCTTAAAGGAAAGTTAATAATTAATAATTATATACCTTCGATAAATATATTCGTATATACTCCGAAATCGACTAAAAACTCTAGTAGATTAAATATTATTTACTTTATTAAAATACCGCTTTTATTAGATTAAAATAAATTTTAAAAAGATTTATTATATTTTTATTAACTTCTACCCTTATAACCTATTTTATTATAATAAGTATTTTTATCCCTATTATCGTAACTTTAACTTTTTTATTTAAGGAGTTAATAAACCTCGATTTTATTTAAATTATTATTAAAAGTAAATTAACGAGAACCCCGGTTATTAAAATTATTTACGAGAAATAAAAGTTTTACTTTTATTATAAATCGTTTAAATATAATATAAGAGCCTATTTAATTAAACTAGTTAGTCTCCGATTTAGTATTATAATTATTATTAATAATAACGAGAGCGTTATAAGAGGAGTTATTTTAAACGTAGGAAAAAAATAGTCCCGGTATAAAGTCGCGTATTAAGATTATAAGTACCTAGAACCCTATATATACTTTTTTATTTATCGGTTATATCGTTTAATTTACTTTCGTTATTAATTAAATTTTCGTTTAAATTTATTATATAATTTTTTAAAACCGACCCTACTTTTTATAATAAATATATAATTATTTTTTATTAATTACGGAATAGTTAATCCCGAATTTAAATTTAAATTTTAATTAATATTAATATATCCGGCTACCTTTTTATCGATTATAATTTTATATATATTTAATATTTATTTTTTTATTTTTTTTATTATTTTTATATTATCCGACCTTTTAATAACGTGGCTACCGTTATAAAACGTATTATTTATATCGTAGAAATAATTTTAAATATTTATAATTATTAAGAACGAATAGTTTTTTTTATTATTAAATTTAATTAATACCTCGTCGTAATCGGTCTATTATACCTCTATTATTATAAAGTTATTATTAATTTCTTAAATAATTCCTTAACCTTCGTTTTATATTTTTATTTAAGAAACTATACTTTAAGTTTTATAAAAGTCTTTGTGGAAAATAAACTCTTTTTTATACCTTAAGAAAGTTTCTAAATTTAAGAATTTTAATTTTTAACTTTATCCGATACCCGTATAAGGTAAACCTCGATTTAAAAAGAGTCGTTAATATATAGAGAGTCGTTATTATTTATAAACGATAATATTATTATTAAATAATTAATTCCGACTCGAGAGAAATTATTTTAATTTTAGGTTTATTAATAGTATATTTAATCTTAAATTTATAAAAAGTAAATTTCGATTTAAGAAGAGTTAATTTAATCCTAGATTTATTAATAATATATTTAATCCTAAATTTATAAAAAGTAAACCTCGATTTAAAAAGAGTTAATTTAGTTTTAAATTTATTAAAAATAAATTTAATCTTTAATTTAATCTAGTATTTATATAGAGTAATTTAAAATTTAAAAAGAGTTACCTTAATTCTAGGTTTATTAATAATAAATTTAAATTTAAAAAGAGTCTTCCCCGCCCTAGTCCTAGTTATTTATTCTTATAAAAACTAGTTATAATAACGAGTATAGTCGTATCGTTATTATTATTAAATAAAGAAAAATATTTAAAATTAAATATCGTAACCTAGCCTCGCTTCGTTTTAAGTTTTAATATTAAAAATAACGAATTTAATACCTAGTTACTTTTAATATATACGAGATAAAATCTCGATTATTTACCTAGCTCGTTAAGTTTAACGAGTAAATTATATTTAATTTATTATTTATAAAAATTAATTAATTTTTAAATATTTTAGAAGAAATCTCGACTTTAAATATTTAATTTTATTAAGAATTTAGATATTATAAACCTAAACCCCGCCTTAATTAAAATTTTAAATTAAATATTTACGATTAAACCTAGAACCGAGTTATATTTAAAATAAATAAGGAGTTTTATTTCGCCTCCGCCGTTATTTAAGAAAAACTTTAAATTTACCGAGATAATAAAAATATTAACCTAGCCACGATTTTATTTACGCGGTATTATAAATTCTTAGATATTTTTTTAAAAAAAGATATTAATACTTTACCTCCGTATTAATTATATAATTATATTATTAAATTTAAAGAAGGGCTATAACCTCTATCGTTTAATTTATATAATATAAATTATAACGAGATTTTAGAACTCCGCCGTTATTTAAATAAAAATTTTAATAAAGATTTATTCGAGTTAGTCGGTTTTATATTATATTTTTTATTTTATTTATAAAGAAATTTAATAGAGGCCTACGTTTCTATATTAATTACCGAGAGTTAAATATTATTATTATAAAAAATAAATACTCTTTACCCTTAATATTAGAAATCTTAAATCGATTAAATCGTATTAAGGTATTTTTTAAATTAAATATTATATTTATTTTTAATCGCCTTCGCGTTAAAGAGGGCGACGAAGAATTTATTATATTCTATACCTAATTCGGCTTATTCGAATATTTTATTATATTATTTAAATTATATAATAACCTTACCTCGTTTTAATACTATATTAACGATACTCTTCGTAAATTTCTCGATAAGATTTATACTATATATCTCGACGATATTTTAATTTATAACGATATCGAGGAAGAGTATAAAATTTATATTAAATATATTCTTTAAAAACTCCGCGAGGCGGGGCTTTAAATAAATATTATTAAATATAATTTCTATATTAAAGGAGTTATATATTTAAGATTAATTATTATTATTTAAAAAATTAAAATAAATTTAAAGAAAATCGATATAATCCTAAATTAATTATAACTAGTTAATATTAAAGATATTTAAAGTTTTTTAAAATTCGTTAACTTCTATTAATATTTTATTTATAAATTTAGTAAACTCGTTATATTATTTATAACTTTAATTAAAAAAGATACTATTTTCGAGTAGAGTATTTAATATTAAATAATTTTTAATACTTTAAAGAAGGTTTTTATTTTTAATATTATTTTAATTTATTTCGACCCCGACTATAAAATTATAATAGAAATAAATATATTTAATTATATATCTAAGGGGGTCCTATCTTAATATAATAATTAAAATATTCTTTATTTTATTATTTATTTTTTAAAGAAGTATAACCCTACCGAGTATAATTATAAAATTTATAATAAAGAGTTTATAATAATCGTCCGTATATTCGAGGAATAATATTTTAAATTAAAGGGATTTACTCTTTTTATCGAGGTAATATTTAATTATAAAACTTTTAAATATTTTATTTTATCTAAGGTATTATCTCGCCGTTAAATAAAATAAAGTAAATTTTTATTTTATTTTAATTATAAAATTATTTACCGGCCCGGTAAAGAAGGTAGTAAATTTAATATATTAATATATTAATTAAAAAACTTCTTTAAAGAGGGGGATAAATTAGACCCTAGATATTAATATTAATATTAAATTATATTAAAAAGAAAAAACCTAGCCCTAGAAATCCTTAAAAATTATATTTATAATATATTATTAAATATAACGACCCTAGTTTTAATTCTAGTTATTTTAATTATATTAATAATAAATCTAGAGATTCTCGTTTAATTTTTTTAATTATATTTTATATTAATTTATACGACCCCGATAAACCTCGATATAAATATTAATTTAGAATTTTAGACCCTATTTATATCTTATAAATTTAAATTAAATAAAGATTAATTTATTAACCTAGATAAAGATTTACACGATACCTCGATTTATTAATTATAAAATATAATTAATTAAGCCGATTAATTCGTTTTTAGAGTCCTAAAAATACTATATTTTAAAATATATTATTATAACGGAATTCCCCTCGCTAGATACGAAGATAAAGATAAAGTTCTCTATTTTTAAAAAAAGAGATATATTCCGAATTTTAATAAACTACGCCTTCGTTTAATTTAACTAGTTTATAATAATATCGCGGGTAGTTATTTAAGTCGTATTAAATATTACGAATTAATTAATCGGGTTTATTAGTAATTTAATATTTATACTATTATTTAACGCTTCGTTAAGAATTATTATATATATCGAAGAATTAAACCTTCCCGTTAATATATTTAAAAATAACTACGTTTATTACCGCCCCCGTAACGACGTTAAAAAGATATTTTAATAAATTATATAAATCCCCTACCGCTTTATACCTTTATAGGAATTATTTATTAATATATTTAAATTTTTATAGACTGTTTAATTAAAATATAGTATTTAATATTAATTATATTAATAAAAGTAAACGAAGTTTACGACGCTTTTTATTAAAATATATAGAAATTTTATAAATTACTAGATATTTTTATTTTAAATCGAGGATTTTAATTTATATCGGAGTTTTAAAAAGTTTTATATAAACGTTTTAAAATTAATTAATATATATCTACCGGGTATTATTCTTAGACGGATAATTAAACCGAGTAATTTAATATTATAATAAAATACTACCTCCGTATATACGTTAATTATATATAAAATAATTAGGTGAAATAACTCCTTAGAGCGGAGTTTTTTAATAATAATATTAATTTTTTAATACTCTAGCCTCGCCTTTTTTAACTAACTATAATTAATATTTATATATCGATTTCGAGTTTATTAAATTTTTATTTTAAGATTTTACTACCTAAACCCGTACTTATTTAATCGTTATCGATAAATTCGTAATATAAATAGAAGTTTTAAATAATTATCTCCGCGATAAAATATTTATCGCCTAAATTATTTTTAAATTTTTAATTAATTAACGAAGGCGTTTATATCCGATATATTTAATAAATAACTAAATATAATTAAATATTAAGAATTTAAATATTATATATTTTTTAATTAAACTCGACGATTATAATATCGGCCCCTTCCGAATCTTTAAGATTTTTAATAATCCTCTCGTAGTTTAATTAAATTTTCTATATTTTATAAAAATTTACCCCGTCTTCTATATTAATTTATTATAATTAATAATTAATAACTCTTTATTTAAATAAATTTAGTTTATCCGAGAATTTATAATTACCGAAGATAATTAACGTAAATAGTATATTAATAGTATTTTGAATTCTAAATATAATCGCCGTTATAATTTATTTTTATTAAAGTACTATATTAATTAAAAAAATTACGTCGTTATATAAAAACCCTTCTAGTACTTTACCCGTTATTAATAATTTATTAATAAATATTATATCTCGAATCCTAGCGCCGCTAGCCTCTACGAATTATTATATATTATTTAGAAATACTAGTATAAAGAACCTTTATTATTTTAATTTTAATCCGATTTTTAAGAAGTTAATTTTTATTTATACTATAATTTATTCCTTATTTATTATTATCCTCTCGGTTATTATTCCGTATCGGCTTCGACCGATATTTTATATTATTATATAAATAAATAATACCCTATAACCTAACCCCGCCGTTATTATTTATAAATAATAATATTAATATTTAATTTTATTTATATACCGTTATTTATTCCCCGTTCTATTCTTTATTTATTATTATTAATAACTCGAATACTTTAACGCGTTTTTATTTTAATTATTTTATAACCCTAAATAAGATTTAAAATTACGAAATTTAATTAATTAAATTAATTATTTATTTATCTCGTAGGAGCTCGATTTTAAAGAGGGGGTTATTATTATAATATAATTTTATTTACTTTAAATTTAATTTAGATCTAAATTATTTTAATTTAATTTAATTTATTTTAAATTTAATTTAGGTTTAAACTAGTTTCCTTATTTTTATCTTAATATAATCGGGATAGAAAATAAATAAATACTTTATATATTAGTTTTTATTTAAATAGTAACTAGCTCTATTTTAATTTTCGTCTTTTATCTTTTATTTTAACTTATTTTTATATTATAATTAAATTATAATTTAATAAATTTAATTATTAATTTAATAAATATTTAGATATTAATCCCGTCCCTTAATATTAAATTATTTATAATAATTATTAATATTAATTATAATTATATCCCCTCCGCCGGCCTTCGTATTATATATAGGCCTAATTTTATTATTTTATCACTACTTCCTTTTATTAACTCTAGGACTATATATATTACTCTCGGGTACTCGTTATAATTAAATTTACTTTATATACTCTAAGACTATATATACTATTTACGGGTACTCGTTATAATTAAATTTATTTTATATACTTTAAAACTATATATATTATTTATAAATACTCATTATAATTAAATTTACTTCGTATACTCTAGGACTATATATATTATTTATAAATATTTAATATAATTAAATTTACTTTATATACCTTAGGATTATATATAAATACTCTTTAAATCCTTTTATTTTATAATAAAATAAATTACTTTTTTATCGAGTTTTTTACCGCTTTAATTATTATCCCTATACCGCGTTCTTCTATATATATTATTTATAAATATTTATTATAATTAAATTTACTTCGTATACTCTAGGAGTATATATAGTAGTTATTAATATTTATTATAATTAAATTTAACTCGTAAACTCTAGGAGTATATATAATAATTATTAATATTCGTTATAATTAAATTTAGCTCGTAAACTCTAAGAGTATATATAATAATTATTAATATTCGTTATAATCGAATTTAGTTCGTAAACTCTAATTATAATTATATTTATTTAATTAAATTTAATTCGTAAACTCTAGGACTATATACTATAATAATAAATATTTATTATAATTAATTTTAATTTATAAATTTAGGTTACTTTCTAGGATATTTTTTAATAATATATATTAACTATATATAATAGTGAGGTTAATATACTCGGTCGGAATAAAAGTAATTAATTATATTTCTAAAAGATCCGGATTTAATATATTAATTAAAAGAGTTAATTTATTCGTAATATAAATAATTTAGGGCCACGATATTATTATTTAGTTTAAATATTTTTAATATTATATAGTTCCTTTATATCTAGCTAGATCGACTAGAAGTTAATTATTTAAATACTATATATAATAAGATACTATATATAGTAGGTAATTATATATAATTTTATATATAAATTATTAATTCCGTATATAGTTATTATTTTTATAATATTCGTCGTTTCGTTTCTTCATTATTCTTATTTATATAAATATATCGTTATAAGTTAATACTTTACTCTATATTAATTAGGGCTAATTTAAAGAGTAAATATTTAATTTTAATTATAATTTTAGTTTAAAATCTTATTTTATATTAATATCTTTTTTCTTTAAATATATACCTCTTTATTTATTATTAATTAATTCTATATATTAAATATTTAATTATTAACTCCGTTTTTACCTCGTCTTTTTATATATAATAAATTATATATAATCCTATTTTATTAATAATAGACGGCGAGTTTTATAAATTTTTTTAAAATAAAATAAATTCTTTTTAAATCCTCTACTTACTAGTCGACGATTATAAATTAATAGTAATTAGACTCGGGCACTATAAAAGGAGAATAATTAAATATATTTTCGAGCGTATTAATTCTATTATTAAAACTTATAATCCTCGAGTTCTAAAATAGAGTTATATTAATAATATTTTCGATTAATTATTAAGAGACCTAGGGCTAGCGGTTTTATAAATAAAATAATTTAAAATAAATTTTATATAATCGTAAATATAGAATTCTATAATTAAATTTAATTTATAAATAACTCTAACGCCGACCTATTATATCGATTATAAATTATATATAACGGGGTAAATATTAATTTTTAATTATTATATTAATTTTATATATAGTATTTATATTATATTATAAACCCGATATTTTAAAAATATTCGATATAAAGGAGCCTATAAGAGTAATAATTAATAATAATTTAATTTTCGACTCTAGTAACGAGTTTATTATTAACTCTTACTTTACGTATTTATATTTATACTTCGGGTATTTATTTTAAAGTCGTCCGCTATTATTAAATATTTTTAATAATTTTTAATTATATATAACTCTACCCCCCCTATAAATTTTATTATTATTATTAATTTATATAAGTCGATTTATTTTTAATAGTCGTTATTATTATTATTATTATCTCTCTCCCTCCCGTTATTTCTTTTAGGCCCGTTATTTTAATATTTCTATTAACCCTCCTTCTCCTCTTTATAAATTTCGTCCGATAAATAAATTATTTTTAGTGAATAAACGAAGGTAGCTATTACTAGGAGTTTATTTAAAAATATAGAAATTTAATAACTCTATTATTAACGGTTAGAATATAGTCTATAAAAGTCGCGATTTTAAGAATTATATTAATAAGAGAGTATCGAAAGAGGATAATAATAAAAATATAATTTAAGGTAATAAATACGATACCTCGAGAACTATATATAAATATAAAGATATTAATTATATTAATAAATACCGAAGTATATTAAAAAAGCTAGTCGATATCGTTATTAAATTTTTATTAAATATTTCTCCGCCGTAATTTTAATTAAGATCTAGGTAAATTATTAAAACGCGAATTATTAAAATTATTAATAATCTCTTTACTCTTATTACTACTAGTAGTCTCTTTACTTTTATTATTATTAATAATTTTATTAAAATCGATAAAGATAGGCTAAGCCCGGTATATAATAATATATTAATTTTTATAATTACCGATAACGAGGGCGGTCTAGAGGTTAATAATAAAGAGGTAAATAAATAAAAAGAAATCTTCGACTATAAAAATATATTAAAGGACGTTAATAACTAAGAATTCGATAATTTCTATAATATTTAAATTATATATAATATAGTATAATTTAGCCGGTAGATCCGTTAAAGTTAAAATAATATAAATTTATATATAATTGGGAAAATAGTTTAAATAACTAGGCTTTATAAAATTTATTATAAAAACTATATATTTTATAAAGTAATAATTAGTAACACTTTAATATATATTTTTAATTAATATTAAATATAAGGTTTTTAACCTAACCCCTTTAATCTTATATATTTTATATATATAATATTTTATATATAATATATCTAGCCTTAATTAATTAGTTATTTATTTTATTTTATATTTATTTATTATTAATTATATTTAGGTTTTAATTATTTACCTTTATTTTATTTTCTTCTTTTTTAAATATTTATTATAATTATTAATAGTTATAATTCGCTAGCCTATAATAATATTAAACTAGTAAACTCGGGAGAAAATAATAATAATATATTTAAAATTATAATTAATATTAATATAAAGTTTTAATAAAGGGGATTATATATAATATAATTTATTTAAAGAGCCGATATTATAATTTCGGTAAAATTAAATTAATTTATTTCTATATATAATCGAGATTTCGCGGTAGATAGAAAATACTTAATAGAGTTTCTTTATTATATACACAGAAGGTCTATAAATAAACCTCGTTTATATAAATAATATTATTATATAAACGACTATTTCTAGTATATCGTTATCGACTATATATAATCGGTATATATATTTAATTTATTTAATTCTATAATTATTTACTACTGGTATAGATTTAATTTCGGTATTAATTTAATATTTTTACTTCGATTTCTTCCCTCTTAATTATTTATACTATTAATATAATATTTAATTATTATATATAATTACCTTAACTCGTTTACTATTTATTTATATTTATATAATTCTTTTTATTTATATATTAATCTAGTATCTTTTATATATTTTAAGGTATATATAATTATAAATTAAATTTACTACGAACTTTATTTTTATTTTAATAATTAATTCTCTTTATTTATATAAATTTTTATTTATTATCCGTCTCTATATATATAATTTTCCTAGATATAGTATTAATTAATACTCTATATAGTTAAACTCTATTATAACGACTACGGATAATATTTATTTCGAAATTTAAAGAGATTAATTTAATTCGTTTAAAGTTTTATTATTATTTATAAATAATAACGGCCTAACGCGACGTAATATCCGTATATACTACTATAATATTATATATAAATACGTTATTACGCCTATTTATACTCGCGGTCCTCACGTTTTTATATATAGTTAAATTTATCGAGTAAAGGATATACTATTAATAAATTTAAAAAAGGAGAGGAAAGTTTAGACGGGGTTTAATATATATTAAATATAGAATTTTAAAAAACCCTCTAGGTTATTAATTATATTTATTTTATAAATCTCGACTAATATATTATATATAATTATAATTATATTAGTTTTTTATATTAATATTTTATAATTTATATATAGTACCTTTAATTAATCCGTAGTTTTATATTTATATTATATCTCTTATCGATTCTCGGTCTTAAATAAGGGAAATTAGAAAAGAATTATTTATTAAACTATATATAATACCTCTTTATCGACGTTATTTTTAAATATAAAAAGTTATCGACGAGGGTTTTATTAAATTTTAAAATAATTTCTTCGATACCCCTAGTATCTTTTAAATACCTTAATTTATTAATAATTTTCGCGGCGGGTATCCGGGGTTTTTTTTTCGTTTATAATTTATATATTTAGGGACTATTAAATAATTAAAATAAATTATATATAATACGATATAAATAGTAAATTAAAATTATAATTTTAATAAAACTAGATTAATTCGTTCCCTTTCTATATATAGTTAAGACGGTAGTATAAATAAGGTTTTTATATAAAATATCTATATAAATATAAATAACTCGTTATAAATTAATATTTTACTTTATATTATAAATATTTATAATTAACGACGATATTTAAATTAATTTTATATACTCTCGCTTTATTTTCTTCCTCTTCTAATTATTAATATTATTATTAATTTATTATATATAAAGGTCTCTACCTATTAATTTATTATTAATTTATATATATTTAATATTTTACTATTTATATATTAATTATATATTTTTTATATATTTAATTTATATATAGTTATACGCTCCGATTAATATTAATTTTCTTTTTACCTTAATAGTTAATTCTTTTTTATTTATATAAATACTTTATCGGCCTCTCCCTCCGTATATAATTTTTCTATATATAATATTTATTAATACTCTATAGTTTTTACCTTTATAACTTAGGGGCTATATATATCGATTCTATTTTCTATATTTAATATATTATATATAGTCTATAGGGTAATTTATTAATATTTTCGTCGTTATTATA
>JAABUS010003031.1_pt1 | contig 28906 bp, 22 predicted proteins | sample 5560161 | NCBI WGS metagenome assembly JAABUS01 (sample SAMN10711885, study PRJNA513376) | rock metagenome | isolation source: Antarctica rocks | place: Antarctica: Victoria Land, Trio Nunatak nord | collected 2016-01-04
GCTGGTTCCGGGCGGGACGATCGTCGAGCCGACGAGCGGCAACACCGGCGTCGGGCTGGCGATGGCCGCGGCCGTCCGGGGCTACCGCTGCATCTTCACCGTGCCGGACAAGGTCGCCGCCGAGAAGGTCGCCCTGCTGCGTGGCTATGGCGCCGAGGTCGTGATCTGCCCGACGGCCGTCGAGCGGGACGACCCGCAGAGCTACTACTCGGTCGCCGAGCGGCTGACGCGGGAGACGCCGAAGGCCTTCCAGCCCAACCAGTACTTCAACCCCATGAACCCGCGGACGCACTACGACGCGACCGGGCCGGAGATCTGGCGGCAGACCGCCGGGACCGTGACCCACTTCGTCGCCGGCGTCGGGACGGGCGGGACGATCTCGGGGACAGGCAAGTTCCTGAAGGAGCGGAACCCGGCCCTGAGCGTCGTCGGCGTCGACCCCGAGGGCAGCATCTACACCTCGAACGACATCCACACCTACAAGATCGAGGGCGTCGGCGAGGACTTCTGGCCGGGCTCGTTCGACCGCGAGATCGTCGATCGCTGGGAGCAGGTCTCGGACCGGGACAGCTTCCTGATGACGCGGCGGCTGGCTCGTGAGGAGGGACTCCTGGTCGGCGGCTCCTGCGGGATGGCCGTCGTCGGGGCGCTGGCGGTCGCCCGGGAGCTGGATGACCCGGATGCGCTGGTCGTCGTGCTGCTGCCGGACAGTGGCCGGGGATACCTGAGCAAGATCTACAGCGACACCTGGATGCGGGAGAACGGTTTCCTGTCCCGGTTCAGCCAGACGACGCGGATGGGCAGCCTCGTTGCGGCGCGGGGCGGCGAGACGCCAGGCGTCGTGGCGGTCCCGGCCAACCAGACGGTCGCGGCGGTGATCGAGGTCCTGCGCCAGCACGAGATCAGCCAGGTTCCGGTCGTCCGGGCCCGAGCGGCTGGTGAGGCCCAATCGTTCGTCGGCCCGGTCGACGTGCCGGCGGTGGTCGGCTCGATCTCCGAGCGGACGTTGCTGGACCGGGTCTACCGCGATCCGGACGTCCTGACGCGGCCGGTCGGCGACGTGATGGACACGCCGTTCGGGCTGGTCGACGCCAACGAGGAGCTCGAACGTGTCTTTCCGCTGTTCACGGGCGGCGCGACGGCGGTGCTGGTCCAGCAGGCGGGCCGGGTCGTGGCGGTGGTCTCTAGCGCCGACCTGCTCGGCTACGTCGCCCACCAGCGGCTGGCGGACGTCGACAAGGACCGGCACGCGGGCGGCGAGTAGGCGATCGTCATGTCGTTGAGAGCGGCAGTTGTCATCGGGCTTCGGTGTAGTCGAACCGTCCCCTCCCCCAGCGAAGCGGGACCCCTCCCCGGCTCCCGGATCGCTCGATCACCTGACGGCGATCTCGGCTCACCAGGCCCGGAGAGGGGCTCCACGCTGGTCGGGCTGAAGCCCTCCGGGAACAGCCAAACAGCCAGCGTAGGGTGGTCCCGGCTCCCCCTCTCCGGGCGTCCCGAAGAAGAACCGGGACGCAGTCGAGGGGAGCCGGGACGCCCGGAGAGTTGAGCCGGGACGAGCCGGGGATGGGGTCGGGGGTGGGGCCTTTCGCTCATTCACCGGCGGGTTCGCCAAGATGAGCCGGTCCCTCCGACGCACGGATCGCCCAATGCAGATACCATGGCCGTTGATCTGCGTCGCAGGCACGGACACCCCAGGTGGGGGTCCGCCCCTGTCGCGTGCCCGGAATGCCCGTCCCATCGGGACAGGTCGTCGCCGGTCTTCTTCCCCACGATGCCATGAGGACACTTGATGGATTACGCGCTCAAACTCGGGGAGATTCTGCTGCTCAATATCCTGCTCTCGGGTGACAACGCCGTCGTGATCGGGCTGGCGGCCCGGGGCCTCTCCGAGAAGCACCGTCGCCGGGCGATCATCGCCGGTGGCCTGGGTGCGGTCGGGCTCAGGATCATCTTCACGTTCATCATCACGATCCTGCTGGACATCCCCTTCATCCACCTCGTCGGCGGCATCCTGCTGCTCTACATCTCGTGGAGTCTGCTGAAACCGGAGGGTCCTGAGCAGGAGTCAGACGTCAATACCTCCGGATTGTGGCCGGCGATCTGGACGATCATCGCCGCCGACGCGGTCATGAGCCTCGACAACGTCGTAGCGATCACCGCGGCGGCGGATGGGGACTTCATCCTGCTGATGATCGGCCTGGCGATGTCGATCCCGATCGTGATGTTCGGCAGCGACATCCTCGCCAATCTCCTGAACCGGTTTCCGATCCTGATCTACCTCGGCGTCTTCATCCTGATCGTGACGGCGATCGAAATCGGGGCGGCGGAGGAGTTCATCCTCGATTGGCACCCGCTCGAGACCTGGGAGACCGCGGTCCTCGTGGCGATCGCCTCGGTCGTCATCTTCGGACTGGGCTGGTGGGGACAGCGCCGGGCGAAGGCGCAGGGCAAGACCGTTCCACGGGATCAGATGGAGCCGGGCCGGTCCTGACCATGCGACGGCCCTTCGATCATCCCATCGCTCCCGCTGTCGCGAGACACATTGTGTCTCAAGTAAGGGACGAATCAGGGGGAGGCAAGCGACCCGCCTCGCCGGTAGGCAGCGGGAGCTGATCTCGTCTCGCTCGCGATGCGAACGTACGAGATACCGTCGTCATGAGCGCTTTGGCGGAGGCGGCCTATGGGGCAATCTTTGCTGGTTGGGATCCACGAGGAATCCGATCCGGGAATACTGGCGTACATAGAGACAAGAGCGTTGCCCCCCCAAGTTACGACGCTCGCTCAGTACAGCCAATCCGGGTGCTTGCACCCTCCTTCCCTCCCGCACAGGCCCGGCCTTACCAGCCGGGCCTGTGGCGTTAACTCCGTCCTTTAACACCTTCACCCTTGCCTGATTCACCCATCTCCGTCAACGTGACATCAGCGGGACCGGTTTGCCCAGACGGACGACCAGTGTGTGCGGGGTCCAGGCATCGGGAGATCGAGGGTAGCGATGACGACTGAGGCGGACACGGCGGAGATCCCGGCCGGTGCCCGGACACCCGACGTCGCGAGGTCTGGTTCGCCTCTGGGAGTCTTCCGGGTCTTCCTCGCCCTCGGTCTGACGTCGTTCGGCGGCCCGATCGCCCATCTCGGCTACTTCCAGGAGGCGCTGGTCCGGCGGCGGCGCTGGCTGCCGGACGGCGAGTACGCCGACATCGTCGCGCTCTGTCAGATCCTGCCGGGGCCGACGAGCAGTCAGGTCGGGCTGATGGTCGGACTGCGGCGGGCTGGGGTCGCCGGGGCGGTGGCGGCCTGGGCCGGCTTCACGCTGCCGTCGGCCCTGCTGATGACCGTCTTCGCGCTCGGGCTGAACCTGTTCGACAACGCCGTCGGCGAGGGCATGATCCATGGGCTCAGGATCGTCGCCGTCGCGGTGGTCGCGATGGCGGTCTGGAGCATGGCCCGGACGCTCTGGTCGGATCGACTCCGGGTGACGGTCGGTCTGGCGGCGGCGATCGTGGTCCTGCTGTGGCCGACGGCGATCGGGCAGGTCCTCGTCCTGATCGTCGCGGCCCTCGCCGGGATCACGTTGCTGGCGCGGGGCTCGCCCGCTGCGCCGAATGCGACGACGGAGAGCGCGGCGGCGGGGCCAATCGCCCGGCCGGTCGCGGCCGCCTGTCTGGCGCTGTTCGTCGGGCTGCTGGTTGGGTTGCCGGTGCTGGCCGCCCTCGTGAACACGCAGCTCGTGGATCTGTTCGACGGGTTCTTCCGGTCCGGCTCGCTGGTCTTCGGCGGGGGGCACGTCGTGTTGCCGCTGCTGGAGTCCGAGGTCGTGCCGAATGGCTCGGTGACGCCGGACGAGTTCACGGCCGGCTACGGACTGGCCCAGGCGATTCCCGGCCCGCTGTTCACCTTCGCCGCCTATCTCGGCGCTATCACTGATGGTCTCATTGGGGCGGCGATCGCGCTGGTGGCGATCTTCCTGCCGTCGTTCCTGCTGGTCTTCGGGATCGTGCCGTTCTGGGAGGCCGTCCGGCGCCGACCGGTCGTGCTGGCGGCGCTGGCCGGGGTCAACGCTGCCGTCGTCGGGATCCTGCTGGCGGCCCTCTACGACCCGATCTGGACCAGCGCGGTCGGTCGGCCGGAGGACCTGGCGCTGGCGATCGGCGCCGTCGGGGCGCTGGCCTGGTGGAAGCTGCCGCCGTGGCTGGTCGTTCTGGTCGCGGCCGGGGTTGGGGTCGTGATCGTTCCCTGAGCGAAAGGACTGTCGCCCGACACCGCGACCGGCGATGACGATCCCCACCCGGATGTCGTTCCGGATGGGCATCGTCGATTTAGCGTACGGGTCCGTGACTCGACGGGTCAGTCCAGTTTGAGGTACCGGTAGCCCTCGGCCAGCTCACCGTTGCCGGGATGCTCCTGGGCGGTGCGGGCCGACCACTCGCGGACCATCGGCGACGGGTCCCAGTCGCCCATCTGGCTGGCGTGGGCCTGGAGCGAGGCGACCTTGGTGTCGTAGTAGTCGGTGATGTCGATCCAGATGTTGGCCTCCTGCGTCCCGGTGACGTAGACCTCGCGGACCTTGTGCGGCTCCAGCCCCTCGGCGAGGAGTTCGGGGAAGGTCATCCGGTCGCGGGCGGCGGGGTAGACGGCGTCGAGCGTGGCCTGGCCGGCGGCGCGGTGGTCAGGGTGGTTGAGGTAGCCGGTGCCCACGAACTGGACCGTCGGGTCCTGGCAGATCACGACGTCGGGCCGGAGCTGGCGGATGATCCGGGCGATATCGCGGCGGAGCTCGAGGTCCGGGACGAGGGTCGCGTCGCTGCGGCGGAGGAAGATGGCGTCCCGGACGCCGAGGACCTCGCAGGCGGCGCGCTGCTCGGCCTCGCGGGTCGCGACGAGCATCTCCGGGGTAACGGCCGGGTCAGCGCTGCCCTTGTCGCCGCTGGTCAGGAGGACGTAGAAGACCTCGCGGCCCTCGGCGACCCAGCGGGCGACGGTGCCGGAGCAGCTGAACTCGGCGTCGTCCGGGTGGGCGACGATGACGGCGACCCGGATCGGGGCGGCGGGCGTCTGGGTCTCGGTGGACGTGTCGGTCATGGGTAGATGGTCTCTCCTGGGTAGGGGCGAATGCGTCTGTTCTGCGCTGAGTATCCATCACTGGACGAGCGGGGTACGTGAGCTGGTTTGGCAACCTGCGCGAACGGGTGGGTGGACACGTTCGCCGGCCCATCTGACAACTCGTTCTGAGCGTCAGAGTATCCGGATATTCGGATATAATGGACACATGGTGCCGCCGAACGAGTCAAAGGTGGTCCCATGCGTCAGGAAGGTTAATGAGCATGACTATGACAGCGAAGCCCACGACGCGGCCACCCGCACCGCCGCCAGGACCGTCCAACGTCCTGGCCAGGACGCCGAATCCGTACCCGTTCCCCCGTGATGACCGACCCTCGAAGTAGGACGATGAACAAGACGGCCGCTGCCAGGCAGAGCGCCTCGACGTAGAGGGCAACCTGTGCCCAGCCGACCCACTTGGCCTTGGTCGAGAGGGTGCCGGCGTTGCGGTCGATCGACGCGAGATACTCGTCGCCCACCCATCGCTTGAGCGAACGCCCACCAAGTGGCTTGGCGGCATACTCGTCGACGTAGCCACCGAGGGTGTCGATCGATGGTCGGTATTCGAGCTGGCGTGAGCGGTTGGCCAGGATCGCGAAACCAATCAAAAACACGAACGCAACGATCGCGGCAATAAGGGCCCAGATCGACCAGTCGGGCAGCGAGACTTGTGAGAGGTTGAGCAGGGCGCCAGTGACTGGCAGGACAAGGATCCCCGTCCCGAAGGCTTGGGTGATCTTGCCATTCAGTTGATCGAACGAACTCGTCTGCGCCGCCAGGAAGTACTGGGCCGCGTCATGATCGACCTCCTCCGGGGCAATGTCGCCGGGTGAGTCGTCCAGGTCACCGCGTTCGGGCGCCGACCCGGAGAAACCCGGCCCCACGGGCTCGTTCCGGAAGATGCGACGCAGCATTTCGGTCCTCACAAGGCGAATGATCTGGGCGTTCAAATCCTCGTCGGTCGATGATACCGATCCCGTCCGCAATTTGACGGTCTACGCTCAACGACTATGGACCGTTTCCAGCCAGTCGAACGCGAACACGGCTCTCCACACCGCTGGTCAGGCGAGGCGCTGGATGGCCGTGGCGCGGCCATCGTCCGTCGTGACGAGGACGGCGGCGAGGATGTGGGGTCCAACGGCGAGAGCGAAGGGGGTGGCGGGGTCGCGGTCGCCCCGGATCTCGCTGGCGGCCAGTGCCGGGGCCATCCCGCCGGCGCCGCCGGACGGGCCGGTGAAGCCGACCTCGGCGACGAAGGCGGTGCCGCCGGGGAGGATGTCCAGCAGCAGGCTGGGCTCGTGGGTGTGGGTACCGAGGACAGCGGCGGCCCGGCCGTCGAGGGCGAGGGCGACGCCGCGCTTGTGGACCGGTTCGGCGCAGTGCAGGTCGACGATGACGGTGCCCGGTCGATCGAGACTCTGCCAGATGGGCCAGAGCGGCGTCGCGGCGGCGATGGCGTCGGGCGCCGTCAGGTTGACGACCGTGACCGGCTCGCCAGCGACGTCGAGGGTGACGGCACCGTGACCGGGCCAGTCGGCCGGGACGTTTGCCGGACGGAGGACGCGGGGGTGGGCGAGGATGGCCGCCGCGTCGGGATGATCCCAGGTGTGGTTGCCGCCGGTGATGACATCGACGCCAGCGCCGAACAGCAGGTCGGCGGTCTCCTGGTCGGTGCCGTAGGTATTCGTGGCGGCATCGAAGGTCGCGTTCTCGGCGTTGACGATGACGAGATCGACGACGTGGCTGGCCCGGATCTGACCGATCCGCTCGATCGCGTAGGGGACGGCGGGGCGACCGACCAGGTCACCGACGAAGAGGATGTTCACGGACAGTGTGCTCCTGCGGCCATGCAACGCCCTCCATACTCAGAACGCGCATGGTACCGCCGGTTCGGCCCGGAATCATGTGCCCGGTGTTGTGTTCGTGCTGCCGGCCGTCGTCAGGACGCCGTCGGCGACGAGGCCGAGCTCATGGAGGGCGGCCCAGGTGGCGGGGGCGGCCGCGCCGTCGGGCCGGAGGGTGGCGATCAGGGTGGCGAGGTCGTCGGTGACGTCGATGTCGAACGATCCGGGCAATTCCGCCATCGTCAGGCCGAGCTCGGCGGCCCGGTCGGCAAGGGCGTCGGCCGCCTGGGCGGTGCTCATCGGGGCGCCGGTGATGATGTCGTGGAAGCCACGCCCGCCGATCAGGTAGTAGCCGCCGTCGTGGACGCGACCCATCGCGACGTCGTAGTCCTGGAGCGCGGCGAAGGCGGCGGCGGTGACCTCGGGCTGGAGCTGGGGGGAGTCGGACGCGATCAGGACGGTCCGGGCGTAACCGTAGTCGTGGCCCCAGCGGAGCAGGTTGACCTGCCGGACACCCCAGTCCGGGCCGACCTGCGCGATGAAGTGGCTTGGCCGGGGGGCGTCGGGCGCGATCCGGGCGATCAGGCCGGCGAAGTCGGCGCCGGCCGGCGTGAAGCCCCAGGCGAGGTCGTAGCCGAGGCCGTCGGCGGCGTGGGCGAATCGGCGGGCGACATCGGTCACGAAGGCTTCGTAGAGCCGGGCGGCGACGTTGTGGGTCAGGTGGGCTCCGAGCCGGGTCTTGGCGAGGCCGGGCAGCGGCATCTTGCCACCGATGATGAGCAGGTCGTCGTGGCGCCGGGTTATGGTTGGGGGAGATATGGGCATCTGTGGTCTCCGGCGCGACGCGGTGTGGAGCCGCGGCAAGGTCTGGCGTGCTGAGAATAGCCGTTTGGGGAATTCATACTCAGGCGGTGTCATCGAGCAGCGCGACTGGGGGCGGTTTCCGGGCCGGTGGGTCGGTCGGACTCACAGCGTCAGTCGCCGGGCGAGCCCATCGGGATCGGTTGCGCCAGGTTCGATCCGTTCGGCCGCGAGGAACCGCGCCAGATCCCGCAGCACCCTGGTGAGCGCCGCGACGAACAGCGGGTCGTCGGCGAGATCGGGTGTTTCCAGCCAGACCCCGTTGAGGTGCAGCGTTCCGGTCTGGCGATCCATCCGCGGGTCGACCCGCCCGACAAGGGAATCATCGTAGAGGATCGGCATCGTGAATGGTCCCCAGCGCCGCTTCTCGGCTGGCTTGTAGATCTCCCAGAGATGGTCGAAGCCAAAGAACGTCTTGGCCCGGGCCCGTGTCACGATCCGGTCGAGTGGCGAGAGCAGGAACGCCGTTGGACGTTGGGGCTCCAGTGCTGATTGCCACTCGGTGGGTATCTCACCGCCGAGCAGCGCGTCCAGTTGGGGCTGGGTCGTCGCGAGCGCGAGATGCTGCCCACGCACGCCGTCGATGACGACCGTGATCGCCTGGCCGTCGGCAACGAGTTGCCCGGTCCAGGCGGTCGCTTCCGCGCGGTCAACCGGTCGGTTGAGGGCGTAGGCCATCGCCGATCGCCACGAGCCGACGGTCATCAGTCCTGCGTTCGCGAGGACCTGCCGGGCGAAGTAGTCCATGGCCGTCCCGTCGTCGCTCGGGCGGAGGAGACGGTGAGGAGCGATCCGGTCGGCGCGGTCGTAGTGACGCTCGAATCCCTGGCGGTGGTGCGTCATGAGTTCGCCGGTCATCCAGAGCTGGTAGGCGATCCTGCCGAGGATCGACTGACTCCGATAGCTGCCCGGTGTACCCCCCGGCACCGCGCCGCCGGGAGCCGCCCCGCCGTCGATCAGGGATGGAAGGACCCGCGCCGGGATCGGACCGTCCCGTTCCACGACGGAACGCACCGCGTCGAAGAGATCCGGGTGCGCGTCCAGCAGGGGCGTGTGGTAGCGGGTGTCCTGGCGGCGGCGCTCCATGTGCAGCCGCCAGTGGGGCAGTTCCTCGATCGGCTGGAGTCGCAGCACTCCACCGTAATCGAAGAGCAGACGGTCCTCATAGAGCAGGCCCTGCAGGTCTTCCGGTCGGTAGTCGGTCACCCGGCTCCAGAGGACGAGATCATGGCTGCACGCGACGATCGTCACCGGGTCCATCTGGACCCAGCCCAGTTCCCGGACCGCGGTCACGGTGCCGGACTTCCCCTGCCAGCGGCGTCCGGGCCAGAGTCCCTCGTGACCCAGCAGGAATCTCCGGGCGACATCCGGGGAGATCGTCATCGATGGGACGGCCATGCGCGGGCGGCTCCCTGGGTGGAACGGGCGCTCAGAGGCGGCGGAGCAGGAACAGGAACTGGGGGTCGTCGCGCAGCCACGAGTCGTAGGTTCGCGACTCGACAATCCGGTAGCCGTCGCGGGGGGTGCCGCTGATGACGAAGGTGGAGTCGGTCGGGGCGCCGTAGAACGTGACCCACCAGGGGCGGTCGGCCCCCTGTGTCCGTGGACTGACCCCGTTCTCCAGCCCGTAGGTGTAGAGGTAGTAGCCGTCCCAGGCGGCGCCGGCATCGAGCTGCTGATTGGAGATGCCGAGCGTGTTGGCGTAACGGGCGTATCCCCAGACCGAGTCCATGTAGACGAGGTAGTCGCGAGTGCCCATCACCGAGATGACCGCGACGGCGGCGATCATCGCCCAGCCGAGTGGCTGGAACAGCCGGCGGTCGCGCAGCGCCCAGAGGACCAGCACGATCGTCAGCGGGAGCAGCGGGAGCAGGTACCGGTCGAGCGAGTAGCCGCGGTTGAAGTACTGGAAGGACGGCGGCAGGATGCCGATGACCTGGACGGCCAGCATTGCCACGACCAGCCCGGCGCGGGAGCGGAGGACGGAGCGGGCCGAGCCGATCCGGCTGGCGAGGATGGCGAGCAGGAGCAGGGCGCCGAGCACGGCGGCGGCCGTCAACTGACGGCGGAACTCCGGGAGCATCAGGTCCGGACGTGCGCCGAGCACGTCCGGCGGACCGATCCCGCTCCGGCCGAAGAACTGGCCGATGTAGGGCATGAAATGGTCCTGGGTCCAGTACGCGGCGACGCCGACCAGCATGACGGCCTGGAGCAGCCAGAAGACGGACCAACCCCACGTCCGCATCCCGCGGAGCACGCGCGGCAGGCCGAAGATGGCCGGCAGGACGAGCGGCAGCGTCAGCAGACCGAGATAGGTGATCTCGATAAAGCCGAGATTGCGGAACAGCGTCCAGGCGCCCGTCCAGCCGAGCTCGAGCACCCTCTGGAGGAAGCCCGTCTGGACGGCCGGGACCTCGTTGTAGAAGCGCAGCCAGAGGTAGTAGCCGATCAGCATCACGGCGGTCAGCCCGCCGACGCTGGCAAGCAGGGCGACCTTGCGCAGGTTGGCCCGCCACGACCGGGCCGGCCAGAGCTGCCCGGCGGCCAGGAGGTAGAGGGCGACGCCGACCGGGATCAGGGCACCCTGCTGCCGGGTCAGGAAGGCGAGCCCGGCGACGAGCGACCCCGCGATGAGCGCCCGGTTGCCGCTGCCGAGGAAGGCCGATCCGGCATCGGAGTCCGTGCCGTCGGTCGCCTCGGTCCCGGGCGGGCGGCGGATGCCGTGGACGTAGCAGGCGGTGCTGATGATGAGGAGCGAGGTGAAGTAGGGGTCGGTCATGAAGGAGTAGGCGAGCGAGAAGGTCAGCGGGTTGAACAGGTAGACGGCGGTCCCGAGGGCGGCGCGGCCCTTGGTGACGCCGAGGTCGCGGGCCATGGCGTAGAGGGCGACAGCGCCGAGGGCGACCATGACGACGGTGGCGAGGCGCATGATGCCGAGCGACATGCCGAAGACGGTGCCGAACAGGGCGCCCCAGAGGATCTGGAAGACGGCTGTCGCCGCGACGGCCGGCAGGACAGTGAGGCGGCCCTCGTCGAGGAGGATCTCGACCGAGCGGGTGTAGCCCCAGTCATCGGTCGTCGCGACGTTCAGGAGGGTCGGGACGATGAAGGCGGTCGCGGCGAAGGCGGCCAGGACGAGGAGCAGGGCGAGGTTGGACCGCAGGCCGCGGAGGGCAATGCGGATGCCGCCTCGGACGCGAGCCGCCGTCGCCTTGCTGGCAACGCCGGTCGGCGCCGCCGGGCCGGTCGTCTCCGGTGTCGCGATGTCGGTGGCCGGGGCGGCGAGCCGGTCAGCCATGCGTGGTTCTCCAGGTCGGGACGGTCGGGTGGGAATCATCGGCCAGTCGGGCGTGCGGATGGGGCCGGGCGCAGTGTCGGTTTCCGCGGACCATTGACGCAAGGGACGGGCGGGTTGGGCCGGGTGCTCGCGGCGTGGCCGGTAGCCCCGGCCATGAATGGCCTGGCTCAGGACCGGCGCAGAGCGTCACGAGGAGCGCCGTATCTCTCCACGACACCAGTAGTTCCCGGGCTCAGGGACGACGGACCGTACGCTGTCGCTGAACAGACACTGGCTAATCGCCTCAAGGGTCAGGACATCGAACGATGCGGGTCTACCGGTCGGCGTCGTGGACCGGGAACGGATTGGTCTCGCGGTCGGGGCGGTCGCGGGCGGCACGGAGAACGGTACCCATGATCCGCTCGCTGGCCCTGAGCGAGGCCCGGAGATTGCCGCTGACCTTGCTCTCGCCGCCGGCCCGGACGCGGTAGGAGACCGGGACCTCCGCCAGCCGCAGGCCGGCCCGGGCGGCGCGGGCCATCATCTCGGTCGACCAGCCGTAGGTCATCTCCGACATGCCGAGCGTCAGGAGCTGGTCACGGCGGATGACCCGGAAGGGGCCGATGTCGGTCGCGCGGACCCCGTAGCGGAGGCGGAGGGCGCGGGTCGCGACCCAGTTGCCGACGACCTGCTGGGGCAGGAGGGCGCCGCGCTCCGCCGTCCCGAGGGTGCGGGAGCCGGTGACGAGGTCTGCGGTGCCGGCGACGATCGGGGCGAGCAGGGCGGCGAGGTCGGCCGGGTTGTCGCTGCCGTCGCCATCCATCTGGATGATCAGGTCGACATCTCCGGCGGCGAGGACGCCGGTCGCGCAGGCCCGGCCGTAGCCCCGCCGCGGTTCGGAGACGACGACGGCGCCACCGGTCTCGGCCCGGATCGCGGTGTCGTCGGTGGAGCCGTTGTCGACGACGATGACCTGGCGGATGTCGACCGAGTGGCCGTCGGTGGCGAGCTGGTCGATGTGGGCGTGGAGCTCGACGACGGAGTCCTCGATCGACTCCGCCTCGTTGAGGGCGGGGATGACGATCGCTGCGGTGAGGCGCGGGCCGTCGTAGGTCTCGGGATGGGTCAAGGGGCTCGCTCCGTCGTGGTGGTCATCGAACGGGTCGGTGGCGGAGCAGTCCCCTCCCCAACCCCTCTCCGGGCGATGAGGAGCCGCAGCGACGAATCGAGCCGGGGAGGGGCTCCACGGGTCACTCTGAAGCGCTCCCGCCGCACACGGGACATCCTGGACACGGACGGGATCAGGGATGGAGCGGAGCGTCACGGTCAGCGCCGTAACCACTCAGCAATCTCCGTGCTCAGGAGTCGGAGCGCTCAATTCTCGCGTACAGCGGCGTTGGCGGAGCGTTTGACGATCTGCTTCTGGCGCAGGGCGCGTTCGGCCTCGGCGAAGTAGTCGGCGATGTCGCCCTGGGTGCGGATCCAGTCGAGGTAGCGGTCGATCCCGTCGGAGAGCGCGACCTGCGGGGCGAAGCCGAGTTCGGCGATCCGGGAGATGTCGGAGATCAGCGCCCGCATCTCGCCGGGGCGGTACTCGCCGGGGATGAGCGGCTCGATGTCCCGGCCGAGGCGGTTGGCCAGCAGCCGGGCGAGGTCGCCGATCTCGGCGGCGTTGCCTGTCCCGACGTTGAAGACGCGGCCGTTGGCGCGGTCGTCGGTCGCCACGAGCATGTTGGCGCGGGCGATGTCCTCGACGAAGACGAGGTCGCGGGACTGGTGGCCGTCCTCGTAGACGAGCGGCGGGCGGTCGTTCATCAAACGGGTGCAGAAGATCGCGATCACGCCGGTGTAGGGGTTGAAGATCGACTGGCGGGGGCCGTAGGTGCAGGAGTAGCGCAGGGCGACGGCGGGGATGCCGGTCGCGCGGCCGAACGAGAGCGTCAGCTTCTCCTGGTCGGCCTTGGAGATGGCGTAGACGTTCTCGCCGCCCATCGGCGCGTCCTCGTCGGTCGGGACGGGCGTCGCGACCTCGCCGGAGACGGGGTCGTGCATGGCGTAGTCGCCGGCGGCGAGCTGGGCGATCGGGCGGGTCGTGCCGTAGAAGTGGCCGCTGGTCGGGCCGTGGTAGGCGCCCTCGTTGTAGACGGCCTGCGAGGAGGCGACGACGATCTTCCGGATCGGCAGGTCGCGCTCGCGGATCGTCTCCAGCATCAGGGCGGTGCCGAGGGAGTTGACCTCGATGAACTTCGCGATCTCCGGCATGTAGCCCCCGTAGGCCGCCTCGTGGAAGACGATGTCGACGCCGTCGAGCGCCCGCTCCCAGGCGGCGCGGTCGCGGACGTCGCCCTCGATGAACTCGGCGTCGGCCGGGACCCAGGCCGGCTTGCCCTGGCGGTGGGTGTAGGGCTCGAGCCGGTCGAGGATGCGGACCTCCCAGCCCTCGGCCCGGGCGAGGTCGACGATGTGGGAGCCGATCAGGCCGGCGCCACCGGTCACGAGTGCCTTCATGGGTTTCCTGTCTCCGGCATGGTGGCGGTCGGCGGTGCCAACAACGTCACGAGTGGTCCCTGGAGTGATCTGTCGGACACGGGATTATGCCCCGGAAGAGGTTGTCAGGGCACCGCGACTGATTCGGTCGCCCGTCCTGACACGGTCAGCAACGGATGTGCCTCGACCGTCGCGTGAATGGAGGGTTCCCGTGCAACAGCCACCTCGTCGCCCCAACCAGATCCTGGCCGACTCGATCGGCGAAGGTTCGTGGCCCATGACGCTCCGGTGGAAGATCGACACCATCGAGACACCGCGCCAGTGGATCGCGGCGCTCCGGAGCTGGGTGAGCGTTTGCCAGCGGGAGCCGGAGGGATTACCCGTCCGCTACTACGAAGTCCTGCCAGCCGTTGAGCAGGCCATCCGCACCATCGAGCGGGAATGGGCGCATGACCTCGACCATGGCTATGATCCAGACTATCAGCCATTCACGGTCAGCTATCGCGAGCCGAGAGACACTCCCGAGTAAGGTCTGGCCCACCGTGACCCGGATCCGGAAGGGCAACGCGAGGCAATCCCGCAGGATCCGGGTTGAGCGATTCGGGCGAGACAATCGATCTCCGAAGGTGACAATGACACCTGAACTCATGGGGCGACGTCCGGACCTTAGGCTCCTCCACGGTCGCCGAGCTCACGTCGATGTCTGCCGTTCGGGAACCAGAGGTTTCCCGGCGTCGAGCTGGTTCGAACACATGGGTCGCCATCCGTGAGCGCCGTTTCGCTTACAATCCCGCTTGCTTGGAACGCAATCAGTTGTGGATATTGGGAACTGTGGGCGATGGTGCCCACCATAACCGCATCCATGCTCGTCCGTTTATCCATCTAGCTGAGCCTTGGGGAGATCGTCGTGCCAACCGTAACTACTCTCGCCTGCCCCGTCTGTGGTGCTCCGCTCCAACACGGCAGCAGCCGGTGTTCGTATTGCGGTTCCATGGTGACGATCGCGCTGGACCATCCGCTCATCACTCCCGAGTCGATCAATCAGGCGCTGGTCGGCGAACGAATCAGCGTTCACCGGGCGGCTGTCCGAAAGGACTCGCACGACGAAGTCGCGCACTATGGGTTGGGCGTCGCGTACTTCAATCTTGGTCTGCTGGAAGAGTCATCGGACGAGCTTGCTGAAGCTGCTCGCCTGGTTCCGGAGAATCCGAACATCCAGTTTCAGTTGGCAGTGGTCCTGTTCGATCTCGCGAAGCAGGGACAACCCGGCGCAGAGGCCAAGGCGATCGATCGGCTGAGGCGAACCGTTCTACTCCAACCCTCGCATTCCGACGCACACCTCCTCATGGCAAATATCCAGCGATCAAACAAACGGTGGTCTGACATGCTCGTCAGTTGGGAAAAAGCCGCAACTGACGCGAATGATCAAGTTCTAGTCCAGCTGCGTGGGTATGTGTCCGAGCGCCGACAAGTGCTCGAGAAGCTAGAGCGTCAGCTAGGGCAGATTCGTGAGCAGATCTCAGCAGCGATGGCCATCCCACGGACGGTAAAGGGGCCGAGTGTCATCAAGCGGACCCTAGGTATCTTCTCCATCCTCTTCGTGGCCTCGCTCTTTCTTGTAAGCGTACAGGACACCCTGGGCGCGCTGGTGCTCCTTGGGTCATTTGCCTCCTTAATCGTTGTGCCTTTGGTCATGCGATCTCAGCGACTCAGGGCGGCTCGGCAGGCTGTGATTGTGCAGCCAGTCATGGTCGCGCCACCTCCAATCCCCACGGTGTCATCGCTGATATTCGAGGCGCGAGACTTGAACCAGAAGATCGAGCTGGCCGAGCGGACACTTCAACCACATCAGTCCGTCTCGCCATTTACGTCGGCGACATCTTCTCGTTCGCTTCAGCGAGACCGACAAGACTGGGAATATGCAGAGATAGCGGCCGACAAAGAGCCAATAGCTGGCTTGGTGTTCAATGTCGAGGTTACTGGTCCGGGTGGCATGCGGAGGGAGCACCGCATTGGCAACTTCATTGCAGACAACCGGTATCCTCCGAAACCGAGTTCAATCAACAAGCAGCGGGTAAATGGTCTGGTCACAAACCTTGTTCGTGAGGGCTGGCAACCGCTGGGCAAGGGGTCGGATTGGTATGCGCATCGGTTTCGACGGTCGCTGGATTAGGGTCCGCAATGCGACAATGGCTTTTTTGCACCAACAGCGCGGTCGTTTTTATCACCCGAGATGCAGCAGCAACCGCGCCCCGATCGTCGCCGTTGGAGGGAGGGGCCGGACGGTGCGGATCATTCGCCGGAGATGGGCGGGGTCGGTGAGCCAGCGCTGGGCGATGCCTTCGGCGCGGAGCCAGGGGAGGGAGCGGCGGGAGATCCGGCGGGGGTAGGCGGAGAGGGCATCGGTGCGAACGTCGCCGGCGGCGAGGGCCCGGGCGAGGACGGTGCCGGCGTGGGAGCCAGATTCGAGGGCGAAGGCGATCCCGGCGCCGGTCAGCGGGCCGACCAGCGCGGCGGCCTCCCCGGCGACGAGTAGGCCGTCGGCGATGAGGCGGCGGGAGCGGGGACCGAGGTCGAGCGGCCAGGTGCGCGGGCGGCCCTCCGGCTGGGCGTCACGAAGCCAGGCGGCGGCGGGGGAGGCCGGATCGGAGACGAAGCGGTCGTACAGGGCGTGGAGGTGCTCGTCGGCGCCGCCCTCGGTCAGCGTTCCGACGCCGACATTGGCGCCGCCGCCGAGCAGCGGGAACACCCAGCCGTAGCCCGGCAGGACCCACTCGTTGAGCGTGAAGGCGATCCGGCCGGGCGGCGAGGTCACGCCGGTGAAGTAGCCGCGCATCGCGATCCCGCGGGGCGGTCCCTTCGGCGCGTCGGGCGCCGAGTCTGAGTCGGTGAGGAGGTCGGGGGCGAGCCGGCAGCCGTAGCCGCCGCTCATGACGACCGCCTTTGCCCGGAGCGTGACGTCCTCCGACGAACCCGGCGAGCGGCCGGTGACCGTGCGCTCGCCGTCCCGCCACGGGCCGATCCCACGGACGTTGACGCGGCGGACCTCGGCGCCGGCCTGCTCGGCGATGCGGACCAGCGCGGCGTCGAAGACCAGCCGCGGGATGACGCGGGCGTCGGAGTGGGCGAGGACGGTCCGGCCCAGCCTTGTCCGGGGGGCGAGGTCGAGGTCGCCACCGTCGGCGACGAGGAAGGCGCCGTCCAGCCGGGGGTAGGGGGCCAGGTCGGCCTCGGCGATCCCGAGCCCACGGGCCAGACGCATCGCCCGGGCGCCGATCAGGTCGCCGCAGGGCTTGTCCCGCGGGAACTCCGCCCGGTCGAGCAGCAGGATGCGCTGGCCGGCCCGGGCGAGGCTGATCGCGGCGGCGCTGCCGGCCGGTCCCGCCCCGACGACGATGACATCCGGGGACTCGTCGGTCATGTGGATGTTCCTCTGGGGAGATGCTGGTCCGGCCGCGCTCGTTCAGTGGTCACGATACCGACGGCGACGCACGCTCATGTCCAGAGCGATAGGCGTTAGGCGATCGATCGGGCGGCGGTCTGAGGATGTCGTACGATTGCCGCATCGGGCGTCCGGTCGATCATGAACGATGCGGCCGGTCAGATCGCGCTGTCCTGCGTGAGCGAGAGCCGGTGCTGGCGGCGCCTGGCGTCGAGGTCGAAGGCGATCCGCTGCAGGATGGCGAGGCTGGCGCGCAGATCATCCAACTGGTCGTCGTCGACGAAGGCCATGCTGTCGAGCATCTCGTGGACGAACAGGTCCTCGATGTAGGTGCTGATGGTGACTCCCAGCTCGGTGATGTGAAGGGTCTGGGCGCGACCGTCGCTGGGGTCGGTCTGGCGGGTGATGAAGCCCCCGGCCTCCAGCCGAACCAGCACGCGGGTGATGACGCTCGGCTGGACGCCGTAGTGGTCGGCCAGGAGCCCGGGCGAGGCGGCACCGTCGCCGATCTGCCCGTGGCGCATGCCGTAGAGGATCGAGGCCTGGCGGAAGCCGAGCTTGCCGTGGGGCGTCTCGAAGTCCCGGATGGCCTTGGCCCACTCCCCGAACATCGGCAGGACCTGGACCATGCGGGCGGCGAGTTCGCTGCGCTCATCGCGGTCAGCCACTGATCTCCGTTCCGTGTCACCCATCTCAGCCACCGACATCAGATTCCTGTCATCCCTTCGATCACTGTCCCGGCTCACAATGCGGTGTTGTCGGTGGCAAAGGATACCCCGTGACCGGACATGGTGGGTCAAACGATGGTGGTGGACTCCGGAGCGGGGACGATTCGGCGGGTCGGCTGGGCGGTCAGCCACGTCGACATCGCGTCGGCCGGCAGCTCACCGGCGGCGACGTCGGCGTCCGTGACGGTTGCGCCCCACCCCTCGAACGTTCGGAACAACGTCGTTCCGGTCAGGACACCCGGCCGTTCGGACCCGTGCGACAACACGGGGGTTGACGAGACGAGCAGGACTGGCAGGCCGTCGAGGGGGGCGAGTGGTGGCTGCCAACCGGGGACGATCGGGAATGTTCCGTCGATCGCGATCACGCCTGAGAGCAGGTCAGGCACGGCGGCGGCCGTCGCAAGGGCCACGATTGCGCCCTGCCCGACGCCGAGCAGGAAGGGCAACTCAGCGTCCGGGCGATCCTGCCGGTCGACCTCGTCCCAGAGGAAGCGCTCGATCTCAGCCAGGGCGTCACCGAAGAAGAGCGGCGCCGGCCGGTCGTCCGGGCCGACGAACCATGTGTAGCCAACGATGTTCTTGCCGACGAAGACGCCCTTGGACGACTCCAGCGCGACAACCCGGCCTGACGGGTTGGCGGCCAGACCGTATTCCCGGACATCGCCACCGTGCTGGTTGTGGCCGTGCAGGGTGACGACCCGTGGCTGGCCAGCGTCGCCCTGCTGGACATCTCGGTGAAGCAACTGGGTCAGTGGCCGGCGCATGGGGGTCCTCCGAGGCCGAACGGCCAGATCCCGACACGAAGCCGCGCCGGGGTCTGGGGATCGAATCTAGACCGGCTTCTCGCTGGAGGCGTGGGCGTGGGCTCCGGCCGCGTACCCCCAGGTGTGGGCGTTGCCAAGCGTCGCACCGCCACCCCAATAGGCGTTGACGCTCGGGTTGGCGATGCAGTTGCCGGCGCCGTAGAGGCCCTCGACCGGCTGGTCGTCCCAGGTCAGGATCTGGGCGTTGGCGTTGATCACCGGACCGCCGTTGGTGTCGACGGCCGCGGCCGCCATGATGATTGCGTAGTACGGCCCCTCGGCCGAGAGCGGGTACATCGATGGGTTGGGCTGATCGGCCGACGGCCACTCGGTGAGCACCGCCGGCGCGCTGCCCCAGAGCCGGTCGTAGAGGAAGTCGCCCCGCTGGAAGTCGGGGTCGCTGCCCGCGGCCGCGTAGCCGTTGAACGTCTGCACCTCGGCGAGCATGTTCGTGGCGAAGCTGTCGTTCAGCCGCATGCCGGCCGTGACCGGGGTCAGGGTGTCCATGCGCTCCTGGATGGCGGCGGCGAGATCCTCCAGCGTGTCGCCCATGATGACGTAGGGAGTCGTGGCGGGTTCGGCAGGGAACGGGAAGGTCGGCCAGTTGTCGCTCTGGCGCTTGTCGTAGATGAGGTAGCTGAGCAGGTTCTTCCAGGTGCCCTGGTTCGGGTCCCAGTAGTGGTGCGCCATTGGGCGGTCCTGATAGTTGCGGTCCTCGTTGACGAAGCGCCGCCCCTCGCCATTGACCATCAGGTATGAGTCACCGCTGAAGAACCAGGCGCAATTGTAGGAGCCGGTGTCGGCGACCGCCTGCTCGAAGATGCCCTCGTTGCGCCAGACATTGGACAGGTTTCCGAGCTTGGCGTTGACCGAGGAGGAGATCCGGAGGAAGTCGCCCTCGTTGGTCGGGGCCGAGCAGCCACCGTAATAGGGGGCCGGCATCAGCTTGTGCATCATGTCGGCGTTCCGGGCGAAGCCGCCGCTGCCGAAGACGACACCCTTGCGCGCCCGGATGGAGAGGACCTGCGCCGTCGGCGGCTCGGGGGTCGCGTCGAGCTCCGGAGTCGCCACGACAGCCGGACCCTCTTCGGTGATATTGGCTTCCGGAGTCGCCGACATGGCGGGATCGTTGACTGACACCTCGACCCCAATGACTTGGCCGGCGCCATTGAGGATCACCCGCTCGACCCGGTGGTTGATCAGGACCGGGAGGCCGTTCGCGTCGGCCCAGGCCTGATAGCCGGCGATCAGGCCGCCGCCGCCGAGCTGGTTGCCGTCGGCGTCGAGGGTGACGAGGGTACGTCCCTGCGGCGCGATGTTCTCTTCGAAGTGGTCCATGTAGTCGACGTTGAGCTCGCCGTCGCCCATGCCGGCGATCACTTGGGAGGCCCATGTCGCCGCTCCTGCGGCCTGCAGGAAGTCCATCGCGACCGGGGCCGTGTCGTAGTACGCCGCGATCATGTCGTAGTCGTACTGCGGCAGGCCGAGCGTCTCGTGGTCCGGCTGGTACAGGTGCGGCCAGGAGAAGCGGGCCATGTACTTCAGTGTCTGCGCACGGTCGTCGATGATCCCGTTCTCGCGCATTGGCGTGCTGTTCGGGATCCACATCCCGCCGCCGGAGACCAGGGTCGTCCCTCCGACATAGGCGCCCTTCTCGAGGACCAGCACCTCGCTCCCGAGCTGCCGAGCGGTGATGGCGGCGGCGAACCCGGCCCCGCCGCTTCCGACGACGACGATGTCGACCTCTTGGTCCCAGGTGCCTTGGGCGGCGGCACGGGAGGCCCGGAACGGGACCGCGCCGAGCGAGCCGGCTGCGAACGCGGCGCCGACTCCACTGGCCGCGAGGAATCCGCGGCGGGAGACACGAAGACGGGAGTCGGTCGGCGATGCCGAACTGGACATGGAAGCTCTCCTCTGAGTGGTACGACAACGTACCGCTAGCCGCACTCCCACTTGGAAAGCGGACTATTCGGGTAGTGGCTCTGGGAAGATAGTACACCCAGGCAATTTATGCTGCAAGAGGACGGCGCTTCAGAAATCCAAAGGAGTCCCATTCGCGTCAGGGCGTGGTCCGGCTCACGGTTAGGACCCGTCTTGTCGCCTTGGACGCGAAGTGGTCGGATTCAGGTGCTGGTTCCTGAAGCTGAGCAACACCGCGACCATCCCGGCAACGAAGATCGGGCTGACCGCTGGGCTCGACCGTGCCCTGTTCGTCGTCGCACATGGCGTGGAGTCGGCCGTTCGGCTCAGACCGGCACGGCCTCACGCTCGGCCATGACGCCCTTGAGGTATCGAGCCAGCTCGCCCGGGCCGGACCGCGGAGCGACGGCCTCGACGTCGGGGTTGTAGTTCGTGTTGGTGTTGACGTCGTAGACGAGGACGCGGCCGTCGGCGGCCTCGATGAACTCGAAGCCCGCGACCTCGAGCCGGTAGCGCTCGGCGAAGGCCTCGATCCGGCCGATGAGATGGCCGTCGAAGCCGGCCCGGAGGGCGAACAGGCTCTCGGCCTGGATCGGCCGGCCCTGCTCGTCGAGCTCGCAGGCGTCGGCCGGGCAGAGCTGGAAGCCGCCCCGGGCGGTGTCGGCGGTGATGGCGTAGACGTAGCGGTAACCGACGGTCTCGACCCGGGTGATGAAAGGTTCGCGGGGCTCGACGTACTCCTGCAGCAGGGTGATGCCGTCGACGGGCTGCTCGAACTCGTCCGAGGCGACGTAGTCCCGGAACGTGGCGAGGTCGTCGAACCGGTGGACGCCGAGGCCCTTGCCGCCCTGGTTGTGCTTGGTGATGAACGGCGTCGCGAAGCGTTCGGCCGCGGCGACGAGGTCCTCCCGGCCGATGACGGCGACGGTCCGGGGGACGTCGATCCCGAAGGCCCTGAGCCGGGTGAGCTGGCGGACCTTGCTGACCTCCATCTCGACGACGGAGCGCCCGTTGACGACGCGGCGGCCGTGGGCTTCCAGCCACTCGAGGATGGCGCGGGTGTAGTCCTTGGACCAGGCATGGTCGCGGGTGTGGCTTGAGGCGCTGAGCCGGTTGTAGAAGATGCCTTCGGGCGGGGGGGCGTCGAGGTCGATGGTGCCAGTCGTCAGGAGCCACTCCCGGTAGTCGAGCCCGGCGGCCGCGAAGGCGCGGGCGAAGGGCGGGAACCAGTCGGGGTTCTCGTGGAGGACGTAGACGGGCATGGCTTCCCCTTCCGTGATGACGCGACCAAGGCGCTGTCAGTCGGTCAGGATACCCGGTCAGTGAAACGAAGGCGGAGATGTCGATCGACTTGTCTGGTTCGCTGCCGCCAGACGTAACCGAAGCAGTGCCGGGAGCCGACAAGCGCAACGCTCCGACAGCCAGAATACGGTTCCGATCAGTCGTCAGACCGGCGGTCGACTGCCCGGACCATACAGACGACAACGAGGGATCGGGCGATTCGCCCGATCCCTCGTTGTCGTCTCTTCCTGTGACCAGACGTCTACGGGAGGCTGGCCGGATCGAACGGGTCGGTGCCGCCGTCGATCTCGACCGCGTCGCTCGCCCCATCGCCATCGGTGTCCGGACTGAGTGGGTCGGTCCCGTAGATGTAGACCTCGTCGCCATCGAGGACGCCGTCGCCGTCGGTGTCGGCCACGACCGGGTCCGTTCCGATATCGGAGACCTCGCTGAAGTCGTCGATCCCGTCGGCGTCGGTATCGATCACGCCGGGGTCGGAGCCGACGCTGTTCTCCTGGGCGTCGGTCAGGCCGTCGCCATCGGTGTCCGTGCCGTCATCGCCGGAGATGGCCGGGACGCCCGCTCCACCGCCGTCTCCAATGGTGACGGGATTGGCGCCCGGCGTGGCGTCGCCGTTGCTCGGGGTCGGCGTGCCGGGGCTGTCCGAGGCAGCCGCGGTCTCGTCGATGACCTCGTCGCGGAGGGCGGCGGTCAGGTAGACGGCCGGGTCGGCGCTCGTGTTCTGGACGTTCGCCTCACTGGTGACGGTCAAGCCGGCGCCGGGCGAGAGATCGACCGTGGTGCCGTCGCCGGGGTCGGCGGTCGCGGTGCCGGTGCTGCCGAGGAGCATCGTCGGGCCGTTGCCCGCGAAGATCAGGCCGGTCGCGTCGGGGAGCAGGACGTTGCGGCCGAGCTCGGCGTCGAAGGTCGCCGAGTTCAGATCGATCGGGTCGCTCTCGTAGGCGACCTCGCCGCCCTTGTCGTCGTCGATCGCGCTACCCGGCGGCGTCAGCTCGATCAGCCAGGCCACGCTGTCGGCGTCGCCCAGCCCGGTGAAGGTGTAGGGGTCGGTCGAGGAGAAGAAGTAGGCCTCGCCGGGCTCCAGCCGGGCCCGCTTCTCGGTCACGTCGTTCCGAACGATGGAGACGCCCTCGCGCTGGAGGATGAAGCCGTAGTAGGCGTTGGTCTCCGAGGCGGCGTCGGGTGCCACGGTGATCTGGCGGACGCGCCAGACGGCCTCGCCGCCGTCCCAGAAGACCAGACCCTGGGCAAGGATGCCGGAGGTCGGCTCGTCCGGGTTGATCTCTGCGGCTCCGGCCACGGCCGGCGGAGAGGAGGCTGCCGCTTCCGTCGGCGTCGCGATCGGCTCGGCCGTCCCGGTCGCAGTCGCGGTCGGGCTGGCGTCGGGCTCGGCGGTCCCCGCCTGGTTGATGACGGGTGAGCGACCCGAGGAGGCGATCTCGGATCCGGCCCCGGAGAACGCCTCGGCGACCATCCCGAGGCTCAGAAACGTCGTCAGGACGACGGCCAGAGTGGCCGTCCGGAATCGGGTAGCGGTCAGCGGGCCAGTCCAGTGACGACGCGTCATGGGCGAATCCCTTTCCTCGTGTTCGACCGGACGCAGACATCAGCCGCAGACATCAGCCCAGTGGTTGGCGGGTCGGTCCTTCCTGTCTGGAGGAGGACGGCTTTCCGGGCGGGGACATCGTCATCGCGATCCCCAGGCCGGCTCCACCGGGAATGACGCGGACGCGCAGTACGGAGTGCTCCGGTTCAGAGCACGGTACCACTCCTGATACTGTTGTCAACGTTACGGCGGCGGAAACGGTTCTACCCGGTTCTACCCGGATGGATGGCCCACGGGATCGCTCCGGCTGCCTTGGCCTGCCATCCGTGCGTCGGCCTCCCCTCCGATGGAACCGGAATCGACACCGGATCGTTGCGCGATCATGGGGCGATGGCGGGTCGATCAGGGTATCATCTTGCGATAGCGGTGCCGCCTGCCCGGCGAGCATCGAACGTGACCGGGCGGTGCCGCCCAACGATCTTCCCCCTGGAAAGCTGTTCGAGCTCGAATGTCCAACGATCTGACCTTATCCGACCTGTAATGATCCATTGACGGTCGCCGCGACGTAATGGTTGCAGGACACCGCAGATTGGGGAGGTCATGCGAGACGGACCGCCTTTGGGTGATCCCCGCAGCGACGAAGAGCTCTTGGCGGCGATCCGGGCGCGTAGTGACGCGGCGCTGGCCGAACTCTACGACCGGTACGGGCGGATGGCCTTCAGCCTTGCGTACCGGATCCTCGGTGAACGCGGCGTGGCCGAGGACGTCGTCCAGGAGGCATTCCTTGCCGTCTGGCGGCGGGCGGAGGCCTTCAGCCCGGACCGGGGCGCCGCCCGGTCCTGGCTGATGGCGATCGTCCACAACCTGTCGGTCGATCGTCGCCGGGGTCGATACCGGCACGAGCAGACGGATGTGCAGCTCGACGACGTGGAGTTCCGCCTCGCCACTGATTCCGAGGATGTCTTCGGGAGCGTCGCCAGCACGATCGAAGCGGAGCAGATTCGCACCGCCCTCCTTGGGCTTCCCGTCGAGCAGCGTCAGGCGATCGAGCTGGCCTTCTTCATGGGACTCTCCCATCAGGAGATCGCCACGCAGACTGGCATGCCGCTCGGCACCGTCAAGGGCCGGATGCGCCTCGGGCTGCGGAAGATGCGGTCCGCGCTGGCGGGCTGGGTCGAGGTCGAGCCGATCGATCGCGCCAGCCCACCATCGGTACGCCGCGGTGATGTCTGACCCGTCGATCGGGTCGCGTAGCAGGGCCGGACGATCCGGCTTGCGCTGGCCTCTGGTCGAGGCCCTGAGCAGGTGTCGGATGCCGGAGAGGACACAGCGGTGAGCGGACGGTACGGGAACCATCCGAATGAGCCCGAGGGTCGCCCCAACCGGAGCGCCCCGGAAGGTGCGTCGTCCCGGGGCACCGGACCGGAGCGGAGCGAGTCCTCGCTTGATGACGCCGCCGCACTGGTCCTTGACGCCCTGAGCGGCGAGGAGCGGAGCCTGGCCATGCAGCGACTGCGCCGCGACCCGGCCTTCCGGCGCGAGGTCGCCGAGCTGACCTCCGTTGTCGGGCTGCTTACGTCCGTGCTCGAGCTCGCTGATGCCGACCGCTTGCCCTCGGCTGCCGGGCCGGTCGCCGATGATGTCGTCCCGTCCCCTGACCTGCGCGCCCGTATCCTCTCGCAGGTCGCGGCCGAGGCCCGGCCGGTGCCGTCCCGGCGTGACGTGCCGTCTGCCGCTTCACCCCGGCGATCGGCGACCGCGGTTCCCATCGGCACCCAGCGTCGGTCGTCTCAGCCGCCCCTGCTGACGTCCCGCGGACCGAAGCGTGCCGGGCCAGCGTCGCCCCCCGGTCAGGGCCGGTTCAGCGTCGGCCAGGGAGCCAACTCCTGGCTGACGGCCGTCTTGGCCGCGGTGATCGTCCTGTTCGCCATCGCCGCCATCGCCCTCCAGATCCGCAACGCGACGCTGAGCGACCGGGTCGATGCCCTCACCGAGCAGCGAACCCAGCTCGACCAGGAGGCCATCGCCCTCCAGAACGAGGTCGCGCTGGCCAACTCACAGTCCAACGCCTCGGCCTGGGTCCTGAATCCGACCGACGACAACCCCGTCGCGCAGAACGCGAGCGGCACCGTCTTCTACTCCTATCGTGAGGAGTCGGTTGCCGCTGAGATTCGCGGCCTGGCGCCGCCGGCCGCGGACCAGGCCTATCAGCTCTGGTATCTCAATGTCGACGGGTCGGAGCAGCCACGCTCCGCCGGGGTAATGACGTATTCCGACGATGGCGTCGCGTTCTTCACCGCCGCCGACGTTCCGTACGACTTCAAGGAGTTCGCCGTCTCCGTCGAGCCGGCCGGCGGCAGCGAGCAGCCCACGACGGTGATTCTGAGGGGCACACTCAGCGCCGCTGGCTGATCCGGTCCCGCCTCATGGCTGTGTCTGGCGCAAGACCCCTCCCCGACCCCTCCCCATCCGCGGATGGAGAGGGGCTTTTGCGTCGGCTACGACGCCTGATCACTAATGACATTGGTTTTCTCGGGGCTGCTTCTGAAGGCGTACGAGGTCAGGCGCCGATGACCGGGATGCTCCGGCTCTCCGGAGTCAGCCGGACGGCGTCGCCGATCGCCAGGCCGGCGATCTCGTCCGGACGGACCGAGGCGACGAGGACGGTGCCGTCCGGCGTTCGGGCCTGGACCGTCGTCGTTGCCCCGTGGTACCGGAGTCCGGAGACGATTCCGTCCCAGCCGGCGGCCCCGGCGACGCGGTCTTCACCGTTGGTGGGGGTCACGGTGAGCCGCTCCGGGCGGATCATCACGGTGACGGCCCGGCCGTCGGCCAGGCCGTCGGCGGCGATCGCAACGGATGCTCCAGCCAGGCTGACCCGACCGCCGGTGGCATCGGCGGTCAGGACCGTCCCGGTCAGGATGTTGCCGGCGCCCATGAAGCGAGCGACGAACTCGGTCGCGGGCCGCTCGTAGAGCGTCGCCGGCGTCCCGATCTGCTCGACCCGGCCGGACCGCATGACGGCCAGCCGGTCCGACATCGAGAGGGCTTCGTCCTGGTCGTGGGTGACATAGACGAAGGTGATCCCGAGCCGCCGCTGGATGTCCTGCAGTTCGTCCTGCATCTGCCGCCGGAGGGCGACGTCCAGCGCCCCGAGCGGTTCGTCCAGCAGCAGCACCGCCGGGACGACGGCCAGCGACCGGGCCAGCGCGACCCGCTGCTGCTGCCCACCGGAGAGCTCGTGCGGTCGCCGGTTCTCGGTATTGGGCAGGGCGACGAGGGCGAGCGCCTCCCGGACGCGGCGCTGGATCTCGCTCCGCGGGACCCCTTGCTGCTGGAGCCCGTAGCCGATGTTGTCGCCGATCGAGAGGTGCGGGAACAGGGCGTAGCTCTGAAAGACCGTCGCCGTCTCCCGGGCATGGGCCGGGACGGCGGCGATGGCGCGGCCCCGGAGGATGATTTCGCCCCGGTCCGGCGAGAGGAAGCCGCCGATCAGGCGGAGCGTCGTCGACTTGCCGCAGCCGGACGGCCCGAGCAGGGACAGGAACTCACCCTGCCTGACGTCCAGCGATAGCTCGTCGAGCGCGAGAACCGCTCCGTACCGCTTCGTCACGCCGCGCAGCTCGACATCGTGGGACAGGGGACTCTCCTTCGGGAATGGGCGGACCGCGAAGGCGGAATGCGTCCGAATGAGGTACCGCCACTGACACGATCGGACGGTACACTAGCGCGGTCCATCGCAATGAGCCAACCGGAGAGGGAAGCCGTGACCGTGAGCGACCAGACCGTCGAGCGAACCGTCACCCCGCCGTACACCCCGATGGCCCGCGAGATCCTGCGGGAGTGGGTCCAGACCGACAGCCTCCGCAAGCACTGCGAGGCGGTCGCGGCCTGCATGGGCCATTTCGCCGAAAAGCAGAGCGCGGACGAGGACCTCTGGGTCGCGGTCGGCCTGCTCCATGACATGGATTTCGAGCGCTACCCGGACATGGACGCCGGCGAGGCTGGCCACCCGTACGTCGGCGTGCGCTACCTGCTGGAGAACGGCTGGGGCAGCGAGGTGACCCGGGCGGTGCTGACCCACGCCGACTACACCGGGGTTGAGCCGATCTCGCCGATGGAGCGGACGCTCCGCGCCGTCGACGAGTTGAGCGGCTTCGTCACCGCCGTCGCGCTGGTCCGGCCGGACAAGAGTGTCCACACCGTCCAGGTCAGCTCGGTCAAGAAGAAGATGAAGGACAAGGCGTTCGCCGCCAAGGTCAGCCGCGACGACATCCGCGAGGGTGCCGAGCTGCTCGACCGGCCGCTGGACGACATCATCCAGGACGTGATCGACGCGCTCCGGGCCTCAGCCGAACGGCTGGGGTTGCAGGGAATTCCGGTTCCGGCCTAACCCCGTCTCGGCTGATTCCCGTTGCTCTCGTCAGCATGCGGTTGGCGAGCAGTCCCCGCCCCCCCGACCCCCTCCCCGGCTCGACTTCGGCACTGCGGCGCCTCATCGCCCGGAGAGGGGGAGACCGTTCATACCGAAGTGGCGCGTTCGTCGTAGGGACATGGCTCTCGCTTCGCTGGCCTTGCTCGCTTCGCTGCCGCGCCGCCAGGCGCCAGACCGCGCAGCGGTCCCGGTGTCATGCAACAGGCGTGTTTAGCTGAGACACGAAGGTGGTGAGGCACGGTTATCGCCCTGCGGGACGATGGCCGCTGCGGCGGTCGGGAGGGCAAGCACACTCCCCTACGAAATGCGACCGTGACCCACGAGACCCTCTCTTCGCTCTCATCTGCAGGAGAACGCCGACGTGACTGCCGCCCCGACCTTGATTCCGATCTTCGATGGACATAACGACACGGTGCTGAGCCTCCGGGCGACCGGACGGGACTTCTTCGCTCGCTCCGACGAGGGGCATATCGACCTGCCCCGGGCGCGGGAGGGCGGGCTCGCCGGCGGCATCTTCGCCGTCTTCGTCTCCGACCCCGGCGAGCGGCCGGGCGACGACACACCGGGCATCATCACCGCCTCGCCGGAACTGACGCAGGCCTTTGCCGAGCACTACGCCACCGAGGAGTTCGCCCGACTGCGCCGGATCGTCGCCACGTCCGATGGTGCCGCAAGGATCGTCACGACGGCCGCCGAACTCCGGCAGTGCCTTGCCAACGGCACGTTCGCGATCGAGCTGCACATCGAGGGGGCCGAGCCGATCGACGCCGAGCTCGATGCCCTCGAGGTCTTCTACGCCGCCGGGCTGCGCTCGATCGGGCCGGTCTGGTCCCGATCCAACATCTTCGGCCACGGCGTTCCGTTCGAGTTCGGCGTCTCCCCGGACACCGGACCGGGGTTGACCGACGTGGGCAAGGACCTTGTCCGGGCCTGTAACCGGCTCGGGATCATGCTCGACGTCTCCCACCTGAACGAGGCGGGGTTCTGGGACCTCGCGGCGATCACCGACGACCCGATCGTCGCCTCCCACAGCAACGTCCACGCGATCTCGGCCTCGACCCGCAACCTGACCGCGAAGCAACTCGACGCCGTCAAGGACTCCGACGGGCTGGTCGGGCTCAACTTCAACGCCGGCTTCCTCCGGCCGGACGGTGGCCGGAA
>JAABUS010003032.1_pt1 | contig 28899 bp, 19 predicted proteins | sample 5560161 | NCBI WGS metagenome assembly JAABUS01 (sample SAMN10711885, study PRJNA513376) | rock metagenome | isolation source: Antarctica rocks | place: Antarctica: Victoria Land, Trio Nunatak nord | collected 2016-01-04
CCAAGGTGACCGGAGTCGCTCCCATGCTCAAGAGGTGACAACTCGTCCGATACGTAAGGCTTAGGGAAGACGGATTCTCGACATGATCGCTTAAGTTCACGCCATTCGGTCCTATCCCAATACCGTGAAATGAGCCACCTCCCTTCGACGCAGTGGAGTTGGCGAATTCGTCCCCCCTTGCAAAGGGGGATACAGGGGGGTCCTTCGGCGCGGCACCGAAGAGGGATACCGCCTGACATCCACCCCCCTACGCACTAGAAAAGGGGGGGGGAACGAACAACTCCAGTACGACCGGCGACTTACAGAAGCGACACCCACCGCGGAGCGACGTTCAAGCTCCGCGGCCGTCCTGGATGCGCGCCGGCGTGGCCCGGAGCCGGGCCACATCTCGACCCCGGTGAGCGAGCGGACCGGGAGGGGTGTTCGACCCCGACGCCGTTCGTCCAACCCGAGTGGCCGGCCAGCCCACTCGCAGACGGGGAGCTGTCGTATTTCGGGCCACTCACCTGAGTTCATACGCAATCCCTTTGCAGGTTGCCCTTTACGTCCGGGCCTATGCCCGATCTTGGCCCCGCCGCCCGGGGCGGTCCCGACGATTTTCCACATTTCCAAAATTCACAGTTAGCTTGGATGCCGCCAGCGCAGTGCCAATCATCGTCGAGTACTCTACCACCGCTGGCTCCGCAGTCGCCGGCGCTGACTATATCGCCACCTCCGGCACACTGACCTTCGCACCCGGCCAGACGATGAGGACCGTCCTCGTCCCGACGGCAAACGACTCCTCCGGCGAGTCGACCGAGACGTTCACCGTCGACTTGACGTACCCCGTCGGCGCGACGATCGCCGACGACCAGGGCTTGGGCACCATCCTCGACGACGACGCGACCAAGTTCTACGTGGTCAACGACGCCGGGAGCGGCGACCGCACCTACGAGTACGGCACGCTCGGCAGCTCCGTCGAGAACTACGGCCTGAACAGCGGCAACACGGCCCCGCGCGGCGCCGCCAGCACGAGCGCCGGGGACAAGGTCTGGGTCGTCGACGCCAACAAGAAGGTCTACGTCTACAACGCCGCCGGCGGCATCCTCAGCTCCTGGACCGCCGGCTCGCTCGCCTCCAACGCCACCGTCGAGGGGATCGCCACCAACGGCACCGACGTCTGGATCGTCGACGCCAGTAGCGACAAGGTCTTCCTTTACACCAACGCCGCCGGCCTCGTCTCCGGCACCAAGAACGCCGCCGGCAGCTTCAAGCTGAATAGCGGCAACACCAACCCCAAGGACATCGTCACCGACGGCGTCCATCTCTGGGTCGTCAACGACTCGACCACCGACAAGGTCTTCAAGTACACGCTGTCCGGATCGCTGGTCGGGAGCTGGGCGATCGCCGGGGCCGGCTCCAGCCCCACCGGCATCACGCTCGACCCCTCCGGCGGCGGGAGCTTATGGATCGTCGACGGCGGCACCAAGCGGGTCTACCAGTACGACAACGCGCGGGGCGTCACCACAGGCGCGCTCGCGCCCTCGGCAACCTTCTCCCTGGCCGCCGGCAACACGAACCCACAGGGCATCGCCGACCCGCCCTCGGGCGTGCCGATCCCGGTCGAGGCCGACCCCCTCCCCTCCAGGAGCCGGAATCGGCTCCGAGCCTCGGCCGCCCGCGCCCGCCTGCGGGCTCTCCTGGCCGACGACCGACGGCTGACCCGATTGGCCGCCGGCCTGTTGAGCGGGCGCGGCTGAAGGTCCTTCCCCGGGTGTCGGCGACGCGGCCGGCATCCGGGGGGGTGGTTCCTCCATCCGGCTCGATTGGAGCGGCGTCTCCGGCGAGGTCGCCGCACTCCCTACCGCTTGATACGGTTCCCGAAATCCCTGGTAGAGACACCCCCTCAAGGTCTGACGGCGGTGCCTCTTCCCACGTGAGTACGCACCACAGATGGACAGACGCCGATGGCGATCGTTTTCCGCATCGAGAAGCATATCGGGCGATGCAGGGGGGATGCGTTGAGGGGATGGCCTGCGGCAGAATGGACGGCAATCCCTTCTTTGGGGTCAGGAAGGCGAAATGCATAGAATATTACGATAAACTAGGATATAATGAACCAGTAGAATGTGCGAGTTCGCCCTCCGCAACTACGTACGCGAACCCCTGTTTTCACCCACCTTTCAACCCCCTCTGACCCACCTGTCCTCTCACTCGTGCCCGGATGCCGGAGGTCAGTGGATGGAGGCCCCGGAGAGCCGGCACGCTCCAGAAGACCTCCGGGGGTTAGCGCCCGCCCTGGCAACTCATCGGGAGGGACGTTATCCTGGGAGGGCCGATTCCGCAGCGGCCCCTCGAACCTGAGGCGATCTTTTCCGTCCAAGTCCATGCCCACGCGCCCTCTCCATCGAGCCAGGCCGGGGCGGAGAGCGTCCCCATGCCGGCGTATCATCCCCAGCGCATCGAACCCAAGTGGCAGGCCTACTGGGAGCGGAACAAGACCTTCCGGACCCTCGATCGCGAGCCGGGGAAGCGCAAGTTCTACATCCTCGACATGTTCCCGTACCCCAGCGGCGATGGCCTGCACGTCGGCCATCCCGAGGGCTACACCGCGACCGACATCCTCTGCCGCTACAAGCGGATGCGCGGGTTCCACGTGCTCCACCCGATGGGGTGGGATGCCTTCGGCCTCCCCGCCGAGCAATACGCGATCAAGACGGGCACGCATCCGCGGGTCACCACCCTGGCGAACGTGGACAACTTCCGCAGGCAGATCAAGGCGCTCGGCTTCTCGTACGACTGGGACCGCGAGGTCGACACCACCGACCCCGAATACTACCGCTGGACCCAGTGGATCTTCCTGAAGCTCTTCGACACCTGGTACGACCCCGAATACGAGTGGACCGACGCCCAGGGTCGTCAGGTCCGCGGCAAGGGCAGGCCGATCGCCGAATTGCCGATCCCGCCCGGCACGAGCGATCCCGACGGTTTTCGCGACTCGAAGAGGCTCGCCTATCGCGCCGAGGTCCCGGTGAACTGGTGCCCCGGGCTCGGCACCGTCCTGGCCAATGAGGAGGTCGTCGACGGCAAGAGCGAGGTCGGCGGGTTCCCGGTGGTGCGCCTCCCCTTGAAGCAGTGGATGCTCCGCATCACGGCCTACGCCGATCGCCTGATCGACGACCTCGAGCTCGTCGATTGGCCCCGCGCCATCAAGGACATGCAGCGCAACTGGATCGGCCGGAGCGAGGGGGCCGAGGTCGAGTTCCCCGTCGAGGGGGACGAGTCCATCCGCGTCTTCACCACCCGCCCCGATACCCTCTTCGGGGCGACGTACATGGTGCTCGCCCCCGAGCATCCCGCCGTCGACCGCCTGACCACCCCCGATCAACGTGACGCGGTCGAGGCCTATCGGCGCGCGGCGGGCGGCAAGAGCGACCTCGACCGGACCGACCTGGCCAAGACCAAGTCCGGGGTTCCCACCGGCTCCTTCGCCATCAACCCGGTGGACGACGCGCGGATTCCGATCTGGATCGCCGACTACGTCATGATGGGCTACGGGACCGGCGCGATCATGGCCGTCCCCGGCCACGACGAGCGCGATTTCGAGTTCGCGACGACGTTCGGCCTGCCGATCCTCCGCGTCGTCGCCAGGACGGCCGAGGATGCCTCGGCCCCGCTGGAGGCCGCGGAGACCACGCAAGGCGTCGCGGTCAACTCGAGCAACCCGGAAATTTGCCTCGACGGCCTCTCCACCTCCGAGGCCAAGTCTGCCATCACGGACTGGCTGGAAGCCCGAGGATCGGGGCGGAGGGCGGTCAACACCAAGCTCCGCGACTGGCTCTTCAGCCGCCAGCGCTACTGGGGCGAGCCCTTCCCGATCCTGCTCGGCGACGATGGCTCGATCGAGGCCGTCGACGAGTCGGAGCTCCCCGTCCTCCTCCCCGAGCTCGACGACTTCCGCCCCTCCGGCAAGCCCGAGCCCCCGCTCGGCAAGGCGACCGAGTGGCTTCGCTACTCCGAGGTCTATCGGCGCGAGACCAACACGATGCCGCAGTGGGCGGGTTCGTGCTGGTACTTCCTCCGCTATCTCGATCCCAGGAACGCCGAACGCCCCTGGGATCCTGCACTCGAAAAATACTGGATGCCGGTCGACCTGTACGTCGGCGGGGCCGAGCATGCGGTCCTGCACCTGCTCTATAGCCGGTTCTGGTACAAGGTCCTCTACGATCGCGGCCTCGTCAGTTCCCCCGAACCCTTTCAGAAGCTGGTCAACCAGGGGATGATCCTGGGCGAGACCGAATACACGGCCTACAAGGACCGTGAAGGGCACTGGGTCTCCGCCACGAGCGTCGAGGAGCGGGACGACGGCTTCTATGACAGAGATGGCGGCCCGGACGGGAAGATCGAGTTGGTGAAGATCGAGCCCGAGGAGGCCGTCAAGAAGGGCGATGGGTTTGTCCTGGCGGAGCAGCCGGCCGTCCGCATCGACGCCCGCGCGCACAAGATGTCGAAGAGTCGGGGTAACGTCATCTCGCCCGATCAGGTCGTCAACGAGTATGGCGCGGACAGTTTGCGACTCTACGAGATGTTCATGGGGCCGCTGGAGGCGGTCAAGCCCTGGAACATGAAGGGGGTCGAGGGGGTCTCGAGATTCCTGGGGCGGGCCTGGCGGATGATCGCCGATTACGAAGCCGAGGACCTCCGGCTGGATCGTCGGGTCCAGGACGTGCCGCCGTCTCACGAGCAGGCGAAAATCCTGGCCAGGACGGTCGCGGCCGTGACCGACGACCTGGAGGCGATGCGGTTCAACACGGCGATCAGCCGGCTGATGGAGTTCACCAACGCCTTCACGGGCCACGACTTCCGCCCGAAGGCGGCGATGGGGACCTTCACGCTCCTGCTCGCGCCGATGGCCCCGCACCTGGCCGAAGAGCTCTGGGAACTCCTCGGCCACGAGGGGACGCTGGCCTACGCCCCCTGGCCGACCTTCGACCCCGAACTGCTCAAGGACGACGAGGCCGTCATCCCGGTCCAGATCAACGGCAAGCTGCGAGTCCGCGTGGTCGTGCCGTCCAATGCAGATCGCGGGGACATCGAGGCCGCCGCGTGGTCCGACGGGCGGATCAAGGCGTTGCTCGCAGGCAAGACGCTCCGCAAGATCATCGTGATCCCGGGCAAGCTCGTCAATTTCGTCGTCGACGGCGATTGATCTGATCGGTCGGGCCGAGTCCGACCGGATGGGGAGAGAATGGCACGCTCGCGCTACCTCGTGGGGATCGACCTGGGGACGACCAACTGCGCGGTGGCGTACGTGGATACGAAGGGGAGGGAACGCCCTCCGGCCGACATCCGGGTCTTCGAGGTCCCGCAACTGGTCGCCCCCGGCGAGACGGCCCCTCGGCCGATGCTCCCCTCGTTCCTCTACCTCCCCGGGCCGCACGAACTCCCCCCGGGCGCGTCGAGCCTGCCCTGGGCCGAGGGCGCCGACCGCATCGTCGGCGAGTTCGCGCGCATCCAGGGGGCACGCGTGCCCGGCCACCTCGTCGCCAGCGCCAAGAGCTGGCTCTGCCATCCCGGGGTCGATCGCGAGGCCGACATCCTCCCCTGGGCGGGCCCCCCGGAGTCGCGCAAGGTCTCGCCCGTGGACGCCTCTGCCGAGTTCCTGCGCCACATCCGCGACGCCTGGAATCACTCCTTTGCCCGCGAGGACCCGGAGGGGCGGCTCGAGCGCCAGGAAGTCGTCCTGACCGTCCCCGCCTCGTTCGACGAGGCGGCCCGCGAGCTGACCCTCGACGCGGCCAGACGCGCGGGGCTGGCCTCGATCACCCTGCTCGAGGAGCCGCAGGCCGCCTTCTATTGCTGGATCGTCTCGCACAAGGAAGGCTGGCAGCGCGAGGTCCGCGGCGGCGAATCCATCCTCGTCTGCGACATCGGCGGCGGGACGACCGATTTCAGCCTGATCACCGTGGTCGAGACCCCGACCGGGCCCGGCTTCCGCCGCGTGGCGGTCGGCGACCACCTGATGCTCGGCGGCGACAACATCGACCTGGCGCTGGCACACCGCGTCGAGGCGAAGCTGGCGGGGGTCCGGCTCGACGCCGAGCAATGGAGCGCCTTGCGGTACGCCTGCCGGACGGCCAAGGAGATGCTGCTCGCCGACACGCCGGCCGAGCGCTGGCCGGTGACGATCGCCGGGAGGGGGTCGAGGATCATCGGCGGCAGCGTGCAATCGGAGCTGTCGAGGGCGGAAGTCCTGGAGATCGTCCTCGATGGCTTCTTCTCCCGGTCGGCACGCGATGCGGAGCCGGAGCGTGGGTCGAAGCTCGGGCTCCAGGAGTTCGGCTTGCCCTTCGTGGCCGACCCGTCGATCACCAAGCACCTGGGCGCATTCCTGAGGAGGCACAAGGCGGAGGCGATCGGGCAGGGGGGATACACTCCACTGGACCGGCCGGCCCGGCCCGATGCCATCCTCTTCAACGGCGGGGCATTGACCCCCGCGACCGTTCGCGACCGCCTCGTTGAGGTCGTCACGTCCTGGTTCCCGGACGATCCCGGGCCGCCATACGCGCCCCGCGTCCTCTCGAACGACTCGCTCGACCTGGCGGTGGCGGTCGGGGCGGCGTACTACGGGATCGTCCGCCGAGGGGGCGGAATCCGGATCGGAGGGGGGACGGCGCGGTCGTTCTACGTGGGCTTCCAGGCGGAGCAGGCCGACCGTCCCTGGCTCTGCGTCGTGCCCCGCGACGCCCAGGAAGGGGACGAGATCACGATCGCCCGGCACGACTTCGACCTCCTGATGGGGCAACCGGTCGCCTTCCCGCTGGCGAGCAGCTCGGTCCGTCCCGACGACCAGCCCGGCGACCTGCTCGGGCCCGACCCGGACTCGATCCGAGAGCTCCCCCCCTTGCAGGGCCTGATGCGTGTCGGCCGCAAGGCGAAGGCCGAGCGCGTCCCCGTCCGCCTGGCGGCGCGGGTGACCGAGGTCGGCACGGTCGAGCTCTGGTGCCAGTCGCGAACCGACGACCGCCGCTGGCGGCTGCAGATCCAGCTCCGAGGGCCGGGGGGGGCACCACTCTCCCCGACGCACGTCACGGGGACCGACGCGGACCGGGTCATCATCGAGCAGTCGGAGCTCGACGCGGCGGTCGAGGCGGTCCGGACGGCCTACGCCCCGGGGAACCTCCCCGAGGAGCTGGGCCCATCCAGGCTGATCAAGCGGCTGGAAGAGGCCCTCGACGCCCCCCGGGAGAAGTGGCCTCCGTCGGCCCTCCGGGCACTCTGGGAGCCGTTGCGAGACGCGGCCGAGGGACGGTCCCGGACCCCTCGACACGAGTCGCGCTGGTTCAACCTGGCGGGCTTCTGCCTACGCCCGGGGACGGGCTTCCCGCTCGACGAGACGCGGATCAAGGCGCTCTGGCCGGCCTTCCATGCGGGCGTCCGCCACGTCAAGGACCTCCAGTGCTGGGCCGAATGGTGGATCCTCTGGAGGCGCGTGGCGGCCGGCCTGGCGCGGGCACACCACGACGAAATCCACCGTCGGGCATTGCCTTTACTCCTGCCGCCGAAGGGGGGAGCCGGGACGAAGAAGCCGGGCCGTCCTCGGCCCGAGCCGCACGAACTCGCCGAGATGTGGCGCTGTGTCGCCAGCCTGGAGCGGCTCGCCCCGGCGCTCAAGGAGGCGCTGGGCCAGGCACTGGTCAAGGAGCTGGCGCGTCCCAACATGGCGAACCACGTCCTGTGGTGCCTCGCCCGCCTCGGCGGGAGGGTCCCGCTGTACGGGCCGGCGAACACGACTGTCCCTCGCGAGACGGCCGAACGGTGGTGCCTCGTCCTCCTCGATCGCCCGATCCAGCCCGGCCGCGAGACCACCGATGCGGTCTTCGCGCTGACCCAGCTGGCGAGGGTCTCGGGCGACCGGGCCCGCGACCTCGACGAGTCGCTCCGCGCGCGGGTCCTGGCCCGGCTCGAAGCCCTCGGCGCCGACGAGGCCGCCATGCGGCCGGTCCGCGAGTACCACGAGCTGGAGGCCGCCCAGCAGGGGCAAGTCCTGGGCGATGCCCTCCCCGTCGGGCTCCGGTTGGTAGGCGGAACCGAGACCCAGCCGGGCGCGTCCGATTGACGTTCCGGAAGATCACGGCCGTCGCATTCGTGGTGAGAAGACACCTGCCGGACGGCCTCTCAGCGAATCTCGATGAAGTTGGCGACGCCTCGGAGGGGCCCGTAGCGGTCCTCGTGGCAGGTGAAGACGATCAGCTGGAGCTGATCGGCGAGCTTGGCGAGCACGTCCAGGGCGGCGCACAAGCGAGGCGCGTCGGTGTGGGCGAGGGGGTCGTCCAGCAAGAGCATGTGGCGGCGGCGCTCGAGGCTCAGCAGGAGGCCGATCTGGAGGCGGCAGGCCAGCGCGACCTGCTCGCGCGTCCCCCTGGAGAACTGTTCGAGGCTCTTGCTGAGGCCGAGTCGGGGAACCTGGACCTCGACGGGCGCGAGGGTCGTCGGGTCGAAGACGACGCCTCCGGCGTTGCCGCCCGTCAGCTGCATGATCGAATCGGTCGCCAGGGCCTGGACCCTCGCCGCGACGTCGCGCGACTGCCGCGTCTCTTCCTCCTCCAGGAGGTGGTGGAGCAGGGCCCAGGCCGCGGCGTCGCGACCGAGGTCATCCAGGCGGGCTCTGCAACGATCGAGATGCTCCTCGGCGAGGGCGAGCTGCGTGTCGAGCCCGTCGGCCCCCATGACCGCGAGCTCCGTCCGGAGCTCGGTCAGGAGCAGGTCGCCCTCGCGGCAGTGGTGCTCAGCCTCCACCCATCGACCTTCGAGGGCCGCACGCTCGGCCGAGGGGTCGGCGGGCAGGGCCTCGCGGCGCAGGACTGCCAGGGCCGATGCCTTGTGCCATTGCTCGTGCCGTGCCCGCATCGCCTCGGCGCGGGCCTCGGGGTCCTCTTCGAGGTCCAGCCGCTCGCGGAGCTGCCGGAGTGTCGCGGCACGGTCGGCGAGCCCCTGCCCGGCGAGGCGGTGGTCGGCATCGAGCGCGTGGCTCGCCTCGCGGGCGACGTCCCGGGCCTTGCGGAGACGATCGAGCTCGGCGCCGAGCCTCGCCTGGATGCCCTGGACCGAGGCCCGCGTCTCGACGTCGAGACAAGGCACGTCGCCCGGCTCGAGCCACGACCGGAGCTCATCGATCCGCGATTGGACCAGGGCGAGGGCCCCGTCCGGGTCGTCCCCGCCGGCCTCCTCGGCGAGCAGGCGATCGGCCTCCGCACGCCTGCCCCGAGCATTTTCCAGGTCGGACCGCGCCGAGACCACGGCGAGTTCGGCCGCCTTCCGGCATGATTCTACCTCCTCGACCGCGATGAGGGCGAGCGCGGCCATGCGTCCGGCTTCCGCCAGGTCGGTGATCGGGTCGGCCTCTTCGGGGTTCGATACCACGCCATCGGCCTCGCAAGCCGCCCGTGCCACCGCGAGCGTTTCACGGGTGGCGTCAAGCCGTCGGCGGAGGGCGTGAGTGCTGCTTGCCTTCGGCGATGGAGACACCGGGACGTCCGATCCCGCGTCGAACAACCGGAGTTCGACGTCGAGTTCCACGTGGCGCGCCTCCAACTCGGCGATCGCCCGATTCCCGAGGTGGGAGGAGATCCGCTCCTGGAGCATCCGACGCTCGTCGTCGCGTCGGCGACGGGTCTCCAGCGCGTCGACATCCGAGGCCCCCAGGGCTGCGAATTGCGCCGACAGGGACTCGCGGCCTTGGCGGAGCGCTTCCATCCTGGTCGATGGCTGGCCCGCGCTCCGGCCGACTTCGATCCGCCCCACCCCTTCGATCTCGATCGAGAAAGAGGCCACGCCTCGCCCCTCGAAGGCCCCTCCGGCGGCCAGGTCGCGGATTTCCGGGTCCAGTCCGTCTCCCGAGAAGCGCGCCTGCAAGGGGACTTGCGCGACCAGACGGAACGTCAGCGAATCGGCATGAAGCCCCTGTTCCAGGGACGCGAGTCTCTGGTCCTCAGTCCGGAGCGACTGCCATTCCTTCGCCGAGGGGACCGGGCCGCCGTCGCCAATCGGGTCGAGCGCGGCCAGCGCGGCGGACCAGGCCCGGACCTTTCCGAGGAGTTCATGGAGGTCCGCTCGCTCCGCCACGAGCGCGGAGTCCAAGGCGCGGCGATGTTCCACCTCGGCCTGTCGGTACGCCTCTTCCGCGGCCAGGAATTCCCGGCGATGCACACTTCGCCGGGCCGCGGCGAGCGTTTGTCCCGCACGCGATGACTCTTCCCGGGCCGTCTGGAGTCTCTCGTCCGCCTGCACGAATTCCCGAGTCGCCTTTTCGTGGCGCATTTCGGCTTCATCCAGGTCGGCCCTCCGCTCCCGAACCTTCCGGATCGCCGCTTCCAGGAAGTTCCGCCGCTCGAAACACGAGGCGAGGTCGTCCAGCAGGGGCCGGGAAGATTGCTGACGCCGCTCGGCATCCCGGAACGCACCTTCCGCCGCATCCCGGACACGGCCGGCCTCCTCCAGCGCAGGCCGCAGGCCGGATAACTTGGCCTCTAACTCGGCCCTGGCCCTCTCCGCGGCCGCGAGCTGGGCGTTGTCGGCCTCTATCGACTGGTAACGCTCGCGAAGCCTCGTCGCGTGCCCTTCGGCCTCCCTGACCGCTTCGGCCTTGGTGCGGAACTCGCTCTCGAGGGCGACCAACTCCTCGCGACGTCGGCGGAGCCCTTCCCTCGCGTCGCAGTCCGCCGCGTGGAGGGTCGACCGGTCCTTGTACGCCCGGGCCTTGTCGGCCAGTTCCCGGCCCCTGGCTTGCAGGTCGGCGAGTTTTTGCCCGGCCTTCGCATGCTCCTGGCCGGCGAGATCGAGGTCACTCCCCTTCTTGACGTCCATCTTGGTCGGCGTGATCCGGGCCATGTACCGTTCCGCGACTCCTTTTTTCACCGACGCGAACGGCCCCGCGGCCTCGGGGCGGCCCACCCTTGCGAGGATCTGATCGACCCAGGCACCGGGGGAGGGGGTCTTCGCACCTTGCGGGAAAGGCTGGAAAATCTGGATCGGGTCGTTCTGGTTGCTCCAGAGGGTCAGGATGAGCCGACCGGCCGCGCCATCCCCCTCCAGCCAGCCATCGAGCTCCTGCTCGGCGACCTTCCCCCTGGCCTTGTAGGGCGCCTGGCCCCCATTCCGCTCGAGGAGACAGCGCGGCTCGAAGAGGTAGCTCTTCGTCAGGTTCCAGACGACCTCGTCCCGGACGATCTCCAGGGTCGCGGTGGGCCCGAACCCGTCTTTTCCCCAGCTCTTGAACGCGGCCACCCGCTGTCCCGTCGCGTCGTGCTTGACCGTCAGGGCGGCGACGATGGCGTGGTAGAGCGTGGACTTGCCCGCCCCGTTCGGCCCCACGCAGACGTTCAGGCCTTCGTGGAAGTCGATCTGCAGGTCGTCGTGACAGCCCCAGTGGTTGAGCTGGATTTTCTTGAGGTACACAGATCATTCGTCTCTGGAAGATGGGCCGCGAGGTGACGGCGAATCGGTCTTCGAAGGGGTCAGTTCATGAGGCCGCGGAACTGGCTCATCGCGCGGGCGATCACGTCGGCGTCCGGGGCGGGCAGTCCCCTGGGATACGCCATGGGGAACCCGTCCGACGGGTCGACCCCGAGCCGCAGGAGGCGGCGATGGACTTCGCGCAGGATCGGGTCGGACGGGGGGTCGCCGTCGCCGTCGAGGGAGAGGCGCAGCTCGGCCGCGTCGAGGTGCAGGCCGGCGAACGTCGGGACCCGTCCGTCGATGGCCTTCTGGAGGGTTTCACGAGCCCCGAGCGACAGGGAGCCGGTCGGGCGGACCCGGACGACGCGATCGACCGACGCCAGCCGGTCGAGCTCGCCCGAGAGCCTCCCCACATCCTCGGCGGCGTAGAGCGTCGGACGGAGTTCGGACCACTCATGTCGGCCGACGCGGATCGGCCGGACGCGCGGCTCGACGCCGGGTTCGAGCACGACCTCCAGGGCGAAGCCGGCCCCCGTCTCGTCCCAGCCCCCGACCTCCGGGGCCCCGGCGTAATACATCCGTTCGCGCGGATTCCGGAGCGGGTCGGGGGTCGCCGTGTGCCAGTCGCCGAGGGCGACGTAATCCAGGTCGTAACGCCGAGGCGCATCGTCGGCGATCGGATAGTTCCGCTCGTCCGCCCGGACCGCGACCGGCAGCGCCCCGTGCGCCAGGGCGATTCGCCAGCCCTGTCCGGGCCCTCGGGGAGGGATCCAGGTCAAGGGGTCGTCGCCGAACCGGGCGGAGCAGGGGCAGGGGAAGAGCGTCGCGTCCGCATTGACGAGCGAGACGGCCCGGGGCTGGTCGTGGAAGTGGAGGTTTCTGGGCCGGGCCTTGAAGTCGCCCCGCTCGTAGACGGAGCCCGGGCCGCACGGGTCGTGGTTGCCCGGGATCATATGGACCTCGACCTCGGAAGCCCCGATCCGCTCGAGCATCCCGCGGACGAGGATCGGATCGGGGCGGGAGCCCTCGAACTGGTCGCCGGTCACCGCCACGAAGGCCGATCCCGATCGCTCGGCCTCCTGCAGGATCCGGCCGATGACCTCGAGCCGGGACGCCCTCAAGCGGTCGGCCAGGCTCGCGTCGAACTTGCGGTAGGCCTGGCCCAGGTGCCAGTCGCCCGTCTGCAGGAACCGAAGCATCGGAGGGACCACACCGGTGTGAGGACTCGTGGACGGTCGTACCGTGGACCCGTAAGACCATCCTTAGCGTAAGTCGTCGATACCGTCAATCGAGCCTCCACCGGCCACCCGTCCCTCCCCTCGAAGGGATCCGCTCAGGCCCTTCGCGGGCGGGGGACGATCCGGGACGCAACCGCCCGGAGCGTGGAGGCCCGGCGCCCATCGGTCGAGAATCGCGCCACGAAGTCGCCCCCAACCCGGCCGTTGCCCGAGGGGAATGATCCGGAGAAATCCCCGTCCAGCGCGTTGCCCGCCCGATCGCTCACCCCTCCCGAGACGATCGTCACCTGAGCCTGCCCCCTCGGCAGACGCCGGCCGTTGTTGATCGTCACCGCCACCGGCTCCAGGTCGGTCGGCCCAGCCTCGGGGGATGTCGACGCGACCGTCGCCAGGAATCGCCCTTGCCCCGATCCTATCGGGGTGAGGGCATAGCTGGAGGCGTCCGTCAAGCTCGCCCGGTCCATTCCGGACCGATCGTCCCGATAATAGACCCAGATCTGGCCGATCCGGGGGGCGACGGGAACTCCGGTGATCCGCGGGCCCACGGTGTCGATGACCAGCGGGCCGCGCAAATCGCTCGACAGGAGAGGGGTGGGGAGACTCGTCCGGCCGGCCCCGTCCGTCGTCGTCGCGGAGATGGTATAAGTGCCGTCGGCCAGCGGGCCGACCGTGAGCGTCCAGTTGCCGCCGGGGCCGGCGGTCGTCCCTCCGACGAGAACCGGCCCTGCGCCCGCGGCCTGGGCGAACAACTGGACCGTCGAGCCCGCCGGGGCGGTGCCGGTGAACGTCGGCTGGTTCACATTCGTGATGTTATCGCTGCCGGATGTCCCGCGATCGCTGCCGGCGCTCAAGCCACCGGTCACTCCGCTCGTGCCGACGCCCGGTGAGTCGACGGTCAGCGTGGGGATGACCTGATTCTGGTAATAGGTGATCACCTCCGCGTGGCCGATCCCCGGGCCCGTCAGGTCGAAAGGTTGGGTCACCCCCCCCGGAGGCAGCTCTCCCCAGAGGTTAAGGTCTCGTTCCGTCGGGCCGTTGGGGGAGTTCGTCAAGGCGGTCGCGGGGGCCTGTGAGTAGTGCGTGCGCTGATAATAGGCCTCGGAGATGTCCACGTAGGCGGGCACGATCACCTCCGGGTCGTCCGCCGCGTCCTGGAACGCGACGACGGCGGTCTCGGCGATCGTCCCGAGCAGGGTCGGGGCAACGCTGTACTGCGGGTTTCGCGGGTGGTTGTGCGCCGGGTGCGGGTCGAGCAGGGTCAGCTTCAATTCGCCGTCCTGAATGCGGGAACTGGAGGCGATCCTGGAATCGAGTAGGGCCTGGCTGACCACGACCGCGCCTTCGCTATGGCTGATCAGGTGGACATTGACGGGTTCGGTCCCCGCGGACCCGGCCACGACGTCGAGGATTCGTGTGGCAAGGCGAGGCCCCTGGTCGTCCGCGGCGCCCGGGGTCTGGCTCTGTTCCGCCCAATCGAACCGAAGGACCGTCGCATATCCTCGGCCCTCCAGGGATGCGGACATCGTCTCGACCCATGCGGGGACCGTGCCGTCCGGCTGGAGCCCGTGAGTCACGACCCCGATCTGCACCGTCAGCAGGAGACGACCCTCTAACCCCTCCACCTGGAGACTCCGCCGGGCGGTTCGCGACCGTCTGGTAAGCTCATCACCCATCCGTCGTGACTCACCATCCCGAGGACGGCCAGGCTTGGTTAGGATTTGCATGGAGAAGTGATTCCCCTTTTTGAGGAAGTTGCGAGGGAGTATTCGGTCCGTCGCCAGAGAATAAACCGGACCCACTCCAGCGCCCGGGCTCGCTCGACGATGGCTACCATGACTGACTCGCCCCTCGAGGGCAAATGCCACGCCAACGCATGCCGTACGGCCCGCGAGCGATTTTCACGACACGAGAAGCACGACTATTCCGGATATTCGGAATGTGAGGGCTCGTACTTGAGCCGAAAACCATGTCTTGGGTCAACCAGACGCCGTTACCTTCGAAATGGTCGGATTGATCGTCCCTGAAGCGGGGGGCGGGGGGGCTCAATCCTTGTCGAAGCCTTAGTCCCAATACCGTTGAATTAGCCGTAACTCATGGGCCTGGTGAAGATTGCGGATTCGTCCCCCCTTGCAAAGGGGGGATACAGGGGGGTCCTTCGGCGCGGCACGACCGACGGATTCGGCCTGGCATCCACCCCCCCCCCAACCCCCCCTTCGCAAGGGGGGGGGAATTCAATACTCCAGGGTCATCCGCAACTTACGGCTCATTCAACGGTATTGGCCTTAGTCCGTCGTCCACCCTTCCGGCACCCTCTCGTGGCGGGAGAGCAATCCTGGGTCGCACCATCTCTCACAGGGCGAGGGTCGGTTTGCGAGGCTCTTTCGAGGACCAAGGGGCCCTGACAGCTTCGGACGAACGGAACAAAAAGAGACCCCGGGGTCACACGATCCCCCGGGGCCCCACCTGCCGCCCCCTCCATTTAGCCGTGATGAGACGACATGCACTCCAACAGTAGGACATGGATGCGTGGGTCCATTGCCACCTTCGAGGAATTTGTCCTGGCGTTCCGATGGGAACGGAAGCGGTCAAGACGCCTTGGCAAACGGGCGACCCTCTGCTGACTCGTGGACTCATCCGAGGGCTCACCGAGGTCGACTCGGCGGCCCTGGGAATTCAGCCGATCCGGTCGGCCATGAAACGCCGGCATCCTTGCCGGTGCCGTCGCAGGCCCCTCCGGACGAGGGCCCGGCGACCGCTTGACCAACCGCAGGATCATCGGACGACGGTCGCGTAGAGTTGGGCCGTCTCGTCCGCGTTCAATTCGAGACGATGGTCACTCCCGGAGAAATAGACATCGCCATTGCCGTTCTGTTTTCGGAAGGCATAGCGAATATTGTGGACGCCGATCAAGTAGCGCCCGACCTTCGTCAGGTGGGCAGGGGGGCCGTACTGGACCCCGGGTGGTGCTGGGACCTGCTGGGCCTGGGCGTCCCTGAAGCCGGGCGGGCCGCCGACCGCAAGAACCAGGGACATAACTCCGACCACGGCGAATGCCCACCTTTGCCGCCGGATCGAACGGGCCATCCGCGCATTCTGCCGCCTGAATTCCTCGAGTTGCTGTTGCAGGTCTTCGGGGCGTTCCGACGCCGCGTCCCGGGCGATCGTGTCCATGGTTATCCTCGCTGGTCGTCACGGAGGTTGCGTTTCGAGACCACTCCGAGCGGATTGCCATCCAGCCGGCATCATGCCCGCACGACGACCCGGGTGCCAGGATCCGGTGTGTATTCCTAATCCGAGGAGCAGGATTTCATCGAAAGCCCGAATGAAACATAAGGCTCATTATCAGACGTTACTCCCAGGGGGAGTGAAGCTGCACTAGCGCCGGGGGTCAGGTCGCTCGCCATCAGCCCGAGGGCCTCGTCGCCGAGGCGGTGCCCCTGATGGCAGTGCCGGCAGTGGTCCGCCTGAGCCATCCGGCACCCTCCCCACCCCGCCCCCCCCCCCCCAGCCCCGCGACCGAAGCCCGGCCGGTGAGGCCGAAGAACCCTGAGAAAGCCCGCCGGATTCCCTCGCTCCGAGCAACTGGAGGGATGCCGCCGGCCACTTGGTTGCCCCGGGCAACCGGAGGCGAGGCTCGGACACATCCGACGGAAGAGGTCCCCGATGGACGGATCACGGACACGACGACGACGCGACACGGCGCGGCAGACCTGGTACGCCCGCTATCGCCAGTGGCGGTTCGCCCGCCGCCATGGCTTCCCCGGCCCCGACCCCACCGCCAGGGGCTGAGCCCCTTCGCCTCGTGATGACGAGAAGACCGCGCCGCCTGAGGACCCCGGAAGGCCGCTCGATGGCGCGGTTGCCTCTCCTCAGCACCATTGTACGTGCGGACGCACCGTTTGCCGGCACGGGGTGACCACCGCCGGCGCCGCGGCCTCGTCTCCGTTCGTTCCAGCGTCGGCGGCTCAACTCTCCGGGGGTGGGCCGTCGGCGATCCCGATGCACGCACGGAGGGTAACGCGTCGGCCCGTCCCTGCCTGCCGATTGCCCTACACCGAGTCTCCCGGATGCCGGACCCTGTCCGATGGCCTTCATCAAGGCGAGCTACCCGGCCAGGATTCGAACCTGGAAAAACAGGACCAAAACCTGTTGTGATACCGTTTCACCACCGGGTAATACGGGCGACCGACAACCTTACTCTAGCGGGTCATGGGCCGGACGAAAAGGCTAGCCGATGTAAGAAATTCCCCCCTGGGTGTTCTGCACCTTGTACGCGAGGTGCTCGAGTTGAACGCTGAGATCGACGGCCAGGACGCTGACGGAGGCGGGGACGTTCAGGGGGACCGGCGCGAAGTTCAGGATGCCGAGGATGCCGCTCGCGACCATCTGATCGGCCACCCGCTGCGCCGAGTCGGACGGGACGGTAAGGACCGCCAGGCTGACGTTGCGGGCGGGGACAACGTCGGCGAGGGACTCGATCGGCTCGACGGTCAGGCCGTCGTGCGTCTGACCGACCTTCTGCGGATCGTTGTCGAAGAGGGCGACGATGTGGAAGCCCCGGCTTCGGAACCCCCGGTACCTCAACAAGGCCCGCCCGAGGTTGCCAAGGCCGACCAGGGCGAGCGGCCAGTCGTGGTCGATCCCGAGGACTCGGCGGAGTGCGGCCCTGAGCTCTTCGATCCGATATCCGATCCCGGGATAGCCGAACTGGCCGAAGAACGCCAGATCTTTGCGCACCTGGGCATCGCTGATCGTGAGCGCCGCCCCCAGCAGGCTGCTGGAGATCGTCTCGTGTCCCTGGCGCTGGAAGGTTTCGAGTTGTCGCAGGTAGAGGCTGACCCGGCCCACCACGGCCTTGGGGGCCAGTTTCTCTCCCTGGGCATCGCGTCGATGGTCCCCCACGGGCTCGAAGACTCCGGGGTCGGCGTTCGGGCGGTATCCATGCCATGCCCAATCGACCGAATGTACCGCCCCGACTTCGCCCCGGTCAAGTGGACCCGACTTGCCATGATGCCGGCAACGTCCCCCGCAGCCGGATGTCGCCGTCGAGCGGCGTGACCTCGTGCCAATCCAGGCGAGTCACGGCGTCCATGGTCGGGCGACCGAGGCCGCGGGCGGGGCCGAACGGGTGCGCTCCCCCTTCCAGGGTGGGGGCGATGTAGACATCGACCGCATCGACTTGACCCGCGTCGAGGAAGGCGCCGAGGACCTGGCCCCCCCCTTCGACGAGGAGGTTGGTCACGCCCCTGCGAGAGAGCTCGGCGAGCAGGGGCAGGACTGGGACCCGCCCGTCCCCCGGAAACTCCATGATCTCGCAGCCGAGTGCGGCCAATGACGCGAGGCGGTCGGCGGGGGCCTGGCCGGTCACCGCGATCCAGACGGGAGCGTCGCGTGCGGTCCTCGCGAGCCGACTCTCGAGCGGGAGGCGAGCGCCGCCATCGAGCACGACCCGGGCGGGCTGACGAGGGCCGGGGGGTCGTGCCGTCAGCAGTGGGTCATCCGCCAGCGCGGTCCCGATCCCGACGAGGATCGCGTCCATCAGCCCCCTCAGCTCGTGGACGCAGGCACGGGAGCGAGGATTGGAGATCCACCGGCTGTCGCCCGACGCTGTGGCCGTCTTGCCGTCGAGTGTCATCGCCCACTTGGCGGTGACGTAGGGCAAGCCGGTGGCCAGGCGTTTCAAATAGGGGGCATTGAGCCGGGCGGCGGCCGCTCCCATCAAGCCGACGTCGACCTGAAGCCCCGCCTCGCGAAGCCGGAGGAGTCCTCCGCCCGCCACCTTGGGGAAGGGGTCTCGCATCGCGGCGAGGACTCGAACGACCCCCGCCGCCACGATCGCGTCGGTACAGGGGGGCGTCTTGCCCGTGTGGCAGCACGGCTCGAGCGAGACGTACAACGTCGCGCCACGCGCGTCGGGTCCGGCCTCGGCCAGGGCGATGACCTCGGCATGGGGGCCACCGAAGCGGGCATGGTATCCCGCCCCGACGAGTCTTCCCTCGAGCACGACCGCGGCCCCGACCATCGGGTTCGGTTCGACGCCGCCTCGACCCTTCCGGGCCTCCGCCAGCGCACGACGCATCCAGAACAGGTCGAGGTTCCTCACACCAGCGGTCCCCAGCCGACTCGGGCCGATCCGATCAGATCAAATCAAGAGGATGGCAGTTCGGGCCGTTCGCGTGCCGGCGGAGGCGGAGTTGGTCCAGACTTTCCGATCGACTCGGAGGGAGGAGCTCCGGACGGAGTCGAGGTGTTCTCGGAGAGGGGCATATCGCCGGGAAAGGGGTAGAGCAGTCGATAGAGGATGGTCAGCCGGCGCCGAGCCTCTTCAGGCGGGAGATAGGTGAAGGATTCGCTGATCCCCTTCGGCAGCTTGGAGAGGAACCGGAATAAGTGAGAGGGGTCGACCTTCTCCGGCGGGTTTACGATGAAATGATAGTTGCCGGCCAGGCAGTGGACGATGCTGGAGCGCCGATGTTGCTGGAAGCCCGACCTCCCGACCCCATTGCGTCCCGAAAGAGGAGGCCTATCCCCAAAATCGGATTTCCCCTCGGCCTTTCGGAACCCTCGATCATCCTTCGCCTCGAAGTTTCTGACGGGCATCAACATGACGCTGATCGAGGCAGGGAGCCCGTGGCGAAACTCGCGCACCTCCATCATCTTTCGGACCAGGTCTTCCTCCTGAGGTTTGGTGAACTGTCCCCGAGGAGGTTCTCCTTTCCAGCTCGACTCCAGGCTGTCGAAGAACTTTGCACGCCAAGGCCCGGATGAACGGGGCATTTTGTTGAGCTTCTCGCGTTCCAATGGAGTGAGTGCGAACCAGACTTTCAGCCGTTCAGCCACGTCGAAGGGTGACATATCTCCCAGGTCGACCACCTGCAGGAACAAGGGTGTCCGACGTCGAACATCCGAATTGTGTTCCTCGCGACGGAATTTGAGGACGAGCGACATCCGCTCCTCTGGAGGGGCGGCGGCGATTGCATCCCTCTGCTCTTTCGGGAGCCGCTGGAGCCAGAGATGATATCGCCGGAGCACCGCCAGGTATCGCGCGCGGTTCTCGGGCTGGTCTGCAAGCTCGCGGTCAATTGCTCGGATCGCCTCCCGATCCGCAGCCCCCAACGAGTCGAAGCGATCGAGGTTCTGGACCAGAGCCCGGCGGTGCTGAAGAGGCATCGACCCGAGCCTACTCAAGTTCTCCGACTCATCGCCCCGCGAGGCGGCTCCCGAGAGAATCTCTCCCATCGCGACGACGAGCGGGGCAAAGTGGCGGCAGATCGTCATGGCGTCCTCGCCGTTGAGTGGGCGCGCTATTCCTGATCGAAGCCGAAATCCGGCGTTTCGGCCAGCTTCTCGAGGAACTGCATCGAACCGACGTCGCGGTATTCGTCCAGGTGTTCGGCAATCGGCAGGTCACGGCTCAGCCGGGCGGTCGGATCGGGCCAGGCCCACCGCATCACCGCGTAGCCCAACCCGAGCGCGAGCAAAACTCCGAGCGCCCAAACTCCTCCCGTCAGGAGACGTCGCGCGGTGTCGTGGACGGCCAACTCGCGTCGATTGCCCCGCAGTGTGAGATGCTGGACCTCGGTCAAGGTCCGTGCGGTGAAATCCTCGGGTGCCTTGGCCTTCGGCAAGTACTCGAGCAGCTCCCACGTTTTTTCCAACGCCTCGATTTCACGGCGCGCGGTCGTACTGTGGGTCAGCTTGGTGGCAATCGCGCGCGACCGGGGGCCATCCAGCTCGCCATCGAGATAGGCGACAAGGTCGGCGCGTTCTGCGGGAGTCAACCGCTGCTGGTCCGGGACCATCGACACTGTGCTCCCCGTCCCACAAGGCTCTCGAACAGGACGACGGCGGCTCCCTGCAGAAGACTCGATCGGAGTTCATGGGCTTTGTGAAATCGCACCACTCACCGCCCAGAGAGACCATCGGCCCCGCCCGAACATGAAACCCGCCGGAGCGATGGAAGTCTCGGCCGGTTTCATCTTCGGACTATCCTCGGATCTCGTTCAGAAGCCGCCGGGCATGCTGGGCATGGAAGGGGGGCTAGATATCCCTCTTCTAGCGCTTCCCGCCGAGATGTTGCTATTGGGACCGCGCCCCTGCCGCAGACCGGGGAAATATCGGGCCGTGCGATTGTAGTAGAAGGCGGGTCCTGTCCCGCGAGCATTCGAGTTCATCGACGGGGAGGGTAAGGCCGTCCCACGCCCTCGAGCGGCGGCGCCGAAGATGTCCGGGTCGTCCGTCCCGTAGGGGGATACCGGGTCGAACATTCCCGTGCGGTTGGTAGGAGCACTATATTGTCTGGCGGCGGTCACGGCATTGATCGTGTCCATAGGAGTCGGCTGCGCGGCGATCGCCGCCTGGCGCGGCAGATAAAATCCGTAATAGGCTGTGAATGGGTCGCTGAAGTTGCCGAAACCCTGTGCCTGACTCGCGGGAGTCAACAGGGAAAAGCCCAACGCGACCGCCAAACCGATCATGGGACGGCGCATGGTCTAAAATCTCCTTAGTTGGGCTATAAGAGTGCGGATAAGGCCCGCACATTCGGAGGCGAAACCTACGGACATCCCTCGATCCGGATTCGCGTTCGCCGATTTCAATCCTAACCTATGAAAACTTACCGGGCAAGCGGCCGGCAAGACCGCCGAGGACTTGTGGTCGCGATTGCGAGAAATTCGTGGATTTCGCGCCCCTCGTTGCGGAGAATCGCAGGAGTCCGGCCCGCGACTCCAGGCCCTATATGACGCGCGTTTGTCCCCGAGGAGACGTCCTCTCGTGTCGGTCCATTTGAATAACGTTTTGTATTATGCCGCGATCGTTGTCCTCGTGGGAGGCTTCATCTTCGGGGTGGTGTTCGCCCTGCAGGCCCGTCGCGAGGCGAGTGAAGGGGTCGACCTCACTTCCGAGGCCGACATGATTTCCGGATTCCAGCGGTCACGCGACGCCGGTGAGATGGACGATGCGGAATTCCGACGTGTTCGGGACCTGTTGATCGCCGGGAAAAGCGCGAAGGGGGCGGAGCGACGCGAAACGGAGCCGACTCCGGGAGTGGAAGTGAGTCCTCCGGCGGTTCACCCCGAGAGGCCTCCTGCGCCCGGCGTCCCGGAGTGAGCCCCCGATCACGCATGGATAATAAACACTCGAAAAACCGAGACTGTAGCAACGTTACCGGGCGGTCCCAAGGCGGTCCACGCAATCAGGCTTGGAATCGAGCCGTTTGCAGCAGGGAAGCCACTGGGGAGTCATCGAGCGTGGTCCTCGCTCGGTTCCATCGGTCCCTGCCGAGTGGACCTCAAATTGGACCCGGCAACCTTGCTACAGTCTCGAAAAACCGGTCACTTCTTCTTGTCCTGGCGGGTCGCCTTCCAGACGTTCTCCTTGCTCTGCCCCTCGGCGGTCACCGTGACCGTGCCATTTATGGTATTGGTGTCGGCCCAAACCCCCGAATAATCGGCGCGATTCTTACCCCGGACGACGGAGAAACGGACTCGCTTGTCCGCCAGTTTCAGGTCATTGATCCGGACTGGCGGCAAGTCGTCCACTCGCTCGCGAGCGGCCAGTTTGGTATCGACGCCCTCGATATCGAGGACGTGACGATGCTCGTTCCCTTCCGCGTCCTTCCACGACCATGACCAAGTCCCCGCCATCCCGGAAACATCGGCCCCCCTGACGGGTCGACCCGACCCTGCAACCAGGCAGGAGGCCGCGCAGAAGGCCAGGACGACGTGCCGACGAATAGCCATCATGGGTCTACAAGTCCTCTCGGCGTGACACGCGCCCCGCGACGTGCTCTGCATCGCGTACCGGACGGAGTCTTGCCGAGACCTTGATATCCTGCAAGGGATGTGCCGGCCCTAGCAAGTCCCGCGCTGGCGATCCCCGCCCCTCGCCAGATTGATGCCGAGCTTCGCATCGCGGATGAACGAGACGAACTCCCGGACTTCGGGGACGGTCCCCAGGTCGGCCTCGATCCAATCGAGGGCCATACTCTGGGCACGCCGGTCCTTGTAAAGGATGCGGAAGGCCTCGCGGAGCGAGCCGATCGAGTCGCCCGGGATCCCCGCGCGGTGGAGCCCGATCGTGTTGAGGCCGGTGACGCAGTTGTATCCCTAGCTGGAGGACGAAGGGGGGGATATCCTTGGTGGTCGAGCCGAGCCCGCCGAGCATCGCCAGGCGGCCGATCCGGACGCGCTGTTGGACCGCCGCATGACCCGACAAGACGCATCCGTCTTGCAGCGTGACGTGTCCGGCCACCAGCGCCCCGTTGACCAGGATACAGCCGTCGCCGACGCGGACGTCGTGGCCGACGTGCGAGCCGATCATGAAAAGGTTGCGGTCGCCGATCCAGGTGTCGCCCCCCCCTTGCGGGGTCCCGCGATGGACCGTCACATGCTCGCGAAAGACGTTCTTGTCGCCGATCCGGAGCCGGGTCGGCTCGCCGCGGTAGCCCATGTGCTGGGGACTCTTTCCCAGCACGGCGCCATGGCCGACGAAGTTGTCGGTCCCCATGGTCAGCGGGCCGTTCAAGCATGCGTGCCCCTCGACGACGCAGCCCGGACCGACGGTGATGGCCCCTTCGAGGATGGCGTAAGGCCCGACGACGACGTCGGGCGCGAGTTCTACCTCGGATCCGATCACGGCCGTCGGATGGATCAGTTCCGACAAGGACAGCATCATCACCGATTTCCTCCTGAAATGGCGATCGGAGGCGGACGACCATGCCTTCTTCAGGAGTGCATCGGAACCGGATTCCGGATGACTTGAGAAAAAGCAGGACGCCCCCACCCTCGGAGCCCACGAAGCGCCGGCGGCCGACGTGGTGCAGCCCCGAGGAGGTCGTCACCATCGAGGGCAATCCTAGGTGTGGAACCCTTCAGGCGAGCGAGACCGCTCCGTTTGACTGGACGCTCTCGATCTCGGCGTGGCAAATCCGGAGCGCCTGTCGTGCCAGCTCTCCCGAGAGGGAGGGCGAAGGGAGTCCCGTGGCGACCGCCTCGACGGCGACGGCCAACTCATCGGTGAAGGCGGCGATCGGGTCGCCGGCGCCGAGCTCGGGACGTTCGACGGTCCCGTCGGGCAGGATGACCGAGAGCGGGGTCGCCTCGTGCCCGTCCCCCCCCATGACCGCGAATTCGAACGCCAGCGTCGCCCGTTCCAGGTAGAACTCGAACCCGTGCGCGAACGACCTCCCCGACTGGCTCAACGCGCCTGAGACGGCCGAGACGACCAGATTGGGGTCGTCGTAGAGATACTGGGTGGTGAGGTGGACGACCGCCCCCCCCTCGACCACTCCCCGCGAATGGACGGCCTTGGGGAGGCCGCAGACCAGGCCGATGTAATGCGTGTCGTGGATATGGAGGTCGACCGCCGGGCCCCCGCTCCGGTCGGCGTCGGCGATCCCGCTCGACCAGTCGGGCTTGGCGATCACCCGCATCAGGTGCGCGGCCCGAAGCTTCCCGAAACGGCCGGACCGCACGGCCTCGGCCGCGTAGGCGAACTCGGGAAAGAACGGGAGCACATGCCCGACCATCAGCAGCTTCCCGCTCGACCGAGAGGCGGCCACCATCGCGTCGGCCTCGGCGGTCGTGAGCGCGATCGGCTTCTCGACCAGCACGTGCTTACCCGCCTCGAGCGCGCGGATGGCGAGTCGGGCGTGCTCGTCGTTGGGGACGCAGAGGTCGACGAGGTCGACCTGAGGATCGGCCAGCAGGTCGGCGACGTCCGCATGCAGGGCGTGTCCCGAGAGGTCCATCTGCGTCCCGCGCGGGCCGAAGTTCCCCTGGATGCCGGTCCAGTCTCCCGCCCGCTTCTTGGGGTCCCGACTGCAAAGCGCCGTCACGCGCCCTCCAGTCAGCCCGCGGGCGGCCAGGTAATGAATCATCCCCATGAAACCGATTCCGACAATCCCGATGCCCACGTTTTTCTTAACTTCATTCGGCGGCGTCATTTGAGGCTTTCCATCATTTACAGGGTTCCCGATTGGTTACCCTGTTTTCCATTGTTTCTCAGCAATTCTTTGCGTCATTCTTTGCGCCCGGGACGCCTATCCCTTGTTGCGTTCCATGGCCGAGATTCTGCCCGGAAGGGCGGTTCCGGGCAAGGTCAGAGTGTCGGCCGCACCATCCGTTTCAGTCTTGTCCGGTAGAACCTGGGGGCGAGAATCCGTAAATTTGCAAGGATGGCGGACCGTTCTGCCCCCTCCCTAGCACTCTGGCCACTGGGATATGCCGATGGCGAGCGTGAACTCCGAATCGAACCAGATAATCATGGATGATTGGTTGGTGCGACTGACAGCGCTCATCGAGCTGGTTGAAGGATGGGTGACAGCCTCGGGATGGTCCACCCGGCGCATCGAGAAGAAGATGCAGGATTCAGACCTCGGCACTTATCAAGCGCCGGCGTTGCTCATGCAAGAAGCAACGACCCGCATCATCCTCGAGCCTATCGCCCGCTCCGCACCGGGCGCGGATGGCGTGGTGGATCTCTACCTTCTTCCTGCTTACGACGACATCGCGAGTCTTTATTTCTATGCGGACGGTTGGAACATCCATTACCCATCCCCGGATGATCCGCTCGTCTCTGCGATCGAAGAAATCCCACCGAGGCCGCTCTCCGCGGAAACGCTGAAGGCCGTCTTGGACGAGATGACCAAAAATGCCGCGTGAGCGCGATGGGTGGCCGTCGCGAGTGAAGGCCATCGAGCGTGAATTCTACGCTGTGCGTCTCGCAGCCGCCCGACTTCTTCAGCATGCGGGCAGTGATCCCAATCTCCTATCGCGCGACGGTATCGCTAATGCGCGACGTAGGAAATGCAAACCGTCACCTGGAAGGCACTTACCTGATTCGGCTTTTCGCCGAATTCGAGACGGGTTTACGTCTCTATTGGGAAACCGTCAAAAATACTCATCCCAAGACTGAACCCCTTCTGAATAGCATCGCTACCAGGCAGAAGATATCGCATGACCTGATCAACGCAATCCATCAGGTCAGAAAATATCGCAACTCACTCGTCCACGAGCGGGAAGATGAGACGACGCCGGTGTCGCTCTCCTCCGCCAGGAGTACGATCTGCCATTTCCTCAGCCGCCTGCCCGAGAGTTGGACTTGATCGGCGGATTCGGCCTCGACCGACGATCAGCGACAGACCTACGTCGCGTCGACCGGTGATTGGCGGTCCCAACAAAATAAACCGGGCCCCGTGAAGGGCCCGGCGTACAACGTGCTAGATGTCCATTTCGTAAGTCCTTCACCATCCCTGGCGTTTCGAGCTTCCCGAGGTCTTCGAGAAGCGGCTCAACGGAGAGGAATCTGACGACAGCAGGAGCCTTGCGAAGCATCTCGATCCGCGGGAGCCCGTGGCGTCGATTCTCGACGCTGACGCCCCACCAGACGTGTGGAGGCGGCGTTTCGGCAGGGCCGTCCGAGAGGTGAGTCGTCATCCGAAAGAGACTGACGGTGGTTCTCGTGGCTTGCGTCAACCCATCAACGGCATTTGCGATGAAGGTGTCATCGGCGTCACACCCGGCTCTTGCCTCGAAGTCCCGTCGAAGAACAGGCCGACCTCGGCCGCGGCCGTGGACGGGATTCGATCCGCACGGCGGCGGTCGGGGGGGAGCGTCGGCCCGGAGGCCCAATCGACTTCGCATTGCCCGAGGTACCGGCCGAGCGCATCGTCCAGGGATGGCAGGAGAGTCCCCCGCTCGCTTCCCAGGACGCTCCACAATGGACGGGGGGCGGCCAGGCCGAGGGCCGAGGTCGGACGGCCCTCCACGCCCGCCGGATCGAGACCGGCCATCTCCGCCCCTCGTCGCGCCAGGTCGGCCCACGTGACCGCCGCGACGTTGGCCAGGTGCCATAGTCCCCGCTCGCCGTCGATCAAGAGGTCCAGGCTCGCGTTCACCAGGTCGGGGACATACGTCGGCGAGATGACCGCATCTTCCGCCGCGACGAGGGGACGGCCCCCGGCCAGCGCGCGCAGGGCGATCGTGACGAAGTTATGCTCGTCCCAGGGGCCGAAGAATGCGCCCGTGCGGACCACCAGCGCGGAGGGGAGGGACTCCAGCACCCGCGCCTCGGCGTCGGCCTTCCCGCGACCGTACACACCGAGGGGGCCGATGGCGTCGGACTCGAGATAGGGCGTGTCGCGATCGCCGCCGAAGACGAGATCCGAGGAGAACGTGAGGAACGGCACGTCGCGTCGGGCGCAGGCATCCGCCAGGACTGCGGGTCCGTCGGAATTGGCCCGGCAACATGCCTCGGGCTCGCGCTCGGCGTCGTCGACCCGGACATAGCCGGCCGCATTCACGACGGCCCAGGGCCGACGCTCGTCCATGGCTCGTCCGACCGACCCGGCATCGGTGATGTCGACGTCGTGGCGGGGGAGGAGGTGATAGGGGAGCCCCCGCAGGTCGCATAATCGTGCGAACGCCCGCCCCAGGGTCCCCGACGCCCCGAGGATCATCAGCGGTCGCGCCCGTCCCTTTCCCGACACCGGCCGGGATCCCGGGGCCGCGGCGGCGGGACAACCCGTTCGCGGGCCGAGCAGCCGCTCCGGGCGGTGCCACCATCCCGGCGTATCGAAGACCGGGTGGTCGGCGCGGCGCCCGGCCGCCAGGTCGCGCAGCAACGGCACCAGGGCCGTAGGACGTGGGCGGGGTCCGCGCAGGTCGAAGACACCGGACTCGTAATGTCCGTCGGAACGCGTCGAGAGGCTGTCCCAGTCGTAGGCGCCCAGCAGCGACCAGGCGGTGACGGCACGCACGTCGGCGCCCTCGTCCCGCGCGTGCCCCGCGGCGTCCCACATCTCCACGAACCACCGCATCTGCTCCTCTCGCGTGCATCCCAGGTGGACCTCCGTGACGGCCAGCGGACGCCGATAACGATCCCAGGCCTCGCGCAGGAGGTCGGCAGGGTCGGCCGGGCCCGACTCCCGGACCCGGACCGCTTCGATATCGGCGTACGCGTGCCGGCCGTTCCCCCCGTGCAACTCGGGCGGGTAGGACTCCAACCGGTCGTCCAGGTAGCGATCGCTGGTCAGGTAGTGATTCACCCCGAGGATGTCCGGCGGGCAAGGACTGTCCTGGAACCATCGGAGCTCCGACTCGGCGACGCCCGCCCGGTGCAGGAATTGCCACATGGCGTCACCGCGCCGGAGCTGTCCGCAGAGCAGATCGAAGGTCAGCCATCGACGCTCGTTCTCCAGGTCCGCCTGGTAGGCGAGCCTCGGGGTGCTGAACATCTTGCCCAGGTCTTCCGTCTGCACCAGCCGCGCGTCGGGATTGACCTCGCGGATGGCGCGCATCGCGAGTACGACGGCGCGGCATTCCGTCAGCATGGCGCGAGCGAAGGTCGAGTCGTCGCGGCCGTGGGGATACCAGTGCCCATAGAGTCCGCTGAAACGGGCGGTCGTCAGGGGTTCGTTGACCGGGGTGTAGTCCTCGACCCAGGGGTAGCGCTCGGCGACCGCCCCGGCGAAGGCGGCGAGCCCCTCGGCGAAGCCGGGGTCGACGAGGCTGGTGGATCGCGGCCCGCTGCCGTGGTGGACCAGGCCGACGATCGGCCGGACCCCCAATTCGCGAAGCCGGCCGAGCCGCTCATCCGTCCACGACCAGTCGGCGCATTCCAGTCCATGCGGGGCGACGCGCTCCCACAGGACGGGGTATCGGATCGCCCGGATGCCCAGGCCCGCGATCAGGTCGAGGTCCCCGGGACGTCCCTCGTGGCCGCTCCGGCGTATCTGGTCCAGGTATCCGTCCCCCACGCGGGCGACGGTGCATTCGACCCCCCCCCAGAGTTCCAGCGGCGGGCGAGATCGTGGTGTGGATCGCATGATGGCGTTTCCTGGACCCTGCCGAGGGAGTCGATTCCGGGCTCATAGATCAATAGGGAACGCCCGGCTCGGGCCGGCCCTCGACGGACCGGTTTGATGGCGTCTGGAGTCGTTCCCAGCGGCAGGCGCGGGTCGGGCTCCATCCTCGGTGGAAGGACGAGCCTCGCGCCCCGGCCTTCTCGCCGGGGCGCGAAAGAGGAGGAAGATTGATCGGCTCTCGGCCCGCAGGTCAGGTCGTGGCCGACGGCCGCGCGGTCCCGTTCGCCCGGACGGACGGCGTGGAAGGGGCCGCCGCGGTCCGGGGCGTTTCGCCGGCCTGCACGGACTCGACGACCCGCTTCGACGACAGGATCGCCCCGTCCTGGTTGACATACTTCCACTCGCCGAACCGCCCGATCG